>Ga0065711_1038807_pt1 | contig 18390 bp, 8 predicted proteins | sample Hoacrofraction12_FD_59098 | JGI IMG/M metagenome (GOLD analysis project Ga0065711, IMG submission 59098) | Hoatzin crop microbial communities from Cojedes, Venezuela - Epithelial fraction 12 v2 (version 2) | ecosystem: Host-associated > Birds > Digestive system > Esophagus > Crop | place...
GGGTGGGGGCGGGGCAGGGTTTTTTTTTTAAATTTAACTAGGAAATTACTAAAACCACTTTTTCTCTGACAGAAAAAAAAGATATTTTTTGCGCTTTATGTAAGAACATCTCTTGATGATTTTTTTATGTAAAGAAGCATGTAATCTTGGGCCTTGACAGTATCATTTAACAAGGTAATCCTTGCTGAAGCTTTGATCCTGCTTTAACTTGCACACATAATATGTTTGAAAGTGGAACCAAAAGTCAAAAGCAGCCTTTGTAAAGACCCCCAAATGATATGCACTAGAGAGTGGTCAAGAACTGGAAAATGAAAGTGAGAACAAGCATAGACATCTTCGTTAAGGCTCTAGGTTGGGACGGCTTTCTGCTCTTTACTATAGTATTTAAGAACTGAATGAGAAAACAATTTCCATGTGCTTTTGTGTTGCTATTTTCAAAAATCAGTTTGCATCCTTTTTTCCACCCAGTCTTCCTGGCATCTGAGAACGTTTGTCAGCTTTTAATTTTCCTTTAGTTATTTTGGCACAAAATAAATTCTTCTTCTAGCTTGGATCTCATATGACTTTTAAAATACATAATCTGAATGTACATTCCATTAATTTTAGGTATCATGAAGAGCACGAAAAAAGTAGGAAACTGTCCATCATGGAGTGATCAAATAGATATCACTCAATAGAATCGGAACCTTAACTGAGGATAAATTGTTTCTACCGTTTCAGAATGTTTTATATATTTATACATTACTCCTTTGCACCCAACCTCTCTTTATCTCACCGCTATAATTGCTGGTTGTGACCTTCTATGTTTATTTGCCTGTACTTGGAGACAGTAGGAGCAAAGACTGCATTAATATTTTAGTGACAAAGCACGATAAGTCAGTCCTTGTGTCCTCTGGTCATTTTTTGGATCTGATTGTATGCCGGATGATCTGTTCAGTTCAACCTTCCTCTGTGACAGTGGAGCCTGTAGAGCCTAGAGCTGCCTGCAACGGGGAATCTGAGGGAGGTTTTTTCTTTTTGCTGTGATCATTTAAAGCCTTATGCAATTTCATAACAAGTTTTCAGATTAACGTTTGTGATTTTGCTTCTCTGTAAGCGTTGCCAGAGTCAAGACACAGTATGTATAGCGAGTATCAACACTTTTTCCCAAGAACAAGGAAAGAAATCGCACAAAATGTGCTGCATGTACTCTTACCCAAGTAACTGTCTCCTAGTCATACGGATACTGACATTTGTTCCTTTTCCGTGGAAGTTTGAACCTCTAATCATTAGTTTGGACGTTCAGCTTGATTTTAAATCCAGTTCTATGTGGGAATAATGGAGGGCTTCGTATCTCCACAAAACCTTATATATTTTGTTGGGTTGGGCCCTTAGAAAACTACATAAGACCTGTAAATTCTTAATATTGAATTGCTTCTGTCCTCCATTTAAAGAGTCTTTATATTGTAACAATTATAGTGTTACTGAAATCTTGAAGTAAAATCAGTATTTATTATGTCAAGATGTAAGCTGACATTTTTCTCAAAGCCAGTCTTTTATCCTGCTGTATTTTAAGCTTATTACACTGAAATACTGTGTCTTCATGTTTTAATCTTCTTGCTTTTTTCCTGTGAGAGTTGTCTTGTAACTAAATTTAGAACCCCCTTGGGGGATCTATGCAATCTGTTTAATCTTGCAACAATTTGAGTTTTATAAATATAAATATTTTTAAGTATTATTATTGATAGAAGTGCATTTGCCTGTTGACAGACTTGCTGAATTTAATAAAAATTCCATGTACATTCTTCCACGATGGGCACAGACCAAGAAAATCACAATGACATATAAGCAATTAACTATTTTAAATATTTTTTTAATGTTAATTGATATGCACTTAGGGCAGATAAAACAGACTAGATGTTATATATATAAAAGCCTGTCCTTAATATACTTATTTGTTTAACAGGCCTTTGGAAAACCTATAATCTCTCATCTGAAATGTATAGCGATTGGGTTTATAATTTTTTGGTAATTGTAGTCATATGTCAAAACCATTTAGCTGTGTATGAAATGCTGCTAGAAAGAAGTTGCACTGAAGAAAATAAATGCAACCATAGCTCTCTACTTTAAAACTTCCTTCTCTGAAGTGTTAATATGATCATCGCAAGTCATTACATCCCATTTCATCCAGTACAGCCAAGGATTTAAAAATTTGAATGATAAATATAATTTTTGAAGCAACCCAAAATTCTTTAAAGCTGAAGTAATTCCAAGATCACTAAAGTTTGGCAAGTGGGAAAAGTTAAAAAGCTTTCTGAGTTTATTCTCAAAGTTTGCATAGTTTTGTGAAATATTTTAAAATATACATAATTAAAAATAGGTTTGTTAACTTGTCAAATACATTATTTCAGAAAATTGTTCCTGATTCCAAAGAACTTAATGTGGGACGGCATCTTTGACCTTTCATTGCAGAAAGATATAGTCAAAGCTTGCTGGATTTTATGGAGGGATTCTTCTAAAGATATAAAATGTAGTTATGAGAAGGTTTTTTAATTGCTGTTATTCTTCTTTTAAATTCCGTTTCTCTTCTGTCTTCACTACCAAAGCTTCCTTAGCATTTACACCTCCTTTTGCAGTTGGTCCAGACTTTTTGCAGCTGGAGTTACTTTCCTTGCTCATGAAATAGCTCAAAGATTTGCTGTAACATAGCCTTTTAGTTTTCTTCTTTGCTTTCCTTGAATACTCTGTTGGGTTTAAAGTTCCAAATATATTGGTACGCCAGATGTGTTGCTGAAAGTGATGTTTGGTGAAAGACCTTTGATCTGAAAGACTGTATACTAAATGCTTCACTTAAATATCATCATGACACTAGCAAGCATGGACATGCAGTCTTTAAATAAATAAAAATCTGATGTCTTGGTTTAGTGAAACTAAAGATGCTAAACAACAAAAAACAGAACAAGATGCAGCTTTGCCTGAAGAGTTTGCTGTTCAGACAAGCAAAATTAAAGCTTTTGGACAAAGATTAACAGGAAGACAATTTTTTATTTAAAAACTATTTATTTCATGCATGTTGTTTTTCTGTAGAAATATCCTGTACTTACTACCAGAAATGGCAACAAGCTACTGTGTATCCTGTAAAATTTACCTATTGATGAAGTATTAAATAAAAAATGTTTTATTTTATGAGGGATTATTTGTCTAGGTTAGAACTGGGAATAAGTTATATGTGCAGTTTATGACCTAAGTCTAAAATATACAAATATGGTCTTGAAAGTTTATATTGTTTTGTTCAATATCAATGCAAATTTTCTGTTTTACTTTTCCTGACAATATAGTATGTTTCTGTTGAAACATGTAAAGATTACGTTTTAGACATGTGACTAGAGGTCTGTACAAGCTGTTTTGGTCTGGTATGGCTTTTTGTTTGTTTGTTTATTACTGGTAAATCAACTGACTATTAACTAGTACAGCTCTTCATTAAGACTTCTGTATCCTGAGGCAAAATATCTTTCTTCCTGCCTATAATTAATTTTTACATCACTGTATGAGTTCAGCTGAGTATTAGCCACATGCCCCTGTACACATATCCAGGAACAATTTTCAATTTTGAGTTACAAGATTTTATTGTCAGTATTCGTCTTAGGTACAGAAGGTTGTAGGGGAGTGTGATTTCTTTGAATAAGGTATATATATTACATTAATGCATAATTAATAAAACACAGAATACCATGTAATGCTGTTGTGGAGGAATAAACCCTGTCTTTATTTGAAGATAGGTGAAATAATTCTAACATTCATTTTAACTTCCAGATTTGGCAAAGTGTTCTTTTCTTAGCAGCGAGGAGAGTTTGGGATGTTGTTTGTTTGCCTGCTTATAAATATCTTTTGAGTCCCTTTGAATCATAACAGTTTGTGCATATATTTCCTAGACATGATGAGACTGTAAGTCAAGTTGCTATAATAGTATTGCACCTGCTACCTTAGCACTTCTGAATTTTGGACAGATATACTCAACAGATTTTCATTTTCCTTCTGTGGCAAGAAATGAAGAAAACATTGCCTGGAGTATGGTGAAGATGTCTTTGGTCTTAGTTGAGGAAGGTGGAAAGTAACTGTTGTTGCTGGGTTGGACTGGCAGACCTAGGCCAGGAGGGCAGCCTCATTCGCTGAAGTGCTGTAAGATCTGTTAGAAAGTGTGGCTGGTGTTTCATGTATCATGCAAAATGAGGCGTCTTCCTGTTTCATCTGTTGTGTAAAATAAACTTGGTTTTCTAATACTGAATTTAAAAACTTGTCAAGACTGATTACTACCATCTGTATTGAAGTTGTTCAGGCATTTTTCATTTTAAGACTCTCTTTTCAGTTATAACTATGTGACACTTTAATTATTTCAGCTGCAATTCTCCATGCCAAATGTTGCCTCCTGAAATGTTTTTCCTTAGGAAAAACTCAGTAAAAAACTAAGGCAGTTTTTTTTTTGCAAGTAAAACTGGAGGAATGGGGCGAGGAATGGCAAATATAATTTTGCTCATGTTATAATCTATTATACCCATTTAATATCTTTACAATCTATCAGAGTTGCTGTTGCCACCACTAGAAAAAAAATCTCCTATTTATAAGGCTATGAATCCTGGGAATGACATTTTGCTTCAAATCCTATATGCTAAAAGTATCTTTATCTGAAATGCAATGTTTTTAGTGATACTTTCCTTGCAGTTTGCCTTTCCAGCAGTCAGAAAACTCTGTTCCACTCCAAAAAAACTGGAAGCAAGACGACTGACTCATCTGTTTTCTTGGTTCTTTCCCTACGAAGTACCCAGGAGCAAGGTGGAGAATGTAAACACCTGACTGAAATGCAGAGGGATTTTGTTTGTTTGTGTAAATGCTGTGCTTCTTGAAATACTCTGTTGCAAACAGACTGTTCTTGTGTTAAGAGTGATTTCTTTGGGATATGGTACAGATTGCCTTTGCTCTTTCTCTTCTTTAATGTCTGCTGGTTTGCCACTTACTACATTAAAGACCTTTCATAGTTATAATATCCATTGCATAATTTTTTATTAGTGACCTCTTAAAAAGTCAAACGGGAGAGTTTGTGATGGAAATCTCATTTGGTAACTTGTTGCACATTAGTCACCTTTCTCAAACAGATTTTGGGCAAATACGTCCTGTGGTGTGGTTGAACTATGCCAACACAGTTTCAGTAGTAATGGAGACATGTTGTGTGTCATCTTTTTTCTTTTTTTAACTTGCTGACGCAGTTGTGTCAGAAAAAAACAACATATTGCTTTGCTAAATTGAAGTGGGCTACAGAAGGGTGAGAACTTTCATGTCAGTCTCATGTCTGGAGAGGTCTCATTGCTTTCGGTAACTAAAATTGCAAAAGGTGTATTAGCACAGCTAAAATATTAGCAGGAAAAAAATGTCCACTTACACAAATTATTTTGTGTATTTCCAAATTGTGGCAGGTTACATTCAGAAAGCACTGTGGGTAGAAGAAATGAGCATATTACTTGTTATCAGAGTTCCATTAGCATCTGCCTGTGCTTCCAGTGCACTTCCTTTTTAGTTTGCTTACTCATAATACTGTTTTCTTCTCCAAGAATCAACTCATACTCTAAGCTGTTTAAAAGCAGAATTATTTGTCTTCCTTGAATAACTAGTAGTTCCATCCAGTTATTTCCTTCTTGGTACTTGTTTTGGTTTGGCCTGGATAAATGCCAGGTGCCCACGAAAACCGCTCTGTTACTCCCACTCCTCAGCTTGTCAGGGGAAAGGAAATATGATGAAAGGCTTGAGGGTCGAGGCAAGGACAAGGAGAGATCACTCACCAATTACTGTCACAGACAAAACAGACTGAACTTGGGGAGAAAAGGGAGTTTAATTTATCACCAATCAAATCAGAGTAGGATAGTGAGAAATAAATCCTGATCTTAAAACACCTTCCCCCCACCCCTCCCTTCTTCCCAGGCTCAGCTTCACTCCCGTTTCTCTCCCTCCTCCCCCCGAGCAGCGCAGGCGGATGGGGAATGGGGGTTGTGGTCAGTTCATCACACGTTGTCTCTGCCACTCCTTCCTCCTCAGGTGGAGGACTCCTCACACTCTTCCCCTGCTCCAGCATGAGGTCCCTCTCACAGGAGACAGTTCTCCACAAACTTCTCCAATGTGAGTCCTTCCCCCGGCGTGCAGCTCTTCACAAACTGCCCCAGCGTGGGTCCTTCCCACAGGATCCAGTCCTTCAGGAACAGGCTGCTCCAGTGTGGGTCCCCAGGGGGTCACAAGCCCTGCCAGCAAACCTGCTCCGGCGTGGGCTGCTCTCTCCATGGGTCCACGGGTCCTGGCAGGAGCCTGCTTCAGCACGGGCTCCCCATGGGGTCACAGCCTCCTTCGGGCATCCACCTGCTCCAGCGTGGGGTCCCTTCCACGGGCTGCAGGTGGGTATCTGCTCCACCATGGACCTCCATGGATTGCAGGGGAACAACCTGCCTCACCATGGTCTTCATCACAAGTTGCAAGTGAAGGCTCTCTGCTCTGGCATCTTGAGCATCTCCTCCCCCTCCTTTCTTCACTGACCTTGGTGTCTGCAGAGTTGTTTCTTTCACATTGTCTCACTCCTCTCTAACTGCCATCTCACCACAGTTTTTTTTTTCCTTCCCCTTCTTAACTATGTTATCCCAGAGGTGCTACCACCGTTGCTGACTGGCTTGGCCTTGGCCAGCGGCGGGTCCGTCTTAGAACCAGCTGGCACTGGCTTTATCAGACCTGGGGGAAGCTTCTCGCAGCTTCTCACAGAAGCCAACCCCTACAGCCCCCAGCTACCAAAACCATGCCAAGCAAACCTGTAACAGTACTCCAAGTTTGAAACCAGACCCAACAGGAAATTATTTTCTTTTGAAAGTTATTTAGGAAGGAAATGATACATTAGATTTCTTGCTCAACGTGCAGTATAATAATAAAACTCTTATCTGGATTTTTAAAAATAGACATTTTTAGTATTACGTGCTCTTTTCTTGCTTTTCCCTTCTCTTTTTACTGTAAAATACAACAGTATCATCCAGGATTTTTATTTATTTATTTGTTATTTATTTCCCATCTGTATAATTTTTTTCTGCTGTTGAAAAATCCAATGGTAAAAACATAATTCAGTGAAATTCTATAATACTTTTCAATTGGGAATGTTTGGAACAATTAGAATGTAGGAACAGGCTGGAGAGCTTTTTTTTTTTAATTTTATACTTAGATATGTCAGAAATGGGTTTCAGTAATTAGGGGAATATAACATCTTACATTTTTCATAGCAGGTGTCTAGGTATGCTCCATGCTTCTCTTTTTTTTATTCCTTTTCCTTATTCTTGTGCTCTCTTCTGTAATAATGCATTAACAAGCAAAATTCAGTTCAAGTCTTGGAGTGTCTTAATATTCCTGTGAAATTGTAATATTCTGTTTCAGCTGTAACCATCAGCAGAAAACAATGTTTTAAGAGAGATTTCTGTTCTGTGATCTTCATTCCGACATCACTGTTGAAATGTACATCCCCTTTTAGACAAAATATAGATATTATAAAGCCTATAGTTATCATACACTTCAAGATAATAGATCTCCATAATCTTGTGTACAGTTTCTTGTTTTGTTAATAAATAGTGATGAGTTGTTGCTCATAGAATGTGAAGAGAGTGGTAAAAATTATTTTATTAACAAAATTGTGAAAACCCCAATACATTTTCATGGCATAGAGGTCATGGGCAAAGAGTTGGAATGTTATCTGTGCATTATTGCAAGAGATTTCAGTGAGATACTTAGTCTAGTTAGGAGACAGGTAAAACATTTGGTGAACTCTGAGATGGATTAGGTGACAAAATTTAATAGAAAATCTAAAGGTATGTTATCTAGAGATTATATTTCCTTTTCATATGTGTTCCATCTATTCTCATCCATGTTATGGTGGTTGTAATACAGAAAGGGTTTTTTTGTCACCTCATTACCCCACATCTATTTCTTTGATTTGTGTCGCGTAGACCATTGCTGCTGCTACCAGGTGATTTACCAAGGCTGTCTTGTGGCCACAGACAACCTTTTGAGAAACCAGAAGCATTTGTTTGTGGTTGTTCTTCACATATACCACTTTTATGAGGAAGTAGTGAAGTGAAAATGAGACTTTGTAGTAGCAGAGTGTAAATGTTCTGGTCTGGTCATATGTTGATATTGTACTTCGGAAATCAGTACAAAACCATGAAAGTGGTTTGACTAGTGGGTGATTAAGAGGATAGTTTACCTCTTTATGGATTAATTTTTGCTGTTTCAAACACTAAATAAATAGCTGTACCTTGCTAGTGGTCATTTAAGTATACCTTGGAAGATGTATTTGGCTCTAATGCATCAGGAGTGCCGGGTAACTTGGAGTTTGTATTAGTGTTGCAGAAGCACCATTAGTTCATCTAATTAGCTGTAGCTTGTTAACACTTTGTGAATCAAAATGTTCTGTCTAATATAATTTCCTACAGATCTGAAATGAAGTCTTATATTTGCATACCTTGTAATAGTAAGCAATGGGAAGGTTCCTTCCAGAGCATTAACATCTGCCCTTCCTGGCTATAGTCAAGGCTGATTTGGCAGAAGGAGGTTCTTCATGCTGGTTCTCCCTAAGCTAACACATGCTGCTACAGAAGCATTGGTCTCTTAAACCTATCTTGGCTCATTTTTGTGACTGTTGGAAGAAAGATGGACAATTAGTTGGCACAATATTTTGCTGGAAGTAGGTACAAAGATTGATATGGTAACAGATACATACTTTAAATTAGATTCTATTTTGGGTGGGATCTGGATTTGTTTCAATTTGCAGAAAGATAGGGAATGCTAGAGGAGCACTTACAGGAAAATATCTCACATTGTTTAGATGGAATATTGGTTTGTCACTGGGCATAGAAAACGGGGGTAATGATATGACTGCCAAAAGTTTTGTATTTAAGAAGAGAGGTTTCAAGCACATATCTATATCTTCAGAAATCTTTGTTTAACGTCTGTCATTTGCAGATTGAAGGGGAGTTTACTTTTCCTCACTCTGCTGCCAATGTTACCATCTCCATCCTCATTTTTTTGTCTTCTCCTTTGAGTTTCTATGTTCTGTCATTCTGTCTTTCAAATCCAAAAGCATATAGGAAAGGAGTCAGCACTGAAACTTGGATTTTAAGGAGTATATTTTAATTTTTTTTTTTTAATAGCAGATAGTTGATTTTAAATAGATATCGCAACACAAAATATCAGGAGAAACATTTTCACAGGAAGCATAGTGCTGGAAGCCTTTTTTCTTTTTTATGGTTATGTATCTACTGTAAAATGGAAGCTACTAACGCAAGGGCATGTCAGAAAGGAATATTATGGAGAGGTAAGCTGTTCTGTAAGCAGTTATTACTAAGAAATGCATTATTGAGAAAGGACCGATCAGTTTCAAGGTTATAATTGACATTATATACATCTCATTCTGAAGTCTCTGAAAATACAGGTTTCTAAAAATACCCTTATGATATTTATTAACCTTTAAGGTATCCTTCTCAAATTTTCCTGCTATTATAATAGCAATTTAAAAAATTCCCTGTTTCTTGGTTGAAAGACTTATATAGCTTCTCCCCGCCATGTGGCTTTTGGAAAGGGATCACTAACAAGTTAGTGCAGATGGGTGGAACTAGTTGGAACTAGACCTATATGGGTTTAGTATGCAAAAGCATCATTTATGTCTGACATATAAGATAAATTGTATTTGAGGTCACTTGGCTCAAATCATAGGATCAAAACTCTGAATAAAGGGACTTTCTTGGTAAAAGTACAAATGAAAATATTTGTCAGAAATTGTGGTGTTTTGTAGTAAAGAAGGTCACTTGTAAAAATATTTTTATCACTTCAGAATCTAAACTATTAGTGAAGTCAGTAATTTCCATCTAATTCTAGTTTTGAGGTCAAGATTTTATTAAATAATTTTTGAGACCAGTTGGTGTAATATATGTATTTTATATTTGTTTTTAAGTATAAATGGTGAACATTATTCTAAACTCCAAAGTATCATAATTGCTTTTTTCCGTGTCCTGTGCACTAAAAAGGTCATATGCTTATTTATAACTGTTTCAAATGAGACAGTGGTCTATAAAGGACTGGGAACAGGTATGGCGAAGTTGGACTTGAGAATGTGTTTGTTTCTAGTAAGGCATCATCATATTATTCAGTCCATCCAGAAACTTTTATAAACAATTTTAATTAACTTTATGTGCCATGTGTAATTATCTTTTTTGTTAAGTTATGGTTTTAGATTTCAAGATGTTTAGATTTCCTCGTCTTCAGATCACAAAGATAGTGTATTTGGCTGGGTTTCAGATTACTTTATTTCATGGTTTCGGTCCTGTTTTGAATTAATTTGGACAGAATGACATAGTCAAAGATTGTAAAAGATCCAAGGCATTTTAACATGCTTTTTCTGGTTATTTCCCTTTTATGTATCTATTTGTTTGTATAGTTATTACATTTTGCATTTATGCTTAAAAACTATTTTAGGTATACAGAGCTCTGCATTGTGGATTAACTTAATGACTTTCAACCTTATGTTCTGTGTTATCCCTTTATGTTTCATCTGAATCTATTGGCAAGACTCTAATAATCTGTAACACTTCCCTTGCGCCACTGCATGAGATCTGAAATTTAACAAAGCAGTTCTCTGTCTGGCACAGATTCTGTTTCGTATTCCTTTAACAACTCTTTTCTAGTGTAGTTTGGTACTTGTGAAGCTGAGAAGAGCGGTATTTTAAACTAACGTTGCTAACATTATGCAGTATTATATATATGTACAACGGTATACACAAGTAATTAAATAATCTAATTTTGATTATTTTGTCACAATCGACTAAATACAATGTAGACTTATAGTTGGAAAGTTCTTGTTATGAAATTCTTCTATTTATGTCTGAGATGTTCCAAGGAGCTGTAACATTTTGTCTTCACAAAAATAATCCCTTTTTATCTTTCTAATGGTAATATTTCTAAGTCAAATGATAGTTTGAAAGAACCTCAGAGAAATGTGAGAGTTTAAGCAAGAGAAGAAAGTGATGGAGTTTGTCTCTGTCAAACAAGTTATGGTCAGCAAACAAATATTGCAGTTTCGTTTCAGTTTCTTCTAGCTTGTGACATGTATCCTTCTTCTGTCCATGCCTTTCCTTTACCATGCTTTTTCTGTTTTGGTGTGTTAATTAGCTCCATAGCACAGCACAGAGAGTTAGCCATAGCATACTGGGGAACAGATTACCACGTAATAGCAATCAGATATTGGGGAGAGCTGGGAAAGTAAGGAGTTTCAATTGTTGCTTACTTAAAGATCAGGGAAAGGAGGAAGACCATCTGTCATGCAGAGCAGTGAATGATGTGTCCTGCTAGAGAGAAGGAACTACAGCAATGGAGACCAGGCTTTCTAAGAGCAGATTTTGAACAGCAAAATTGATGGATGCGTTGGCCCGAGACTTTGAGGACCACTAAATCTGTGACATTTTTTGTTGTTAAACTGAAAAAAAAAAATGCAGCAGCAGAGCAAGTTTGCTTCTCAGCTGCCTATTTAACAATTTCAGTTATTCTGTCCAGTTTTTAGCTAACTGTCTCTGAGTAGCTGTTTTTCTCCTTAAAGCAGTATTTCTCACAACCTGAATCCCACTGCTCTGCTACTATGTGTTTAAAAGCTGCATGAGGGAAACAGTTAGCAATGATGCTGAAGATGCTTTCATCGCTCCACACTAGATGTTTTGTAGTTAAAATTTCAAGTCTTCTTGCATTAATGTGCATTTTGCTTAAGGTGTGAACTTTGCATGAATGTGGCTTTGATTTACAAAGATTCACTCCCTGTACTAAGGTTCGCAAATGGGAGTAAGACTATAAACAGATTGCAAGGTGAACAGAAAAGTTGAGGAATTAATGTTGTAATTAAGTTTGAAAGTCTCTAGCTAATTTCCTTCGTCAACATAATTCTCCTGATAGTTTCTTATAAAGTTTCCACTTGTAGAGAAGGAATTTCATTTCTTCGTTTGTTTCCTGATGGAAGGTTATAAAAAGACTGAATAAGGTACTGAAGGCACTGAAGAGAAAAAGGTTTTCTTAATAAAGAAATTTGTATTAATAGAAATAAGGTTCAAAATACCACTAAACAATGCAGCAGTGCATTGTATCACATTATCTTTTAAATCAATGAAAACTTTGATACAGAATATTTTGTTGGCCTAATAGTAACAAAGTGTCATTTCTGCTATTGCTATTGTTACTAGTTTTCTCTAAAACTCACTTTTAATATGGTTTAATTTCAAAGTATGTGTAAATTTATTCATCATAAGGAAGGGGCTTACATTCTATTCAAGGCGACTCTACATTTTAATGTGTCAATATGTGTGTAACAAACCCAATGTTTAGTTTGGTGTAACTAAGAGGTCTGGTAGGACGTAGCCTTTAAAACAGGTCTAAACTGGCATACCAGGTTGTTGTCAAAGATGATAAGATTAAAAAAAAAAAAGATCTTCAATAGATTTATTTGTTTCTAACTGAAAAATAGCTTTTAGCTCAATGTGATTTAAGGGAGAGCTGTAGCTCTCATTTCTGTTATGCAAGGATTCAGAGCTCAGATTAGATTAGGGAAGCTGCTTGTGTTTTGGGAGGGGCACAGCCTAGCAGTTTGTGTGGCAGAGGCAAGGGCTAGCTTGTTCTCTCCTTTACACATGTATTCTTTTGTAAAAAAAAAAAAAAGCATGCATGTTAGCAAGCATAATATACTCTTCAGAACTGAGCTGAGTTGCACCTGATGATATCATAGATGTCATTGGATGATATTAAATTTGATCATAATGTCTGGGTCTATAGCTACTGGGTCTATAGTTTCCATGATGCTATTTCCTTGCAGTCACTTAATCATATTTCAGTGAGAAAATGCCATGCCAGTTGAGGTGAAAGAAGAACACAGAAAATAATTCAGACAAATTAAAGACTAAGGTTTTTTTCTAGGTAAGGTTGTGAAATACACATAATGCAGACTCTTTTTCTGTGTATTAAAAAACAATTTCCTTTCTTCCCATTGCTCCTTTGCTTTTATTATTTTCTAAATCAAATGCATCGACAAATAGTTCAATGTGATGCATCATCTTCCTTAAGTCAATACTAAGCATAGATTTGGTCTGCTTGGGATATCCACCCTCACTTTAGATAGGTTTTTCCCCGTTACCTGTTCTTTCCTCTTCCTAGTTGAATAGCCCTTTGTTGCCAGTGGACCAGAATATGGACTGTGCCATCCATTTCCCGGCCTAGTACCTCACTTGAAATTCTGCTCCTCGGTAAAGTTCTCTTGTCGCAGCATGCATTAGCTGGGACTGCTGAATATTCATTACAGAAGCATCAAGAAGTTAACTAGCTCATATTTGGTGGAGCTGACCACAGTAAATTACTTGAGTGGCAATTTGGTGCTATGGCTAAGCTGATGTACTGGCAAACAGCTACCATAAGGGGTGTTCCCTACTGCTTGGGTGAAGAGTGAGTAGGTTCAAGACTGCTCCTGTGATGAAAAAATGTTCTTTGATGGTTGTTATTTTTGTATGCAGAACCACTCTTGGTTGCATCTGCCAGTGACACGCCCTGTGGCTGCATGATCATGCAGTTCTACACTAGAAAACCCGCAGGCGTGCACAGCTGGAGACAAGGAAGACTAGAAGTGAGGCTGCTCTTTTTGGCAATACTCAGCCTTGTCCACATTTTGACCTCCAAACTCAGACAATGGGTTAAAACAAGAATACAAGAAGAAACAGTATGGCATAATTTTCTCAGAGACTCATAGGTCTATGAAAAAACAAGCCAGTCTTCAACAGAAGTACTGGCTGAAAGTTTTGCACATATCTTACTCCTTCCTATACCTGCATGGGATTCTGAATCATGCCACACTATTGACTGCTGGTGAACAGAATTAAGAAGCTGATGTGGCTCTGATGGAAGATTGTTCTTACCGTTAGTCTCTCTCCTTAGGATCTCTCCTCTGTCTTCAAGGATTATGTGTGCATTTTAAGAGTTCTGCTGGCATGAAGAGTGGTACTATTCAAAGTAAATGGAAAGTCTGAAACTATTTAAAGAACATTATAAACAGAGGCAATGCTTTAACAAAATTTAGATCAAAATCACTGCAACAAATGACTACTTGCTGATAGGATAGGATGTCTTTGGTTTTGTTTGCTTGCTTCTTAGAGTTAGGATTTGCTAATTACTTATAAGTTATTGGCATAATTTTATATCTGACTCCCTGCATAATAAGAACCGATACAATACTTGTGTATTGAAAAAATACGTAAAACTGAAATATGTGACATGGTAATGTGACAGCTTCCTTTTAATTATTGTTGCCTGAGGCTAAGTTTGACTGTTTTGAAATGATGGAAAGTTCTGCTGTATTTATGCTTTGAAATTTGAAAACTGAAATTTCTGAATTTTTCAACAGTGAGAAGCCTTGGAGCTTTGTGTGCTGCTGGATTTGCTGTTGAGCTTTAGGTCTTTCCTGATGCTCATATATTTCCTAGTGAGTGCAGACTTCTCCACTTTAGTTGTGGTAGCAGAATTGCTTCTGGATAAAAAGCTAATTTAGTGCTCAAAAGGAGTAAATCAACTTCTGTCATGATGTATCAAAACAATGTAAATATATCCAATCTGTAGCAAGAATATACAATGTGACGCAAAGAAAAGGAAAAAACAAAGCTCAATAAACCTGCCTGTAGTAGTACAATTACACTATTTCATGTTGAATCAAAATAGATTAATATAGTACCTATATGCTAGCCAAGTAAACATAACCTTCTTTTTTTCTTCATGCAAGTTTTCTTGATGTCACGGCAGTTTCACAGATAAATATGAGAAGAAAATATTCAGTCTTTTTATTTTTTAAAATGTTTTCTTAGTAAATAAAGCAACAAGAGCTAATTACATTGTGGTGGTGTTATGCTGCTGGTTGTGCTGAATGGGTAAAAAGGCAACATACATGCTTGAATGCTTCTTTTGACTAAATGTTCAACAGCAAGTTAACTTTTAACTGAGAGAGGGCAATAGGTTCCAGCATTAAAAAGTAAATTCTGTTTGAAATGGGTGTTTTAGTGAACATCTCGTGACCTTATGGATCAGCATTGACTGAGAACCCTGGAGACAGAGGGATGATGTATGAGAGAAGGATTGTGACTTCAACTATGAGTGTTAGCAGTGTTATCCTTTTTGTGTCAGATTTTTCAAGGTTAAATATTTGTATCAGAAAATACTGAGAGAAGATTGTGCTTCTGCAGGCTTGTTATTTGTCATATTTAATTTGCCATAATCAAGTTTGACAGGCTTCTCTTTATTTTTTCCAGCAGACAATATTATTGTTGAAGATTAGTCAGATGCCTTCCGTCCATTCCCTGCCTCACATGCTATGTCATGCAAGCTTTGAAACACTTAGCACATAATTTAAACGAATGACTAATTTGACGAGCATAATGGAAGGCATGCATGCTATCCTTCAATTGCACAAACCCATTATGGAGCTTTGTTACGTCAGCTTCTATCTTCCAGAGGGAAAAGTCAGAGGATTTACTTACAAGCGCTGTGTAACTCTGGATAGAGCCAGTAAACGTTTCTGTAGCTGCTATCAGGTAAGGGAGAGGTTAGAGATGGAGCTGAGAGAACAGCCATATGAAAATTTTGGAGATATTATTTTCAAGCAAACTACCACGAAAGACTTTCTCATGGAACTGTACAAACTAACTGCTGAAAAGGAAAAACGGTTATCCAGTCTTTTGAGATCACATCGTATTCTGGGCCTTAACAGAGGACATCAGGAGGGAAAACGACCAGATGTTTCTGGAGTCTTGAAACTTAAAGGGGATGATTACTCCAGTTTTACACATCAGCAGGAGTTCTTTCTGGACTCCACAAACAGAGACAATTTGAATCACAAAAAAATGAGGAAATACAGAAGGAAAGAGAGCTTTGACGAATTCGGACACCGGAAAGGGGGAAAAAAGATACATGAACAACATCTTTCTTTACTGAATGCACAAGACATGAAACTGGAAAATAAGAAGATGCTCCCCACAAGATTTACGACCCGGAGTTTTCCCAGTTCCTTTTCTGCCTCCAACTGGCTAACAGTAAAAGGTAAGGATGATTTACCAGTAGACAATAGTGTACAACCAGAAAAGTGGATGGAAGAGGGTTATTTTCTTGAGAGCAACAAAGCTGCGAAACTGGATACAGACTTACCAAGTTCTAACTCAAAAGACAACAGTGAAATGGCCACAGTTGAACTGGTGGATAATGGAGAATGCATTCCTGGAGTTACAAAGGTACAGCAGACTATCACTTCGGTAAAGTCATCTCAGGACAGTCTATCTAACAAACTTGAGGCGTTAAGTAAATCTACAGCTGCTAAAATCTTGACAAGTAGCAAGTATATTGAGACAGCATGCAAGGAGAAACCGGGAATCACAGCTGTTTCTGAAGTACAGGATTCAGAAGCTTGTATTAAAAAAGTTGCCAGACTCCCTGCAGAGTCTTTACCTGATTTTCACAGAGAAAAGGAAACCATTTCTCCTGCTCGCACAACAGTACATAATGAGTTTATATCAAGAAATGGTGTATATTCCGTAGATGAAGCTGCCGGAGACTCTAAAAACAGTGTGCTGCAGGAAAAGGAGCAAGACGGCACTGGTTTGCAGTACAAAGCAGAGAGAGTGCACATTACTGATGAGTCATGCAACCTTGTGGGAGCAGTCAATAAAGCTCTTCTGAAAGTTATACGGAGCGAGAGTTTAGATGAAGCTGCAGAATGGAAGAGACTGCAACAAATTACGAGCGTAGACAGAAACCTGCCAGGCTCAATATGTGAGAAAAGAACGACGGTATCCCGGGGAAGCAGTAAGCATTTATTTTTGAACTTGCCTATAAATGAAAATCCTGATATTTCTCAGCCAAGTAATAATCTTCAACTGGAAGAGAAAAGGCTGCATTCACCCTCGTTAGTAGCAGTGAGTAATGTTTTTAGTAACTCATATCCGCTATCTAATACACACGAACAAATGTCACCTACTCCTTCTCCGTTATCTTCGAGACTGCCTAGCCCGCAGCTGCATCATCGGATTCTCCCATTACGAACACAGAACACTGAGCACGAATCTGTTTTCAGTGACTATGGCAGTGGGAGGCATGGTGCTACAAACCTCTCTTTCGGTGATTTGGAGCCACAGTTTTATCTGAAGTTTTCTGAACCTGGAGAATTGGGATTTGCCACCAGACAACCAGACAATCAGAATGCAACTACAGGGCATTTTGAAAAGCGTGCTGTACAAGAAAAATTAACTACTCAGACACAGCAGAATTTCTGTCCAGGTCAGTCGTATTTCATACATTTTTAAACTAACAGAATCTACCAACCATAAAAGTATTGGAGTATTTTTTTAATACTAGCCTCCAATAATAAATAGTATGTTTGCAATTAAAGTATTTTTGGCTACTTAAGGATTGAGTGAACAGTTGCTGAATTTTTTAAACAAAAGTTATAACTATATAAGATTTCCTTTCAGATGCATTTTTTATGTCAGCTTATATTCAGTCCTGTTGTTACTGAATGACCTCTTAACCAAAGTTAACTAAATATTTTTTTCTGTATAAAATGAAAAAAAAGTTTACATGCTTATTTTCTTGCTTTTCCTGTGCTGTGTTCTAGTCTGTCAAAATTACTTTGCCTTAAGTACAGGACTGGTGCTTTGACCATTTAGCTACAAGAGGTTTATGTAAATTCTGTAACAACAAAAGGCTTGTTTTTAGAAGCATTTCATGCAGGAGTCATGTTACAGTGTGTCTGAGAATAGTAAATGGATTTATTTATAAACATATACTGTGAATATAAAAATGCATAAATATATGGCATATTGAACAGCTGTGTTTCTTAGCTAGAACATGAACAGCTATATCCTTCATTTTTTCTCTGAGAAATGGGAAGGCTGGCAGACTTAATTCTGCTGTGGTCTAGGCGTGGCTTAGCCCTCCCTATAACACATAGGGAACAGCCCTACATTGCAGAATGACTTGATTTCATTATAAAAGGGAAAGAAGTGCTAATTTGCTGCCTTACCACTTTTCATAGAAAATAGGGTAAATTTCTATAGTCTCAAATTAAAAGGGAAATTGGAAAACGTATGGGAAAAACCCATTGATCTCTGTGTTTCTTAGCATTTACCTAGACCTGAGCCTCTTGTGTGACACATCTTCCCATTCTCACCCCTGCTTCCCTTTAAAGTGCGTTTGGGTCTCTTGCCATACCTTTGGCTGATTCAGCTCACTAAAATCGCACAAAAATATTCTCTCTCTCTCTCCTTTTTTCTTGGGGCAGGGGGGGGG
>Ga0065711_1038806_pt1 | contig 18389 bp, 11 predicted proteins | sample Hoacrofraction12_FD_59098 | JGI IMG/M metagenome (GOLD analysis project Ga0065711, IMG submission 59098) | Hoatzin crop microbial communities from Cojedes, Venezuela - Epithelial fraction 12 v2 (version 2) | ecosystem: Host-associated > Birds > Digestive system > Esophagus > Crop | place...
GTTGCCCAGAGAGGTAGTGGAGGCCCCATCCCTGGAAACATTCAAGACCAGGTTGGACAGGGCTCTGAGCAACCTGATCTAGTTAGTGGTGTCCCTGCTCGCTGTGGGGTGGTTGGACTAGATGAGCTCTAGGGGTCCCTTCCGACCCAAAACTTTCTATGATTCTATGACCTCTCTGTTAAATACACAGCCAGCGCTGGTACGCTCATAGTACAGAACAACTGTTTTCCCTCGTTTGTCTGATGACACCAAAACCTACACCTCTGAGTGTATCCCAGGGTATCAGAAGGGGAAGGTAGGGTGGGGAGGAGGTGATCTATACCACCCCTATGGCAGCTGGGCCCCTATGCAGAAAGGAAATCAGGATTTGTCAGACTAGAGAGAAGCAGGAGAAAGGAACCCACAGCCTAGGGAAAAGCCTCATCTGGGTTTCTGGTTTCTACCCCCCAAAATATATAGACATACATTCATCAGCTATTGCGTAAAATGTTACATGTGTCGAGCCACAAAGCCATCTCTGGAACGGGAGGCTGAGAGCCCACAGCTACACGTCTCCTTTGGAGCAATCAGCCCGTGACACGCTCTGTCTGCGATCAGTAAGGATAAAGTTGCTGTGGGTGAAGGAAACGATGCATCTCTTGCTAGTTTCCTGTTTGGAAAACACCCGGCCAGCAGCACCCTGGGAGCACAAGATGTGGACGTGAGCACCGAGGAGAAGGATGAGTTTGGTACCTGTCGCTCGCTCCCTGGCTGAGTGGCCTGAGAAATGTGTGAACTTCCAGGCTTGCTTCAAAAGAAAACAGTGAACTTCGATCTGTTCTTTGACAGAAGGGCTGTAGGTAAGGACTCGTGGTGACCATATTTTCACAACTCTTTGCTGATGGGAGCAGTACCTCTCTGACGGTGGCTCTTTGGAGAGCAGCAGGGACACTGCACTGCCTCCCTGTACCTTTGATCAGGACATCATTCACAGGCAACTGTAACCCGTGCCAGGACTCCTTCGGCAGTTTCCTGAGCAGCTCCATCAAACAAACATGAGTTGGCTTTTGGGTATTTGTGGGGGAAGTAGAAGTCTTCGGTTTGCTGGCTTGCAGCTACCTACCATTTCATGACTTTAAAAAAATGCCCTTCACAAGCCAAGGATGAGAAAATGGTCAGAAACGGAATCAGCACTAACCGTGTTAGCTGAGTGTCACTCACCCACGATGATGCATCTCAGGCAGCTTCAGACCACGGTGTAACTCCCCAGAGCATGGAAACCACCTCGCCATCCAAACTAAAGGAAGCCCAGACCAAGAGACTTTGTATTGGTACCCGCTTCTCTAATATCATTTGACACACCGAAACAGCAAAGTGACTGCTTGCTGGGTCAGCCAAGGAGGCTGCTGTTCTGTGAAATGTTAGGTGAACATTGCTTTGCTGCCTCAGCTTAAAATTCACACTGATCACTACAGTTGTGTTGTCAGATGCTTGATGCTTAAATTATGACTGTCTGAAGGGAAGGGGTAGAAAAGAAGGGCAGGGAACAGCACATAAAACCAGTGTATCTACATAAGTTTGTCCATGCTCTTCTTTTTGTAATAAGAAATGTTTACTGTGTCTGTGCCTGCCTGTGAATTCTCAGGATTGCCACCCTGTACCTGGATGTGCTCTACCTGGAGCAAAGAGCAGCGGGCACAGAAGAGGTCTAAGACTGGGCTGACAGGATAGCGACATGTAGTTTTGTCAAGAAAGTCTACTTTTTACCCAGACTGCCCACTGCCTGTTTGGAAGAAGCCTGGAGAAGGGCCAGCGTCGTTGTCTGAGGAGGGCACACAGGGCAGGAGCTATTGCAGTGCACCCAGCAGCTGCCGAAATAAAGGAACACTGCAGCTCCCAGCTGTAAAATCAGCCATTATTAAAGAGGAGTATGAAAACAAGGGACAAACTTCTGGAGAGCTAATCCTAGACTTGTAAGGTGGGAAGCCAGCAAATCATCTTTCTTAGCAGTGGTAATAGTAGCAATAGAGTTGCAGCACGAAACTCTGCTGGCCAGACTTAGAGCACACCACTCCATACCACTAATGGTTTTCTCACTCACTCGCTTGCTCGCTCGCTCGCTCACTCACTCACTCACTCACTCATATGTCATTCCTACATTAACACTTCCCTCCTGAGAAATGCAAACTACCTTTTCATGAAGATGATTTCTCCAGAATCCCTCCCGTTCATGTTCGTGCCCAGGGTATGACTCAGATGTGCAGAGCAGGAGCAGGATATCCCTCTGTCGCCAGAGGACCCATCAGTGTCCGTAAACTTTCTTCCAGACCTTCATCAGAACTCAGCCTTGGCCAGCCTTGTGTCAGGTCCTGGCCACATGCATACTGCAGTTGCTGGGACCAATTTATTTTGGACATTCTCAACTATTGTGCTTGTACGGATGGTTTGTACTGGTGGAGTTCTTGGACCTCTGTCCAAGGCAAGAGGGAGCATACCATGCCAATCATGGAGAAAACACTCCCGGTGAGTTCTGGGGCCTGACTTTAGCTCTGACATAGCTGCATGGCCATGTCATACTTTTTCATTGAATATGGGCAAGTTGCACTGTTTGGTACTGGCACATTTCCATTGAGCTGTCTCATGTACCAAGGTGATCATGGCAGAACCACAGCACGGCTGAGGCTGGCAGGGACCTCTGGAGGTCATCTGTCCCTACCCCCCTGCTCAAGCAGGGCCACCTCGAGCTGGTTGCCCAGGACTCTGACCAGATGGCTTTGGGATATCTCCAAGGAGGGAGACTCCACACACTCCCTGGGCAATCTGTGCCTGTGTTTGACCATTCTTACAGTATAAAAGTGTTTTTTTGTGTTTAGATTGAATTTAATGTTTTTTAACTTGTGACCATTGCCTCTCACCCTGTCATTGAGCACCACTGAGAAGTCCAGCTCCCTCTTCTTCATTCCCTCCTGTCAGGTGTTTATTTGTACCCATGGATAAGATCCCCCTGAGCTCTCTCTTCTCTGGGCTGAACCGCCCAGATTTCTCAGCCTCACCTCATATGTGAGATGCTCCAGTCCGTGAATCATCTTTGTGGCCCTTTGTCGGACTCACTCCAGTAAGTCCATATCTCTCTTGAACTGGGGAAATGAGTGGTGGTTCTTCTGAGCTGGCACAGAAAGGCCAAGCGAAGTGGGGTCAGGCCTGAGACTTCCTAGGAAGCCCAAGGAAAAAAGATCTAGGCCTCGTTGTAGATGATCTAATCAGGCTGATAAATCGTCATGAACATACAATCCCAGATCCAGCAGGACAGAGGCCATATCAAAACTACATGAAAAGTATTATTTCAGCATCTAACCTGGTAGGGTCTTTTTGTATTGGGTCACAAATTTGGCTCAGGTAGCTGCAGCTTGTTTAATTAAATCCCAAATTTTCTGCAACTGTTTTTGCAATTGACACTGTAATACACATAATATTGACCAAGAAGTTCATTCATTTTTATAATTTGCTTTTTCAATCTTCCAGCAAGATATTCTGGCAGCAGAGATTTTACATAAAAGCAAGTAGTACCTTAACAGATAAAACATGCCAGAGTAGCTAATGAAGATCATGTAGTATTTTCCATTAAAAAGAAATTGTATACATTAAGACACATAAAGTATGTATATGTCATACATGTCCAGCATGAGACTGTGGACATACAAGAAAAATCCTGCAATACTGTGTAAAGTGTTCAAACAAATAGTAGAAGACAACTGTCCTTCGAGCCATCCACCTGAAGTTAGCAATTAGCATAGCTATGCTAAGAATTATTCCCTCTGCAGGTATCTCCTGTGTCTCAGGTATCACTAGCTGATACCTCAGTCAAAACAAATCCAATTTGTTGCTCTGTTTACACTGCTGGGGCGTTTTGGTTAAACCAAAACCTTTACATAAACTGCACAGTTTTGTACACAAGGTATAGATAGTATTTATGTTCGGGTTACTGGCTTCTCCATTATAGTTTGTTTCTTTAAGAAAATAGCTGCTTTGCTTTGAATAAAGCACTTAAACATTGATTATAAGGGAATGATTCTCAAACTTGCTGGGGCAGACCTGCTCCAAAAATTATTTAGGAAGCGTAAAAGCCACCCCAGTGCTTTCTTGAGAGGTGATGTATTGAAGTTCAAATTCTTATTCTAAATCAGGAAAAAGCAGGACATAAGCCTGCTGCTGAGTGTCTCGGGCACGTGCCCAGGCTGCACAGCAGATATGTCCCTCTTCGTCTCTTTGGTTTGCTTTCCTGCTAGGCCAGGTCTCACGGGTATGCTCTGAGAGTGCCCACCATGCAGGCTGGATGCTGCCTGCACTCCGGGGGAAGGAACACCGCCAGCTCTTGCAAAGCCCAGCCCGCACGCACGAGATCAGGATTGAGCCACGTGGGGAATTCAGAAGTCTCAAGGGTTAGACTGCAGCTGCAGAAGGCACCACAGGATTAAATTTTGGACATAGGCACCTGAAAGTGAAAGGAGGATTTTCTACCACAAATTAATTCTGTGGGGTCACACAAGGACACTACTGGTGACAAATGGTGTAATAGTTATCCAAGAGATTCCCCCGTTACGGTGATCCCACTGCCTGGCTGGGGAAAGATGGGTGAATACTGGCTCTGCTTACACATTTCTGCCTGTTAAACCCACAGCCTAGTGTGTTAACTAACAAATTTCTTCCTTCTGTTTTCTTTATCAACAGATTTATGGTCAAAAGCAAAAACTAAAAGTGAAGAAAATACTATATTCTAAGCCTTAAAGGATCTGCGTAAATGTTGCAGGAAATCTCCCATAAACTTGATCCCAGATGTAGGAGTTAGCTACACCGTTCACCTGAAAGCCGGACAGTTCTGGGAATGTACAACGTGGCCAGGACAATACTGCCGTAGCAGTCACAGCACGTCCTTACTTTCTGGTATTTCCAGGGCCATCCTAACATTGCTATAGGTTGGGGGATCTTTAACACACAGATTAAATCCGCACTGCACGTGAAATCACAGGTGTAAGCCAGCAGGCAGGTAGTAGAGAAGAGCTGGTGGCTTGGGCTTCACTGCAGGCTGTGCAAACCTGCCGAGGACACCGACATCTTTCTGAGATTCTTAGTCTGTGCTGAGTCCTGAAAGGTAGCACCCTCGTTGCTGCTGGTATCTAGATCAGGTAAGTCCAGGCTGGCATGGGTACACCCTCTGATGTGACGGTCACACCTCTGTTTTGTGGAATACATCCTCAGCTCCATGAATGCTTCAGATTGTCCAAGCCCTGTTCACAGACAGCTATTTACTAAAACTTATACAGGCAGATCAGGTGGGTCTAAAGAATAGGTTTAAACCCCTAATTTTTCAGTGAACTTTGCACCTTCTCCGTTTGCCAGTTTGCCAGATGCATCTGGAAGGGGGCTTGTGGAAGGATCCTGAAAGCAGGTCTGGGGTCGGAAGCTCTCGACTAACACAACAGCTACATTCTTCGTTCAATATTTTAAGCCATTTGACAGCATCAAGACACACAAGCCAACTATAGTGCCTGGAACAACTATGCTCTGTAGGTTTTTATCCTAATTTTAGACCAATCTAGCAATAATAAATTGATTCTTATGGTTCCTGGCAGGCTGCCCCAGTATGAGAAGTATTCTATCCCTTCTTTAAAGGAAGGATCATTCAGCCAGGCTTCTCCTCTAGCTCTGGGAGGTTTGGACCGCGGTGACTTCTTACTCTTGGCCATCCTCACATCGTGTTATTTATTTGTGGCATGTTGTAGAAGAGCTCCTATGCAAATCCTAGTTTGGAGCCTTTGTCCGATGGATAGCGAGAGCTGCAGTGTGCCATTGCCCCAGTGGCGAGCCTGCTTTGGTGTCACTTAATAAATCACACTTCCAAACACAAGAGAAAAAAAATAGAAGTATGTTGGAAATTTAACATTGGATCTTTTCTGTCATTTTTCTCTCATCACAAATAAACCAAAAAGAAAAGAAAGACGTTTGTGGTACTAGAAGCCTTTGGTTTGTTATAACTACTAACCAAAACCTCCAATAAGCTGCCAACCAGACTACTTTCCTGAAGCTTGTTATTCCATTTCTGTCTCTGCCATTTAACTCCTCAACTGTAATATTTCCATGCAAACAGCATGGTGTGCCCAAAATATCTTATCTTACAGTAGAAAGAAAACACAATTTTTCAGGGAGGACACTGTATCTCTTTTCCCCCATATGGCTGCAACTATGCAAACCCAAAATGGTTTCGCTCTTGGCAGGCAGGTGGGATTGCTAATGGGCCAACATACAGAAAACAGACAAAACTGAGACAAACACCAGAGCCTATTTCACCCTCTTTCTTCTCCCATCATGCCTTGTCCAGCTCTTACATCCCCATTATTACCACTAACTAAAGCCAACAGATATTTAGAAACTACATTTCAACCAATGTCATTGGCTGATGAGCCCTGTACACTGACACAAATTTAACACTTCTTCGCCATGTTCATGGCTATCAACAATTTTTATTTTGTCCATATCTCTGCTCTAATGTCCTCCTAACTTTGTCTAGTACTTTTTTTGATTCTTCTTACCTCACAGCTTCTTTTCTCTCTCTTTTCCATAGCATACTTCACGCTGTTGCACACTTTCTACTTTCCCAGGCTTCTCCTCCACTTGCTACATCCTGTTTCTTTGGACATCCCTTTCAAACACTCTTCGGGAGAGCAGGCTTTCCCCATAACCTTCCCTTCACATCCTTTATCTTTACTCCTCATACAAGTCTGTGACAATTCCTCAGCTCGAGAATGATACAGCTGGAAAACCCCACGGGGAGCAAATACTGCATCTTGGATTCCCCCCTGCTTTGGACCCCGTGATCTTGAGTTGATGCATCCTACACAAATCGCTGGGTGCCATTAGTTAAATAGCTGGATCCTGCCTGCCTGCCAGCTGATAGATCTCCTTTTATATCCTATCTACTTTTCTCACAAGTGTAGAATTACCATATGGGGGGGGGGGGTGAAAGAGAGGAGGGCTGTGTTGGCTTTCTCAACCAGATCAACTCAGAACCTGTGGAGATAAAGTGAAGATAAAGAAAACGTGGTGGGGTACTGGAATCTGTGGGCTTAAACTACGCAACGGATACCTTTTTGTGGCTCCCTCTGAGTAGATGTTCAGCAGTCTCACTGAGTCTGCCTATAGACAAGAGTAAAGCTCATAAAAAATAGGCCATTAATAACATTTAATATATAATTTTGAACTTTTTTTTTCCCCAGGAAAAACTTTTAGCATTTTCTCAGCTTTCAGTTCTGCTGACTTCTAACAAGCCTTTTGGGGGATTTTTTTTTGAGCTGGTTTTGGTGGTGAGTAGGAGTGAAGGAAGAAATTCCATAAGCCTGCAGGCAATTGCTGTACTGGCAGTGTGCACTGATTTTCGTTTCAGAATTGGCACGAAGGCCCTCCAAGTAACCCAAGCTCTCCTTTTTGACAGAATTGACAGATAAATTATATATAACAAGATGCAGTCAGATAGTTTGGGGGGGGGATGAGGACTGAGCGAAGTCAAAATGGAAAGCTCCTTTCACATCAGGGGTATTCCTTCACTGTGCTAATAAAATACAGCACCTTTGAGCCGAAAGGCTCCTACAGCACTTCACAAAACGTAGCCAAGATTGGAAACGACGTGGCTGTCTAAATTAGGTTCCTCAATCTATAGTGGGACAGACCACTCATAACTCGATAATCACAGGTGTTTGACCTCTCACAAATTCTGTTTACTTGGCAGGGCAGGGTGCTGCAAATTATTAGTACCTTTCAGCTGTGCAAGTAATTTTAGCTGAAACTGTATATTCTTTGAAAACACTGACTGAATTTGTACAAGAAACTAATATCTAACCACTTTGAAAGCCAAAATAGATGAGTGTCCTTGTTTCTTTTAATTTAATTTAAACCTCCTGGAGCCCCACAGAAATTCTCTGACATTTCCCATTCTTGGTAACACTTGCTTTATATTCAAATCATGCACATATTGGACTATCTTGTTTGTACTAATAGTTTCCAATAAATGTTTTCAAAGCTTTGGAACCTGTCTGCCCCGAGTGAGTTCAGATGCTTCAGGAAGATTTATAAGGCAGTACGGAGTGAGGCATTGAGAGGAAAAGAAGGTGAAATAAGTCTTTTCCTACACACACAGTAAGAAAGGCATTTGGCACTAAAGAAATAGTCCCTAGTTCGGTCAAAAATAAACCTGTAGAAATGAAATAAACAGGTTGCTCTCTATTCTATATACTGCCCAAAACTCAAATTTCCTGTATTACAATCAAAAAATTCCTTGTTCTTTTCAAAAGATCTCATCATAATCAACTTAGTGTATTGAGGGTTGGTTAGCTCCAGGAAGACAAGCTCCTACACCACAATCGTCTAATTCATAGGCATTTTCAAACTTCCTCAGCTATGGCACACTTTATAGTGCATTGTGACTTTACCCAATACGAAAGTTCAAACTTGTTCAGTGATGCATAATGCATGTAAGAAGGCAACCCCCCACATAAATGATATTTTGGGACACGGTGGAAGAAGCAGCTTAGTCCATACCACACGCACAGCGTGGGTGGGTGCGGTGCGCTGTGCCTGGGTCTGGGCTGCTACCGTGTAGCCCACGCTGTGACCAGGGGAGGCAAGGATTGTGCATAGCCTGAATTCGAAAGGCCCTCCCATCACTGAGCTAGAAACAAACACAGCACTGGCAAAGACGGGTGTGGAGTGCAGTCAAGGAAGGTGCTGAGGCGCAGCTTACTCCCCAGCCCAGGCTGCTAAGCAACCATGGCCACCCACTACTTGAGCAACTGAATGTGAGTATGTATGGATAGCTGTAATTCAATGATGGGTTTGCGCTTTGAGCAATGCTTTACATTCTTCTACAAAATGAAAATACTCATCAAGAGGCTTGCAGCTTTACATTTTCATATATATACATTATAGTTTATTTAGTCAGGACTGCATTATACAAGTAAATAAAGTTATTTTACTGCCTGTCAGCTTGCTGCTCAGTCATGGAAATGAATTTGATTCACGACTGCTCCTGCTGCCAGTGAACATCCTTCCTAAGGATACCAAATTCATGAGTCCACCTGCCAGGAGCTCCCCTGCCTCTCCAGTACTGTTTACTGGCAGCCTATTCTGAGTGCTAAACACCTGGCAATGCTGGTACCCACTGGTCTCAGAGGTCATTGCTGCATTAATTTTCTGTAGGGAGGTACGTATCCATTTGTTGCCATCTTGTTTATTTTCCGCTGACCTCCTTCACCCGCTTACTCCTGGTTCTGACTTTAAAGAACTCCAGCAGTCAGTGCTTTCCACTGGTACAGCAGAAGTCTTCGGCCATAAAACCAAGCGATGACTTGGAGTAAAGAAAAATGCGCCTGCTGGTGGGATTTTGTTTAAACATTTATTTTAATGTACAGCTTACAGCCATCTGATTTTGTTTTCCTCTTGGATATTACAGGTTACACAATTATCAGCTAATTGCAGGGAAGATTTGGAGTTCCTCATGCCATTCTTGCCCTTGTACATGCTATACAAGGAGTCCATTACCAGAGGCAGCACTGTTCCCCTTACCACTACCCTCCTCTTTTCATTAGAAATCCTTGAATGGCTTCTGCAGGCTTAATTCCTGATGGCATTTCTGCAGTAAGAATTGAGAAGACATTTACTGAAACTAATAAAAATTTTATTTTAAAAAATTACATGACAATGCATCTTCTCTAAATGAGATTAGAAATCAAACATTTTAACCCCCAAAGAATCATAGCTTTACACATTACACTTGTTTGAAAACTACAATATTTGTTGTCTACAAAAGAAGGAAAAGTTGGCAATACAACATTGTAACTGCTCAACAAATTTACTGAAAAAATAAACCAACTTTGTTAAAAAAAAAAAGAGTCCTTGCAGCAGGGGAAGCACAAGATTTCTCCATCTTCCATCTCTCTTCCCTTCCTCCATTTCAAAGCAAAAAAAAAGAAACAAAGGAAAGCGAAGGCAGTCTTAAAACAATCTTCCTTTCTCTCCTTTCCAAGAGCTTCTTTTAGCAGTTACTACGAATATTTTTGTAAAAGCAAAGCCAAGAAGAAACGCATGAAGTGGGTCTTATCTTCACGTAATTTAAAGAGGAGAATGACTATTTGTGGATGTTTATAAAATATTGCTACTAATGAGATTTCTAAAGCTTAGTCAATGGAAAGTTATGACAGAATCTGCAGTTGCCATGCCTGAAGTAAGTTTCATCTACTGCCAACCTACTGCAGGCGCGTGCTCTGGCCAGCTTCATCCTTCGGCTGAGAACATGGTTTGCCTTCCCTCTTTCACCGACTCCTCTCTGTGTAACTCAGTCGCAACTCAGCCACTTTGTGAAGGCCTCCCAGATTCACCGTGCGAGGAGGACAGCGTGTTATCCATGTCCATGGCAGCAAGGTCTGCTGAGCTCTCACTTAGCCACAGGGAACAGGCGTTCGGCAAGCAAATCGGCAGGGCAGAGCGTGGTTACAGCACTGTGCATCCCATGAGAGAGCTCACACTTTGAAATCTCGCTTCAACAAGACCTTGCTCTCTGAACAGCAGTGCTGGCACGTGGAGAAAAAAAGATTTGGGGACTAAATTTTTACTGGGCCCCTGCAAGCACAGATCTACATCACCAAAGCGTCACGTGGAACAGAAGCCCTCCATCGCCTGCAGGACACCAACATTTCAAATGAGACATTCTCATTTCACCCACCAAAACCAGGCACGATCTATGCAACTCAAGATTTTAGCAACATTATCCGGACTGTGTAACAGCAGATGGATTTCAGAACACATGCACTCCTCTCCAACCTGTATGTTTTGGTTTTTATTTTAAAAAGAGCGACATGAGCTCTTTCACAACTTCTCCTAGGCAGAGACAACGTCAGGTGACTGACAGAAGCAATACAAATAAAATATTTGTTTAAAAAAGCGCTTTCATCAGAAATTTGAATTTCAGAAAATTGGAAACATTACTTACAACATACTTGCAGGTACCTATCACCAGCGAATATAATTTGCTCTGAATTTACATCATTTTTATGATTTCTATGTCAGTGAACTGACTAGCAAGTGTCTCTTCTGGAAAGCGGTATGAATTTTCATTTTGAACTCCTGTTATGAAACCTACCTGACTGTGCACTTTAGTCAGTGGCTTCAGTGATCAATGCAGGAAGATTTAAATGTCAGTGCAAAACCAGGCTGCTCCTCACACAGCATCCCCCTCCAGAAAATGAACATCCACCCAAAAAAGCATTAGTTTCACATCTACAGCAAGTTGAATAAACTTCACACTTTAAGCTTCCTGGAAAGGGCCAAAAAAAGTCACAATCATTTACTGCATGTGAAGGTAGTAGAAGTGTTTGGGTTTGGGGAGCTGGACTGAACCCATTAAGATGTTCAGTAGCTTGTTAGTGCAGGAATTCAAGTGTAGGGATGCTAAAAAATATTTTGATGCACAAAAGGTACTGTAATCATTTTGCACTGAAGTCTTCCGTCTTCCATTAAGGTTTACACATATAAAAAATTCTCAAGCCTCAAGCCTGTTCCTGTAACTGATGTTTCACTCAACATCTGAGGGAAAACACTACGAATTTAAGCAGTGCTACAATCTGCATCTACCTTTTCTATGCGTGCACGTGACAGATGAAGGGTGAGAAAAAACAGAACAGAAAGCTACGGCAACACAATATTGCACTCCTGAGACGACAGGATTTTAAATGACTAAAGTAAATTCTTCCTGTCAAAAGAAAAGCTGCATGTGGGCCATTTCCCTACTGTTTACAAAAAACATTCAATCTCATTTAAAAATTATTTAATTACACAATTGCACTTTTGTGATTGTGTTATCAAACAGGGAACACGGCTATTACGCAATCCAAAGAGAGTGTTTTGGGGCTGTAATGATCTAGAACGAATCTACAGTTTGTAATTTAGTCAATCTCTTGAGAGAAAACTTGAGGAACAATAAGAAACTGGCATAAAGAGCATGCTCAGCCTTGGGTAACTCTGCTCTCCAAAGGCAACTTGCTAACTTCAGCTCTAATTCATACTCTTCATCCCCATCATAGGAACAGCTCCTATACATACAGTGAATTCTTGCACTGTAGACCAGCTTTTTGCATTGGTGTATACAGTCCCAGCAACAGTCTACATTTAACTGCTTACTTCCACCACTTCTTAAATGCCATCTGTTAGGCCAGCACAACTATTTTGACATGAGTCATAAGACAAAAGACATAATTAAGCACAATAAACAATGTTTATTATAGCTAGATCAGTTCTTCGAAGGCACAAACAGCTGCACAGCACGAGGGGTCTGGACCAAAGGAGTGTTGCATGACAGCAAGTACAACTGGCCAAGGAGCATACAAAGGAGAAAATGTAAAAGCAGCTCCTTGCAGAATTGCAGTGCCTGCTGAGTAGTAGTGCTAGTAACTAAAAACTAAAGCTTCCTAGGAATAAGAAAAAGGTTTGACGAAACAATCATTAATTACATCCCCACTCCACACACACCCCAATTCTAATTCTGTTCTTCTAAGGCCTTTATGTAATGGTAGAACGCTTCTTGCAAATGCTCTGTACACTTATTACCTTCTAAGTTATGAAGGTATGACTCCCCACCCCCGCCTTTTTCCCCTGTTTTTACAACTGTGAGCATTAAAGGATTAGACAGTAGCACAACGAGAAATTAAATTATCTGCTGGAAACCACTTCCACTACTCTGCTGTATTAAAGTATGTTTTAAAATATATTTATTAGTAACCATACTAATAGCACACTAAATCATAAAATAGATTGGAAAGGACCTCTGGAGGTTGAGTTCAACAATCCCTGCTCAAAGCAGGTCTATCAGGATGGTCAGGTACTTATTAACTTGAGTATCTCCAAAGGTGGAAATTCTATAACCTTTCTGGGTGTCTGGTTCCAGTGCTTGATCACCTTCATGTTAAAAAAAAAAAAAAAAAAATATCTTTTTTATACCCCCTTAAATCTAACAGGAATTTCCCCATGTTCCAATTTGCACTCATTGGCACTCATCCTGTCCCCATGAAGCTTCAAGGCCAGTCTTGCTGTGAATCCTCCCACCGAAGGGACTGAAGACAGCAATGAAATCTGGTCTTTACCTTCTTTTCTTCAGGCTGAGCATTACTCTGCTCTCTCAGTTTCTGCTTCTACGTCCCATGCTCTTGTCTCCTCACCACTTTGGTATCCCTCCACTGGACTTGCACCATACTTGCCTTGTATCAGGAAGCCCAAAGCTGGTCACAATACTCTAGCAGTGTTCTCACAAGGGGAACAACCATTTCCACAAGCTTGCTGGTTCCGCTCTTTGCTAATAAAGCCCGAACCAGACACTATGGTTCTGCTGCAGGCATGTCTCTTTCCACAAGGGCACCTGCTGACTTGCGTTCAACTTGCTGTCCACTATATCCACAAGACCTTTTCTGGAAAGGTGCTTTCCATTTAGCCCACAGCCCCTGCCTGCACTGCTACATGAGGTCATCCCATCCCACATGCAGCACTCAACACTTGGCTTTGCTGAACAAGAAGCAGCCATCAGCCAGTTCCTCTGGCCTGCTGCAGTTCCCCTGAATTGCAATCCTGCCCTCTAGCACATGGACTGCTCCCCTCTAGTCTGGTAGAGGACATCGTCCCGGATTAGACATGGCAGAGTAAAGATAAAAGCCTGCCTTGAAAATCACTTCTACAGCAGGACACCTGCCACCTTCATGGACCAGTCGGTTCCTGTGACTGTTTCCCAGCCAACATGTAATTGCAGATGTAAGCAGGAGGATTGGCAAGTTAAAACTTTCCACAGGTAGATGAGTTAGTTTCAGAACTTCTGGAGCAAAGAGAGGAAGAAAGTACACGGTTGGAATAAGGTGAAGGCGACTCATTAAATTGTCCCCTTAGCCTTAAATGCAAAACTACATGTAGAGATAGTGTCTCTTGCTTTCCAATATTCACATTCACCTCACTGATCAGTCACTGTACTTCACAGAACCCTAAAAAGGATCTTGGATTTTCTGGCTTAGAGGTGCTGTGATACATTCCGCAGTATGTATGAAACACTTGACTGAAAAAACACCCCAGAAACATAAAAAACCCCCTTCATATTACAACAGTTGAACACTACTGGGTTTTGTTGTTTCACGTTCGCATCGTGAATCTTAAGAACTTCAGACTTGAAAATAAAAGCTTTAAACCACACCCAGCTCATTAGCCAGACCTTTTGAAAGGCTTTTCCCCTCCCTGAAATAAAGCTCTACTCCAGAAAGTTTCTAAGATGGGGCAAGATTAGAAATGAGATTTAGAAGAGGAAATATTCTGAGGCACGAACACACAAGTCTACCCAAATTATTCCGCATATAGATTGTGAGATTTCATAAAAGGTATAGGCTACACATGCCTTCGCTCTACCAAGCTTCTTCTGTGACAAACAGAAACATGGAAGTACAGAAAGAGATTTTGGTTTGGCCAAAAGTTCAGTGGGGAACCATTTGTTTGTACATCCGCTTTTAGTTTTTATGTGTGACAACAGCAATAGATAATAACTGTAATTCCCCGCTTCCAAACTTGGACCGCGCTGAGAGCAATAGTATCCTTCGATACAAACAAATCTAACAGAACTGACATTTTAAATTTTTGAAACTGTGATCCAAAATGCTCCAGCACACCATTATGTAAAAGAGCATAATTAAGTATCTGAGTTATAGAGATGCAGAGACTGTTAAAATTAGCCAATTTTATTCAAATGATAGGTGAAACACACAATTACCTTTTCTCAAAAAAGTTACATATTTATGTGCTTTTTAGTCAAATGAAAACTGATTTTCCCCCCTCTGCAGAAGCATTTCAGTAGAAGCCAGAGTCTTGAGTTGCCCAGTTAGGTGCCTAAAGAAGAAACAAATAAATAAATAAGGATCAGTAGAAAAGAAATTACTATGTTATCTGTTGGTTACATAAATTGATGAGAAATGTTTTCAAAAAATGCTGATATATGGCTAAGAGGTGGGAATATTGTTAATTAGTGAAGGATACCCTGTAACTTTAAAGCAATACAGAAATGCATGCTGTATTTAAGTTGTACAGCCTGAGTCCAAAACAAATATAAAAATAATTTGGCAGCTACATTTTTTAAAGAAAGCAGTATCACATAAGTTTCATGTGACTTCTAGTAATCCACCACTGCTTGTCCAACTTCCACCAGTATTTCAGCCAAGCCCTGAGGAAACCTGGTAAAACTTTTAATATCTTGTAAGTTCTTTTAATGTGGTGTTTGGGGTTTTTTGTTTGAAGTATGTATGGCTGGGTGCTTAGTGGACCTCCAAGTCATTCACCTTACACTGTTGTTCTCCCTCACAAAGCTTCCCATATTGTAACATGGTCAAGAGGCAAAACCAGATGATCTTGCAACTTCCTATTTTCACTTGTTCTACTTAAACCTCTGGCTGACCTAATTATATTCTCCAGTATTTCACGAAATGGGTTTAATTGTTGGGGTTTTGCACAACTCCTCATTCATGTTCCAGTCTTAAGCATCATTAATTGTTATCTCAATACTATAGATACACCTACAAGTTTTTTTCAAGCACAGCCCACTTGAAAAAAGTAATACAACTACTTTTACAAATGTCATCCTTCAAAACCAGCCCTTTTCAGGTGTTGAAGGACACCATTTAAAGGAATTACAGAATCAAAGGATGATAGAAACACACCTAGTTACGCAACAAAAAAAGAGGAATACCTAGCGATGAGAACAGAGGCAAGAAGAAAACAAACCTTTTGAATTTAACACCTAGTGCCAGAACTAGAAGTAGGCACATCCGATGAATTAAGAAACCGGTTAAGAATTATACTTAAATACATCTCACAAAATAAAATAGCAAGAATTCAGAAAAATATAACTTATACTAACCTCAGATCTACCACTCTGATTCAATTTCTTCTCAATGTTCATAGCCAACATTTGACTACGAAAAGACAGGCTTTTGGTCTTTTCAATCACTTGTTGATAAGGTGAGACTGCATTGTTGCCCATTACTACGTGGCCCTACAACATAGGAAAGATACAGCAAATTTAACAATCACTCAGAACATCTACGCCTTTAAATTAACACAATGCTTTCACAAATAATCTTACACACAGGGCCAAAAAGGAATAAATGAAGTCCACTACCCTTTATTGGAAAAAAAAAAAACAAAACAGGAATAGATTAGAATTTGCTGTTCCTGAATAACGTAAAACAAATTTAATGAAAAATTCACCAAATTCACTTCGATACACCTATATGGTCTTACCAGCTTTGAATCCAATTTGGCATCTAATCGTGCATTTCGGATGAGATTGACAATCCATCTTTCTGCTTCTTCAGGAGTCATATTTAGTTTATCTGCCAACATACTAAAAGATAACAGACTTAATCAAAAGGTGCAACAGAATCCCTCTGATGTTGGTAAACATGACTAGGGACTATGGAATATAAGTTAAATCAACACAAAACTTGGCACACCTCAAGACTTGTGTACAATAAATACCACATACCTGGGAAGCATATTTTCATTTGACTGAAATGACTTTAACACTTAAATACATGCACTCCTGAACATCTCCCACCCCCACTGCTTTACACTGGGACACTGTGAATAAGGAATTCACACCCTGAAAGTATACGTTTAGTTGTTCTGAACTACATCTTGCACTTAAATCTTGACCAGCACAATTTTTACATATTCCTATTAAACCTTGCCTACACAAACATTCTATGGAAAATTGTCAATTAAGTAATCTCACCACAACATAAAACAGCAACCACCATTATACAGAGAACAACTGAATTGCTTTTATTCTTCTTTAAATCCGGCTAGCAGTCACCAAAGTTTAGACTAATTAGTCCAGGAAAGTGTGTCTCAGTAGATCATTTAGCAATAAACTTCACCCTGAAGTTACCTGAACAAGAGCCATGAGACAGAGTTTGGTACAGAAGATGTGACAGATATGCTATGCTCAAACTTCTTGCAATTTCAAGGAGGGATGGTGGGAGAGGAGAGAGAAGGGAAAACTGTTAATGAAACGAACACTCTTGTCCAGAAGTAATTCCTTCTGATGGCATTTCCTATGGCTTTCCCGCCAACTCCTTCAGCTTCCTGCTGGCAGTTGGCTCATAGAGGACATTTGTAACGCTCATTCTTCCATCAGCTTTCAGACTAAGGTAGCAAACATGACGTAAGGGCTGCAGACATGACCAAAAAGCCATCTAGCTATGCCAGTTGCACAAGAGGTCAATTTCCCACCATTTCACAGGATCTCGCTTAAACATATTTTTCTCCCCCTGAAATAGTGATTTCCCTCTTGACTATTACCAATGTCAAGCAAATACTTCATAATATACCAACTATTACCTCATCTACCTAGCTAGGCAAATAGTCTTCCTTACACTCTCTTCTCTCCTGTACATTCTTATCTCTCACGCTTCTACTAACTATAGAAGTAAATTCCCATTTTTTGTCACAGAAGAACAGGTGAATAGAAAAAAGACAACAAAGTAACTTAAAATACCAGACTTACACTGAACTCACTTCAGTGAAATGACACAACAGTCGAAGTATGTGGAGTTTGGCAAAGTAATGCGATGTAAATTCCAGCCACAGTAGCTACTGTTCCACTACAACTGTTACTCTGTGGTTGAATCAGCGATTTCAGAGTTACGGCAGACAAGATGATAGAAAATATCAGGGACCTAAATTTTTGTGGAATTATCAGTCATCTAGGCAAAATAAGACAGGTATCTCAATAGCAAGAAGCTACAAATTTCTTTACTAACTTTGAATCAGTTATGTCAAACACCTGACCTGAAATTAAAATGTCAAACTGAAAGAACACAGGGTGAGCTGTGCGTTAGAGGAATTCTCACATTTCTCTTTTAGAAGCATCAGCAGGATTCAGATAAAATAACTCCTCCTCCAGATGACCACAAGAATATCTACTGCCACTATGCTGGGGATTAAGCAACCCACCTCTGGGATTAAAGCATGGAACCTCTACCCTACGAGACTGTCAAGATTCAACTAGACAAGGCCTTGAGTAGGGTAATTAATCACTACAGTGGGTCCTGCTCAGAGTTTTAACCGGGTACACAGGATTGAACCAGATGACTTCCAGAGGTCCCTTCTAACAGCACCTTTTTGGTCAACCTAAAGTCCCCATGTACTCGGAGGGGGAGAGGGCACAGAACCACAGAATGGTAGGGGTTGGAAGGGACCTCTGTGGGTCATCTAGTCCAACCCTCCCGCCGAAGCAGGGTCACCTACAGCAGGCTGCAGAGGACCTTGTCCAGGCAGGTCTTGAATAT
>Ga0065711_1038805_pt1 | contig 18388 bp, 10 predicted proteins | sample Hoacrofraction12_FD_59098 | JGI IMG/M metagenome (GOLD analysis project Ga0065711, IMG submission 59098) | Hoatzin crop microbial communities from Cojedes, Venezuela - Epithelial fraction 12 v2 (version 2) | ecosystem: Host-associated > Birds > Digestive system > Esophagus > Crop | place...
CCCCCGTTTTTCCGTTTTTCTTTTTTTTTTTCTTTCTTTCCTCTGATCTGCTCCTCGCTAAGCTTTTCTAGCAAAAAGACAGGAACCAATGTAAGACACAGGCTGGAAAGTTTTAGCCTCTATAAGTTATACTGCTGAGGTCAATGTATCTGATACAAAAGCTAAGTACCTGAGTACAAAAAATCGTGTGTGAAAGATTTTCCCAGGACAGGCAACAGGGAGAGTTTTCGAGTCTGTTCTCCAAAAAAAATAAGACTGAAACGAGCATACTGAGCATTTTGTATATATATGTATGTTAGTTCCTTTTTAATCAATGGTGTCAATAATTTTTTAACCTATTGGACAACTTCAGTCAAATTTGGCTGAGGATGCAATGTCATTAAGTTTTACAAAGTTTCACGGAAGGACACGACTTTGATAAAGAGGAAAGATTCTAGTAACCCTCTCACCGAGGGAAAGGCTGCAGTGGGAGACCAGTGTTCCTCAGAAGAAAGACTCCATCTCACATGTCCAAAGTGAAACTAGGCTTCCCAGCTGCCATCCTTCTTAGAACTTCTTACTCTTAAATTAATTCTTGATTGAACCAGATATTTAAAACGATGGGAAACGGAAAGTGCTTATTGTTGCTGCTGGCTTTTCGGAAAGACTATTGTGTCACACAATGCTATTATAAATCTGTCATAAAAGCAACAGCAATGAAGAGGGTGAAAAGGTTCTGTTTAATAGGAACGTTCCAACCTGCATGCATTTTTAAGTGAATGCATTAATTTCAGACTTTGTGTGTTTTGATTTCAAATACAATGAAAGGGGCTTTCCAAAAAAAGCCCTATCAGTAACTGGAAGAAGGACCTCCGTTTTATAACAAACCCACACTACTGTTCTCTAAATGTTGCATATATTTCCTAGAAAATAATGCTCTATGTTAACATAAAAAAAAAAGGCAGAACAAATAGAAGCAAATAAAGAACCCCTATTTCTTTGTTCTTCCATCAGAGAACAATGTCTATCAGAATAAAAAAGGGAAAGCCCCTATAAGCATGCTATTACTATTATTTATAATGTTTATTTGACTACACGCATCAGTTGCTAACATCTGAATCTGCTTTTGGTTTAGGTGTTAAAGGTAGCAATATCCAAAGACAAGGTTGCTTGGCATTCTCTGTCGTAACTAATTTAGTTAATGTCGAGCTTAGCTAAGGCTTAGGTAATCTTTACACCGGGTATCTGATCTGTGCTGATCTTCTGTGTCTGTTGTGTGGAGTTGAGATGGAGGAGATCAGAGAAGGTCCTTTAAGTCAGCAGTTATTCAAATGTTGCTTGATACGGGGAGCAAAAGAACACAAAGACCCAGCTAAGCCATGAGGGAAAGTCTCTTTAAAACGCACCCAAGACATCCCTTCAGCACTGTCTATTCATTGTGCTGCTAACAGTGACAGCCTAGTAAAAATAGCAGTAAGAGAATACTGTAGAAGTAGCATTGTTACACACACGCTCAAGCAAAAGTACTCATGACATTTTCTAATTTTGAAGTGGCTGACTTTAGTCTCATATCATACTCTCAGCACGGTTCCTTGTGCTTTTTAATATGTATATTCAGTTAATATGCATCCAGCAGTATTGGTTTAAAAAAAAAACATTGAGAGAAGTGTCATCTCTAAACGTCTGTCAAACAGATAAATGAGACCACTGAATTTAAAAGGATGCATATTAAAATAACCTTGTCTGAAATCTCTATTTCAGTGTTTGTCAGTGTTGCTATTTAGAGCATTGCAGTACGCTGATGAAAAATCACTAAACTCTTGCTACTTCGCTAGATGAAACACCACCAGACCCTAAAACTTCACTAGGAGTCTCAGGAGTACCAAAGGCAGTGCCCATTGAGATATATGCTACAGACTATAAGGAGTAAAAATAAAAGATGGAATTCTTAGCAAACTAAAAAAGAAAAATGAAAGCATTTACTGTAATAAAAAACAAAGACTCTCATGGTTAAAAGAAGGAAAGTGAGTAGTCGCCAAGAATTCCTTTCCTGACACCTCTCTTTACGCATTTTAGCCATTGGAGAGCTCTCCTCCTGGGGCTCTTGGGACGTGAGAGTGTGGTAACAACATGCAGGGAGAGCATTCAGGATCCCAGTAGTTATAAGCATTATAAGTGAAGCCAACATACTGAACTTCTCTGGAAGTCTTTCACTAGCCTGAAGAGGACAGATGGGAGGGAGGGCAACACTGGTGCACTGCAACCTCATTGAGAAACAGCACTTAGTGAGCCAGCAATCGGAGTTTAAACTAGCTGTAGCTCACAAAGTATCTGAACTTGTTTGAACATGTAAAAAGGAGTAAGATCTCATTTATGTCAAGTATGCCACAGACTGGCAAAACTCCATCCCTCTATGCCACTCCGGTACATACAATTGCACATACAGTTCTCCTATTCCTAGTATTAAATATTTATCAATCCATTTAATTATGTCCCATCAATCAAACCACCCTGCAATATGTCGAACACATTGCAGGTGCTCTTCACAACATGATCTGCAGAGCTGCATTGATTTAGCAATTTACCTTGGTATATTTGTCCACTGTGATCAACATGGAAGACGGTATGAAGCTCCTGTTGCATGCTTGTTGAAACATAGCAACGGCTTAAAACAAGAGTTCCCAGCAGGAAAAAATACAGTTATAATGAGCTGTGGTCATAATAAAATGCCTATACACGGGGGAAATCCCAAGTCATTTCAGTAACAGTAGTTTCAGTAGATGGACATTCTCACAGACTCTTTCTGTTCTCTAGTAAAAATATTAGAGAAAGAAATCAGCTTCCTTGCTTTTTATATAAAGTTTCATACATATACAAACAAGAAATCTAAAATAAAAGAACAGGCTAGTTCTTGTTTGTTTGCAACTCGGGACTTTTGTCTCAATCAGCTGTGCTCTTGCTGAGCACAGGAAATTTCTTGGCAATTAATGAACAACCAACGGAAGGAGATGCATTCTGGTCTGTTCCCAAGCAATGATATATGGTTACTTTTTTTTTTTTTTTTTTAATTACAGGATATAATGTAAAAAAGTACCTACATGAAACAGGCAATTCCTGACTGTGGGAAGCTCGGAACTACTGTCAACAGTAATTGTTTTTGCTGACTCTGAGCCACAACATAGATGCTAGAAGAGTTCTCCAGACAGCAGAGAACCTAGATGTACTGGGAAAAAAGAATCTTCTCAGCCTATATTAGTCTTACTGCACGAAGACTTGGTTCAGCCGAGATTTATAAATCCCCACACACAAAGCCCATTGACTCCATTCATGTTCCTTAGTTTTCATTCCAATCACTTCCAGCATATCCTCATTTTAAATAGCACAATATTAGGCAGTGCTACACTCTGGCCTTCCAGAAGCAGCAAAGTCACTCTTTGTATTGTTATGCTTAAAAAGTGAAATTTTATGGAAGTGTAACCACGCATTTCTGCTACCACAGGTTTGGGTTCCGTGTTTATGTGCAAAACAAGATACGATGATATGTCTGTCATTTTATTCACTTTTAATTGCATTAAGTTATTCAGAACTTTGATTGAAACAAAAATTTAAGCAGCTAAAAATGTGTCAGACTGATCATGTTAATAATAATGATAACATGGCTTAATTTTCCATTAGATTTCTTTTACAGATGTCATTTGTATAAAGTTTATGTGGATAACAAAATCTTATAACTCTGCTTTTGTTATCTCAGCTAATACTACTACCTTTTATAGAGTGACAGAATGACTAATGTAACAAAAAAAAGAATCTGTATAAAATGTCTTTTTTTCTGGTGCACAGTAGCTTCAAAACTAAAGTGCATTTTGAGTCAGACAGAAAAATGAGAAGAGCTGACAAAGAACTCGGTGCTCTCAGGAAAGACCTGGCTTCCATGAAAGAAACCAAAACCGTATCACAGAATTACTATGCCCACAGGCTGGCTGAGAGAGAGAGACGGCCTTAGAAGAAAGATCACATCATGTCTGTACTTTCAGTAATTCTGACTACAGCTTCTGGAAGAGTGGTAGATTTACACGTTGTCATTCTCCACAGAAAAAGCTCTTGACAAATATGTTCTTATTTGAATATCATTTGTATTATGCCCTTTCTCCCATACCTTGCTAGAAATGGAGAGGCTCAAGGATGAATCTTCCATGGTCCAGAATGGACAGCCGCTTGATCATTACAGCTGTAAAGAAAGTGGTGGGTAATAAAGATTGGACAGGTAATATTATGTGAAGAGACTGAGGCATTTTAAATATCCTTCATACCCTTTCTTCACACCTCCCTAGCACTGGTTTAATTTAAAGCCCAAGTCTTCTCTGCTGCTCATTTGTTGCAGTAATCATATTGTAAATCTAAATGACTCACAACAGCATCATTTGTTTGGGGCCCCTCTTCCCACCCCCAGCCCTTGCACTGATACAAATTAATCCATGAGCACCAGCTTTGACTTTAGCTTGGTCTTACCTCATGTCAAAGTCTTTCCCTGGAGTTCCATAAAGATCACGGTTGCCTCTACCTAACCAGAAAGTGCAGGAAGGCTTCTGTAAAGCCATTAGTTACATGAACGGACTGGCAAAAGGCAAGAAACTAAGTACATGCTTGCCTTTAGCTAGCAAGTTTCCAAAAGTACAGCATGTCCATGCACCGAGCTAATAAGCAGCAGCCACTTTGAAGTGAATTCACATCTTTTTCATTACGTAATAATTCCCCCCCATGTAGAAAGTCTACCTGAAGTAATTAAATCACAGTCAAAGAAGCATGTTCAAGGTTTACTCTATTTGACTGCATAGTTATTCTTCATGAGTCTGGTGTCTGAGCTTCACCTGGCACTTAAATCTTGTTTTTCAGCTACTTACAAGCCAGTCCAACTCTGAAGTGTTAGAGCAGAACATCGTCAAGGCAGACATTTGCCTCAGTCTGGATTCTTGAATTCCCCTACTACAAGGTAACTCTTGTATCAGGAATGTGCCTTGTGAGCAGGCATGAAAATCTGCCAAAAACTGACCAACCTAAAGCCTCACAAAAACCCAAACCTTGCACAAACTTGATCGTGAACGCATTTGCTTTTCACTAGCTAGATCTCTCATAAATCCATTCGCTCTAGGCATTCTTGAGCCACTCACAGCTCCCAGTGTTGCCTGTTGTGCAATATCTTCACATCATTGAATTCCCACATGGAGTTTCAGAAGCAAAACCAGACTTTCTCTATAACAATTTCTCCTCATCAGCATATGACCAGGAACTGGAACCGAGAAGACGACGACTACCTCCTTCACTTTCAAGGAGACCTTCAAAGTGAAGTTCTGGAAAGAAAGTACCACATAATTCATATAGAGGACAAAGACATGATCAACTCAAGGGATGAAAAAGCTTAGACTAGAAGAAACTCATGACTAGGACTGGAGAGGAAGCAGACCAGCTCACTAGGGAGGAAGACAGCTGGTGAGGATAACTTGGACTGGTTGGACACTGTAAATAAAGAAACGTGCTAAAGGAGTAGGCACGTGCAAAGAAATTTTAATGCTAGCATTTCTTAAATTTTGAGTGTCAAAATTGACTAGAGCATGGTGTTCTTGTATTCCAGTCTAGGTGTTAATTATTTGAGATTCATTAAAACTAAACTCTAACCCATCAGATCCAGTTTTCACCTACAGTTTTTGGAAGATGCTATTCAACTATGAACAGAATCAAACCAGAAAGTATACTCAGGCACTAAGAATTCCAGTCTGTAAACTCTAGGCAGAAGATGGTAAAGAAAACTTCAGTGAAAGGTACTATGAAGTGAGAGATTCAAGCATAGGAAAGAACCAAAGTGAGACGTAAAAGAAGCTTTTGCAGAGCCTTGTCATTTCACAAAAGATCTACTTTCATATATTTTGTATGTGTGAACTGATAGACAGGTCTTTTGTAGCCAGGTTCAGTTACTTCAGCAAAACATAAAACCTGTGAAGTTCATCTGTAAGTTGATAAAGAGTTCCCAAATAAAGCAGCTGTTTCACGATAAAACACTACTCTACCATTTACTGGAAACTACTTATGATCTTACTGCACTCCCTATATTAATTTTTTTTTCACTTTGGGAATAAATACACCCTTTTAGAAGATTACTGGAATTATGAACATTTCACTTCCTTCTAGTAACAAGAAATTCTGCTCACATTTACCCAAATATAAATCCAACCAAACTCTAACGAATTCAGCCAAGTAACCCTGGATATCTATTACTCGAAAGGTGAAGAATCTTACTAAGTTCAAAACAGTAAGATGATATGCCTGAGTTTTTGTTGTGAAGTACCCTTTGTGCAAATATGTTACATTTTCTCACTGATATGCAATTGTTAATGTTATTGTTGCAACTGAAATGTGCTCTATGTATGTGCTTGGGAAGTAAAACAAGAAAGTCTTCCAATTCTATGTGTTCTAATCCAAAATCAAAAATAAAAATGTTTGGGGAAGACTGGCCATGTGGTTAAAACACAGGAGTGGGAGTCATTAGTTCCCAGTAAAGTCACAGACTTTTTGGGTAACCTATGCTCTTTCTTGTTACTCTGGTTCTCCTCAACTAAAAGCTGAGAGTTATAAAGCTTATCTATTAACAGAAGCCAGATAAGCTCTCCTTTGCTGACACAAACAAAAGAAAGCGGTAAATATTAAATAATTTTTATGAAAGAAACAAATGTGAAGATTTTGAGGACACAGTTTTTTCAAAGAGTGTAGAACTTTTTTCTATGACTATAGCTGAACATCTCAACTCTGACAGTTTAGGGACTTATTTCCCTCTTCCTAGCATGTTTTCGCTCTGCAGAAACCAATGGAATACACCAGCTGAAGCAGAAAACCAAGTCCTTACATTCGGTCTGCCATTACCCAAGAAAGTGGTGAAATTGAGGTTTTCAACTCCAAAGACCAGGGCACAATTTCTCTTGTGTTTTCAGATTTGACACACTCTGAAAACAGATTCTTCTCGACTTTCAAAACGCAAGTTCCAAAGAGATGAAAGCCCCAAAAATCAAAGTTTGCAAATCATTCAACAAGCAAGCTCATACAACATGCAGATGTTTCACCTTCACAGTCATTCCTTGACATGCTGATAACTAAACAGAATGAAGAAATCAGCGCTACATTCACTCAAGACTTTTGATATTAATTCTTTCAATGTACTGACAGCTAGAAACACCTGATCCTGAGACAGCACCAAAACTATCTTACAATAATCCTAGAGCAAGCAAACAGACAAAACACTGATAGCAGTCTAACACTGTTACTGAGAAGCAGACGGAGCTGTGTTTTAAAGGCTGAACAACACATCTCTTAAAACCAATCACAAGTGCATTATTTACTGTGTCTAATTTGTTTAATTAAGCAAAGCTGAATTTCCCAGCTTATGAATCAGCAGCGTTATATACATGCAATATAATCAGAAAGGTGAACTAAACCACCAGCTTTACCATCAAGCCATCAGGCAGTCATCACTCATACCAAAAGAGAGCTAACACAAAAGGGCAGACACACCGGAGCCAGCCATTAACAGGAGAGAGCTGCACAAGCCAGCATGTTCCCAAGTGCTATAAACAAGGGAAAAAGAAAAAATCCAGGTCAAGTCAAGAACACTGGGCTTCACTTTAGCTATTCCAGCTTCCAGGGGCATCAAAGTGTGAGCAACATTGTAGCCTCCATTATTCTCCCAGTAAATTCTTCCACTGTAATCACATGCATCAGTCACACATCAGAGTGAAGGATCCCTGCCTTCTCCCCAAGGAATTTTATGCCCCATTGCAGAAGACAGTTGGGAATAGACTGCCACTCCTCTATGGGCACATTTCAGTTCTCTCTTCCCACGCCTAGCTGATCAAGATAAAAAAATATAATCTTAAAACCATTACAACAAACATCTCCTGATCTCTAACGTAATGGCAACACAAATGAAGTCAGACTTAAGCAGATCCTTCCTCACCAACAGTTGCAGAGAATTCTTTCTCCTTGTGGACTGCTGAGCATTTCAGACATTAGGGGAACTTATCTCCCTACATCTTCGCCAGAGGCCACGCAGCAGCATGACTACTTCCAGGAACAGGAAACAAGCTATCCCAAAGCCCTGCGCCTGCACAGCAAAGTTCAGTATTTGTATTATTTTGTGGTTAAGGCCATAGCCCTGGTGATACTGGTACACTACACTCCCACAGTCTCACCTCTGCTTAGCCTGCCCTCCAGAAACCTCTGGCTTCAAAATGCTCCCGTTTCCCTAACCCACAATCCCGACATCCCACGCACATTACCCCACCCTCTGCTCTCCCCTGGAAGTGCAGATTCCACCACTGGCTCCGTCACAGCTCAGGTTGCTGCAGCGTCCACAGTCAAAGTGCAGAAGCTGCTTTAACACTGGATGAAATGCAATTTTTCACCCAGTAAGTAGATGTAGTCCTTTACAAGATACCCCCAGGCGGGATCTCAGTCACCCTCCTTCATGAAAGGGTGTATTAGCTTGTGTAACACTTCCTGCAGGACAAAGCCACCATGCAAATCCTTGTTATTACACCCTAAGTCATTAATGCATCCACACTCAAACTACTCCTCACAACACATGGCTCAAACACATCTTGTGCAGGCCTGTTACTTACCATTACTCCAGGCTGGATAAAACTTCCTTTGCCCATCTTTTGGACTGAGATTTTGGCTCATATTCAGTACCAAAAATAAAACAATCTGGTTCTCAGAAAGCATGACCTCGCTTTCTAAAAATGAATCTTCTGGTGTTATGCCTTGAATTACTGCTGTTCTAATTAAACTAACTAGGATATGTAACTTTGACATCTTGAATACAATCAGCAGTCACACCGCTCAGCACAAAGCCTTACAGAACTCTGCAGAGGGTGCGTGAGAAAACAGATGAAAGCAGTACACACATTTACCTCAGCTACAGGTCACATGAAATTAGAGCAAGCATCTTTTTGGTAACTCCATCTTGAAGTCAGATTATGACCAGAAGCTTGACTACATGTGAATCACCTTCTTACTAGAAGACAAGGTCTCCATGCACATCCAAGGCCAGATGTCCTAATTAAAAAAATATGGGTTTACTCACTTTCAGACCTCCTGTATCTCTTTCAGAGAAACAGTGCAGCTAGAAACAAAGGGTTCTAGATTAAATTCTGGATCATATATCAATAATATTAACCAAGCACCAATTGCAAAATCTTTGATAATTTCAGTTATGACTGGAACGCGAAGACCACGTTGGCCAGCAGAAAAATCTGTTTCTGCGTACTATCAACTACAAATTGATATGGGCGCTACTCAGAGTACAAATTTCAAAACGTAGACGGCTTAAGCTCTGCTGAAAAACTTGAGTACACTGGTTAGATTTCCTATGCAAAAAGGGTCGTGATATAAGCTTATTTGGCACTGATATGAAGATGTAGCTATAAAAACCACACAGAACCATCAGGTCATTCTCCAAGTTAATAGCTAAGTAAGATTTTTCTGCTCTGAAAGGTAATAAACAAAAAGCAAAGGAAACAATTTCCTATACCAGTTCAGACAAGAAAGTGAACTAAGGTGCCAGTATTTTCACATGGAAATTGAAATCAGTCCTCTGAACGTGAAAGTGAGGGGGGGTTTTATTAGCAAAAAGGGCACATGGGATGGCTCAGATCAACAAAAATAGAAAATATTTTGAGACTGAGCATTTGTGAGACGCTCTCCCTGAAAGGGGATGTGAAAACACAAGAGGAAGGGTATGAATGCAGAGTTAAAGCTAGCCTGAAGTGTGCACATGGGGAAAAGCACCTTTTCTAAAGATTTGCTACTATGGACAAGACCTGGCATTGTAAGGCTTAGCTTTGCAATGGAATGATGTGGAGGGAGATGAAGGGGGGGAGGAAAAAGGATATTCCATAAACAGGTAGCATTTTCAGTCAATTTCAGCTTGCAAATGAGGGCAGGATCAAACAGGTCAGAACCAGCATACAAAGAGACAAATTGAGGTTAACTTGGGTAAGCAGGTGCAGTGTCACTGACTTCTTTCACCTGTTTCTAGTGGAGGAAGAGAGCCATAATCACACTTTCAATATTTCCACAAGTGTAAAAGATTGAATGTATTCCTAGCTATCAAGAGACATGTTGAGTTCAACATTGGTTCTGTCCTGCATTCACTAGGCACATCTCACACAAGTTACTTATCTTACAGGGCTTCATCTTTTCTGTTTATAAAGTGGAGCAGGCTTGCTGTGATTTCTTTCAGGATAAATTAAGAGGCAGTTTATGACCTCTAACATTTTGGGTTTGAAGGCAAGGTAGTAAAAATCTTGAATTTGCCCTACTTAGTATAAAATTGGCAGCTAATATTTTATATTCACTGGACTGATTTCTTTCAAAATTAGTACTTGCAATAATGGAAATAATGAGACCAATTCCATTCACTTTACCCTACATATGCACAACCCAAAGATAAACTGGTCAGTCATGCTTTTCATTTTCCATTCCAAGTCTTACATTAAGATTTCATAAACCTGCACTATTCCTTTTCTTGCTTAAAAGAAGTCTATTCATATATTTGATTTAATAAATAATGTACTTGATATATAAGTAACAGTGAATGCCAAGAAGCTGAAAGTATCATTGGTGTAAACCAAATTTCTTCTGTCAAATTAGCACCCAGAAATAAATTTGAGGCAGAAATTTCTGTTTCAGGCTTATTCAAGGCAAAATAAAAATAAGTTTTATTGTTTTTAGACAAGGAAAGTAAGGTCAGTCTATAAAGCTCAAATAAATCACACTATATAATATATTTTGGTTTGGTCCAATTTTAAAACTCTTAAATGCTTTTTTGTTTATCTCAGAAAAACTTGGAAAAGCAGAGGCAAGCATAATTTGCAAAGATTTTAAGGCATTATCTAGCTTTTTGATGAATAAAGTATCATTTTACTTTAACATGCTTTTTCACATTCATAATTACTCTCCTGTAATGCACTCCGTAGCTATGGACATTGTACTGAAAATAAACTGGGGTTTTTTTGTTTTAACTAAATTATTGAGTAACTCAACTTTAAGGCACTAGCAAACCATGTGTCACGTTTCAAACATTTTGAAATAAACATATTTGTACGCATTCAACTGAACCAGGCCACTCATAGGCTCATTCCTCACCCTGGCATCCAGAGTTAACATTGCACTTCTGGTTTATATAGTTGAGGTGGCAGGTGAACTCTGTTGCTATGGCTGTCCTAGGGGTAACAGTACTGGTTAGTCATCCTGTACATATCACTTTATCCAGCCCTAGGTGGGAAAGCTCATGCATCTGCTTAGAAGTAGCTGCAAAAAGCAAAAAAGAAAAATGAAAAAACACAGTTGAATGTGCAAACTCTCATATAAGTGTATTGATTGCTCACATATGCGCACGACTCTGAAAACTGGGAAAAATCTGTTCAAAGATTTATTTTTTTCTAAACAGAGTTGTTTCCACACCCGGCGCCCATCCCTCTCCCGAGGCAATCAAGCCAGTGGTTCTCAGAGTTGAGGCAGTCAGATTTAAATTTGGAGCTGTTCTGTAGTGTCCAGGTTTGTTTTGCTCCCTCTGCTGACAAGCACTGCTAAACGTGAAGTGTCAAGTGGGTCAGGTTCAGAAGCTGGTTAGTTCTGGTTCCTTCTGAAACTCTGGACATGCAGTTCTGGAATCCAAACGAAGAGGACATTAATCAAAGAATGCCAAAGTGACTTTTCCCATTTTGATGAAGACTGGTGAGCTGTTATCCAGCTCCATTTACTTTTTTGTGTCTGTGTACGCTAGTTTACACAAACGTGGAAGGAAAATATAAGGAGATAATCTTCCACGCATTTTAATTTGCTCAGTCATTGATGATTATCGCACCCTTTAGAGAGACAGGGTTGCAATTCTGTGCAATTCACAATTCTCCAGGGACTCTTAACAGGCTGTTCTTACCAGGTGAGGATGGTGAGGCTTCTCTTCCAGTGAAGCTCGCAGATCCAAACTGCTGAGCATGGGGTTCCTGGAAGGGGTATTTTCCCAGCCAGCCAGGCAATGCTGTGAAAACAGATGGGAATGCTGCATTAGACTGCTTTACCCTTTTTCATCTATTGTGGCCCATTCATTCTAAATAATAACTTCTGCACAATAAGGTTTTAGCAGGTAGTTAATTAATTTTTGAGAAGTTTTATCTGACTAACAGGAAAGATAAGAAATCTCTAATGAAGCAAAATTGCATAGCTGTCCCCTCTTACACCTTTCACTGGTTAATTATTTCAAAAACGATCTCCTGATTTGTGAACTCCAGCACCCAACCTCTCACCCTGTCTCAACTGACTCATCTAGCTCCCTAAACCTCACAACCAGGCTTCTTTCCTACCTCTTCCCTGGAAATCTCTAAGCCAGGGTAGGTCTGATTGGTAGTATCGCCTGCAGCATTGCCTAGTGGCTGGAATACAGGACCCACTCTACAAAAGCAGTTTTGAATCTGACCTTGTCACTATTGATTTTGCCTGGCCCCCATACACTGTGAATACTTCACAAAAGCTTATCTTTTAGACTCTGTAACATCTGTGGAAAGAAACACAAGCACTCTTAGGTACAGTTCATCATGTTGAAAGGTCAATGCCTGAAATAAGACAGCTGAGTCATGCCCCAGAAGTATACAGCTCCATATGGCACTTTCTTTTTCTTAGTATAAAACATTTGGAGATATGTCATGTACTGTCTGCCAGTTACACAAACATATGAACTGAGAAGCACATCCCAAAGTCTTTTCTTGCTGTCTCGGTGACACAGATCAGAAATTGTAGTGGAAACTCTGCCAGGGGATGCATCTCAGACTCTCTTTCCTTCTTGTGCTGTAAAAAATGCCCAGCCTAGGCTGTGCCATTGATAACAGCAAGAAGACAGCAACATACCGAAGGTAATGCTAGATCGTCTGCTGGTTCAAAGCTCCTCCTGCGATGGGCTTTGTATTTGTAGGCAGGCATAAGAGTAGACCTGGGAATGCTGACCCTGCAACCACAGAAAGGAAGTAATTGCCTACACCTTCCACAAGGCAGAGGAAATCTGCATGCCTTCCCCACTCAGAATCCAAGGGTCTAATCCCAGAGTGAGCCAAGAGAGACAGTTTTGGATTAGGGCATTAGACACTTAACATGTACATCCAGATTCTGGACCAAATTCAGATAAAACATGCATTTCTCACTGACTTCAGAACTGGTTTTGCTTAAGGTAAAGATCAGTAGGGAGTTTTTAAATAAGAGATATCTCTGTCTTAAGAACAGCAACCTTCTACAGAGATATTTTGATGCTGTTCTCTCCCTCACATGATCAGCTTTTTCTTCCCTATTGTTTCCTTGAGTTCTGCATATTACAAAGCAATAATTCTTATCTACCTGACATAGGCTGGTTCTTCCAGTATCTCTGGGGACTGGTGAGTACGTGGGATCTTACACACAGGGCAGGCAGATTCTGAATCCACAGGGTCAGTGAAGAGGCGCTGGTTTAATCGGTAACAGTAAACACCTACCACAGAATAACGAAATATCGTGGTATTTCTAGTTTATCAAAAGGTTTCTCAACCCAGTCAACAAAGCTGTGTTCTACCACCATGCTATACATACTTTCTATACAAAGAGCTGCTTTTCCTGAAATATCTTTTACATTTCCTGTCCCCAAATAAGTTCCTAAAAAGCAAAACCAAAATTTCAACCTCCTCAACTTAAAAAGAGAACATTAGCCAGTTACAAGAAACCCTGACAAAACAATATGACACTGATTGAGAGAGGATCCCTAGAAGACTCAAGTATCTCTGGAGTAGGAAGTTTAATCTGGTTTAGAAGCTGCAGCTAAAAATAACACATTCTTCCTTGTCTTGCATGACTGTGGGGCTCCCGCAGAACAACAGGCAAAGACTACTCAGGTGTTTGTTCACAGAAATTGGATAAGGAAGAAATCTGATCTTACACTTATGGGAACTGGTTATCAAATCTAGTTCTTGTTCAGGAACTACGTAATCCAGAGCCTTGGGCCTAAAGAAACACACAAATCAGTTAGTGACAGGGAGGGGGACGCCCTCAGAACAGCCCCACCTTTTCCATTTCTGATTCGGAGGTAAATAAAGGCCTACAAAGCCACCTTTACAGTTTCCACTCCAGTCAGACTACACTTCTCATTACTCTAAAGGGATACATTGCTGCTTCAGCCCTTCCCCCATACCCACTTACTCCAGGTGCTGCTCGTGAATACACACTTCTTTGTTGGCCTGTCGGAACTCGTGCAGCTCAGCAAAGTACTGATCAGAATTTTCTGCTAGTGAAGAGTTTGTATCTAGGAGCCCTAAGAACACCAAGGAAAGAGAAAAATTCAAGGATTTACTAAATTTGGAAAGCACCAAAGCAAGCCTCACATGAAACAGTCAAAACCACCAAAGGAATGAAGCACTAAGATAGATTATAAAAGCAGCACACCATCACATCAAGCCAGAGATTTACTGTGTGGTTTGGGTCCCTGATTGCATACATTCATTTTGGTTACTTGGTATCCCCTCCGACCCAACTCAGCTTTGCCATTTGCTGCCTGGATTCCCATACCACCGCCACTTCACCATTCGAGGGAAGCGTAGGTCACTTCTGGTGCCAACAGGGAACGGCTTCTGACAAAACTACAGCTCCTCTGCTGAGACCTGCTATGTGGGCTCTTAGTCTGCAGTTCTGTCACACCTCAACTTCAAGGAGTCATAAACTGTGTTTTACCACATCATGCTGAGAGCTCTGCTTCAGGTTTAGGATTCACCTGCAATCCAATCATAGCCCAGGAAAGGACGCACGGACCAGCTGCTCACAGGTACGGTATAGTCTTCAGGCTCAGACTGAAAAGTCACATGACCAGCTTTCTCCTGGGAAGAAAACAATTCATAAAGACCTCCTATACGTCTAGCAGGACATTCAAAGGTACAGCTTAGGAGACAACTGGCAGAAGTCCAAATGAGACAGCTTAGTTTTAGACTGGATTCTATCTACGCCTCTACCAATAATTTGATCACCAGCCCTTTTTGTCTTCTCAATTCATAAAACAGAAAGAGGAGGCAGGGGACTTGCCCAGGCGGTATTTTTCAGTGCTTTAAACAAAATGCTGACTTCCCTGCATCACAGATCCCCAAACATCAGGCCACCTGCGCTGCCCTGGAGGATGACTGCAGCAATAGCCTGCCCTTCATGCGCAAGGAAACAAGCTATGTAGCACCAGCAGCACTGCACCACAGCGCTCTCCCTGAGCATATGAATCACACATGCAAATGACAAGGAGCCTTACAGTAAAGTGCTACAGTTTTCTGGTCTTTGGTTCAAGGGCTAAGGAAAGCAAAGGCTGAAGAAACTACCAACAGCCCCTGGCGGCTAAGGCCGGGAATAATTCTGACCCCAGCTTCCAATTTACACAACGAGAACGAGGCAAGTAAAGTTCTCCTGACGTTCCTCCCCATTCTATCAACTTCTGAAAATAAGCAAAGCATTGGCTTCACCATTTACCTTCAACTCTTTGGACTGAGATGTCAGCAAGATTGATTTATGGATTATGGGCTCTCTAATGACCACCTGCTGCTTGCTGGTCTCTTCATTCTGTACTCTGCTCAGTGATGGGTCCAGATGATCCCTAAGCTGTTTTTTCTCATGGAAACTGTGTAGCAGAGTGGACTGTTTTCTGTTCTCTTCATGTCCCAGAAGGAATGATTCTTTCTCTGGACTTCCTCGAGCATGGCCAGCCCTATCCACTCCGGAGGTTTCTCTGCCACATGTAACAATTGCAGACACTGGCACAACATTCTTCTCTTTCCCAGGAAAGCTGGAATCCAAACCTACTGTTTCCTGCATTTTGGCTTGTTGTTGCTGTACCTCTCTGTCTGTGCTGTTGTGCTTAAGAGATGAACGGAGGGCTGCTCTGGCTGTGTAAGCTCCAGGTTCCACAGACACCAACACTGCAGGGTCAGCTGCAGACTTCACAGCGTCAACCTGATTTTCCTTCTGTAAGGACAGAGACTCTCATACCACATGGCATCATTCAGATTACAGGTAGCTTTCATTATGATATTTCATTCAGTAAGAGAAAAATCAACCTCTCACTCTAGACTGCTCACCCCTTTAAATTCCTGTGGGGAAAAAAACAAAACCTTTGTATTATTCATTAGACATCACTAAGTGTTTGGAGAAGATAAGACAGGGGTCCACTTCCAGCTAAATGCAGCTTTTCCCAATTTGGGGACCTGCTAAACTGTCAGTCTTTGTGCTTAGAATAAATAAAAGGATTATGTTCCACCATGTTCATTCCTATGTTAGATTAAGAAACCTACATTTCTTAGGCAGGAACTGATCTCTGAACCCTTTTCAAGGAGAATACATTTGCGACCACAGGATAAACAACGAACAAAAGTCTAGCCACTTTTCTAAGAGACTCCATATTCCACTTGCTACAGCTGCTCCACGTCAATGTGTCACCTCTACCACATCACTCCATAGGCAGAGCTGCTGCTTAACATACAAGGCCCATTTGCTTTGCAGCACTTCTCGCACAGACACAACACATACCCCTTTCTTGGGCGAGGGGACAGATCTTTCAGTCGCTCTTCTATCATGAAGGTATGCTGGAAAAAGTGGCTTGCCAGGAAGTCTTTTTCTGATCTCTTCCTGCTTCATTCTGAGCCTTTGTAGAAGGTCCTGGTTGGTCTGACGTAGCCTCTTCAGGTGCTCTAATTCCATCCTATGAAAACATTTTCCTGTGAAGCCAGAGGAAGGGTGAACTATATAAACGGAAGCATTAAGCAAAGAAGAAGCCTCAGGAGAAACCACTTTCAGGGACTTTTCATAAAAACCACTTACAGCTGTTGGAACGCTGGAAGTGTTGATCATTGCTCCTGAGAAATCAGACAGTCTGAAAACTCTTTACACTAAGAACTAGCACCACTGCCTACTTCCCTCCTCTCAGATGTACTGTCAAATATTTTGCACCCAGAAACTGGCAGGTGACTGAACAGAGAAAAGACACTCTTACAAAGGAAACGGTAAACATGAAAATAGTTACATCAAAAAGCCAGGAAAGAGACATTCAATTCAGAGACCCATACTTAGGACAATCTTATGTAATCCTGATTCAACTTTCTTTTTAAGTGTCAAAATTTATATTGTGATAATACCACAATGCTCATAAGTTCAAAATATGAATAAGGAATATGTATTTACTACATCCAAAACAAACACTGAGTCAAAACTCAATGCTTGTTCCCCAGGCAAAAAGACTCCAAAAGGCGCCATTATCACTTGGGACTAGGGCTCAGACAATTCCAATCCCACACATTAACCACTCAGGGTTCCTGCCCTTTTATTAGAAAAGGAGGAAAAGAGGAGTTAATAAATAAATAAAACTTAGTTTGATTGGAAGGCTGTCATGCTGTTCAACATGTTTACATCACAAGCTTCTCTAAATTTGCACAAAGTGTTTTTTTAAATAAACCAAAACCCAATCCTAAACCCCAAACCCCCCACTGCTTTTGGCGAGAGTGATCAATTATGTTCTCAAGTAAAACTACATGCTTGCTTCTCTAGGACCTTTTGTTCTTAAGGATCCCCAAATCCTTCTCTAAAGCTCATCCTGTTTGTTTGTGTGTCTGTCACCCTGGCTACTGGACACGAGAAATCAAATGCATATGCTGTACAACAGCACTGGGAAGAACAAACAGCAGTGCTAACAATCAAAAAACTACAACACATCTTTTTGCTACAAGAAATGAGCGAGATGTGCACTAATGGATGTAAAATAGAAATATCAGTCTTGAGGCACTAAATTTGAGATCATTTTGAACAAAACCGTTCTCACAGTATTCACAGGACAAAGCTAACAGTATCCTCTCATCATTGCTCACCGGAAAGCAAATACTCCGAAAAATAACATTAGTCAAGGGACTTTCTGGAAGGGTTTTACCAGATGAGATCCACTCTCAGCATCATCAACAAGAAGCGGTTAGTCCTTCATGCTTAACCCCAGAGGCTCAAGCTTACGAAACTGCTTTAGTCCGAATCCTTCGCGAAAAGCAGCTTAACCGCTATTTATTTTTCAGGGCGAGAAGCTGCCTCGGGAGCCAAGAGCTCTCATCTCCCCCAGCAAGCTGTACAACACCGATGCAGCGCTTCCCGGAGCCGCCCTGCGCAGGCGCGCCGCTTGGCTCCGCCATGCCTGTGAGGAAGGGGAGCCGGCCCCGGGCAGCGTACACTGCCGAGGCCGGGGTGGCAGCCGACAGAGCGTTGCTAAACCCTCCCCGGCCGGTGCGGGCAGCCTGCGAGGGCCCCGCAAACCCCCGCGCTCCCCGGCCCACCTGCGCCCCGCCGC
>Ga0065711_1038808_pt1 | contig 18388 bp, 9 predicted proteins | sample Hoacrofraction12_FD_59098 | JGI IMG/M metagenome (GOLD analysis project Ga0065711, IMG submission 59098) | Hoatzin crop microbial communities from Cojedes, Venezuela - Epithelial fraction 12 v2 (version 2) | ecosystem: Host-associated > Birds > Digestive system > Esophagus > Crop | place...
AGAGTGAAGAAGTTCTTCCTCATGTTCAGACGGAACTTCCTCTGCTTCAGTTTGTGCCCATTGCCCCTTGTCCTGTTGCTGGGCACCACTGAAAAGAGTCTGGCCCCATCCTCCTGACACCCACTCTTCAGATATTTATAGGCATTTATAAGGTCCCCTCGCAGCCTTCTCTTCTTCAGCCTAAACAAGCCCAGCTCCCTCAGTCTTTCCTCATAGGAGAGATGCTCCAGTCCCCTCATCATCCTCATAGCCCTCCGCTGGACTCTCTCCAGTAGCTCCTCATCTTTCTTGAACTGGGGAGCCCAGAACTTGATGCAGTACTCCAGATGGGGCCTCACTAGGGCAAAGCAGAGGGGGAGGAAAACCTCTCTTGACCTGCTGGCCACACTCTTCCTAATGCATCCCACGATCCCATTGGCCTTCTTGGCAGCCAGGGCACACTGCTGGCTCATGGTCAACTTGTCATCCACCAGGACACCCAGGTCCCTCTCCACAGAGCTGCTCTCCAGCAGGTCCGCCTCGAGCCTGTACTGGTGCATGGGGTCGTTCCTCCCCAGGTGCGGGACCCTGCAGTTCCCCTTGTTGAACTTCTGTATGTACTTATATGTATAAGACTCCTATGATGTGTTTGATTTCCTTGCATATTATTCAAATAAAGGAAACAGAGAAGATTCAAAGGCAGTCAAAAGTTGGGATGTTATATCCTAACTTCTCAGAGCTAAGGGATTTTTATGAATGTACCATGAGAAGCTTCTGATGACAGCTTGTGGACTGCATGGGCCAAAGCGTGAGCAGGTACTTGTGCTGCCAAGGGCTCCAAATTCCCTCTCTATCTGTTCTTGCAGAGACAGAGGGTGAAGAGTGACTTTCCACTTTCAGAGGGATGAGTTACAGATCTGCCAGGGGCTCCAGCAGCCGTGGACAGATATTTAACACCAGCCATGGGAAGTCAAGAGTACGGAAAAGCATTCAGGATTTGCTTGTTTGCCATTAGGAAGAAGTAACAAAAACACTCATTTTATAATTGGCTGCTCAATAAACAAATTCACTGCAACATTCAAGCTTCCTACCACTTGCATGCTGAGTTCAAATTGACAGGATTAAGTGGCTAGTGATAGTACCAATAACTGAGAAACTGTATGATTGGTTAGTAAATGAACCCGAGTACACTGCTAGCTGAAAGAACCTGACTGTATTTACAACATAGAAGATGAATCTGATTATCCACTGCTTTCTACTACAGCAACTGCAGACATTGTGAGAATTGCAACTGAAGGAAAATTATTCTGCTAATTTTTATACTGGCAAACCCATTCAAATAAATAATAAAACTGCAATTTACTATATACCAGAATAACGCTTCTCTGTAGACTTCAACATAGACCAGTGAGTCTTTCTTAATCCATCTAATTTCATGTTTGTTTATCATAATACAGAGGGGACATGTACTGAGTAAAGAGGCTGTTTTACATAGTTAATAACTTCTCAATTATTAGATGAGACTTTGTGCCTAAACAAACACAGAGACATAAATAAGTTAACCAGTCATTGTCAGTTCTAGGAAGGGATCACAACCGCATAACTCAGTTTATCTGTGGAAGATAAAACTCCTGTAAAGAGTAATTTTCATTTCAGGGTATAATGACAAATAATTAATTTAAAAATATATTTTTAAAGGCTTGATCCTGTTCCACTGACTGGGGTGGTTTACTACTGAATCAGACACTGAATCGTTAAGAGTCAGACCATCAAAGAAGTCTGAAAACAATTAATGCAGAATGCATATTCCTGAATGTTTCTCTACTATAGACACTTTCAGAATGTACATTTTGAAGTATACCTGTGGCTTCCTAGAAATATTTGGTGCCTGTAATAAGGGAAAAAAATGCTGGGAGGAAATTACTCAGAAGTGTGTACCTTCCTGTTGATACAGGATGCAACTGCTAAGTAATCTTTGATATTTCTCTTTGAGAAGATTACAGATCTTTCTCTAAAACATCAATTTTAAATGCTGTCTTGTTATCTACAGTTTATGCTCTTACCACTCCTTTTTATAGTAACCATTTTTCAGATGGCTTTTGAGTTAGTCTAGTAGCCATTGTCTTTTTGAACACTCATTATTCTGCCCAGTGCCAAAATTGCTGACTACCCCACATCTAGAAGTCAAATTACTGCATAATGATAATATTCAGCCATCAAAATGGCTGCTGTCTTTCAAGAAACTGCATTAGAGAGTGGAAGTGGCCTAGCCTAGATCTTCCCTGTATTAGCGATGTATTAAAAAAAACAGAAATGCATTTACCTTTTAATATGTTAACAGTTCAAGAGCTTGTGGGATAACTGCATCAGAAAATACAGTGCATAACTTCCTTGACTCTTTCTATGTATTCTCTTTTTCATGAACTGTTGTTTACACTGCAATTTCCTGTGTCTGTGCAGAAGTTATGCTACCTCTGCTGGTGAATCTGGCTATTTTAATCTGTTTATAGGTTGATCCAGCAAAAATGTGCTTGGTACATCCTCTGGTGGCAACACTTGGAAACATCATTTGGGTGGGCAAAGAACCGACTCTCCAGTTTCTGTCTTCTTGTATTAGAGCCACCTTTTCCCCGCTTAGGCAGAGGAGACCTGGTGGGCAAGAGTGTCCAGAAGGCACTGTTGGAGAGAAGAAGGCCACTTCTGTCCCAGGGTTGGCTGCCCTGGGACAGGCTGCCAGCCATGGGGCTGTCCACTGCACAAGTTTGGAGGACTGATGGCATGACCACACCACAGCTCTCCATTTGCACTCCTCCATGCCATCCTGCCACCTCAAACTATTACATTTTTACGGAACAGAAGCGAAGTTTTGTAAGTCTTGGTTGTGCTTTCTTCTCCATGGAGTGCCCCTCATGCCTGATGAAACCACAGTAGCCATGTCAAAGCACTGGCACTCAGGGCAGGCACCGGCACCAAAACCTCACGCCAGGGAAAGAGATAATATAGATAACAACATACTCCCAGCCCTCTATTTAATGCATACAGGACAAAGTAAGGATTATTGAAGCAGTTTTCTACTAGGATGGACAAGCCTGACTGAGCAGAAGGTGACAGCCTGGCTGTTGAGAACCACCACCATGAGGTCCCCTCTCCTCTACCTGCTGCTGCTTCTTCTCAGACAGCCCAGGCAGTGCTTCTCCTCACTGTTGAAAGCCAGCGAGCAAGATGGTGTCACTTACGCGCTGATAACGTGCACAAGAAATTAAGAAATAGGTGTGAAATTATATTAATTTAAAATTGGCTAGCACACAATTGTCTGAGGAGCATTTGTAAATAGCTCTTTTTCTAATCAGGTGGTTTTCTGTTTTACCCAAAACATAGTTATTCGCTTCTCTTCTTTTTTACCCTTTTAACTTCAGGAGATGGACATAATACAAAATGTTTTACTTTACTACTTTTCACTGTAACAGCGAAGGGGATTTAGTTACTACTTGATCAGCTGCTTTCTTCCCAAGACACGTTGATGAGGCCCATGAAATTAAGTCATGAAGATTTCTCAGTCCCAGAGAGTGGCTTGCGCTGAAGGTGGATTTCTGTCCTTGGGGCTGAGCCCCGGGAGGAAGGCAGAGAGGACGGGGAAGAGGGACATCAGGAACCATTGGGAGGTGGTGCCTGGTGGGATCGGTGGCATCTGGTCGTCACTTACACTGCAATCTTCAAGTGGGATGGTGGCTTCTCTGAACCACGGAGATTACAGAGTAAACAAAACAAAAATAAGTGCCCAGTGCAGAAAATGGCAGAGGTGGGCACCAGGCATTCTTCAGAGGAGAAGACTGTTGGCAGGTGAGATCACAACCTTGAGGTGGGTAAAAGGCTGTTAGGAACAGGACACATTTCTGTGTCTCTGCCGGAGGGTGCTGCCAGGCCTGTCCTTGTCCCCAGGGAGGTGCCTGATGCGGGGACAGGGACTTCCCAAGTTCCCCTGGCTGCTCCTGTCTGAGGTGGTGGGACAGGACAGGTTGTCAGGCCCAGGCAACAGAGACCTCCTCTGGGAGCAAATGCTCCTGTCAAGCCTGCTTGAAGGTGCCCCATTGTGCTTCACCTAAGTAGGGCCCATAAGAGGGAAGATGAATTATCTCTTTAGCTACTCCTTTACAACCCTCCTGCAGTGACCCAGGAAGGATCAAGCACTTTCATTACGTCCTTCCAGATCAAGACCTGAGCGTCTGGATCCAGCAGCGAAAAACTTCAAACCTCCAAAAGGCCCATCAGGGCCACGGGGGTGACTCTGCCTTTCTCTCCCAAAGCAGAGGTGATCTGACTACAGGTGCCATTGAGCCCATTCATTTCCAGCCATACCAGCAATACCGTTCTCAAGAGACTGACTACATGGCTAGTCAGAACTGAGGACATTTTGTAGTAACTTGCTGTGAACAACCAGTAAGTAGTGCCTGCAAATCTAATATTTAATTATTTATTTGAGCATTTAAGTATTCGAACAAATATTTATTCAACCTGCATTATTAGAAGGGCAAACTATTAGATACTCTTACTCTGGGTACTAGAATGTCTTACTACAGCTCTGGCAAGAGAAAAAAGTCCAAATATATAACAAACATGATAAGCAGACAATAAATAGCTTTCAGGCCATCTCCTACAGCTCAGAGATGATTTGCCTCAGGTACCATGTAAGAGACAGGTCCTGAACAGAGCTTTGAAGAAGATACGCGTTTGGACAACCACTAGTCATTCTCCAGTACCTGGAAAACAGGAAATAAAGAGATATTTATTGTGTAAAAACACGTATCCTGGAGATCTGTGACTCAGAAAAAGAAAACAGACCCATTTGTCCTGCAGCTGGAGCTGAAGGGTTTACAGGAGTGAGAAAGAGTGGAAACTTATATCTGTCAGGTGATGCCTGAATGTGCACAAGAGGTAGACTATTTACTAGATTACAAAGGTGACTCATCACTCAAAGTGTTACACTTTGGCCAAATGCAATCCATATATCATGAGATTCAAGGGGTCTTATGCACTGAGGTGGGTTGGAAGGGATAAATATTTTTCCAGAGAAGTGCATGAACTCCTTTACATGTCATTAATCCCCCATTTTATCATTTTATTAAAAGTAAAAAGGTCTTTGTCACTCCCAGTGCATCCACAAAGAGATTCCTATGTCCCTGTCAGAAGTGATCAGCACCCTTCTTTGGCTCATCAGATCCATCATCTGATTGCAGTGAAGGAAAAGATTCTGTATTTGTTTTGACTAATTTGTGTCCTGTCTGTTATCCTTCTCATTTTCTCACTCCACTGCCCCCCTAATTATATACCTAATCTGCAGGTATACAAATGAGCAGGGACAACTTCTACCTCTTAAAATTCAGAGTTCAGCATCAGTCCTGGATTTCCCCTGATAAGACTGGAGGAGGTTTTCCTTAGGTTGCTCTCTTCTGCAGTCTCTGTGGCCAGCGGTGCTCTCTTCGACTGCATCTCCATCTTGTGCCTGGCTGAGACACGAGCCCTGCCTGTGCCAAACCTGCTAACCCTTCGCAAGGGTGGTCTGCCTCCAATGGCCAAATGCAGATCTCAGCTGGCAAGCAGCAGGCAACGCAGTTATCCAGTGTGGCAACCATCCGCCACAGCTGTCTCTCACCCACGGCTGGTGCCTTACTCTCAGCTACAGACACCGGCCAGATGTGGGAGGCAGAACAGGCAGCTCCCATCTCCCAGCCAGGCTGACGCTGGCAGCCGCACTGCTCATCTCATAGCACAGCAATAGCAGAGGAGCACTCTCACAGACAGGTTGAGCACGGGCAGATGCTGATGCCTGCCTCTCCCTGATAAGACCAGCACTTGCCTAAGCTCCTCTATCTATTCTGCTGGTGGCTCTTTGGCTGCCAGCCTCAGGGGAGCAGAGGGCTGCTGAGCCAAGCCCAGCAGCACACTCGCCCTCTGCCCTATCTCTGCTGGCAGAAAAGAACAGGCAGTATGGTCTCCCGGTGAGGTCCAAACGAGTGACTTCTCCTCCTCAATCCATAGCAGAGTGCCAGCACCGCTTGTTTTCTAGCGAGCAGTTTCCCAGAAGGGAAAGAGCAGCAGAGCCCTTTCGTACCATACTCCAGGGGTGAGCTGCAAGTAGCAACTGAAAGGCAGCTGGGAGCAACATCCCAGGGCAAGTGTGTCTCTCCAGCCTCTCCCCATTGCCCAGTATGGATCAGTGTGCTGGGCTAAATATCCTCTGAAAAGAGGGAGCTCAGGGAGTGCCAAGGCTCCGGTTGAGGATGGCTGTTTCTAAGCTAAAAGAGATTTGCCGAGGTGCAGAGTGAAAGAGCGACTTGAGGTACAAATCCCAGACACACGCTGCCTAAATGATGTGTTGACTGTATTGGCCAAACAACATTGTATTACTGGATGCTTCACGTATATTTTCCATCATGGGGCCCTGGTATTAAAGAACAATGGCAGGTTATTGAACACAATGTGGATTAATGAAGGCAATTCTACTGTCTGTGTTGTTCAGGGATCAGGTGAAATTACCAGAAGGATTCTTTCTGGTCTTAATATCAGAAAGTTTATTACTTTGCTGACATTGCTATTACTAAGGCTGTAGTTAGACAAATTTGTAAACCTGTTTTAAGATGCTTATTACAAGATCAAAAACCCTGTGGCCACATGACACAAAACACTAAAACAACTTCAGTCTGTCAGTTCAAATTTGTTCCAAATATTTTGAATTCTTAGTACAACTTCAATCTGTCTTGACAGATCAGTTTTTAGCTCATCCTGCCCACTCTAATTTTATGCCGAATACACATCATCTGTTTACCCATATTTGGGGTAAATCCTGGCATATATCCATACCCTGAACTCTGGCTAATTCATCAGAAATATGCCCGTGCCTCATTCAGATTAGATTTCTACCACGGGATGATCCAGGAACACACAGATGTGGAAGCACAGCCCACGTGTGTCCTGTTAACAGAAATGGTACGTGACAGAAAGAATATAGGAAGAGAGTAAAAAGTATAAAAGCTGGAGGAAAGCTGATGAGCAAAAAAGAATGAGATCTGAATTTAAAAGAAAAAAAAATAAAAAAGAAACAGGTGAAACAGAAGATGTGAAAACCACAGACAAAATTACATGTAGTGCAAATACAGTTACACATAGCACCAGATGTAAAGCATTGAGAATATGGATTAAAGGTAATTCAAGACTAGGCAGAAGGTCAATGAAAGCTTTTCAACTTGAAGGAGTTATTGGGTGAAAATCTGTGGTCTATTTTATGAAGACCAGGCCAAGTAAAATGAACCTTTCCGTTTTCATGTTGGTTGATTGTAAGAAATTGCAAGTCACTTTGGTGAAGCAGTCTGGATTGCACATATGGACTTGAATACATTTTTACTACAGCTCTGAACGTAAGGCTGTACAGCTGGAAAGAAACAGGAAGAGTGCACTGATAAAATGGGAGGACTCTATCTGGAGAAGACAGAGAAAACCTCATTAAAATCTAATGAAAGACAATTTAAGAGACTAAGGAGATAAAAAATACCACACTATCTCATCAAATTAGTAGTTGAAAAACTCTTGAGAACAGATTTAGACTTGACAGATTTCTGACTCCTTTCCTTCCTTTCACCAAATGTCCTCCTCTTACAGGTGCGACTGCTTTGTTTTGGATGATAAAAGCTCTACTCCTGCACATAGACAACCATCACAGCTGAAATGTCAGCTGGAATTCGTTGCTGGGAAGGAGACCACGTTTTGATTTTTTTTTCTCCAGCTTCTAGCTCCTAGGGAAAGGGAAAGGCATAAGGAAAGTGGGGGGACCAGGGGTATCTCATCACCTGGTCTCTTGTTGCCTAAAGAGCCTGCCAAAATTGAAGATATTTGGGTTCTTCCTTCTTAGAAATTGGTGAAAAAGCAGCATTATTAAAAGCTGTAACACCAATCTCATCTACGTGTAGCTAGATGTCTTTCAATACAAAAAGATTATCAAAGTAGTACCAGATTGCTCTTTTCTAACTGCCTAATTAGCAAGAAGAGGGGTACATTTGAGATCATAAAGTCTTTCCTGTTTAGGCATAGTAATGTAACCCCACATTATCACTCTCTTCATTTACAGGACAACTGCCAGACACTTTCTCAAAGAGTATTCATTTTTTTTTCTCTCTCTCTCTTTGAGAAATAAAAACAATTATTTAACAAAACAAAGGTAGCATGCAGGTTGGTCTAGAAAGGAGTTGGAGGCTAAATGAAAAGAGAAATTCAGATGGTATAACAGCAGTCCTAGAGAGTGTGACTAAAACTGGTTGAAATTTGAAATCCCGATAATTTAGGGTATTCTGACATGAATTAAAACTTCAGTCTGGTTCAGTGAAATACTAGAAATGTCAAAAAGGCCATTTCTTTCCTTGCAGGTTTAAAAAAAAAACATCTTCCAAGGGCTTCACTGGCTCCTTAGTTTTTAGACCGCAAGATTGTGCACAGGGTAGGCTCTTTTCTCAAGACAAATCATCCTGCCCAAAATAATTTCAGTTGCTTAGTGAATTTGAAAAAAAAAGGATACTTGTGCAGGAATGCAATGAATGACACAATTTAGTGTTCACATAAATGACAACAGGATTCTGTTCTAACTCAAAAAGAAGAGGCAATGGCAACCTAGCGGTTGCACCTCCACTTCTTAAAAACAGAAAACCATCCTCTTCGCTGTCCCTCAGCTTCACGAGTCTGACACTCACTGTTATGGACAGTGAAAAGAAAGATTCTTCAGCTTGTGACAACAAGACACCAATCAGATCTTCCTTCTCTGCATTTCCAAATGAAAAGCGTGTGAAATGAGCTTGTTAGCCTTTTAGTGATCAAAACCAAAGTTAATTGTGATGGAACACTAACCAGAATTATGGTAATCAACTCTAAAATGAGAATGAATCCTTAATACTAGATTTAATTTTGTTAATGAGAAACTGGATTTAAGAACTGTTACTTGATTAACAAAGCAAGAGATTAAAAGAAGCAGAGAAAGCCTGAACATAATACACGACTCAGATCCTTTTGGGAAAGGGTAAATACTATAATACCAAGCAGCACACAAAAAGCAGCTGCACTCCACAGCCACCCACTACAAAATGCCTTTGGGAAAGAATGTGCACCAGGAAGGCAAACCATCCGATCAGAAGAAGGAAGAGGAGTTTGTATGTTGGAGCAAGGAAATGAGAGCAACACGATACAGGTGTCAACAGGCCTTGGAGGGAGGAGGAAGGGTTCATATTTAAGGGTTCTAGGCCATGGTTAGTCTGCCTCTATAGTGGCGCTCATTTGAGGCACTGCAGGCATGGTCTCATGTAAACCAGTAATTTTCACAAAACTTCACAAACTCCACTTATCCCCAGACCAACAGGGACCTCCAAAGCTAGGTGTCTAAACTCAAGCAACACTTGCTTTCCAGGCAGCAACAAAGCCCTGAAAGCACAGGAGTTTTATTCCCCATTCCATTTTCGGCACTTCAGCACAGCAAGCACCTAGAAAGGGCTGCCAACCACCGTGCCTTGGGTAAACCCTGTGAGAAAAGTGTTTATGCCATGCAGGTGTGTAAACATCTGCCCATGCAGTGCACACTTAGGCTGGACTGTCCTGTTGTTCAGGAAAAATGGGTTAGTTCCTTTAACATAATAAATTATTACTTTATCCTTATTATTACAAAGGAAGTCCTTGGGGACTATAGCTGGGTTCATGGTGCTCGCAGCTCTCAGCTTTGCGTTTCCTAACAGCACCAACTACATTAAAGTCAAAGAGATGAGCTCCATTTTGTGAGTAAGAATCAGCAAGAACCAGAGGGACTCCCTGAAGAGCTGGAGGCAAACCAGCATCGGGACGTACGGTGACATCAAACCCACGGGTGGCTCTGCTGCGGCCAGCCCCAGCACCACAAAGACCTCCGATGCAAATGCAGTGATGCTGGGAGAGTGGTGCCCCAAGCCACAGGCACACCGAGCACCCACTGAGGCCGCAGGACTGATATTGTAGCCACCCTTACTCCTTGGACGTCATTACCACAGCCCGACTAGCCGCTGTCTTTAGAATCACAGAATCATAGATTCATTAAGGTTGGAAAAGACCTCTAAGATCATCGAGTCCAACCATCCACCCAACACCACCATGCCTGCTAAACCATGTCCTGAAGTGCCACATTTACACATTTTTTGAACACCTCCAGGGATGGTAACCCCACCACCTCCCTGGGCAGCCTGTTCCAATGCCTGACCACTCTTTCAGTAAAGAAATTCTTCCCAATATCCAATCTGAATCACCCCTGACACAACTTCATTTTGGGTTACTGCTGCTTCGTGGTGCCACATGACCTGATTAACTGGAATTCGTGGCGACGTATGTAGTGGCAATTTGGATTTGGTTAATTTGTAAATTTTGTCTGAGTAGATGTGATCTCGACAAATGGCTGAATCTACAGTTTTGTTTCCATTTTTAATGGAAACCAGCCTCAATTATAATACATGTAATTTTTCTTGCAGAATATCTCTTTGCCCACAGATCCCTCTATGCCCCACAAGGGCATAGATCAGAAAAAACAGATGCCACATTATGATGCATAAAGAGACGTACACAGATATGAATTTTCTTTGTTTGCCTTTTATGCTGGGGAACAAACCCTGCCTGAAGCTCTATAGTACGCAGACATCTAGTGGCTGGATAATATAGTGCAACTAAACATCTTCACAGGACACCTGTAAAAATTTTGTGCGTTCACATCATCATTTGAAGGACAGATACCTTGGGTCCTGTTTAAAACAGATTATTTGGCTCTGCAAGTCCTTTTTTCATTCATTATGGCCCTAGTCAAGGCTACTTTGAGATGCTTTGTCCTCATGTGTTTCTAGGATTTCATTTTAAATTGCGTGGAACTGGGATGGTCAAAATGTGCAATGCCAAGAAATCAGGAAGGTTCAAAATGCTGCAGCACATCTGCTAAATCGCAGCCTATAATTTCACACTGAGGCTCATGCACTTGATAATCATTACTGGCTTCCCTGCCAGGAGCACACAGCTCTCAGGGCTTTTTGTGTTTGTTTTTGATTTATCTCTTGAGTAAACATCTCCTTATCTGTGTGAATTACTACATGTTTCTAAGCCATGAATAAATCTTCCAGCTACCTTTGGTTTGCAATTTTTTCTTCTTGCTTAGCCACACATATGATTATCCAACTAAAGAGACCAAGCTTTTTTTCTAATTATGATTCAAGATACTGCAATTCACTTCCAACTGACCTATAGTGCATCAAAAAAATCTAATATCTTCACCACATGAGATTAAACACACGTTTTCCAGAATTTCTTTATACCTGCTATTTAAAATGCAGCTGACATAGTGAATCATATGCAGTTGTACGTGTTTCACTGACTTATCATAGCTTTCATCCATTTCATGCTCACCACTGTTAGATGTTTACATGGGAGGCACTTCAGAAAGCACTGTTTGTAGTGTATGTTTATCTTAAAGCCTAAGGGATGCATGGAGTTTATGTCTATGTAAGATCAAGACGGTTTTGTCTCCATCCCAGACACAAACATCGTGTTAAACAACAAGAACAAGACTTGCTTATGCGCTTGAAGCTCCAGCCTTCTCAAGTGCCGCACTTTGAACGGAGTTTGTGTTATGACCTTATTTCTTTACTGTCTTCCAGGGGTGGGGGGCGTAACCCAACACAGGGAAGGCAGTGAACTGTCAGGGTTTGGGATAAGGACTGGTGTGTGCTGCCCAAGGATGAGCAGCCAGCTCCCTGGCACTGGTGGGAGAGGGCAGGAGAGCAGCAGACTCTGGAATAAGGCTTGCTAGATGTGGTTTCTAATCACTGATTTGGGAGCTGGCTGTGGGTTAGTCAGCTGATTTTATCCAACCTGGAATGGACCACTTCCAACACAACTGAGTTGAGATGGAAATAAAGAGAGAAGGTGTATTTCCAGCCACATCCCTGCTACAGAAAAGGAGACTTGAGGAAATTTTTTATGCTGTTTTTGCTTTAGTTTGTCTTTATCCTGTCTTTATCCTTTCTTATTTGTTTCTTATTCAAGGCTTAAATAGCTCATTGTGTACTTTATAGGGCAAGTTATTTTCAAGTTTATCTAACAGAGGATTGCTTATTCTCAGGCCCTACCTTCAGTTGTTTGCCTGATATCTGGGGAGCAGGGCCTCTTCGGATCAATGTGGGGTCAGGATCTGTAGCAGACTAAGCAGAAATAAATACCTTCCAATGCCTCTGCAGCATGGTAAGAACAGTGGTGAGAAGGATGTGAATGTACTGGACAGAAGGGTCACGAAAAATGACCCAGCAATGAAAAACAAACATTGCAACAGAAGTCATCATCTCAGCAATTCTATCAAGGAGAAGACTGAAGACGTGACCTGACTACTGAGTCAATGCTGAGTTTTTAACTTTGCAGATAAGGTCATAACAAGCTCTTCTGGACAAGTAACATATATGTTGCAGGGCAATATGAAGAGTCTGTCTCTAAAATGGCTGACTGCTCAGTCTTTTTCTTATTCCTGGCGTCATACGGACAGTCAGTCTACGACCAGAGAGAAATATCCCTCAGGTGATACAGGGGAGAAGGCATTTGCAAAGTGAGTGTAAAGAGAGAGAAGTTCATTAATACATCTGAAGCATTCAAACAAATACCGTAAGAGAGAAAGCCCCAGAAGAAAATAAATGATTACGCCTTCAAAGCAAGTCTTGAACAGCCCTCAGTATAAAGTACCTGGGACTGAATAATGAACAGTGGGGGGAAAGAGAAGGAACAGGACTTTAACACATATTCACTAAGGAAAGGGAAACATACAGATACCAACAGTATATGTGGAGTGCTGGTGAACTGATGTTAGGCACACAGTCTTGATACTGGAATTTCTTAGCTCTAACGAGAAGTTCTAAAGTTCATTTTTAAAAGTCCTTGTTTTAAAAACAGTTTTTCTATGTATAGCATTCTAAAGATGCAAATATACATAGAGACGTATGCTTACAATGACCATTGTGGTTTCATAAATAAATGTGCACATAAACACTTCCAAACACATCCTGCACCGTCCAGCCTCAGGAGTTGTGGTGGATGGTTCTAAAGCTGCCTGACACTTCAGCAGGCAGCACTGGTGTGTAAAGGAAGAACACATCTCAAAGTTTGACTCCACTGCTGATGATGCCACCATGAAACCCAGCGAAGGAGGAAAATGAGGGCCAAAATTTGTCCTCTTTCCAGCCCTCAAACGTTAGAGAGGGTTTTCCCCTTTTCCTCTGCAGCCACCGTTCACCATGGGTGAATGATCCATGCTGTGCCTGGATCTCCCCCTCCTCATCGCTTCTGCAGGCAGTTTTCTCAGTAAAATTATTTTTTCTTTATGTTGCCCTATTGTTAAGCACTTCTAACTCTTCAGCAATGGTAGCCTTCAAACACTCTCTGGGATTCAGCAACACCAATGAATTGACCTTCAGGACACAGACAGGGTGCTGGCCAGGGGCCACCCTCACCTCCTTGTAGACTCTGTGTCCTGGTTCGCACCTGTTTCCATGCAGAGCTACCATACCATGCTTGCCACCGTAATGTCTGGGATCAAGCCTATCCTTTAACCCACACCAATTTATGCCTGGTGACCTCCCAGGTGTATTTTGGGGACAGGCCTAGCATTCTTTATTGCTCCAACTGTGCCTTGATTTTCACACAAAGGAAATGTGAGAACCGGGGCAGAAGACAGCTGTAGGGAGGGATGGTGCTCTCTAAGAGGCTCCTCCGATCTGAACAGGCAGGAGCACAGGATCACAGTCCAGGGCGCAAAGCACATCGCACCATAGTCTAAAGTCAAGCTGAGAGCTTAAAGCCTCTAAGTTTGCCTGGGAGCTCCAGAAAACTACAGAGGAACCCAATGAACACATCACCTGCAGAGGGAAGGTCATTGACAGCAGACATCCTGCCCCAACTCACCTGCTTTATCCCAGGAGCTGGATTTCTCCTCATTCCCAGTACCTAAAGCTTACCAGAAGGCCGAAGAGTCAGCTTTTGTCTCACGAGGCACATAGCTGCTTCTAAGTATTATGTCACTCATTTCTTGATCAACAAGTGTGTAACTGCTCAACACCTCTTGGAAACTTACAGTTCACATTTCTAATAAATCTTTAAAATTATATGGAGCATCACACGTATTAATACTTACCTTTCAAAATACTTGCAGTGCAGATAGCAATCTGATCCAGAAGAATTTTAGCAGCTGTTGGCTTGAAGAGGAAATTATTAATTTAGGGCCTTACACTACCTTCAGAACCCCTTTACCAGTTTTTATGATTTCTTAAAAATGTTAATACAAAGGCAGGCATGTGGAACTCTAACTGGAGAGTCGCAGAGCCTCGTCACACTCAATAAAACCTCTCATGGGTGCAGTGTAACTGAAGTAATACACAGAGACCCCTTCCTGCATATTCCTCCCTGCAGATTCCTGCCAAAACCAGTAAGACTAATTTCACTTTTCCCAACACACCACAGATGTGGGTTGACCAATCTGTACATAGAATGGGTGTGCTTTGTGAATGAATTTGTTGTTATAATTAGATCTGGTTCTAAAGACAGAATACAGCTATAAGTATTTTTACCAGTGGGTTTTTTTGGTCTTTAAAAGCCAAGCCTAGGAAAAAAAAAGGCCTGACAAATGTTGAGACAAATTTACTAACCTCAGTTCCTCAGTGGTAGTATTTCTATGACTAGAAGCTCACTGCACAAGGCAAAGCAAACACAGGAAGGCAGCACAGGAAAGGGAAATAACAGCCTTCAATTTATTGGTGGAGACATTACATCATTTACTTTGCAATGTGTCTGTATTTCACAGGCAGAATAATATCAGCAAGCTCCAAGATAAGGAATTTCAAGAATAAATCTAGTTCAGATTTCATCATAATGTCAATATTTGCTGTATTAATACTACAGTTCCTCTCAGTTTACACTCAGTAATATGTTGTGTGTAAAGGGAAAAGATCTTCCAAATGAGCTGTGCATATAACCTGGGAATCGCCAGGTTCGGAAAACAGTTCACTCTGCTGCTGGAGGGTTCATTCATTGCTGGATGCAAGGAGGTAGGAACAGGTCTTCAACTGGCAGAAACCAGTTGACTTCCACCTCATATGGCTTTGTTTGGGGGTTTTATTTTTCAGGCTTTTAGTACCAAACCTGACAACTAGGACAGACCATCATGCTCCTGTCAAAACCATCCGACAGCCCAACCCAGGCACTGGAGGCCATTGCAGGGTACCATGCAGAGACTCCTTGCTGCCCTATGGTAAGGTGTGGAGCAGCGCGAGACCAGGCGCTGGTGGCCAGCTTGTTGGGGCTGGGCTTTGGCTGCAGCTGCTGGAGGAGTCACTGCTGAAGGCAGAGGGGCAGCAGCCAGCGAAGCTGCTCATTGGACATGATGGAAGTGCCGGGGACGTTGTAGATGGAAAGCGTGGGTATGGCCATCACTGAAATCCTGAACCCTTTGACTAGCTAATGGGGTTAAAATGCATTAAATTCGGGCAGAAGGTGGAGTCAGACTCCTTAAACACAACCCTAAGAAACACAAATTTCTGCAGGCCTAAGGAGCAGTTTGCCAATGGCTACTCTGCTAAGCCCAAAAAAACCAGACGACTTCATGGTGGGATGCTTGCTGTGCATTTTCTACCCATTTATTGCAAAGCATGTTGTCAAGGGCAGCCGCGTGTCTCTCCAAAGGCTGCACAGGTTTCTGTAGTACACACAGTATCAGCAGTATCCACCCCACACGCCCCAGCTCACACGCGGCGTGTGGGTTTGTCCTACTATTTCTGCTATGCTTAATACACACAGAAATGTCTCAGGGAATTCGTAACTCGTCATTCAGCAGCAGCTCTCCCCGTAGCCCTTGTCAAGGTGGATGAAGCACTCCTTCCGACGCTGCAGTTACCATTGCCTGGGGATGACTCTGTGATCGATGACTTGCCGATCTGTTCCAGCAGAGTAACCTCCACTTTGTGACCTCCCAGTTTGCGTCTCCGTTGTGCCCCGGCCTGGAGCTCACCATCTGTGCCTCTGGCATTCTGCCACTCACACAGGTCTCTGCATAAACCGCCCCTCCTCATGCTGGAGAAGTGGACTTCACTGATAGCTATGGTGACTAAAGGTACTGCCCACAACATTATTGACTCCGTCTTTCAGATCTTGGTGTTTTGCAGAATCAGAAGCTACGAGCTTGACTAGCCAGCTTAGACTATCGTCCCCGTATCTGTTCTGTCAGATGTGTCATGTGTGGCCCAGAGTGGCAAGGCCCATGCTGCGCAGTGAGCTCAGGACATGCAGAGCAGGTCCCTTGACCACCATCCTCAGCAATGTACAGAGCAAACGGAACTGTCATAATTCACAGGATAACAAAGGCTGATCATTTTCTGCCTGAACTGAACATTTCTTTGCCAAGTTCCGTGACTCACCAAGAAGAAAATAATCCAGATGATTCTGTTTATTGCTATACCGGTTAATTTTCCTTATTTCAAAGTTGTCCTTTATAACCTTGAAGGATCCTAATAATGCACATGTCATTCGGCTTTATTCAGATAAACCACGTTAAGTGCACATGCTTGGCAGAGAAGTGCTCCTTTCTGCCCAAAAATTAATTCTGAATTTGTGTAATACTCTCTGTGAACAAACAATGTTTTTATTAGCTTTATAGAATGCACCTCCCCTCTACAGAAAAAATGGTTACTGACAGCACAAGAGATGATATGGAATAAAATTAAATCTAACATTCAAAATAATAATGAGTATTTCCACATATATTTCTACATTTCTACATTTTCTCATACCGAGCTTAAAATCAGTACTGTTTGGATCACAGACCACTACTGAATGCCACGGTAAAGAAACTATATAAGCAATGATAATTACCATTTAAAAATAGTTAACAGTGTGAATCGGAAGATTTAATGTGTTTTATTCTTTTAATGTACAGCCCCATTCCCAGAATTTCACTGGACTGTGTGGACAGGCCAACTGTCACAGCTGTCTGTCAAGGCTGAATTAGATGAAGACAAACAATACAGGCTTTGTCGTTCAACTGAAGCAGCAGCCTCAAAAGTTTCCATTTCTCATCCGAGGGCACTGTGGGAGCATTGTCTTCCCTCCCTCTGAAAAGAGAATGGAACAATTATGTTACTGAAATTCCTCCACAGTGGGTCTGAAAGATTGTTTATGTCCAGCCAGGGAGACAGGGAAAACTAAAAGCAGGGATTCCAGGACAGCAGGTGGGGGCAGCTTTAGGGTCTATACTTCTAGTGACATAATGGCCCTGATTCTTCTCTTTTAGGGTAAAGCCAGTCCTGGAAGATTTACTAGCAATGGAGGAAATAGCAATAAAAACGCAAAGTTAAATGCAGTGGTAAAATTATTAACTTGAAACAAAGCTTTATACTGGCTTTCTGAATCAGTCAGGTAATTGATTCTAATGTGGAGAGCATGGCGGTAAATTAGAAAGGAAAAAACACTAGTCAGAGAATTTTCTACTGTTTACTATTTTTGGGGCACTACCAAGTGAAGTGCCGAGTACGCTGCTCTCATGGGAGTCAGGTGGGCTCAGGAGATAGAAAGCAATCACCCCATTTGTTCCTCCTAATAGCAGTAATATTCATTAGCAGCAGAGATAAATCAATACTTGGTTTCATGCAAACACATATTCGTATGCTTCAGCATGACCTCAGGAAATCAGCTGCTCTGGTTGCCCCAGTGCTCTGGTTCAGAAGCAGCAGCTATGAAAGCATCAAACCATTTCATTCTGTTGTACTAATAGTCTCGTTTTTTCCTGAGGTTATTTTGGTGCTAACTATAGCACAGTACGTACACACAAAAAGTCCGTAAGTGCTTGGGTGCAAATGGTCACCTGGGGCTACCATGGCTTGCAGGAACAGTCCACCCATCCCCAGAGAGCCCCACTCTTTTTCTTAAAGAGGAAGGGGGCACAAAGGTTGTTAGTCACCAGCAGTGCTGTTAAGAAGTCAGCGTCTAACCACGAGGCAATCTACGCCATGATTTCCATGTGCTCCCTGGTTATCATCCAATACCCCCAAAAGTCATGGTGTCTGGCAGCAGGACCATTTGATGCTCCACTTGAACCTTCCACCAGCTGCCTTCTAAGGGAGGCTGTAAGCCTTTCACAGAGCAGGTGGTTTTAGCCACTGTTACACTTATACCTAACAGCACAGAGGATTCCCAGTTCTTCCCGAGGTTTGGTGTAAAGGTGTAGCATTAAAAAGAACCATATATCAATAACAAGTTATTCTCCACCTCTGGAAAAACTCATGGCATGCTTTTCAGAGGGCTACTGATACGAGGGTACAGGGACCAACACCTCCCCCCCCCCCGA
>Ga0065711_1007447_pt1 | contig 18387 bp, 10 predicted proteins | sample Hoacrofraction12_FD_59098 | JGI IMG/M metagenome (GOLD analysis project Ga0065711, IMG submission 59098) | Hoatzin crop microbial communities from Cojedes, Venezuela - Epithelial fraction 12 v2 (version 2) | ecosystem: Host-associated > Birds > Digestive system > Esophagus > Crop | place...
CGAAGCAGGGTCACCCAGAGCAGGCTGCACAGGACCTTGTCCAGGAGGGTCTTGAATATCTCCAGAGAAGGAGACTCCACAGCCTCCCTGGGCAGCCTGGGCCAGGGTTCCGTCACCCTCAGAGGGAGGAAGTTCTTCCTCATCTTCAGATGGAACTTCCTCTGCTTCAGTTTGTGCCCGTTGCCCCTTGTCCTGTCGCTGGGCACCACTGAAAAGAGTCTGGCCCCATCCTCCTGACACCCACCCTGCAGATATTTGTAAGCATTTCTAAGGTCCCCTCTCAGTCTCCTCTTCTCCAGGCTGAACAAGCCCAGCTCCCTCAGCCTCTCCTCGTAGGAGAGATGCTCCAGTCCCCTCACCATCCTTGTAGTCCTCCGCTGGGCTCTCCCCAGCAGTTCCTCATCTTTCTTGAATTGAGGAGTCCAGAATGTCTTGGGAGCTCAGGCGGGAACCCTAGCAGATTAGAGCAGGAGCTTGACTGACACATGACATTTACAAGTGGGGGAAGAATGCCATGTATTCTATCATCAGAGAAGTATTGATGAGCTTGACCCTACTTAGCTCATGCGGACTGAAGCAGCCACAAAGTTCATCACAGCCCTTTGCTACCGCATCTGTGCTGATATGTCCTTCAGATCTGTGTGGAGGAAGGGCAAAATGCAGCTCCAGTGTTTTGGGAATACCCCTGACAGCCCTCAGAGACAGATAGCCAGCTCCCGACCCAGGGTATAAACCTGGTGACTTTGACTTCCTTCATGCACATCTCTGCAGCAGTTTTCCTCTCTTGGTGGGTGACACATCTTCTCCATACTTGCCCCGGCTGTTCGATGTGAACCCAGGGCGTATTTTCACCAAGGTGTGGCTGGTACAGAGGCTGGGCTACTCTGTGACATCTCCTGTGCCCACAGACAGGCAGAACCTTGGATGTGACGTGGAGGGTACTCATTCCCCCGCCCTTAGTATTTTCCTTAAAAGGAAGCATTAAATAATAATTCCCAGACTCTCCAAGGCATTTATGCACCTAACCCTGATTTAACCAAGCCAGAGCCTGCTCTTCACCCCCCTGTAAGCCCCGGGAGCTGGAAGCAGCTCTGTAGAGAATGCTTTTTTTTTTCATTCCTTCAATCTACCCTGTGGCACCTTGGCCTCGGCAGTGCATACAACTCATAAAAGCAGCAACCTGTAATCATAGAATCACAGAATGGTTTGTGTTGGAAGGGACCTTAAAGCTCATCTGGTTCCAACCCCCTGCCATGAGCAGGGACATCTCCCACCAGACCAGGTTGCTCAGAGCTCCATCCAACCTGGCCTTGAGCACTGCCAGGGAGGGGGCAGCCACAGCCTCTCTGGGCAACCTGGGCCAGTGTTTCACCACCCTCATGGGGAAGAATTTCTTCCTAATATCCAATCTAAATCTGCCCTCTGCTAGTTTACAGCCATTCCCCCTTGTCCTATCACTACACACCCTTGTGAAAAGTCCCTCTCCATCCTTCCTGTCGGCCCCTCCAGGCACTGGCAGCTGCTCTAAGGTCACCCCGGACCCTTCTCTTCTCCAGGCTGAACAGCCCCAACTCCCTCAGCCTGTCCTCATAGAAGAGGTGCTCCAGCCCTCGGGTCATCTTTGTGGCCTCATCTGGCCCCGCTCCAACACATCCAGGTCCTTCCTATGTTGGGGGCTCCAGAGCTGGACGCAGGACTCCAGGTGGGGTCTCACGAGAGGGCACAGCAGGATAAAACCTTTCAGGAGGAAAAAAAAGAAAACCCCGAGCTTTCCGTGGATGGTGTTTCTCCCTTTTGGATAGCCGTGGGCGGGCAGGGTCGCGATCTCTCCGCCAGCACCGCGCCCGCACNCAGCGGGACCTCCCGCACCCAAACCTCCTCCGCGGCCGAGCTTCGGAGCCCCGCGCCAGCCGTCCCGGGTGGGGAAAAACACGCTCGACGTTTTCTCTCGGGGGCTGCCCGGTCCAAGGGCTCGTTCTTCGCCGTTGAAGCAGGATGCGGTGAAGAAGCGCTCGCCGGTGCCGGGGATGCGGGGCCGGTCGGCGGCTCGACGGCCCCCCCGCGTGGCGGCGGCGCGGGGTGCGGGGGCGGCGGGGAAGGCGGGAAGAGGGTCCTGGACCGGGGCCCGGTGGGGCAAACGGTGGGGGAGAAGCTCAGGCCGGCTGGGAAACCATGGGGGTGAAGCGAGGAGAAAAAGCTTAAAGGGGGGAGAAAAGCGTAAAGCGACGTTTTCCAAAATCCTCGGAAACTTGAGAGGTTTTTTTAGAAGCTTGGAGTTGCTGATCAGAGGTTATACAGGCAGCCTCTGAACGATCCCAGAAGTAAAAAGGAGGTCTCCAGGGATGTCTTGCCAGCTCTTAGGTCAAACACCGTCTCATAAATCATCAGCTGCCTTCGAGGACTTCTGCGCGCTCAGCGCTGCAGCACAGGAGCTGCGAAGCCTGGTTTCCAGAGTCNNNANNGACNTANCTNNTTACTCACATAACTAATTAAACATTACCAATCGCTAAGTAAACCTCACTAATTGCTAAGTAAACATAACTGACATATTTCACACGATTAAAGCTATCAAAGCCCTGAAAGCGTGTTTCTCCTCTTACAGATGTCTGCGGGCACCTGCCTTCACCCCTCGAAAACCAGCTGGAATGGATGAGCAGCTCTCCCGTAAGCCTAGCATCTGCCAGCACAGCAGCAAACGTACTGAAATTAGTATTAGGGCTACGGGAAATTCATAGTGGTGAATCAGCCCGTGACTGTGGAAGGCATCCTTAGTAATTCAGAAAGGAATGCTTCCACACGCAGTTTAAATCACCGGTGAGAAATCTGTTTATTCACTGAACCTTGGGCACAGCTCGAAAACACTTTGGGCTTTGAAGATCTATTAGGTCTGAATTTTCTCAAATGTTTTTGTAGCCTGCATTACATTCACTTGCACTTGTCTTCTACATGAAGGGGTATATAGTCCCACTCAGTTTTGTCCAGGTAGCGATAACTTATAAATTATTCGTCTTTACCTAGGAGAATATGTTTGCATTTTTTGAGTCATTTAATTCGCTGAGTATAGCTGAAACCCTGGCCTCGCTGAAGTCAGCATGAATTTTGCTAATGACTTTAAGCAGAGTGGGATTTCAGTCTGTGTCTTCTCAGGCAGATCAAATGCATCTTTTAGTAACTGTGCTGTCATTAAGTCTCATTACTCCTGTGCAGACAAGGTTAGTCTCATCTTCTGTAACACATACCAGAGATCCATGTTATTGGCCTTCATCCNATCCATTTCTTTCTTTGCTTTCAGAGGCAGCTAGCGTCCTCCAACGCCCAGCAAACGTGCAGCACATNNCCCTAGCTGTCTGTGGGATGTGTTCTGCTCATCCTTNNAGCAGGCCAGGATCACCCCGGCACCCTTACAGCACGAAGAGCTGCGTTTAGTAAAAGCCGCACTTTTTCACCAGGGTTATCGAGAGGTGACGCAGGAAATCCAGCAGGAAGCTGGGAGCTGAGCTTGGGTTTCTCAAGCCTCATTTATCAGGGAGATTATCCTTATTTCTTAGCTGTGAACTTGATTGAATCTTGAAAATGTGTTTGAGCTGGAAGAAAACAACCTTGTTTCCCTGCAAACAGGAAAAAATATGCTGATCTAGGAAGTTTTGCAGTGGGATTTCAGAACGGGCCAAGAGGTTCGTAGCATATTGCAAGGTCCTTCATTTAACTGTGCATATTACCTTGTTACTTCCCTGACTCAGACCCCCGCATCCTCCTGTCTGAACTCTCCAGATAAACACTTTCAAAACTTCAGGACAACTAGTGTGAATAAATACAGCTCAACTTCAAAAGGAGCTGCTGACTCCTGCCTGCACTGGCAGGGTAAGGCTTACTCCCAAAGCAGCAGCGATGCAGACAGCAAAGCCGCATGCAGCATGAGCAGCCGTCGCAGCATCCCTTTAAGAAGGCTCTTCCACCACAGAGACTATCTCAAATTTTTTCTCAGCCACAGCATCCTGTCTCTGATGAGCATATTCCCACATCAATTTTACACTTACACCATACTTCTTTTTGTTATGGCAATCTTTTTCAATTTCTAGCATTCCCTTTTCAGAATGTTTCATATCTTGAATAAAAAATGAAGCAATAATATAAATCAAACTAAAAACGGTCTGCGCTTTTCTTTTTCAGATGCATCTGTCTGTTGTAAGTTTAGTGTTACTGATCTAGTAGTTATTTTAACTGCTGCTTGGCTCCAGTCCTGTTGATATATTGGTTATTTTTATATATGGTAGGCCATTTGTGTGACTGATTTTGCAATTCATGCTGCCTGCTGAAGGACATCCCTTGAAACAGACCTCATAGCTGTATTCTCAAGATGAAAGCAATTGGACAGAAGTACCTTTCTGAAAAGAGGGACCTCTATTACATTTATTTTTTTTCTGAATTGCTTGCTCAAGCCAATTGGTTGGGTGGTTGGAAGAAATGAAACAGGGAAAAATTGATAGGATTCAGTTGTCGGTGTGTGGCATTAAAGCCATTTCTTATCCTTAGCAAATGGTGACTGTTGGATCAAATTCCAGTATATGGCCAAAATATAGTACAAGGGAGAAAATGATTATGCTTATCACGCTAGCATGGGGTTAGGGGAGGTGAATACAAGTGCATCAAAAAAGCACAACCAAATTACACCGGGCTGTTATCTTAGGCCGCCAGTAGCTCAGTCTCCCTGCCCATGGAAGAAAGGTGCTGCAATAACTGTAATTTCACAGATAAGTTGTATTTTAGGGGCATTTTAGGTGTCAACATGAAAAATCAGGAGCCAAGCAGGAAAACAGCAATGGCTGGCAACAGAAATAGACTGTACATTGGCAAGGAGGGTTGTTTAGCTTTTCTGTTAATGCTCTTATAAGGTATGAAAATGTGCCTAAAAGGCATCCCAACTTCAGTGAAGTCATTGATTTAAATACATATAACCTGTGTGTTCAGGATCTACAGTTATGACTCCTCAAGCTGTGTGAGCAGGTGTACAAGTGCTTGCAAAAAATTATGCCATGAACACCACTGGGACCTGTATGTCTTGCTGAACTTGGTCTGTATGAAGTTTTGGGGGATGCTGGGACGTGGCTTTGTGTGATGTTGAACATTTCCGGCCTTCCTCATTGAATGTGGACAAAAGGACAGCTGCACTTCGTCAGGGCAAAGTTTATTGATATTATTATTGCTTCTCTAGTAGAGACTCGCAGCAGATGTTTAGGGAAGAGCAGGACAACTTATACTGAAATCTTTCAGAGTAATCACTAACCTGGTTATCAGTAAATTTAGAGACTTCCTGAGTCAGACATAGATTACATATGTAAATAACCAAATGGATTTTTCTTTCATTAACTTGTCCAAACACTTTTTCGAACCCGGTCATGCTGTGAGCATCCACCTAGTGGCAAGGATGACCTACGCGCTGGATGAAAGAATATCCCCTTTTGCTTGGTTTAAACCAGCCTCTGCGTTTCATTGGATGCTCCTTCACTTTTGCACTCCCCATCAACAAGTGCCAACACATCTCGTGTGTCTGTGGAGCTGTATCTGCTGCTTACACATCTGGTTGAGGTGTACCTGATGGTGTACCTGACTTGGGCTGAATAAACCCCAGCTGGATGAGACTGAGCTCAGCGAAGACTGAGGTACCATGATGTGGTCGTGGGGAAGCAGTCAGCAGTGGGGGCTGACGACGGGTGGAGTGTTGCTACCCTTCTTACCAGCAAGTTCTGCAACACAGAGGGGTCATAAATCATAGATTGCTCTGCTATCCCAGGTGACATGAATGCATTTTTATAATTTCTGTTCACTTCAGTGACTGCAACTCTTTCTGCCAGAAGCGGACCAAAGTAAACAAGCCTGTAACAAATAAATATGCAACAATTAGAAATTACAGTTGTTTTCCAAATTAAAAAAAGGAGCATTGTTTATAAAACCTCACTTTGAAACAGTCATCCATCTGGATGCACACAGCACAACATCTGCTTGCTCCAAGGGAAGCAGATTGATTCTGCACGGCACGCGCGAAATGGCAACCCAAGCTGAGTGCCGCATTTTCCTAATTTTCAACAGAGTTGAGACCAAAAAACAAGAGTGGTTCTGGGGCTACTCAGATCAAAGGTTTTGCACCGGCCACACCTTTGGCTGCAACATGCTGAAAGAGATTTCTTATGCCCAAAGCAAATGTGAAAGCCTGTCAGATTTCAGACTTTCAGGACCAGTTTCCCACCATGAGCACAGAGAAGACACCAACCTGCCAGACATGTTCCTAGAGCATCGTTCCAGTCACTCAAGCACACTCATAGCTTTCCCAGCCAACTGAACCTGTTACAAAGCTTTCTGGGGACACGCTCTGCTTTGTTGCAGTCATTTCATGGCTGCTGCTGTCATACTTGCGTTTTCACTGTCAGGATACCCAAGGGTCTGGGTTTGGGTTGCAAAACTGAGCGTGACATAAGACATTTTCATTGATCAAATGCAAATTAAGATGCTAATCCAGCAGGTTGTGAAACACCAACAGCCCAGTTGCAAGCTCTGTCTGAACACTCACTAAATTCACAGGCAAATGCCAGCTGATATCCATGCAGGGTGGATGTGACGCTCTGCAGTGTCTCGGACCTTCTTTTGGGAATTTAATGGTTTGTGGCTGCTAGCCAAAAAAAAAGTACAAACAAAATCACATGAAGAAACAGTACACAAATTTTGCCATTGATAATAGAATCAGTTTCCTCCATCCTAGAAAAAAATGTCACTGTGGGGCCAACACTCAGCACCAGTTCCTGTTAAAACGAAGACTGAAGTGATTTTCCCTGTGAACTGACTAATTTATCAACTACCGAGTTTAAGTGAAAGGTATTTTACATGGGAAGCACTGTAAGTTTTTGACACTGCCATTTTTGTTCAATAATCTACTGATTCTTTTTACTGTGCTTAAGAAGAGGGCATTTCCCTTCAAAAGCCACCCCGAAGAGAATTTACAAACATACAAGATTGCATTTTATTGTGAAATCAAGCTGATGATAGATGGATTCTTCTGTTTCAGAGTAGAGGAGGCAAGAAGCAAGGATGGGCTGGTTCTTACACCGCATGCATGACATTTTGCTTGAAAACTGCTGATAAGAAAAATCTAGAACAAAGTTTCAAATATGATATTTGCATGCTTTCTCTCAGTAAACCTGCTTTCCCAGGGTCACACGTCACTAGCCCACAGGGTAGGGAGCCCATCTGAGGTAGGCTGAACCAGATGGGGAAATCTCACATACCAGCTGCGGCAGATGGGATCTCGGGAGAGAGATCCCACAGAGACCCTCCATCTCCAACTTCTCTTCCTTGCCAGAAGCTCTGTTTTACTGAGGCCTGACCGGATGGTTTGTAAAGATCTTGGATACAGCAGCTATAGGGGTGTGAGAAAGGATGGAGCACGTGGAAGTTAAAGGTGAGTGTGATGAGGATATGTCCATTGCTCCAACATATCCCAGCCCAGAGAGCTCATCAAGTGCCAGCATCACACAGGAAACACTTCAAGTGCAAATTTCCAATCAGGTGCAGAATTTAACTTGTATATTTCTGAAATATCTAACCCAAAATTTACTGAAATAATTTGGAATGCCTGTGTGTTTCCACGTGCTGTGGATAGTTCGTTCACAGAGCTCCTGCCAAGCACTACCCCAGGTAACCTGTTCTCTGAGTAATAACTGCCTGCTACCTGGAAAAATCATCGCTGTGCTGCATCTTCGCCTGTCTTACTGACACAATGTGTTTACCGGTATAATCAAAATTTTGGAAGTGCTACAAGAGGGAACAATTGTGAATTAAAGACTTACTGTAATCCATCTTTCAGTTAAGTGGAGCAGCTTTGTGTTTAAAAAAAAAGAAAAACACCCCCAAAAATATTAAAACCCACCAAACTGAGGCAAAAAAAACCAAATAATAAAAAAAAAAAGAATCAACCCAAAAAAACCCTGGAACCTTATTTGTTCTTTCCGAGCCAACCCCTCATTCTGCTGCTGCGGTTTGGCATCCCCAGTGCAGTGTTCTCTCCTGTCTCTAGAGGGCTGCCTTAAACCACTGAAAAACTGTCAGGGCAGTCTGTTTTCAGCACTTTTACCTCAAAAACCCCATTTCTGCGTCACCATCAACGCACTACCATCGCTGTCTGAATTAGCCGCTGTCATGGGGCAGAAGCAAACGTCCTTTGGAAGGAGGCGGTTGTCTGCGGCTCTGGTCTTTGGTTTGTCCGACGCTACAAGGGTGAGTTACACGGTGCTGCGCTGAAGCTCAATGTCAAATCTTCTCCACATCGAGCCTTTAGGCTCAGACTAGTGCAAAAGTGCAGGTTTATTACCTCTCTGGTTTTCACTCCACAGCCCCATAACTGAGAAGGATTAAATCAAGAGCTCTGAGAAGTTTTAGCAACATAAATGTAGTTTGGATGCTGGTACTTCTATGTGTTTGTAATACTTAGAAATCAAGAAATGAACACTCAGAATAATAATAATACTTAGAAATCAAGAAATGAACACTCAGAAATTAATAAATGAACACTCAGAAAGAGTTAAAATAAACGACTCTACCGTAAGCATGTACTTGTCCGATATGATGCCACATTCTGCTGCATTGTATGTCACTGCATAATAAAATACAAAACAGATGGACTGCATGATCGTGTATATTCAATTTTCAAATGTCACATTTTAAAACTTCAAATGGCACCTTTTATTTTTAATTGCTTAATTTTTTTTGAGAGGAGATCTATTGAGGAATAGCATAGAATCATAGAATGATTTGGGTTGGAAGAGACCTTTAAAGGTCACCTAGTCCAACCCCCCTGCAATGAGCAGGGAGTTAAGAAGATGAGTTTCAATAGCTAAATTTTTTTTTAAAAGGAGTATATATTAGGAAGAAAACACAAAATGATGTCAGCCAGTAAGGACCTATACTCCTGAGGTAGTTTATGTCGAAAACACTCTTGCTTTGTAAATCTGATGACAACAAAGAACTGGCTCAGTTTTAACATAAAACAAATTCTGTCCTTTTTCAAATATGGGAAATGCCAACTTTTATAACTTGCAGCAAACTGCAGTGTCTGTAGCTCCCAGACTGGTACATGAGCTGATTCACAGGGAAAGCAAAATAAACTGCAGCACACACGTGAAAAGTAAGTCGTTGTTCAAATCTTTGAAGATACTTCGGCAAATCTTTGAAGTCTGCCAAAGAAACCTTGCTAGAGCAAAATCCATTCATGGCTGGTTGATTATTCTCAAAAAGCGAATTTCACCTCCTTACCATTTCTGGTAATACTTTATAGTAGGCACAGGAGCAAAATGGAGATGAAAAGCCCTTGGTGCCCTCAGCTTTGGGTTACAGGCACTCAGAGAAGGTCGCAGGCTGTGGGCACCCTCCAGCACCCAGTCTCATCGCCATTTAAACCAGGACCTCCTGCACTTTGGGAAAGCAGTACTACAGGAATATGGAGCTGCTTTTACAAGGAGGGAAGGCTTCCTCCACTGAACCCCCCGGTCTGATCCCAAAGGGCTGCCATGCACACAGGTGCCATCAACCCTTGCTGCAGACAAGCCCACCAGTTTGGCTGCCGGAGCCCCTGCAAAACCAGAGCAGGCTCACGCTCAAGTGGTCTGCTCAGGCGCGTAGCACAAAGCCTCCCTAAAAGCTTGCAAGTAAGAAAAACACCCTTGGAAATCTGTGGCTCACGGCTCCACTCAAACTCCCTAAGAATAAAAACCTCATTCCTCTTCTTTCCTCTGCTTATTTTGACCATACAGCATTTTTGCTTCTCCTGGTTCAAGCATCGTCTGTTAGAGCATACTAAATAAAGGACATTTTCTTCCCAGGAGTGCTCGGCCAGCCTGCTGTGCTCCCCAGCCCCATGTGAGCCAAGCTCCAGAGACAGGATTAGCCTCGGAGCCTGAAGATTCCCTTGTCCCTGTGGGCCACGCTCGGAGGATGGGGGTGAATCTCACCTGCGTTCCCTCCTTGGGGGATCAGGTTTAATCTCAGAGTCGTGAGAGACACAAACAGCAGTGTGGGAACCCTTTAAGGACCCCAACATCTTTATAAAAAAGACAAAGCTAGAATAATAGGTTGATGTGTGCAAGGTGAATATGTTATATGATATAGACACAAACATATTAACATAATTTACAACTATTCCACTTATTATATAGCATCTAAACAAGTATCATCAATGGGATGGTTTACAAGAGGTAAAGAGGCTGCATTTACTAAGCTGCTGTGAAAATGATAGGAGAAGAATCAAATACATTTCCTGGCTTAACCTAACATAGGATATGATTTCTCTGTCACCAGTGTTAAAAACCTGTGATGGGATATATCAGTAAGCACCATCTTCAAAGAGGATTAAAGGTTCAGATTTTTTTTTTTGTTTGAGGCAATAATATATTGAATTCTTTTGGAGTAATTAAACTTGAAACTGATCCAGTGTTTTTTTCTCTTTCTCTCTCTTTTGGGGTACAATGCTTCTTACAGTTTATAGCTAATTGGCAGGTGAGCAAGAGAAGTAGCACTGAACACCACTTGATGCTGTTGCCGCCTCGGGGCGAGACAGGCAGCCTGTTGTACAGGAAAAGGCTGTTCAAACACACATAGAAGATGAGCATAATAAATTTTCACCTGAGGAGATAATGCAATGACTTAACCTCCCAGAAGAAATAAGACCTTGGTGTTCCAGGAAATTTCTTGTTGAGAAAGTGTTTCAGAGATGACAGCAGAGCTTCTTTGTGGCAACCTAAACACTCAAAAGCCGGTAGGTTGCTTTGCTACTTGGTTGAAATTACAGTATCGGACCACTTGACTTGCATTCAGACTTCGCTAATCCCCGTGGAGCTTTATCCCCTGTTTGTCATTAGCTGACTGCATTGACAGACTCCCCTGCTTGCCCTCCCTAACCAAAACAGCAACAAAAACTCCTTTACATCAAAGAGAATTTTCTTTCAACTTTGATCACATTTCTTGTGATGCTCAAGCCTGTTGCTAAGAGAAAATATGGTCATGAGGAATGGGCGAATCATTATTATAATTACTCTTGTTACACCCCAGTGAGAACAAGCCCCTCCTAGCACTCAGCTGAATTATGCAGCAGCAAATGCTTTAATTGATAGAGTTAGTGACAGGCCTGCTGGGTTTGGAGCTACGAGAAAGCCCAGGCACAACATCAGCACATGGGGCAGGAGCCCCTGCCACCCTGGCAGCTGCTAGCGAGGGGATTAAACATCCTCTGCCAGGGGAGGGGATGTGCGTCGCGCTGCCTGCCAACAGTGCTGATTTTATTGCGTCAGCCCACTTACTTCATTGACTTCGGTACCAGCCAGCAAGAGTATAAAGGCTTGAAGCTGCTGCAACGCAGCCTGTGCTAAAATACCTGCTCCTGCTGTGCCAGTGTTTCCCAGTCTGACCCAGCTGGATAGAATCGCTGGTCAAGGAAGGAGCAGAAAATGGCTCGCTTGGAGTCATGCGATGGAGAAAGTAGGACCCAAGCCTTTTGGGTGCCACTTGTTCAGCTGACCTGGCCACATTCCCTTGGTGATATTATTTATTAGTCTGGAATCTTTTATTGAAACTAAAATAGATAATATCTATTATTTAATATAATAACATATTATTAAAAAACAATAATAAAAGCACGAATAGATACTAAGCAGAGACATATGGTTCTTCCAACCATATAAGGAGATCAGGTAGCAGCCTTTACAGCAGCCAAGCAACAGACCAGGCTGCTAAGGCAAGCATGGAAAGCCAGCAGGCTGGATTGCAAAACACAGAAAATAACAAGCTTTGACGTTTTTCAAAATTCAGTAACAGACTGACAGCAAAAAAAAGGAAAGCAGAATCGAATAGCAAGCTTAGCTTTGGCTTGCTGAGCATGCTGCAGGAGCAAGGCACCAGGCTGATTCGCCTGGTGCTGCTGAGCACCCGCAGCTGGGAGCTCCCCTCTGGGGTGGGCGGGGGAGCAGGGGAGCAGGGTCCTGAAGGAGCCGGGCCAGGCCGAGTGTAAATTAGCCCCTTGCCCAGGGGGGCAACTCTGGCCTTGGAGTTTGATTAAGCAGTAGAAGTCATGGAGAAAATCGTTTGGAGTGAGGGGTTTAGCATAGTAACTTCAACAAGTCCTTAAGGTGGGATCGTCTTTTACTTTGACATCTTGCTTCTGATGTGGGCTGAACTTCACATACAAAGAAAGGACTGACAGAGCGAATTCAGAGTGGTTTAGTTTATTTATCTGCATTTTTCACAGAAACTGATAGAATCTAAACTAGTGACTCCAGGACCAATAGAAAATCTCTGAGAAGATTAGGATTAAAATTCCGTTTATCCTTTCTTCATCCTATGCAAAACGATCTCATTTGCAGTTTCCACGGTTCACTGGTAACAGCAATAGGCTAAAGGCAATTTGTCTTCAAAGGTTTAACAGCAGGAACTTTGCAAGAAAATGGTCTAGAGCCTTGAAAGATACAATGTGAAAATTTTAAGACTGGATTATGTGTGAATTTAAAATGTAAACTTGATTGTCTTTGCTTATATGATTGTAAATCAGAAGCAGCTCCTGTTAATTTCTGTAGATCTATCTTAGCATAAATCAGAACTAATTTCTACAAGTCTACAGTATTCTAAGACTGAGGTAGTTGTAAGGGGCTTGAGTACAGGTTTTACAGAGTCATGACCAGCTTGAACCCTGTTGCAAACCACATGTCTCAGCACCATTTCTAAGTCATGCATTAATCACCGTAATCCAAAGAAATACACATATGCCAAGTGTTAAAGGTTAAGGAGAGGTTTTAAAATATAACTGCAGAAACTTAGGTTTTGGAGGCAGTAGATTAGTTAGAGGCAGAGGTGGGTGTATGGGATAAATTACACCCAGTCTCAGGTTCATCAGCAGCTGGGAAATGGAAATTTTCATCTTTCTTCATGTCTCAACACTGTAAACTGATGTGGTACCCAAGCAGCCTCCAAGCCTTCACATCAACATGGAAAAGCTAGAAGTGGTATGGCCAAAATCATGCTCCTTTATTCAGCACTGGGGCCACAACTGTTGCCAAAATTGCTTAGATGTGCAGATGTTGTTTTATTTCTGTTCTGCCTGGATTCAGCCTTGCTGATTGCATGGCATTCAGATCTGAGCTCGGTTATGCTCTGAGAAACACCTGCACGAGCTTTGGAAGGAAGGGGAGGAACTTCATCTACTGCCACTTTCATCTGAAAAAAGAATAACAAGGTATAGTACGTGCTAAAATAAGAGGCCTTTTCCTTACATTCCCAAGCATATAAGGAAAACTGCAGTATATAGTCTATTATCTGCTGGAGACATCATGAAAAATACAAATACATCAGCTTCTGAGACTGTAGTGCAAGAGGTCTAATAAATACATACACTGGTGTTGAGAATATCTGCACTCGTTTGAAAATATGCTTCTGCGTTTCCAGAGCGCCTCTGTATTTCATAAAGGTGCTTGTTCGGAAATAGTGGCGCTAAATAAAAGCTTTTTAATTGTCCAGACAGTACAAATAGAGTGATTTATCTTTCAGGTGAAAGGAAGAAGGGAAAGGATTATCTTTTTCACCTCCTGTGTTTAAAAGGTATCACATCAAACTCGAGATGACATGACGTTTACATGGATCACTGCTTAGTCATTTGAGATTCAGCATGGCTGAAAGATGTCAAGTGTAGGGCAAACACCTGCATATGTCAAGACAGTAGGAGTTACACATCGCATTTAAGACCAGTAAAATGCTGATAGAGGGGACTGTAAGAAACGTGAAACTATAACAAAAAAACCTTAATATTTTCTAGTTTTTAGTAGTCTTTAGTACCGTAACTTGTATTCCTGCATGCACAGTGATCTAACGATGTAACTGTTACACCAATCCCTGCTTTCTCATTAAGGAATGTAGTGGAAGGACATGGGCACAAGCTATCACTTAGTCCTTAGACAAAATAATTAAGTGAAACAAAAGTGGTCTTGGTTCTCAGCAAATATTTAGGATAATTGTGGGATAAAAGAGACTCCTAAATAATTCTACTCCAGACAGCTCGGCCTTGGGAGGTCAAATGCGCCAAGCTACAGAGATAAGGAGGCACCAAGAGAGCAACAAGACCAGAGCCAAACAAGCTGAAGGACATGATGGACGTGATCCTAGACTTGAGTTTGCGCAGAAACAAATGTCAATCAGTGAACAGAGTGATGAAGAGGATGGGCCTTCATCTTGGGAGCCCCGAAGACCACCCAAAGATGCTAACAGACATGCATGAAAGATATTTACATATGCTAATTTGTTCCTAGAAATATAATGAATATTTACACATGTGATTGTATTCAACCTGAAGTAACAGGGTGTCTGGTGTGCACGTTTGGAGGAGAAATCCCCCATGTGCCCGGCACCGCAATAAAGAATCCCTGCTGAACAGGACACATTGTGCTGTTAGGTTTTTCCTACCGGATCTTCGAATCATGCAGAATGAAAGGGTGAAACCGAAACGAATGTGATGAACATGATGCATCTGCAATATAACAGGGAAAAGGGAATATTCATTAACGTGGAATTAGAGCTTATTCCGGCCTCAGATATTCAGGAACAGCAGAGAAATTTTGCAGACAGCATCCCCGGCGCGGTGCTCGCAATGCTGAAAGTGACTTTGAAAAACGATGTGCACCTGATCAAACAGCCCTGGCCGTATTTCGTGTTCCATGCTGCCGGCTCCCCACACTGCTGCTGCTGGGTTTCTTGTGCGTGACCGGGTAGTGAAGTTAGCAGAAGTCTCTCTGACGGTATCTAAGATCCTCAACACCGGCTTTGTCAGGTCCATCTCTGCGGGAGAGGCAGGGAGGAAGAGAAGCAGCATCCTGCCTGGCAGAACAAATAAAAAAGAAAGTTTATGTGTGACTAGGCTTTTTTTTTTAAGGTACAGTGATATTTTAGTGCTTTACCTCATCAGGGCTCCCAGACCTTTCAAAAATGCTGCCTGTGGGCTTCCTTTCATGTCTGGGGAGGCCACTGTCTTGATACGTGAGGAAATTACGGCTAAGCATAATTACGCCCCACTCGGTCAGGATGGTCTTTGTCCGTTTCTCTCTTCCTGCTATCAGTCATAGTCTGAGACATTAAACTCAATCCCAGGCTAAAAAAGCCTTCTCTTTGCTTTGAAAGATAAGGGATGACAGCTTTGTAAAACTGGAAGACTTGGAGATCCTTTAAGATATAGTCTACAGAAACACTTCCTTGGCTTTACAGCACTTCTAAAGTGAATGAAAGAACAGGGCTGAGAAGACTGAAAGTCCGTATCCAGCTGTTTTCCTAGAGTTACAGCTATTGATTACAATTGCATTGACTACCAGACCATTGAATCTAATGAAATTGTTCTTGAAAGACACTATTGGAATTGAGATGAAAGCGTAGCCAACTCGGAAGGAAAGTTTAAAAGTGTTGGAAGCGGCAATAGTTAGATTTCATGGTACAGATGTGTTTGTTAGCACATGTTCTGCACTGACCGTGTTGAGTTTGGCAGTATTCCTGTAGAAATTCTGTTGTTTCACCAGAAGTGATGCAGAAAGAGAATGGTTAGTAGTTTCCCTACTATTTCTATGAGTGTTCACCCGTACAATAAATTTATAAAGCTGTCAGGTTCGAATACTGAGTCAATAACAAATTATTGATTAGGAGGCAAATATAGCTCTCAAAGGCTCTTAGATAATTCTGTTACTTGTGGCTTAATATGAAGACAGAAAGTTAATTATTTATACTATGCATGGGGTTCGCTAAATGAGAGCTGCAATTTGCAAGATGAGATGGAGTCATAAATTAATGCTTTGTAAAAATTGTTCTTTACTCAAAGCCAAAAGAAAAGGTATTTGTGAGACGGAGCAGTGCTGGACATCACTGAAACCCAGCAGGTCAGACTGCTTCTGGAGAGCCTTCCATCACACAGAGCTACTTCCATAAAGCGGCTGCACTTTATTCTGTGTTTCCTCATGCCCTTGTCCCACCTAAAATATAGCAGCATGTCTGGGTTTTGTCTCGTCTCCAAACAAAAATTATCAGTTTCAGTTTACCTGCTGAAAGACCACTGCACGTGTGAAGACTTCAGTCTGTGGTGTCTGAACCTGACAAGAAAACCAGAATTACTGCATTAGTTACATGCTTTATTTTTAAATTAACATTGTCAGTTCTTGACTCGTATTAATCTGTCATTAGACCCAAAAAAGAGAGGCAATATTTGGTTCCACAAGCTCTCCTCTAAGTCACCTGTTAAAATTAGATAATTTTGATTAATTGCTTCAGCTAGCAAGGGTCTGCACAGCTAGCTTTAGAGAAGAAACTTTTCTAGTCAGGACAAAGGTGTATGAGATAACATGACTGCCCACAGACAGCCCTTCACTGATTTTTAAAATATGTTGTAATATTTCACCCCCTTTACTGGCAAAGGATGTCTTTAGAAGAGGATAAAGGTGGTTCTGTTACTGCAGCCAGTGGCTATTGCCCACACCATGCTTCCTCTGAGCCCTGCGAAACACCTGCAAACTCCGTTCTCTGTAGCAGCTGTGACTTCTAATTGTTCCTCAGTTGCTTCTCAAATTTATTTCCTCTGCTTCCCTATTTAAGCCCTGAAACTCTGTCCCAGACATCTTTTGTAACTGCAGCCACAGTGTCTTCCTTCAAACCTCTTGGGTTACCTGTTGCCTCTGCTCCTCAGATCTTCAGCCAATTCACACTTTTATTGCAGCACTTAACTGCAAGTTTTAATTGATGGACTACAACTGATGTGAGCGTTCAGCCTCATGGCTCGTGACAGCAAGAGTTTTGCTATTGTGCCAGACAAAAGAATTAAGGTAATTGCTGGCTCCTATCACCTTACACGCAAGTAGTGCCCAGGCTCTGGGAGACGTATGGGTGAATTATTAATGGAGAAGGGGCCTGATAGGGCACCTGCCTGGCTTGAGCGGGTCTTGGCATCAAAGCTCAGATAGGAGGCACTGGGAAGTAATTCAGGAATGAACAACCTTTTTAATAAATTACAGCTGAAAATCTCTTTGGCCAATGAAAGGTTAAACAACAGGGATAAGTCAGTCACTCCATCTCCCTTCCTTCCCCGCTCCCTGCACTGCAAGTTTAATAAGCCAAAATCAAAACCATCTAGGCCTGGAGCTTTCAAAGATTTAAGACTTTCAAATGTGAAGCACCTCATTATATCTGCCTATTTTCAATAAAGAGGGAAGATAACTGGTGTCACGTCAGTGTCTTATCAGTGATATTTGTTTGACTTCTATTTCAAAAGTGCACTGCTTGCTTTTTCTGGTGCTGGAACCAAACACTTCTAAATTGTACAGTATAAGAAGATGTATCGGTTTTCACCTAAGAACTTTAAAAAGAAGACCAGTCTGTGTTTCACTCTGCAGAAATAAAGAACTATTGTACAGTATAGCATATAACACTTGCAACATGGCCAATTGACTTCCTTCCTATTAATCAACTACTCTGTTTACCTTCTTATACAAACCATTTCAAAACCATTAAAACTAAGAGGATTAGCATCACATTTCTGGCAAAATGCACCTTAATTTCAGCAAATGCTACTTTCACTCTCTGAGAAGCTTTAAAAACCTTGAAAGAAATGGATTCTTTATGTGGCAAATTCACAGAAACAGGTATAAATTATATCTCCCATTTGAAAAAGAAGGGGAAGGGGGAGAAAAAGAGAGGTAGAAGAATACAATTCTCTCAATCCAGTGAGAGAAGACTGCAAAAGAATTAAATTACCAAGAAGGAAAAAATTTCAAAGCAATCCTGAAATGTGAGTTAAACCCTGACAATCTGAATTAATTGTTCTGTCCTGGCCATGTACGAGTAGTTCCTACTTTTGTAGCCTTTTTTCAGAAACAATTGGGAATGATTCACTTGGTATGCAAGTAATACCTAAAGCCAAAAGTTCAAGGCCCAAAGCTCTCCTCTTCATCTGCTGTGGGAATTTGTCTGGCATGGACAAGTAGAAGTCCTCATGTCATTTATTCTAACTTAACTTTGTTTAGCTTTCAGTCTTGATCATAAAAGTTTGCATAGAATTAAATGGGGAGGGGGGTAGAAATTGTTTCAAGAAATTCCTATCTGCTCTAAGCATAAACACCATGTACCATCAGATTAAATGATTGCCTTACACCACTGCAGCCATGCATCATGACACGTATCAACTCATTATTTAGTTTACTCAGTATTACCCTCTGAGGGTGATGGAGCAGTGGAACAGGCTGCCCAGGGAGGTTGTGGAGTCTCCTTCTCTGGAGATATTCAAGACCCACCTGGACAAGGTCCTCTACAGCCTACTGTAGGTGACCCTGCTTCGGCAGG
>Ga0065711_1038809_pt1 | contig 18387 bp, 9 predicted proteins | sample Hoacrofraction12_FD_59098 | JGI IMG/M metagenome (GOLD analysis project Ga0065711, IMG submission 59098) | Hoatzin crop microbial communities from Cojedes, Venezuela - Epithelial fraction 12 v2 (version 2) | ecosystem: Host-associated > Birds > Digestive system > Esophagus > Crop | place...
CCCCCCCCTCCGCCACTTCAAAATTAAAATTAAATTAAAGGAGGCGATTAGGTGCTTAAATCCTCCTGTGACAGTCATTAATAATCTGATATTTCGGGCTCTAGTGTGTGTCACATGGACGTTTTCAATTAAAGGAGGGTATAAACAAGTTTTTCCCAGGACATCATCTGAATGTTAATAAGAGTCATCTTTAGTAGCCTTATAATCCGCGCTGTTACATGTGTTTTTTTCAAAGTTTTAGCACATAATGTAAAACAGTATTAGAATAAAGGTAAAATATGTCATATGTCCCATATCTGCCTGACTATCATCAGTGCTCCAATTTGTAACGAAGCCTCAATTACGTTTGGACCTGTTTGTCAGTCTGACCCAGAGCGGGCCAAGCTAATCAATTTGAAACTGTTTGAGGGTTAACGAAGCGAGTTACAACAGGACACCTTTGTAATTAACTCAGAAATGGGTTTTGTTGGGATAGCTACGCTCTGGCAGCCCAGTCGCTCTGGGCACAGAGAATTAGGAGAGATACAGAAAAAACTGCTGCAGGTGCAGCTCTCATATTTCATGTTTTTCCTCCCCAGAACACTGGATTTCCCTTCTCGGGTAGATCCAAGGTCAAAGGTGTCCCTGCTCTGAGTGAGGAAATGGACCAGGTGCCCTGCAAAGTCTCCTTCCAACCCAAATTATTTTATGATTCTGTGATTAAAGACGCATTGCCAGCAGATTGCACAAGCTCTTTCTGGGCTGCTCTATTGAAAAACACAGGGGGAAAAAAAAACCAACAAAAAAGCCAAGCCAATTCAATCTTACCATACGCATATTCTGTTTTTTAGGAAGCACAGGAAAAGCTGAGAAGTAAACCCTTACTAAATCACTGGAAGTCAACCTTCCCTTTCCAAAACCTGACCCAAATACTTCTGCTACCGCCCGGGCTGCCAGGCTCCGCCGCTTCGCAGGGAAAGGTGCCTTTAAGAGGCTCTGGCACCAAGCAAGCGCCGCAACTGTTCCTCTGCGCCGAGCAGATGCTGGGGCTTTGGGGTGACAATCTGTTCCAGCGCTGAGCTGGAAGAGGAAGATGTTTCTCAGGCTCCTCGGCGCTGAGTGACTCCTGATCCGACTGGCAAAATGAGCAAATCTCACGTTACGCAAGCAGGGATCTGAACAGTAAGTTCGGTGGAGGACTGCGCCTCACAGTTAGCGTGTTGTTGGGCCCCTCACCTCGCCCAGCCGTTTCGAAGGCGTCGCTACGTGTGACAAAGCTCCCCATATGTCTCTCGGCATCTGCAAAGGACATTCTTCACACTGCGTCTAGAGTTTGTTGCGCTTGCTTTCTTAGGATATGTAAACTAGCAAGTCTAAGGACAGATTTGTTTGCTTTTGGTGAGAAATCTTGAATCCCATGGCTTTTACCTTATAAATATCAGCATTAAATTTAATCGTCCTTGTTTTTTTTCTGGAGAATGTTTTCCAGGTTTGAAACGGTATGTGCCTAAACGCAGCACCGGTACTTCAACAAAGCATTTCTTTCTCCTAAGAGCCACACTAGTTAAATAGTTATCTGCAAAAACAAACACCAACGAATAGTAAACATTCCGGCTAAATATTGCATTGCTGCTCATGTGCCTGTTTTTAGTGTCTTGCCTCCTACAACAAGTAAGTTCATTACTTTTCTGTAGCATTATGGTATAGGTAATATCTATTTTTTGTGTAAAAGTCAAGCAGGAAATAAATAGGTATATCGTTTTCAGCACAATTTTTTAAACCTAAAAAGATCCATAAATAGTTTTCTGTTTGTGGAATCTTTCATAGGCATGCTTGCCCACATTTCTCTCTATGCTTGCCCCTTTGATAAATATCATGACTTTACTGCTCATATCAGAGTAAAGGCAGGAAATTTCCATTCTCTCCTCTTAAAATTAATACCAAGCTCCCACACGCTGCACTTGCAAAGGTTATTAATGTAATGCCTGCAACGTCTGCTCTCTTAAACATGTGGTGGTCACAGATCTGCCTTGTTTCTTTCAAGCCTCGGAAGATGCACAACATCCTTTGGGTTTGCCTTCCTCCTATCCTGTTACACCAATGCTACATGAAGTAATAACTGTGCTTTTAGTCACCGTCACTCCTCGCCGAGGTGTTTTTCACCACAGTCACCTAGAAATAGTGATAGTACTGTTCATGTACAGTACACAGCTCTCTTTCCAAAGGATCGTGCTGTGTGCGAAACTCTTGTGCTACAGACAAGACAGGGAACATCCAAAGAAGCAGCAAAAGATACCTACAATTAAAATGTCTCAAGATGAGACCCTCTGCATCCAAGCTCTACTTACTTCTGGTTTTTAGGGATTTTGTTATCATAAGGAACTGAAGGGAGGTTGCAATCCATTTCCTAAAATGTCTTTGGAAACCAATCGGATGGGAAAATTGAGGGTGTTCACAACAGACAACACCGCAGGGTATTCCAGGGGTTTAAAGTGTTGGTCTTCTAACCCTTCAAGAGGAATACGCGAGGGTTCATCACAAAAAACTTCAGTTACAGGTTTAACCTCATTTCTGGCACTCACAAGCAAGTTGTTTTTCAACAGAGACGCTCAGTATTGCACAATCCTTGAGGAAGAAGTGAACTTCACAACTTGTAACTGGAGAAGAGATGGCTTACAGAATAATCTCCTTCAGTTTGTCATTCCCACTAGGAAAAATCTGGCTTCTACTGAGAAGGGCTGTTACTGACCTCCTCTTTTGTAAGTCAAATGACAGTGTCACCAAAATATGAGGTATATGAGGAACATGCCTGTGATGTGAACTTCTGTACGTGTTCTCACACATTCATATGTGCATGCTGAGCTTCAAATTACAGCTGAACCCTAAATACCAAAGTGGTGAGGACAGCAGATAACTGGCAGTGCTGCCAACACCCTTCCGTGGACACAGGTAATGACCTTCTTAAACGGAGCCAATTTCTGGCCCATCTGTTTCACCACTCCTTTTGACAAGGCTTGTAACCCACAGATGAGGAACAGCGTTACACAGAGTGCAGGAACTGCAGCTGTGTCAAGCAAGAAACGCAGATGATCTCACTACTGCCACCAGCATTCAAGTCAAGCACACGGGTAGAGTCCATCCCTGAGAGGTCTCTGGTGTCTGTGAAAAAAACCGTTGCTGAAATCAACCACAGCATAGCTTGAACATAACCTTCTCCCACCTCCTGTTCTGAAGCTACAAATTCCTGTTCACTTCCAGGGAAAACCGGCAAGACAAGTGCATTTATCAATGAAAACACAATGGAAGCTTCTAGAGAGTAAGCTCAAAATGGGTCTTACTTGCATAAATGTCTGTCAGCCACTGAATTGCTGGTGTGGAAAAAAGTTTACAAAAAACTTCTCTTTACAAAAACTAGGGAAGTCATGCAGACGTTGCTTTTGTCTGCTGGAAAGTAAAAGAAGTCTTTGTACGAGTTTTACTGGTAGTTTTGGGGGTTTTGCAATTAGATTGTAATAGCTGGTGCATCACAATACATTTAACAGACTTAAAAACATGGTCAGTAGTGCAGCAAGTAGGTTGATAAAGAGGATCAGCATGTGCACCTGGCTGTGCGAAAATGTTTGGGATTCTCCCGAACTACGAGGAAGGAATGCTGCAATTCCCTGTTTTCTCATGACAGTCCCCGAATTTTCTCATCAACCTTAAAGAACCAGAGCCACAAGCAAAGTTGATGGGAGAGTGGTTTGTTGGCAACCGCTATGCGACAAACATGCTCCATATCATCTTCTCTTCCCCGCTGCTGACACTTAAAGAGCAGGCCAGACAGGCACGTGGCAGTTGTAGCAGCCAAAGTCATTTGCTATGGCTTTGGCTATATTTTTTCTTCCACTGCCTCCTGGATGGAATTCTGGAATAATCACAAGAGACTCCTCCAGTGAACTCACTGAGGATTTATATTCAGTGCAGTGAAGGCCCAGATAGGATTTTGGAAGCCTAGAGAGTGTGTCCTAGTTGTACCACAGACATCTGCAAGGATACATCTAACCACGATACTTCAGGGTGGGCTACATCAGTTTGACATCTTCAAGAACGCTTCCTCCACAGTATCCTTTTGTCTGGAGTTATTCCTGCCGTACAGATGATGAATGCATACGAACAGGGTACTTCATTATGGAAACTTTCTTTACTAGTCCAATATTTGTATAAATAACCCTTTTGAATAATGAAAAAAAAATCAGAAATTCAGAAAAACAAGCTGAATGTGGAGGAAAACAGTGAGGGTTTTGCAGGTCATTACTCCATCTAAACTCTTTGGAGCAACAGAAACCCATTAGTCTATAAGGAAGACGGCAATGAGAATTTGTCTGAATATTATTTCAGTTTTGGACTGCACCTACCAGGTGTACACGTAGACCTTGCCTTCTAGGGAAAGCAGAAACTAGACTCTACAACATCTTTATGATAGAGTTCTTACAGGAATGCCTTACAAAAGTCAGAGAAATCTGATAGACATCTTAAAAACACCTTTTAGCAAAGATTTAATCTAAAGAGAAATTCCAAAAAGAGAGCTCTAGTTAAATGTAACACTCAACACTCAAAATCCCAAGTCTTTAGTTTTATTTCAATTATTATTTTTTTATTACTTTTCCTCTTTTCCTGTAAGATCAGTGACCACATATCAGCCAGGACACAGCATTAGAAAGCCTGCCAGGAGACACGGGACTCAGTGGCAAAGTCTGGGCAATACTCTCTGAAGCTCTTTCTGCTCCAAGGTTTTCAGCACAATTTCCTCACCATTAGCATGACCAGGAGAGTGACAGCACGGTCTGGTAAACTTCCCAGAGTCCTCCTAAAACTGCAGCATGTATGATTACAACAGCAGCTTTACCAGGATCACAAAACTGTTCTCTGCCAGTCTGTATTTAATTGTTAAAAAACCAAAGCATCTTTAGACTATGCATTGTTTAGAATATCCTGCATTTTGTACTAGTTATGATTTGCTGCTTTGTACTTCTTGTGGTGTTATATATGCAGGAGGACAGAAATAAAAGATATTGGGAAGAAAACGCTTCAAAGAGGGGGAAGGGAGCTCACAGTTCAACTTTGCAATCTTGTTAGAAGTAAAATTAGTAAGTGACTAGAATTTATGCTGCATTAGAACCTGAATAAGGAAAAAATACAATTACCAAGTGGCTCTATACAGTATCAGAGACAGAGAAAATGTAAGTCGAAACTTGAAAGTTAAGGCCAGATTAATTGACATGAAAAATAAGGTCCATATCTACAGCAGAAAGTGTAAATAATTATTGGAACCATCAACCAAAGGAACTGATGGATTCTCCACCCCTTGAAATTTTCTAAACATCATCATATTAGATGTTTTTCTCTGTTATAGATAGAGAGATAAATACTCTCTTATATATATTCTGTTCTATACAGAGATATTTGACAAATGAGGTAGGTAATAAAACAAGTTGAAAGTCTATAAGCTTTGCTATGCAAGCAATGAGGCATGCAAGTAGTGCCTTCTAGCTTACAAATGTATTCAGAGATTAAAACTGATGAGATAAATTCTTTGTTGCAGCTGATTACTTAACCCACGCTGGCAATGACTGAATTCCTCTCACTGCTGCCATGTCGATATATGGAGCTATCTCTGAAAACCGGAGTTTCGTTGGGATGTCACAAACAAGCACTGCAGTTTCTTAACAATGCAGAAAAACCGGCAGCGTACCGTGTTAGCTTAAGCTATTTAGCATGAATAACCGAGGACGCAGTCAAGAGAGATCTGACAGATTTAGATGAAGTGACTGAAGATGATACCAATACCAGCTGTCTGCTCCATGGCCCTCTGCTTGATGCCTCAGCAAATATATGGTCTGTGAAACAGGCTGGCTGAGGTACAGATTTCATGTTATTTGGCCCCGTCTTTGCTGGCAGAAAGGAGGGTTGGACCCGAGTGCCAGTAGCGTCTTAAACCACTGCATTTTGGACTCCCAGATCCTGGCTGTTGGTGGTCTCAGCAACGAGGGAGCGGCAGCGCCGATTTCAGAGCAGGAAGGATGCCAAGCACAAGCGCCTCAGGGATCTGGAATACATACTGCGTGTACTGTATACAGCAAAATAGCACCCTGGCTAATAAAGCAGAGAGGCAGAAATTATACTGCCTGCGTCAGTAGGAGCTACTTATTTCCTAACGTAAGATAACTTTAACACAGCATGAAGAGCAATGAAGCATAAGTGAAATTGTTAGGAAAATTACTTCCTTCTTGTAAGAAATGTACTAAAAATGAGAGGCATATTTTGTGTGCTTTTGGCAAAAATCAGATAGAGACTACGCACAGATACACAGCCAGGTAACGTCAGGTACTCTAATCAAAAAGTCTCATTCAAAGGCAAAAATTTTAGGCAACTTTGCCGACAGATTCAAAAGCTATTCTATTGCTACACACAGTTACAGAATCATTCCTATCCTGCATGCCAGCTGGGGATACCAAATGCCACGGGTGAGTTTGCATTCACTGGACTGATTGTATTTAGGCTGTGAAGAGTCAAAGAAAAGAGGCTTGTTTAGCTGAGTTTCCAAAGACATATTCAAGTAATCCTCACTCAGAAAGTCTAATTTCAGGCTGACATTGGCTACATAAACACTTCAAAACTTTAAAGATTATTGCGAAGCTGAGCCAGATGAAAGCTACAAATAGCTAGAAAGCAAATCCATACTCTAATTCTACACCCTTGTCCAAGCGCAACAGAAACACAGAATGGTAGGGGTTGGAAGGGACCTCTGTGGGTCGCGTAGTCCAACCCCCCTGCTGAAGCAGGGTCACCTTGTAGCATGTCCTGTTGCCACATCCACCATTTCTTCAGAGGTATGGAGCAGACACTCTCATAAAGCTATACTCTAGATGGACTTTTGCACACAAAAGTAGTGCAACGGAAGCAGGAGTAGACGCAAATAATGCCAAAGTCAAGCAGCACAGACGGCAAACGCTACAGCAAGGACCTCCTGGGAGAAGTCCTACCAAGCAACAGTCTTTTCTCTCCTTGCAGGCACACACCATCACCCCTAGACAGCAGAGGCAAGAAAATACATGTTCTGGCAAAATTTGCTAGCAATTTTGGGCATTGTGCTCTTAACTGTAACTCTTTAGTTTCCTGTACAGGGTTATCCATGTCAGTGTAGAGTCCCACAGCAGATGGTGTTTCACACTCGATAGCACACACCCTGCACTCAAAAACCTACCCATTTCCAGCATCACCTTTCACTGAAGCGAGCTACCAGCAACCACCACTAGTTTAACACAATGCCAGCTGAAGCTGTCCCTCCTTTTCACTTCTGAAGTTGGTACACATGATTCTTCAAGATTTGTAAAGTCCTGTTGTTCTTTGGACAAATGTTGCTGTGAAAGTACAGCAAGAACTTTGGTGACACACTAGCAAAGCCAATATCCTCACCACATTTCTGCAGCTTTGCTTTCCCTTTGATACACTTGGCTCTTAAATCTTGCAGTGGAAATGACCTGGTTTACACCAATTTTTTTTTTTTTTTTTTGCAGTTGCTTTTCTCCCAGTTGACCCAGTTTATCTTTTACCGGATGTGCTGATGCCTGCTATATGCTAAAAGACCACAGTGAGGCAGGTATGCTCAGCGAGTTCTTGCCAAGTCTTCGGGATTAACAGTTTATTTAGTATTCCTCCTACACCCTGTCACGCTGGCCTATGTGAGATTTCAAGCAGAAAGCGGTGATTACTCAGAATGCTGCTCCTGTTACTTTTGAATTTGCTTGGCTGACTTGAGAGGAACTGAACTAAGTCTGCACATGCTCAAGGACTTCCAGTCCTCTCAAGACAATTATTTTAAGCTACTAAATATTGTTTCTGTTCAGAACAAATCACACAGGATACAGAGCTGAATTTTCTGAAGGACATCATTAAAACACGCAAGGCTTAACTAAAGAACTTGATTGCAAAACCAAACCAAACCACTCAGTATGTTTGACAACTGTAACATCAGCAACTCAGGAAACTAAACGAGGGATTTTGTGCACTTAATATACATCTCATGCTTTTCTGAGATTCCTCCAATTATAAACACAAATCATCACAGAACAGTTACTCCTGACATAAACTTGAGTAAAGGGAAAAATCGGGTTCCCCATCCTCTGTCGCTGCTTCAATTCAGACGGAAAAAATGAACAGTGTTGTGAAATGAAAGAAGCAATACAACGAGGCTCTGGATTTTCTTCCACCTATTTGAGAAACATCAAACTATGATTGATTTGAAGCACACATGAAAAAACAGAGGGGACAAAAAGAGCCAATGTGTGGCTTTGGATATGTTACCAAAGTTCTTGTTCCAACAGGCTGTGTCCCTTCGCTGGCAAAGTGCCTCTTTCTCCCCTTCCTTTTTGTGTGTCCACATAATTTCCTGATTATGCAAATGCACAGCAGAACTAGTTCATGTGAACATGAAAATCAAGACAAAACACAAGACTGAACTGGTGCTTGAGGTTGTTGTGTCATCTGTCTGTCATCCCACAAAGGAAAGTTTGTTAGTTTGAGTTGGAGGCCAATATTTCAGCATGAGGGTGAGGAAAATCTTGAGCAGTGGAAGCAGGTGGAGTTCCAGCTTTCTCCTGCAGCCATTTCCAGCCCAACACGCTCTTGCTCTACAGCTAACATTTCTGTCAGATTCCCCGTGCGTTCCCCATGTTATACCAGGTTTTGTTATCCTAAAATTCCGGATTCAGCTAAAACTGTATCAGATTTTTCAGAAAGAGTTAGGCTACTCATGAATCCTTGGGAAAGATGGCACCCAACTGGCTAAGGACAGATTCCAGATGGCAGCACCGCTTTCAGTGAGATGCTCCTCCTTCCCAATATGCTTTTGAGTGACTTTCCTCGTCTCTTCCTTCACACAGAGCTGCACTGAGCCAAGGCATTCGATCAGAGACTTTGTGATTCATTTGGAATGAACAAAATAGAAAGTCTTCCGTGCCAATCCATGAGGCACTTCTGTCTTATGCACGCATAGTTTTTGTCCTCCCATCCCAAAACAGACATAGTAGAAACAGAGGAAAAATGAAAGCCAAAAGGGAGGAGAAAGCAATTTCCATGCAATGGGAAACTACATAAACTACTACTTGGGTGGATCCCCAGCTGAGAGATGTGATGTGAGAGGCTCATAAGATCAGGAGTGGCACAAAGATGGGCAGGCAAAAATTACTCACAGTTCTTTGTCACACAGGAGTAGGGAGATGGAGTGAAACCATCAAGTTTGAAAACAAATTTATGGAAATATTTGTTTATATAATTAAACTCCAATTTTAAGATACTCCTACAACAAAACACTGTTGCAGCTGAACATTTTCGAAGGAGAAATGAATATTCAAATTAAATGAAACATATTATCAAAAACACCGATCTCAGGGGCTTATCTATCAACTTTTTTATATATCAAGGGCAAACCAACCATTTCCACTCTGAGTTCTGCTCTGCAGAGGAATCCTTTCCTCTTCACCATGTACAAGGAAAATGACAGCAATAACCAATGCTGCTAACCCTGGTCACTCTCTCCCAGCCAGGAGAACTGCCCAAGCCTACGGGCACCACACCGTACCCGCCCCTGCCAAGGTTAGAGGAGCCTTTTGAGGCTCAGGTCTGGCATCCCCTGGCATGACTGGTTTCCCCTGGCCGGAGGACGTGGGGTATTTGGAAGTTTGGAGGCTGACAACTGGGCAGCTGAAGCCCTTGAAGGAGAAGGCACGGCTAGGGACACATTCCACTCCACACCCTGGGATGTGTGGGAGGAATTTCCAGGCTTGGGTAGGACAGCCTCCACAAGTCTGCCTGAAGGTTTCTATTTCAGCAGCTAGCGGCACACGAGGAAGAGAGCAGCCTATGTGAGAAGGAAACAGACACATGAGCTGCTAACCGGTGAGAAACAGGCTCTATTTTGGACACTCAGCCTTCCACACTGCTTCTAAAATGCATTAATCTGATTCTTTTATACTTATTTTAAAAATAACTCTGAAATAACTACCTGTCTAGTGCATGTCTGCTCGCTTTGGGACTCAATGGCCACAAACACAAATCTCCACTTTGCCCTGTTTTCGAGAGAGTACACAAGAGTCTAACAACCCCCACTATCGATAAATATTTGACTAAAAATCAGAGAATGAATGGTTTTGGCACAGTGGTGAGGGCACAGAGAACAGATTTGCACCCCAGTCTCTGATCTGAGGAACACCCTTACTGCATGCACATCCAAGAGGAGACAGACCAGCCTGAGAATAGCCAGGTGCCAACAACAGCCCCAAGAAAGTGTAAGACCAAGGCCTTGGTCCCAGCACCACATCAAGGACGTGTCCACCCAGATGTGCTCCTGGCTGGCAGAACCACGCCAGCCCCCTGCAGCACTGCCAAGCAGGGCACCTGAGGATGGCTGTAGGACCTAAAGAGTAGAGTAAAGGCAGGCACCAAAGCTCCCAAAGGGTCTGAGTCTCAGGGAGGTGGTACCTCTCTTCCTGCATGACAACACTCTTTCCCCTGTCTTCTTCGATATCTGTTTTTCTGAGCAGTCACTGCGCTGTTTCTGCAATCATCCTCAGAAGGACTCAGATTCTCAAACTACAGCGTAGGTGAATGGCGTCATTCGATTTGTGCACTTGGGGAAGGTGTCCAGAGGTTTAAAATAAGATAAGAAGCAAAAGGCTGTTTGACTTCAAGCAGAAAAGAGACATCATTAAAGTAACCTGGAAGTGCCCTGTTGATGTTAAAGCAAACTGTTCAAGCACGGGCTTAGACAGGCACCGAGAGCCTCTGCAGAGCGTGGCTTTTCTGACCAGACCAGGAGACATGTCTAGAAAGGGACATTTCTCCTTCACTTTTGCAGCATCTAAATGAAGAAGTAGAAAATGAGCTGGCTAGGAAAAAATATCTGTTTGGAAAGAAAATATAGTCAATTTTAACCACTACAAGGATTATTAATTGCATATTATTTCTAGGGTTTTACAGACCACTAAGAAACAGCATTCCCATACACTGCTTGAAATAAAATTCTCTTCAGAATTTGTTTACACAATCAAAGGATCTGTCAAAATAGCAGACACAATATTTGTATTTGATGACCAGATTTACTTCTTATGAACAAATGGTTAATGTACCTACACACAACTTTTAGGCATCTTTTCAAATGCAATCTCTTCATAGGAAATGCTGGGGATGTCCAGTAGGAAATATATTTGGTGGCTGAGCTAACCAGTTTGCCCAGCTCCAGTGAAGATGATAACAAGTAACTGTAGAGGCAGTGAGTGTTGAAACATTCAGTAATGCATTTTCTTGCTAAAAGTGGGTAACACCAGTTTTCCTCTCTTTAAGAACGACAGTCACTCTAACTGCCTCCAAGTTCTTGAGCAAACCCCTGTAAATAATGTAAAGAGAAGTCTGTTTCTACCAAGTATCTACAAAATCTGCAAGGAAACACAAACAGTAAGATGATAACTCAGATCTTCTTATTCTTCTTAATTACGCTGTATGGAACTAGATCCCACTTCAGAAACCAAGTACAGAATTACAACCTAAGCCATAGCAGGCCCATTTTTAATTCTAGCTACTTTATATAATGATATCAATGCTACTTATATGGATCTTACTAGTAGAGTAATATGGAATACTTCCTCTGCTAGCAGGCAAATAGTTTGGATTTATAACAGTACAGCTGAGAACAGATCAGAGCCTCATATTTATTGAGGTTATTCATATCTAATGCAGTTATTGACACCAGGCTAGCCATTAACCCCAGTCCTGCTGTTAACTGAATGAGCAAGCTTTCACATATGTTTCTATTCATAACATTACAGCTGCTTCGGCTTTCCAGTTTCAAGTAGATAACTATTTATTTAAGGATTACTGTAGCAGGATTGTAGCTTGTCTGAAGACTTTCTTGCAAATGTTAATTTATTTAAATATCAGATGAAATCCTTAAATGCTTCTGCTGTGGTGTGATTTGGAGTTTGGATCCGGATTTAACTCCAGACCTGCCAGAATTGTACTCTAGGGTCGCTTTTCCAAAAGCACTTCAGTGTTTGTAGAAACAATGTTGCATCAATATTTAATGAAACGTGTATGCCCTGGGAAGCCTGGGTTCTTACCTCACTGAAGAGCTGCCAAAAGAGGCTTTTCCTGGGTTCCCTTCCATGCGTTGAGGGGGTAGCTCCATGTCTCCAAAACACCCCAAATGTTCTTGGCGCTTGAAAGCTTTCACAGCTTTTGCAAGTATCCTTGTGTTGGGGACACTGCTTCGCAATGAAAATAACGCTTTGGTTAAGCATAAGAAGTCACAGTAATGCCAGCCACCACTCGATGAACGAACCCATCGCCAGGACACTCATGCAGTTGACAAGCTCAGTGTGAGGATCTCAGGTGAGACATGCTCTTGTGCTCTGAGAAAGATGTCCCAACAATGCTCTCCAGAGTATTCTTCCTCCCTGCATTTTGAAATTAAAAAAAAAAAAATGTTTAAAAATCAAGTCAAATCAGAAATAAAAAGTCCTGGAATGCAGAGGATGCTGTTTTAAGGCTGTTTTAACTATGCAACTATGAGAAGCTTTGGCTAAATGTTACAGACCATAGTTTGCAAGTAAATCTTACCCAAGCGGTTATGCCCGATACGGAAGCATCGATCAATTCCTTCCGCTGGAAAGGGAGCAGAGGCAGTAAGTAGGGCACTGCTGGGCTTTGCTCCGAAGTATGTACTGAGTTGCTAAATACTTTGTATCAAAATCACTTCTACACTGCAACTCTCCTTAGCGGGCTTCCTGAAACCAAACATTTTGAGAAACATGGTAAAATTCCAGCTGGTCATTTCCAGGTTATCCAGACGTGACAAAATAATCCTGTTCCTGTATTGCATTTGTTGTTTCTTCTTCACTGCAAACATTAAAATGTCCTTATATCATTTTGTTTCCGTGTTTCCCCTACCCCCAAATTCCTTTTGAATGTATGCATTCAGTAAAGATGCAACAGGAACCAAGTCCTGCCCTCCATGATAGACCTGCCAGGTCTTGAGTTTCTTGGCTCAGCTTGTTCCAAGAACCCCAGGGAAGTTCAGGGCCCCTGCTCAGGGGTGAATGTAAAGCATCAAGTGCTTTACCGCTACTGGGCAGCTCTAGAGCTACCAAGCACATGACCTTTACACAGCTGATACAAACCCCACAGAGTTTACATAGTAAAATCAATGCTTTTTCTTGGATTAGCTTTAAAATATATTGGAATCTGGATCAAGGGCTTGATCCTGCAACCTGTCTCCATGCGAGTGATACTATTCATTGCCATGGTACTATTTGTCTGGCAATCGGCAGTAAAATGAGGCCACTGTGTATTGACACAAATGTCACTGAGCAAATGGTCTCTAATTTGCTGTAGAATGAAGGATGTACTGTAAAAACAGGTTGGAAAAAATTCACTCCATGTGCAGTCCTCACCGAAGGGAGAAGAAATAGCCAAGGGAAAACTCTGGTGCAAAACCACAAAGAAATCCAGTCTCTCAGATAAGGTAGTTCCAATAGATTTTTGTAGAAGCTAAAAAAAGGCTGTAAGGAAGCATGTCCTGCTCAACAAGTCACAATAAAAGAGCATCTGGACTTGCATCAGTAAATCCATTTTTTATCAGCAAGGACAGCCCAAGTTTTCTCCCCAGTTCCAACAGGCGTCAGAGACAAATATATGAAACCAAGAATGTCAGGGGAGACCCAGGGCTGCCAGCAACCCGACTTCAGCAAGCAGCTCTTTTAAAACAATACCCCAAAAAAGCAAAATTTTCTGTGTGGAAGAGACAATGAACCGACCAAACAACTGACTTTGTAGTGCATGTGATTCAGGAGCATGAAACTATTTTTAAGTGGCTCTCTCCATAAATAGATCTTGTATTTTGCTTTTGCGAACAAGCAGAAGAAAGTTTTATTAATAAGGTGTTTTGAATGTTGATCTGTTTGGCACAATCAAATGGGCAATCGAATCCAAAATAGTCACTGCAAAATACATTTTGGAACATATTTTCCCTCTGATCCAACATGAGTGGCTGCCAACAGAACAGTGAAAAATGGCTGAGGCACAAATTTTGATATTAAAACCACATTTTTTTCTCAGTTGTGGGGTATTTTCATAATGCCCTTCTTGGAAGATTATTTATTTTGTAGAACTCTTCAGAGAAGCATAGGTCTACCACAGTGCACAGAATAACACCTGATTTGCTGTTATGCTTGCAAGATTTCTCTTTTTTTTGTCTTTAAAAAGATAGCCAAAATAAACTGCAAAAACACTAGTGTTGGAAAAAATGACAAAGTAAATGATCCATGGACGTATCTCAAAAGTCTCACAAGTATTCCCTGTGCTGTCACTGGCATACTGAAGGACATTATCAACATACAAGGACTGCAAAGCTAAAACAAATTCTCCCTTACATCTCATGGTGGTACAGGGAAAAAATAGTAAAGACATCTAGCTCAAGCCTGGAGATTAGACATTACTCATTTGCAGTTCTCAATGTCTTCACTTGGCTCCAACAAAAACAAGTCAAAGAAAAATAATCTGAGAACAACAAAAATCTTGATGGTTATAGCAGCAGTGACCTAGGAAAATGAACCTCTGTCCTCCCCTGCTTTCTGGGAGAGGCCGGCGGCTGCTGCAGCTGCGTTTGCTGTAGGGTAGGCAATGTTTGGCTGCGCTTTCCAGCCTGGGGGATGGCCCCGTCACCTGACTTTTCCTTCTCTGCTGTTCCAGAAAGACGATTGCTTCGTGCGCTGGACTGTTGTCCTCTTGCACCAGCTCCAAGCCACACTGCTGTTGTGTTATTACATATGCAGGGATGTAAAACCATTAAATGAAAAAGGGATGCTTTCCTTTTCTGTAAAACTAAGAGAAAATTGTAAGAAACCAGATTGACAGCAGCCCCTGCATCCTTAATCCTACTCCTCTATATGCTTGCCCTGGGAAATGATTGTGCAGCAGAGCCGTGCAGTCAAACGCCATATCACAATGCACAGTGTGTGCTTGCAAGGCTCGCCTTCTTAAAATAAAAAATAGATTTTAATTTGAATTTTAACACTCTCTTCTCTTTGTTTCACGTGTTACCCACAAGAGGAGGGTAGAGAAAAATCAGCTGAAATATTTATTTCATTAGAATTTGCCAATTCGGTGATGTTGAAACATTTTGTGGAAAGGTTGTGACTTTGACAAAGTTCCAGCAGAGCCCACACATGTCCTAAACAGTCCCTTAGCACTATTCCCTGGTCGCCTGACAAGGAGTCATGCGCCCAGCAACACAAGTTGCTATATTTTCAACTCCTCAGGAGCCCGCAGTCCCACGATTTCCAGGGTCTGAGCCTTGCTTCTTTCCCCAGAGCCAAGGTTGCAGTCCCTTTCATGGAAAATTGGATATATTGGAGTTTTGTGGCTAGGTGGAACAAAACCAGAATGCTAAAATGCCCTGTGACAGTGTCAGAGGAGAACCCCAGAGCAACCTGCTTCCTCCTAGCTTAGCAGTTGCTCCATCAGCTGCTGGGCGCTTGCAACCTGGTGTGAGCAACAGGCATTGCTCGGACAGGGACGCAGGCTGGGACTGCTGTGGCACATTGTCAATGCCCGGAGCAGTAGACTGAAGAGACGGAATCAGCAGTGACGGATGGACAGAGGGGCTCACACTGAACAGTATCTCCTCGAAACCCAGAGATGTTTTTCTTTTCTTTGGGGAGATGACGGTGCTTAAAGAGATGTCCTCAGTAAGAAGAAGTGTGAAACACCTAACGATGGGGTGACTCTTAGTTCCTCTTCCCTCTGATTGCCTTTTAACTGGCACCCAGAAGCGAAGTCCAGTTCTAGTAGCACCTGGTGATGTCTATCCTAGAAGCCCACATGACGCATCTGTCTGGTGCTGGGGTTCCTAGGAATTCCTCTGAGTATTCAACACAACAGGTCCAAGTAACTCGGGAAGAAGAAACAAATCTCCTGTGCACCCTTGTTGTCAGCTGACCCAAATGTATGCACAGACTGTTTCTATCCTGCCATCTCGGCAGAGGCTGCATCCACACTAAAACCTGGATGCTGGCAGCTGCAGCAACACGAAGCTCAGCCCAGGCTTCAAAGCCCTTCCAGCAAGCAGGGGAAATGACTGTGTAGTGACTAAAGATCTGTGCCTACATTGTACTGTCATCTCCAGGGTGGTGGCCACCTTGACATGCTCTGCATGTAAACTGAAGGCAAGGTTTTATTAAAAGACCAAGTAACAGAAGTACTGTGGAGAAACAGGGCAAGAGCTGCTTTACTGAAGGAGATCCCCCATCACTTCCCACATGAAGTCTTTGGCTGTTCCACTCTCAGTTCTCCAGCTGCTTTCCACTACTCCTTCACTCTGTTCACTTCCACTATCTCCCTTACTCCTCCACTCCATCTGCCCCAGACCCTGCAGGTGCTGGTGAGCACTGGCTAAGGATGGGCTAGGAGCTGCCTGCAGCCCCTTGGGGACATTATCTCAGGTGCTCAGGTGGGTGCAGGTAGTCCATTGCCCATTGCTGGTGGTCAGCTTCATGGGCTCTGCTCTCTCAGCTCAACAAAAGCGTGCCCACACCACAGGACCACCTCAGCACCGTTGCCTATACACTATCACCTCTCACTGCCTTCAGCAGATGGGACGTGGGGGCTGCCCTTGAGCAAAGAATTCCCGTCCCCAGCCCTGTTCCCTCTGTCACTGTCTCCAGCCATGCTCACCCACGCCTTCACCTGCTGAGGGCTGTGTACGGGCTGTGGGACCCCACACCTCCTTCAGGGGAATTCTGGAGAGCACAAGCTGTGCCATGGCTGTGCTTTCTCCCACTCTTCAAGCAAGGAGAGCAGGAAAGTCGTGGGCTGTGGAGCACCAGGAGGTGACCCCACCTCCTCCTTGTCCTCCAGTTCACCGCAGCTTGTCATGTCTCAACATGATCTTAACAACCCACAAACACGTGTGAATCAGAGCAGCAAATAGCATCTTCCTATCTTCACACACCCCCGTGTTGTGTTCACCAGTCCCTTCGCTGCAAAGGGCACAGCAGAAACAGGATCTTTTGTGCACTTGACACCTGGCTGTGACAGCCTGGACGCTGCCCAGCTGGCCGGAGCCCTTCATGGCCCCGAGACCTGAGCCCAACTCCTGCGGGGAAGTACCGGCTGCTTCCTGGGGTAGCGTGGTTCACAGGCACAGCCTTCCATTCCCATTTCCAGGCAACCAAGCCGCAACAGCTCCAGCCCATCAGAGCATCACCCAATATGTCACGCAGACCCCGGGCAAAGAATGCCAGGAGCGTCACCCTTTCCTGCACGCAAGACCAAAGGGCAGGTGCCACCCCAGCGAGGGTGAGTCAGAAATACCCTGCCAGGCTTCATCCGCCCCAGTGAGGCTTCAGGAGGGGGAACCTGCAGGGTGAGGCAGTGCAAAGCGGCCCCGTGAGCCACCTTCCCCTCCCTTGGAGCAGGGCTCTCTGCAGCATCTCACACGGGTACCTGGCAAAAGCACAGCCAATTCTTTTATCTTGTTACCTCCTAAAATTTTCTGCCGTTATCCTTTCAGCCACCAGTAGATGGTGATACTTTACCTCCAGCCAAGATGCACGTGTACACTGGAGAGCCAGGGAAGCAGCATGACAGCCTGTTTGAGAGACTGAAAAATAAAAAAATATCCATAAATCCGAAAGTCAGGCTCCAGCCAACCTACTGCTTGCACGGACACTGATTTTGGAGGTGTAGCTAATATTCCCAACCTCACTCAGGGATCCTGGCTGGGTTCCCAGAGCTGCAAAAACCGCAAATTCGACTCTATCACTCGCTTCCTGGTGTGATCTTTTGTGTGTGTTTGAACGAATGCGTGAGAGGAAGCCTGAAGGCACAGCTCTTCATGGATGCTGCACGCTCTGGGCACCAGAGAGATGAAGAAAATTTATTTATTGCTGAGAATGCAAATAACATCCTTGCCATCTCCAGCAAAGCAAAAACTTGGAGGTGTGTTTGGAGATCACATTGTCTTGAAAAGCTCCCTTCGTTTTACAGACTTCTCTTCCTGCAGCAAGTGAAAAACAGTGTAAATTGATGATCTACACAGACCTACACAGTACTCTGTGGAAAACACACTCTCACACTTCCAATTCTTACAAACTGTCTTCAGAGCTGCGCTTTGCAAGACTAACCTGATCATAAGAAAAAAATCAAGCAGATCTGGCTAAATCTTGCCTGAAATTGCAATGGCAACATTTTTGTCATTCCTGATTTACTGATGTATCATTTACTTCGGGGCAAGCCTGGTGCGGTAACGAATGATGTGGTCCAAAGCATGGGCAAAGGGTGGCAAGATAGGAAAGCCCTGCCTAACACTAAGCC
>Ga0065711_1038810_pt1 | contig 18387 bp, 15 predicted proteins | sample Hoacrofraction12_FD_59098 | JGI IMG/M metagenome (GOLD analysis project Ga0065711, IMG submission 59098) | Hoatzin crop microbial communities from Cojedes, Venezuela - Epithelial fraction 12 v2 (version 2) | ecosystem: Host-associated > Birds > Digestive system > Esophagus > Crop | place...
GGGGGGGGGGGGAGCTATAAATCACCAGCCCGAGGGGCCCCGGTTTGTGGTTCCGGCCGGGCCGCGCCCGGCGGAGGGGCTGGCGGTGGCCGATCACTGGTCGGTGCGGTGGGTCCGGGTTTTGTTCCTCCTGGGTGCTCCGTTACAGCCCGTGGAAGGTGCGACCGCAGAAGATGAAAGCTCTGGCCTCCTCACGGACAAACTTTTCCTGATAAGCGTAATTCGCTCTCATTTGATTTGTTAATTCTGCCGTGATGCCTTGCACGTCCTGTTACCGAGTCGCCTGTCGCGATCAATGTGCTCTGCCTGATCTAACGTTCCTGTTCAGTCTTCTGGGGAACAGAAAAAAAACCAAACCCTCTAATCTGTACCATTGCCGTTTGCAACTGCAAGGTAAATCTTCATCAAGATACTGGAGTGGACTGAAGCACCGTGCAAATGACATCAAGCAAAGTATTGTGAATGACAGCGTTCTACAAAAAAAACCTGGGTTCTGCTACATTTACCGGAGCAGTTCTTCTGGCTGAAACGCACTAATGTGTTTCAGAACTATCTGAATTTGGGTTTTCCCATTATCCTGTAGAAAAGTAGGTCTCTTGAAATTACAAGCTTTGCACAACATAATCTTTTAATTATCATTGAAACTGAAGTATTGCAATGCAGGCATTGCTGTGCAATTTGAGATGCAGAGTTGAGGCCTACTAAAAATGTTTTGCCGAGTAAGAAATCAATATGATCTTGGAAAAAATGGATCAAAGTGTATCTTTCCCTTCAGCAAAGTCTGCAAAACAAGGTGGAAAAAAAAAATCCAGCTCATTACAGCAGCTAAACTGAAATTTAGGAAAATGATGCTTAAAGGGGTCGGTTTTGCAGATTACATGCTAGAAGAAAACGATGTCAGAAGGCAGACTCTGGGCAGCAAATGCCTGAAGGACAAGAAGCTGAAATCCCTAAACAGGCAGCAAAGTTGCTTTCTTACACCTCATACCAATAAGCCTACTTACTCCCATGCACTGTAAATAAAGTGTTTTGACTAATTACTTCTTCGTACATCCAATGAATAAGTCTGTGGTTGTGGGCAGAGTCAGTAAATACATGCTTCGGCAGGAGGGTTGGACTAGATGACCCACAGACGTCCCTTCCAACCCCGAACATTCTGTGATTCTGTGATCCGAGTGGTCTTCCACCGAGCTTAGAAGAACCTTGTGGATTCTTTGTGATCCACATGGTGGTAATCCAGAGATGGCTCCAGTACAGCTGTGCTGAAAATAAAACAGAATGTGCCTGGGATCCCCAAAAATGTTTGTAAAAGATATCTTTTGAAACTGCTTTTTAAACAACCTGTTTGCCGCCATAATTATTGCATGAGTTAGATATTGTATAATCAATTATTCACATCCTGTTGAGCAAAACCATGAACAGAGAACTAGTCTTTGTATCTGCTTAATATTTCATAAAAATTCCTTAGCCTGGTTTTCCAGTTTTCTACCCAACTTGCAGCCACTAAATTACTTCCGCTTTACTGAAGAGAATTCCCATTACATTAGAGATGAATCGGGACCCAGATTTTTTTTTTTTATTCATCTTTCTGAAGTAGCCAAACAAAACCAATTCACAGTCACCCAGAAGCTCTTCCTAAGGGGTATTCTTCACTTGACGAAATCAGTGGGAATAATGTGTGTGTCTGGAAGTGAGAATTTACTCCATATGTAATTCATAAATTTTAATTATTAAAAAATAGACTTGTTGAGAAATGCTGAATTCTCACTTGTCCATAATCACGTTTGCAATACCTCCTGTCACACTGAAGAGATTTAGCCTCTGAGTGATGAGTTCTGCTTTTTACATTTTTGCAGTTTTGAAAATGCACGTGCAAATGAAATTGTACTTCTGAGAGAGTATGGTTTGGAAGTGCATGTTTCTCTATTCATGTGGCAAAGGAAAAGTTCATTTTTTAAATTCAGCCATCATTAAAGCATGCAGGAATATGTAATGATTTTGCTATATCATTTTTCTGTGTCCTAAAAAATCTATAGCTCTAGTGATTATGAAGAAAGAGAATGCCTCACACTATGGGATCTTCTCTCCTCTCATCTTCACTGTGAGATCATCCAGGGAAAAAGTAATTTGCATCGTATATGAAGTATCCTAGTAAAACACTATACCTTCATCCATACTATGTGATACCAAACAATGCAGGCTTTTGTGATCTTCCATAATTTCTGTGGTTCATATCCATTTTATTTATTCTCCAGGCATACAGTTGAGATTGGTTTTATTCCATGTGACGGGGAAGCAAAACCAGGGATTACCCAGGGCTCCAATCTGAACTCTGTAGCTCATCTTTACAATTTAGCAAGGAATTTGAAGAGCTGTCATGATACAACTATCCAGTGCTTGAATATTTCTATCATAAGTAGTGTTTATGATAAACACTTCAGTAGCATATTGACAATCGTTTTCACAATAAATAAGGTGGAGGTTCCCATTGCAAGAGTTGCTGTAATACCACAGTAGGAATAAATAGTTTCTGCCCCATGGAATTAAAGTGTTACATATTCATTTCAACAGATGAAACACAACAACAACAACTAAAAAAACCAGTACACAGCTGGTAGCTATTGTAAGAGGATATTATTACAGAATTTGAAAGGAAGAACTGATTTCACAACATACTGAAGGAGTAATTCTCCAGACAACCGCCCAAAGAAACAGGAAAGACCAAAACTGCATGTAGCAGCAGCAGATTGACAGGCATTGACACTGGCGCTGGAGTTTTTTTTATTTTCAGAGTCTCTGTATGATTTCCAGACACCCATGAAAGCTACTACTTTTTTCTCACAGGTTTTACCAAGAGGACATGTACTTAGACTCACCAGTTATCCAGTCTTCTGTATCGAGCATCTTCACTTCCTATGGGGAGCAATGCTTTTCCACGTTACTTACACTTCAGAGTTTTACATGTTTCAATGACACTGGTCAACCCATGAAGACGGACAGAAAGAAACCATTTCAAATAGCAGAAGACTCTTCTCCTCCAAATGTGAAGACTGTCCATCAATGGCGCATAAAACGTCTACACTGTGAATGCCTCCTGTCTTGCTTTAGAGCAGGGGGGCATGAAAATGGAGTCAGTGAACTCAGTGCCCCCGTTGGATTGCTGGTTTGCCCAATGTAAACAAAGTACAAATAAGAAATTATGTTCTCCAAGGGATCACTGTTGTTTATGTGATTACTTCATTCCCAACCATAAATTTCAAGGTGAAAGCTTTGTAACAGTCCCTATTGCTCTGAAGAAATACTAGGTATGGTACAAATGAAATTGCTGTTGCTTTTCCTGAGGGGTAGAGAAAGGGAAAGGAGAAGCCGTGCCTGGCTAGGAGATGACTCCTGAAGATCTGATACAAGTATCTGCTGAGGTTTTCAAAGACTGAATGCATTAATCTCATTTTAGCTGTGAATAGCACATAACTCTTGTGTTACAATAATTGTCTATTCCGTTCCTCCATGTGAAACTGAGTAAGATACCAAAGTGCGCATTTTTGAGCCAAGGCTGGCTGCTAATTCAAAGCAAAAAATCACCACTGAATCAATATCAAAAGTGCTTGGAGGGGTCCCAAACAATGACTGATTGAGTGGCTTTCTCTTTGGGAAAGCACAGGCCGACAGCCAGAGACAACAGGACCGCAGATTTAGTCCCCTACCAGGCTACAACTTGTACCAAAATAAAGAGTGTGAGAAGCCAGAATCCAGATTAATCTCCCATTAGCATGGACTCCATGGAAACTGAGTTCCCAGGTTGTTCATCAAATTTCAGTACAACTGAGTACTAAGACAGGTTGTTACAGAAGTCAACCGGCTGTGCTGCTGCCTTTTTCTTATGCCACTTGTGCTGAGAAATTAGGCAAATTACATGTGGATACATCCCTAACTGTTCAAATGACCAGTCTACTATGAGACAGAGTATTTTACTTCATTTGCACAGCCCGAATACAGGCCACTTGTATTAAACTAGTCTCAGCTCAGGCAAGGAATTCTGGTAGACATGCTCAGCTTTGCAGGTTAAAGCGGTTACCAAACCGCCTGTCCACCTACCCCTCACCTGGAAGTTAACTGAAGGAAATTTATTCCCATTACATTGCCATTCACTAGTACCATTTAAACTAGGCAGAAAGTATGTTTCCATGGGACAGTAATCCCCACCAAAATAAGAGGAAAGGGCTTAAGCCATTTGATTTGAATCATTAACACTGTTTCCCAAGCGCATGTGTCAAAGTCCTTGGAGCCAGATCTCCTTTTTCTGCAACGTCTAGTCTCGTGCCTTTGACAATAAGATTTTATGCTGCAGTGAGCACAAGGTATTTCCAAGATAACTGTAAGAAAATTGGAGTAAACAGTACATAAAACTTTTGCTGCTTTATAGATTACCATTAATCAATTGCATATAGTAAGTTGTTTATTATTGAATTTTGAGTTGTTTAGCAAAAGTACACAGGGAACATTCTTACAAATGTTAGTCTGAATACAGATAAAAGGGAAATAAAAATGTTCCCCAAATTTCAAATCAGAGAATATAATGTTAAGAGAATATTGGCCATGACAATAAACCTAATTCTGAAACACATTACACTGAACATTATATTGGTTACTACTTAAAATCCAAAGAGTAGTAGAAGTACTTCTCATTTTGCAAACTGAACAAAGTGTGCAACTGTTCATCATAGATCAGCTAAAAGTAATGTTTAAGTTAGAAGCTACTTAAATAGTAGAATAGCATATTATAGATTTTAGCCAAGTCTTCTCATTCTGCAGACAAGTACCATAGCTAACCACAGCTACTTTCCTAAAAAGACTAGTGGAAAGACAGTACAATTCTTACACTGAACTTTGAAATTCATACATACTCAACAAATTCGTAGGACCACTGCCTTGAGGACAATACTGAATGTTTAGTAGATGTGCTGAGGCTAAAATTATGGCTTCTGTAGTTGTGCGAGGAAGATGAAGAGTTTCTTTATCTGAAAGTAGAGGAGCATTTACTATGAAGGTCTCAAATACCAGTAAAAATATTAGATATGATTAATAAAGTACAATAAAGAGCATTCCATAGTTGAAATTATCGTGTTTTAAAGGGAGAAAGATATCTGGGGGGAGATTATCTCTGACTTCTTTTTTTTTAAAAAAAAAAAAAAAAAAGAAAATCTGGTTCTTTTAATGAAGTATATAAATGTAACAATAGAATTACAAAAACCATAGCGATCTGGAGATGCAAGAGAGGGGAATTCATACACAGGTAATCTTCTGGACAAACAAATATTATGCCGGAAAGGAGTACAGAACTTGCAACATATAGTCCTTTAAGTCTGAATGAAGCTTGCTGACTCTGTATACCTCAAAAATTGTCTGATAGAAGTGCACTGTATTTTACAGGCAAGTATTCTGGAACACTTACCTCCAGCTCTGCTGTGCAATGGTTACTCTGTGTGCAACTTCAGAATAAATACCAAACTAAGCAACCATTTGTATTTAGACAACTCTTTTACTCTAGGTACACAATGACAAAGTATAACCCAAACAAAGCTAGGAAAATAAAACCAAGTACAGTCTTTCAGCTATTAGAAAAATGAATGAAATATTCAGTCTAATGTTTCCAGAAGTAACGAAAATCTTCCATGTCAGCAAAGCAAATGTTCTTGACAGTTTAACTGAGGACTAGCCGGTTTACATCAACAGGCTGTAGCAGCATAAAGTGGTACTAAGATAGCTCATTTAAAGGTGGAAATTTTACTAATCATGGTAGTAATTTGTTCCTCTCTGAAGAACCAACTAATGCAGCAGAAGACTGTTTTTTCCTAAGACTGAGGCTATTAACTCTTCTGGTAATGCCTGCCTAAACCACAGCAGCACATTTCCACTTTTATATATAGAATTAAATAGTAACTCAACTGTTTTCTATGTGACTAAATTGGGTAAAACTAAAATGTCATCAATTTGGAAGAGTTTAAGAGAATAATTACTGTGTGGCATGCAAAGTAAGATGTGCATACGAAGTCTAATTTAGCCTTAAAATTGGTACTAAACTTGATCATGTCAGTGGCAAGTTTTGTTAAAAATCCCAGGAAGCTTCAATATCATCAGATGAACTGGGGGTGAAGAGAAGACACCGGCAACACCTCACTGCAATGTGTTTTACTCGCAATACATATGGCTGTTTGTTGAAAAAAAGAGTAACAAATTGAAGCACATACAGAATATACGCAGATCATTCAGAAAGCGTGGTCATCACCTTCTGAAGAATACTAAAGAAGACTTTTGAATCCACTGATTCCTGTTCCAAATGGGTTGTGTTCTGTACAACTGTAACTCAAGGTAGGTATTGAAAATGATCACTATAATTACTGAATTAGAGTTCCTGAACAGATTTCAAGTCACCATGGAATTCAGTTAACTTCTGAAGAGTTTCAACTGTTTACAAACAGAAATGGTCTCAAATATGTCCCATCACCATTTTAGCCCTACCTATGGAAAGATTGATTCATGTATTCCAGTAAGTATTTCAAATTATAACTAAGAATATGTCCTATAACACAGAACTGCAAATGCACTGCCTTCCTATAAGCTGACAGAAGGTGTTATGTATATGAGAGTGCTGGAGGTCTCCATACAGATTTATTATAGCACTGTCACTGATGGACTGATAAGCTGACAAAAGATAACAAACCTGGAGATAGTGATGCTTCTTCATGAGAGTCTGCGATTCCCCCTGTATCATGAGATAAGAGAGACAGCAAAGTGTTCTGGCAAAGATGCAAGAAAGCTTCCTCAAGTTTTACCGAACATTATGCTTTATGGGTACCTCTTGCGAAACAAGCTGCAGCCAACGTCACATAATACCACCAGTGTGCTGTACACCCCTGTTCCTACAAGACACTTCAAGTGTGATTCCAGTACTCCACAACTGGATGATTTTGTTGATGAAGAAAGGCCAGAAAGCAAACTGTTCCACATGTTTTCGTAAAGTGTCTGTAAAACATTATCCAAAGAGAAAGTTTGGTAATAAGACTTCATTTGTAGAATGCTGTATATTGAAAGACGTTAATGCATTTTAATGATCAAAATGTATTTTTATATTTGAGGGGAGGAATACAGCAAAATGCAGACAGCTCCATGAGCAGCACAGAGGAGCAGATAAGTGAAGTGTCTTCTAAGAACAGAAGTTTCTTTTCTAAGAACAGTTTCGTTTGGAGAACTTCCTGGTGTGTAAACTGGAAGTCTGGAGACTTTTAATGGTTGACATAATCTTTGCATGACCCTCTTGATGAATCATCTGACATCTAATAATGAGAAATTCACCTTCATCTTTTAATTCGTGTCCCCAAGTTAAATGTGTGGAATATTCTTTCAAATGTGGTTGAAACTGATCAATGTGTTAAAGCTGTTGCTGGAAAACTGTAACAGACATGCAAGTAACCATTTCCAGAGGAAAACTTTCTAAAATAAACATTGTTTTGCCAGGAGTTTTGGTAAGGCCTGCAAGTGCTTTAATCAGCAGCATACAATGGGGAAAAACAGATTGTCTACCATCATTACATCTTTAAATGCCCGGCCCCAAGGAACACATGCCTCTGTACATGACTGAGCTAGCTAAAGGCAGCATTTAGAATCATAGAATGAATCATGGAATGCTTTGGGCTGGAAGGGACCTTTAGAGGTCACCTAGCCCAACCCCACTGCAGTAAGCAGGGACATCTTCAACCAGACCAGGTTGCTCAGAGCCCTGTCCAACCTGGCCTTGAATGGTTCCAGGGATGTGGCATCCACTACCTCTCTGGGCAATATGTCGCCACACTTACTGTAAAAAATTCCTTCCTTATATCTAGTCTAAATCTACCCTCCCTTAGTTTAAAGCCATTGCTCCTTGTCCTATCGCAACAGGCCCTGCTGAAAATATTTTCCCCATCTTTCCTGTAGGCCCCCTGCAGGTATTGGAAGGCTGCTGTAAGGTCTCCCTGGAGCCTTCTCTTCTCCAGGCTGAACAGCCCCACATCTCTCAGCCTTTCCTCACAGAAGAGGTGCTCCAGCCCCCTGATCATCTTTGTGGCCCTCCACTGGACCCGCTGCAACAGCTCCACATCCTTCTTGTGATGGGAGCTCCAGAGCTGGATGCAGGACTCCAGATGAGGTCTCATCAGAGTGGAGAAGAGGGGCAGAATCACCTCCTTCAACCTACTGGCCACACTTTTGATGCAGCCCAGGCAACAGCTGGCCTGGGCTGCAAGTGCACATTGGTGGCTCATGTCAAGCTTTTCATCCACCAAGTCCCCTGCAAAGCTGTCTCTTTTACTTGCACTACCTCAAGCCTGTAGTATCAGTGCTGTATAAGATACGTTTTGGGAAGCATGAAACCTCTTCTGGTACTTCCTGTGTAGGTTTAGGAACCTGAGAGAGCTGGAGCAGAAAGTTAGCTAGGCTGTATATAATGAGTACATATGGTTATATGGAATCAGACTGTGTTCATGTGGCTTCCTATTATTTTTGTATGAAAACCAAAGGAAACAAAAGGTTTGGAGTCTTTTCTGTTACTTCAGGTTTATATTTTTGAGGATTATCATAAACCAATGAGATTAATGCCAAGGGACTGCCTTTATTTTCTGTTTCAATAATAGCATATCTTATATTCAGGACTTCGGTTTTTCAGCTAAGAATTCATACTGTAAAGATAACAAGCTTGGCCATTAATGATCATTAGTGTCACCACTAAGAAAAGATTCATGTTGGTGTTGTCTATTAAAGCAATCAAAAAGTGCTATTATGTTCCTAATTACAATATTTATTCAAACTCCCCTACTTACCCACAGTACAAATACAGTGCAGGCAGCTGTTGTAGAAGCTTCCCTGTGCAGCTCTGGAAATGACTTTTTCTTTTAACTAAGGACACTTCTATTCTAAAAGGGAAAGAATAGAATAAATGTGGCTCTTCGAACTGCAAGGAAAACACTCTGTTTTTTGACATATGAAGTTGTATTAAGGATAAGAGCCGCAGAAGCAGAAAAGCGGCCGAGAACTGTGGTGGATCAAAAAACAGCCTGCTCTAGTATCTGCCTTCAAACCAGCATATCATTATCAAAAAGAAACATTACAAACAAACAAACAAACAAACAAAACTTTATCACTTCTAATGTATATCACCCGCAAGAAAAACTGAGATTTCAAAATACCACAAAGTATTTCATTTATTCAGAGCTACTTCGTTTTAGGAGATAAAGAACACCAGGATCAGAATCTGTAAACAGAGATTGATATCATAAAGTCCTCCCCTGAGAGCTGAAATGAAAGGCTTACTTCGCTATTATGCAGCACAGCAGCAGAAACAGATAAACGTAAACTATAGAACTGGGGCTACCGTAAAACCTGTCACACAAAATATCAAGAAACAAATATGAATGTCTGATAATTTATTTTCAGGTCATCCATTTAGAATATTTAAAAAAGAATCTTCATTTTAGTTCAGTGTCTACTGACTGTGCGCTATTTTCTGAAGTATGAATGATGTGTTTATTAAGTTAATATTATCGTTTTCAAACATTGTTAAGCAGAGACCTCTAAGACAAGTAAGAAGGTAGTGTTCTGCCCTCCTCAGATGGAGCCCACCTTTCCAAAACCAAGAATGATCTTTTTCAGCAACTACAGCCTAAGATGGATTATCAGCATCATCTGCTCCTTTTGTTTTTAGGAAACTCATGAACACGTGCTTTTCCCAAAGCAATCACAAAGCAAAACACACAGTTGAAAGAAATCATTAATGTCTTGATAAATAATCTAAATTATTGTTTGTTTGAAAAGATTGGTGTTTTAAATATCCAAAAATACTTTAAAAATATAAAACATTGTCTAGGCCACTTGCCTGAAGGGAATTTGTAGCTGTGAGTGTAGTTGCAGTTAGTGGCGTTTTCCCATGGACAGAATACATCTTGTTAGCAACTTCAGTGTGTGCTTCCATGTGTGTGCTGGCACTCAGATCTTCTCCTCTGGATTCAGCTGTTCCTGAGCGACTGCTGGATAATCGCTCTGTTTGGGTGTCCACTCATTTCAGGAGGGAGGGAGAAAACCCAAGATGTTCTTATGACACCCTGTCTCCCATTCTAAACCATAAAACTCAGATGCAGTGAAATATATTTAGTAGGTATTGGAATATTGTTTCAGAAATATGGGATAAAGGAGTAAAATTTACTTAGCAAGTCAGTAGAAATCTGTGGTGGGGTAAGATTGTCCTCCTTTTTTGGAGGAAACCTTTTTGAGGGAAGTAAGAAGAGAGAGTTTATGCAGTTGGGGAGATTATGAAGGAATAAAACACTACTTAGCATCTTCTATGCCCTTACTCCCACTACATATAACAAAACTAGACAGAAAGATCAGATTAAATGTTGTGCCCTTCTCATCTCCTAACTATATATAAAGAGTGACTTCATAGCCACAAGATAATTGCAACCCTAATGTTAACATGCAGTTAAATACATGCCTTAACAGGCTTTTCAGAGTGCTGAGTTCAGTCTATTTACTCACTCAATGAGCAGTTCCATTCACTTGAGCAGGAACAGTTTTTGTGGAAAAGATTTACAGTCTGGAGAAAAGCAAGTAAAGCACATCAAAAAGAACAGTAACAGTTACAGTAACTAGTGGAACCAACACTAAGCCTGAAAAGGAGCTTGTTGGCAAATTGCACTGTTGTAGACTAAATAACCACGGAGAGTGAAACGTATGGGAGGAATAGACTAATGTATGAATGAGGATGTCAGAACGAATTAATCTTTGGAATAAAAAGCATAAGCAGGATAAACACATATACTTTTATCATGACCCCCTGAATATCACAGTCAATTCACTTCTGCATAGATATATTTTGCTCTAAGAAGGGCAAACAATTTTTTTATATTATATTTCTTTTCTCCCCTGAACAGGGGAGAATTTTTTTGTGTCACCTGAAGGTGAATTAACTCATTAGCCTGAACGGCAGAGCTTCCTCAGTGATGACTTTTTTTTTAACAAATGATGAATAACTACATCTACAAAAGTCAAGAAGAAGGTGCTCCATCACAATCAGTGAGATCAAGATTTCCTCCTTCTTATGTAGCTTCATTTCCTCTTCAACTTTTAAAATTGTCCAATCTACAAGTACTGCATTTTGACAGAGCAATAAGGAAGAGAATACAGGAGTAACAAAATACTCATTTTCAGCTGAGACCACATCTACTATGATGCTTCATGACAGCCACAATTCTTGTGTTTGGAATTAAACTAAAACTTGCTGTTGGTATTGGTTGTATCTTTCTCATACTGTCCCAATATTTACAGTTATTCATACTGATTTCCTTTGTTAGCAGTATTCTATCATCTCATTTTTATGGGCTTGAATTCGCATGACACTATTTAGGTAGCACTAAAAATTGCCTCCTTTATATTTATTGTATTTATAGCCCTTGGTAAGCAATTCTTGTGCTACCCTTTGGAATCTTCTTTTTTGGTAGTATGTAGCTAATCTATTTGTACATTGGGATAGTTGCTTTACATCTTAAAGAGCTCATATCTATCCAGAACATATGGAATCATTGAGGAGCAGAAATATTTTAACTGTGTTATTTCAGGCAGAAAAATGGGATTTTGCTTTATGGCCCAAAGCTTCTGTAAGCAGAATCACAGACACGTAATTCTTGGAAGATGGCATTCAGGCATTTGAACATCTATAGACTCACCTTTGTGCCTCCCGATTGCTAACAGTCCATAAACTTCTTATAGGAAAGCAACTGTTTGTAATCTGAATAATAATCAACTATTAGTCAAATTAATCATTTTATGAAGGGCAGAACTTCTTTGAAGCTGTTCAACTTTGCAACAATCTCAGCAATTGTTTTTCTCAAGAGCAATTACTGAATTAGCATTATTTGCTTCAAATAGGACATAGTATAGAACAAAGAATACACTATTGACTTTTACAGCAATTTCTTAAGACACCCAGGAATTATTTGCTTGGTGGGCAACTGACCTATCCACTTTTCTGGCTAGACTGTACTTTTACTTCTCCTCTAGCTCTCCTTCAGATGGGTAAGTCCAAGACAGGAACGAAGGATAACGTGTTAAGGGATCTGTCTATACAGAATTGTTTTCTACCTTGGAGAGCCAATTAAACATGAACTGCCTAGGGCTTTTCAGTGCCTTCAGAACTCCAAAGTTAATGTCTTATTCCATATCAATTCAGTTCCTTAATACTCAACAAAAAGTAGTTTAGTTTACATAGAACAGGTGTTTCCGTAAATTGTAGCTATTCAGAATTGTTTCTGATTTAACTGCCAATAATCAATCTTAACATATCATAATTTGCCTGTCTTGCTAGTATCATAGATAACAGTAGTCCAAAAAAAGAAAATATGGCTGACATGTTACCCTTTTTTCCCTTCCCTGCACTGAGCTCTGAGAAAAGTTTATCTCCCTTCTTTCCGTTGACTTTAATACATGAGTACCAGTACAATCTCCAGCCCTTTGTAAGGCCCAGATCTCACAAGCATATAAACACACTAACATTTATCTGAGCAAGTCCAGCGACTACGCGTGTTATGTTGAGCATATCCTTGTAAGATATTTAAACAAAAGCCTCAATTTCCAATACTCTATTTAATGAAGTTACCCTTCCTCTTTTAGTTGAAAAGATTTATCCAGTCTGGGAAATTATGTCTGAACACCCAGCTAATGTGTTTTTCTTTTTCTTTTGAGATAATAAAAGAGTAACAGTAGTAGCAGTTATAATTTCCACTATACACAAATCGTATTGTACTTATCTATGTTTGGCAAGTAATTCTCCTTCCCTTCAAACACAAGAAAAACAACCATGCTGGTATTTCAGAACAATTCATACCATATTCCTATTTTTGTCTCAGGATTTCCAAAAGCTGTAGAAATAGCAATGCCATAGATGATGCAAGACCATGTAGAATAAGTGAGAAGCATATTTGTTTCAGACATCTGTCAACTGATAACAGTGAAATCATTTTTACAGTGGATGAATTAGGAGTAGTAGACTGAAGGTATCATTGTCTCCTCAGCTGAAGGACATACTGTTTCTTTATAGCTTCCCACTCTAGTGGCACACAACAGCATAGACATTTGAGATATATAGACTGTTTCATGGGATTCTGCTGTGGCCACCAGTGGATTAATTAACAAAAGCGATGAAAGTTAAATTCTGCCCCAGAGCTTAAAAGAAGGACTGAGATTGTGATAGAGGGATAAAAAAAAAAAAAAGTTCCTCATATTAATTTCAACTTTTGGAATGAATTAGCTTCTCCGCTAGAGGTTTCATCTGATAACCTCTGACAGAGCACAACAAATTCCTCAGTTTGACTCCCAGCAGCTATTGCAAAGAAACCATTACAGAAATCCTGTTTCATGAATAACCAGAGTAAAACCAGATAAAATGAAAACCTAAGGTATTTAAGTGAATTTAACTGAAGGAACCTGAGAAAACCACAGTCACTTCATGTATACTTATAGACAGAGAGAAAACTACGACAAGAATATTTATATGATTACAGAATGTCCTTCTTTCTGTTGCAGTTCTGTGTCTCAGTAATTACACTAGTAGTATGTTGAAGATTCATCTGTGATTTACAGTTGGAGACTAACAAGAACTATACCACTGATTTCTGCTAGAATGTCTTCCAGTCTGTATTGGGTTTGCGTGGCAAGGTTTTGGTAGCAGGGAGGCTAATGAGGTGGCTTCAGTGAGAAGCTGCTGGAAGCTTTCCCCCACATCCAATAGAGCCAATGCCAGCCAGCTCCAAGATGGACCCGAAGCTGGCCAAGGCTGAGACCATCAGTGATGGTAGAAGCACCTCTATGATAACATATTTAAGAAGAGGAAGAACAGCGCAACAGCAGCCAAAAGACAGGAGTGAGACCATGTGAGAGAAACAAGTCTGCAGACACCAGGGTCAATGAAGAAGGAGGTGGAGGAGGTGCTCCGGGTGCCAGAGCAGAGATTCCCCTGCAGCCCATGGAGAAGACCATGGTGAAGCAGTCTGTCCCTCTGCAGCCCATGGAGGTCCACAGTGGAGCAGATCTCCACCTGCAGCTCATGGAATACCCCACGCTGGAGCAGGTGGATGCCTGAAGGGGACTGTGAGCCTCCTGGCAGGACCTGCAGACCCGTGGAGAGAGGAGCCCACACCAGAGCAGGTTTGCTGGCAGGGCCTATGACCCCGTGGGGGACCCACGCTGGAGCAGCCTGTTCCTGAAGGACTGCACCCTGTGGAAAGCACACATGGAAAAGACTCATACTGGAGCAGTTTGTGAAGATCTGCAGCCTGTAGGAAAGACGCACATTGGAGAGTTTGTGGAGGACTGTGTCCCACAGGAGGGACCCCATGCTGGAGCAGGGGCAGAGTGTGAGGAGTCCTCCCACTGAGGAGGAAGGAGAGGCAGAGACAATGTGTAATGTACTGACCACAACCCCCATTCCCTGTCCCACTGTGCCCCTCAGGGGGAGGAGGTGGAGAATTTGGATGTGAAGTTGAGCCTGGGAAGAAGGGGGCTCATAGGCACCACCCAAAAAGAAGAGGGAATAATACCACCTGTTTAGGTCCTGCAAACTTCGCACAATTTTTACAACAGGAGCCTATGCTAGCAGTTCCTGTGTATTTTAAGCTAACCGAATTACAACACGAAAACATGAAAAATGTCTTCTCTGCATCTGTTGAGATCCCATCCTAAGTACTGTAGATTTCCCGTATATGTTTTAGTGCTATTCATCCATAATGAATAACAAGAGAAGTGCAGAAACTGACTGCTTTGAGCAGAGAAGAACAGCACAAGGCCTGCACTTAAGTCTATGGCTTTAAAATAGCAGACTCAAGGCAATTTTTGAAGGTCTTGTAAACAAACAATGGAGTTTAGGAAGGTATTAAGTGCCAGAAAGAAAAGCAGTGCTCTAACAGCAAAAAAGAATAGCTTGTTCTCAGGGCTATTTCATGCAGGACGTTCACAAAGGCAAACACGCTAGCACCATTCTGCTGTGCTGATTAATGTTCATAATGTCCCATTGCCTTCAAAAAGTTAACAGTCTAAAAGTTGTGGGTTTTTTTAATTATTATTATGAGGTATGATTTGAGAGGGTATTGGGAAAGGAGGAGGGTATGTATGTCTACTTGACACAATGGGAGAAGAGAAGAGTTCAAAGTTAAACTAGATAAAGCCTAGCCTAGTAGATTTTCAGAAGTTCAAAAGGCACTGGGAAGAAAAATGGTTATAACCACAGCAGCCATTTTTTGGCAAAATGTAGGAAAAATGTAGTCTTATGCTCACAGTAAGCTAAAAAGCAGTGAATGTAACAGTTTTTCTTGAACTGGAATTCAGTGATAGGATAGATCTTTCCTGCCTCAGCGACAGAAAACAATCAATAGAAGGAATGGGGAAACACACTCTGTGCTAAGTCCCACACTTCATCTTAGATGGTGAAAAGCAACAGATGCTTCAGTGGAAGCTGTAAAAACCTGGGCTGACACAAATAATCATACTACACATAACATTTATTCCTACCTCTTCAACTTCACAAATGAAAAATAACAACAAGTTAGCACCAGGAATAACAGCAAGTTAGCACCAGGAATGCCATATTTGCCATATTTGCTCAATATGTTCTATGATTTATGGATTTATGAAGGAAAGACAACTGTTCCTACATGTTAAGACCTTTGTGTTACCCTTCACTTGCTACAGCACTTCAGCTCTGAAACCACAGATTCCTGGAATGATGTCACATGCACACATGGAGCCCAACCAGGTGGCCTTTGCCCAGAAATAAGACTGTTTCGAATTTTGTCCCACTTCATAAACTTCATGTGCTCCTTATTAAACATCTAACTCACAAGTGCTCATCTTAGCCTCAGAGATAGTTAGAGGGAAGGTATTTCCTTGCTAATTGTGCCAAATTAAAGAAATTCCTACTTACAAATGTGCTCCTGTTTACACTCATAGCTTTCTGGAGGCAGAACCACCTAGTACTTTGCCAGGTGGAGAAGGGTTTGTATTTTAGAAACAGCCTTACAATAAAAAGCTGAAATACAAATTTGCCTGAGAGTATCAGCAAAAGGAGTCTGCAATAATGTCTTGAAGAAATACTTTTGTACAAAAATACACTCCAATTTCTGAAAAGCTGCAGCTACACAATTTGCTGTTCGGCCCTTCTGTAACATTCATCTCCTTAATCTTAGAGATAAGTCATGTCACTTACAAGTTAGGGCACTAACTTCCCTTTAATGAACCTTTAAAGATTTAAAGATTATCTCTTTCAACCATTTCCCCAAATTAAGATGTTTTTAAAAATCCCAGGCCCTCCATTTCTTCAAAGTATTATTTGGGTTTAATAACATGCCTTCTGGGAGCTGTAGTGTTACTGCTTTATAATGCTGTCCTTTCCTTTCATTGCAACCGACATTCTGTCTGCTGAGCTCTTTGTGCTACCCTTACATTTGCAGAGAAACAAATGGAGATATTTCTTTGTTAATTGGCTTATTAAAAATTCATGGTGCACTTTGATGTTTAATATTTAAACACAATGTTTAATGTTTGCTAGCGCCACTTTTTCCTAAAAAAAGAAAAAAGTAATAGAGAATGCAGCGCTTTCCAGAACAATGAGAGATTTTATTGTGTGTTAACATTCAGGATAGATAGCATCATTACTTCAGCATTAGAACACGTTTTTTAAAAGTTTTAAATCACACTACTTTTTGAGTCCCAGGACAGCCAGCCTTGATATGCTGTAGTACTGTAATGCAATCTGTTTTTTTACTTTTCCATTTCTGCTCAGGACTGCTGCTGCTCTTATAAAGAGCATTATCAATTAAACATATCCACCACTGACATTAGACTTCAGAGTATTTTATTCACAGGACTTTCCATTTCCTAGTTAATCTGTTAAATACTTTCCACCCCAAGTCTACCAAGTGCGAAGATCACTGATGAAGCAACCAGATGCAGAGTCAAGGTTTCAATCTTCCTCCTTTAAAGGAAAAATCAGTATGTCATAATTGAATCTGAGACAGGGCAGTATTTAAAGCTGAACATGCAGAACCTGGGACACTTGCATTAATTTATTTTCTCACCCCAGACTTCTTTTCTGGTTTCACGCAAATTGACTGCAGTCCACTAACTTTCATGGACCAGTCTGGATGAAAAGCTTGACATGAGCCACCAATGTGCGCTCGCAGGCCAGAAGGCAAACCATATCCTAGGCTGCATCAAAAGCAGCATGACCAGCAGGTCGAGGGAGGTGATTCTGCCCCTCTACTCCGCTCTGGTGAGACCCCACCTGGAGTCCTGCATCCAGCTCTGGAGCCCTCAGCGCAGGAAAGACATGGAGCTGTTGCAGCAGGTCCAGAGGAGGGTCACAGAAACCCCTCCTATGAAGAAAGGCTGAGTGAGTTTGGGCTGTTCAGCCTGGAGAAGAGAAGGCTCTGCGGAGAGCTTACTGCAGCCTTGCAATATAAGAAGGGGGCCTGTGAGAAAGATGGGGACAAACTCTTCAGCAGGGCCGGTTGTGACAGGACAAGGGGTAATGGTTAAACTGAAAGAGGGTAGATTTAGACTGAATATAAGGAAGAAATTTTTTGCAGTTAAGGTGGTGAAACACTGGCACAGGTTGCCCAGAGATGTGGCAGGTGCCTCACCCCTGGAAACATTCAAGATGAGGTTGGATGGGGCTCTGAGCAACCTGGTCTGGTTGAAGACATCCCTGCTCACTGCAAGGGGGTTGGACTAGATGACCTTTAAATGTCCCTTCTAACCCAAACTATTCTATGAGTCTATGATCTTAAAACTAAATTCTCTTATCTGTGCACAAATATAAAAATGCAAGTACTAAAAAATCCCATTAAATTGTTGCTCAGCTTCCTAGGAACCTATTGGGAGTCCTTTCACTGGGAAAACTGCCTACAAAACTGTTTTCATTCAAGTGTAGAACTGCCAATGCTGAGCAAAGAGGCATCAGAACTTGCCAAAGCCCAGAAATGTTGCATCCCTCCATCTAATTCACCTGTAGCTCACCAAATCCAGCAGCTGGTCTAAAGACCTTTCCAAGCTCCTTCAGCTTTTCCCACTTTACTACCTGGGATAGAAGCCATAGGATGGAGCCTACCAATCCATATTCCAGGGAAGCAGTCAGATGACCCACCTCCTAGCTCTTCACCTTTCAAAGAGATCCAGCTTTCTCTTGTCTCACCAATACTGCTTGCTCTGCACTCACGTCACCTTTCTTTGCACCAAAAGTTCTTGCTGGGCTCTTCAATGAACCAGTTCTAAGCATAGTTCTGCCTCTCCACAAAAAAAAAAAAAAAAAAAAAA
>Ga0065711_1038811_pt1 | contig 18386 bp, 6 predicted proteins | sample Hoacrofraction12_FD_59098 | JGI IMG/M metagenome (GOLD analysis project Ga0065711, IMG submission 59098) | Hoatzin crop microbial communities from Cojedes, Venezuela - Epithelial fraction 12 v2 (version 2) | ecosystem: Host-associated > Birds > Digestive system > Esophagus > Crop | place...
AGACCTGCCTGGACAAGGTCCTGTGCAGCCTGCTGTAGGCAACCCTGCTTCGGCAGGAGGGTTGGACTAGATGACCCACAGAGGTCCCTTCCAACCCCTAACATTCTGTGATTCTGTGATTCTGTTGGGGGATCTTTCACTGCTCTTTTCCATGATGCAGCCTCCACCCAGTATGGTGACTTCTTCTGTCTCTGTGGGAGACACCTCGCAGTCTTGTCTACCATCTGTAAAAAAGACGTGTAGATCAACCTAGACAAGGGGTGTATTCTGAAGCTGCCTGAAGATTACTGGGTTAGGATCTGCTGCTGAGGTGGACAGAAAACTTTAAGATTGTTGTTGAAAGTCAGCACTGTATATAGGTTGTGGCAGCTGGGTATCAAAGTGGTTACTAATGTGATGATACAGACTTTCTCTGCTGGAAATCTTGCTATAAAAATCTGATTATTTCCGTTTTGTCTTAAAGGTAAATAGCTGAATTTGATTTTCCTCAGCATCTTGAGTGTCTTTTAGTATCTTTTACACACCGCAGGTGCCACAAAATAATGTTTCTTTCCTTTAAGCTATTGCAAGTCTGTATAAATAGTTGTATAAATGCATGCATAAATAATTGCATTGATTTAAAAAGAAGAGTTACAGGTTTGTTTTAATTCCGATCTCTGTTTCTGGATGACCTTTTTAGAAGATGCAGGACCAAAGGACGTTTAGAATGGTCCTGCAGTCTTGTTAACAGGGAGTACACTGCACTGAGCAGTACAACCTGGAGAGTAAGAACCCAAATGGTTTTTTTTCTGCCTGTGGTGTTCTTATATATTTGCAAGGAAACAAAAGCATATAGTGTGTTGTCCTTTGACATTGTTATGGGCTAATTCCAATGAATATTCTTAGAACTCCCTTTTTTTAAACTCCCTATCAGCGCAGCTTTTGAAAAACAGAAAACTTTTCTGTGTTTTGTTTATATGGACACAGGATTCAAGTTTATCAGTTTCCTTCCCTTTCATTTAATTGAAAGTTCACAGCACTTGCCCCAGTTCCTTCCAAGAGCCTGGTATAAATACTTCTGTATGCTGAAGGAACATCCAAAGTGCTGGAATCACGAATCTTTTAATCCTTTAAACAACAGAAGATTGTTTTGAACCTCGTTTCCGATTTGGGAGGGCAGGAATTTCTGATATGAGAAAAGAAAGTGCCCAAACTTGCCCGCAGACTGCTGATACCTGAAGCACCTCATGCGCTCGTCGTGACCGTGGGCAGAATTGCTGCCTCGCAAGGGATGGCTTGCCAGACTTGCATGTGTTTCTGAGCTGTTCCGTGACTAATCAAAGAAAACCACAAGTATTGGGAAACTACAGAAATCTCAATAGCAGAAGTTTTATTTTGGGCTACTTCAGCCAATAGCACTGTATTTGATTAGATATAAAAGTGTAAGGTAAATTACCTTAGAAAACTGATTTGATAAAACAGTTTGTGTCTGTTTGCAGTTCATATTGGAGATAGAGGTCTTGAGGAATAATCATGGTTTGTGTCTGTGTAGTGTGAGGCTGTGTGGTTCGCTGCAACACCGACTTTCAGGGCTCTCGGCTCTTGCTCACAGAGCAAAAAGGCTGTGGCTGTGAGATCTGCAGAGCTAAATTTGTGCCAGAACTATTTCTCATTTAACTCTGTGGCTGGAGCTTTAATGCCAAATCAAGTCCAGTCTCTTAGTCATGCTTAACTTTATATGGGAGCAGAGATGTGATAACATCTGTCCTACCATAGCCAGTATAAAGTCAGTATTGTTCTGGTACTGTCCGCTCTGTCCTGGCTCCTTTCACAGATGGGCAGTTGTACGTCTGTGCTTGGTCTGGATCAATCTTGTGTTACTGGATTATCTGATGGCTGGCAGACACTGAATTCATGTTCACGAATCCATGGCCTGGGAGTCTGTCTCATGCCTACTGTTTTGATGTGTTAGTCTGCATCAGAAAAGGGATTTGGGGTTTCCAATACGTTTAAGCACTTTGTACTATGAAGTTCAGTGAATTTAAATTACTTTGTCACTCAGCGAAGCTTTGGTACTTGAAGAATTCTATCTCTAGTATTCTCTTTAATGGCAGAATAATGGGTTCATGGTTACTGGCCTTTAGGAAAAGATGTGTTTATTTAATGTTAGCTTTATGTTCTTTCACTCCTTTGTGGCTGCCGTACGTAGACCAGTAAGGCAATAAAATTAGCACTTTTATTTTAAAAGGAGAGAACTGAGAGAATCTTCTGGCCTGTAGTGGTGGAAGAAATGCATCGTTACAGTTCCATGTTGTGGTGCGCCCTCTTTGATTAAGCTTCAACTTTGAGTGTCTAAAACTGGAGTTCTTTGTACAGTGCTTGTTTTGGCTTGACTGAGTCTAAAGACTGCAGTTTTACATATGTTTCTAACAAAAGTGATCTCATAGCTGGATGTATGGGCTTAGGTCAGTAGTTTAGTAGGAATGTATACACTACCGTAAATCTGGATGGTAAAAATACACATATAGTGAAATTCTATGGTGGTTTTCATTGTAGGAATAAAACATACTCTTTCCTTGCAGGCTTTACAGTTACTTGCTTAATCTTGTCTGGACATTTTAAAAATGAATGATAATTTGTGGAAGATGATGTTTCTACTTCTAATTAGACAAGAATTCAGATTTACTGTTTGGAGGGGCAGAAATCAGTAAAAATCTGGAAAGCTGCAATCAAAACAGTAAGGTCAGGCGCAAATGGATTAAAGGCCTTTTGAGCTGTGTTGGCACTCCTTCCTTTTTGAGAAGGTTTTTAGACTAACAGCTTGAGCTACATAAACTTGAAATATTTCTCAAGTGTTTGTTTATGTGAATTGCTTTCTAATGAGGTCATAGCTGTTTTCCCGGACAGAGTGGTATTTCCTCCTCTGACTTTTTTTTTTTTTTTTTAATGCCGCTTTCTGCATTATGCCTTGAAGACAGAACAGGCATATGAAAATCAAACATTGCTCAGGAGGATACTTCCAAGTTGCATCTCTAATGCTGTACAATCATATTAAAACGACTGGAGGCTGGAGCACAGTATAAGTGCATGTGGAAGGAAATACGAGAGTCCCTGAAAAGCTTTAGAGTTTTGACGATGATACAGGTTTTCATTAGGAGTAACTCAGATGCAAAGTTTTTACCCCCCAAAAGTAAGAGGATTGGGGTGGGTGGAAAGGAATCTGCAAAAAAAATTCAATTTAAATACTTTTTCATCTCCCATGTGTGATTAAGCACTAACCAAAAAAGAAAAATCACCTGACCACAGAGTGGGCATAATTTTCAGCCCTGTGTGGCTAGGCATTACACATGTAAGTAAATAAATAGTCTTTTCCATATATTCTACAGAAATTAACAACATAGGCAATTGTTCTTCTTTCCTTTGCTTAGTTCAGATGTAATGAGATGTGCTGTTCTTAATTTTGACTTTTTTGCTGAAATGAATAGCTTCCTGTTTGCAGAACCTTTGGCTTTTGAGACTGCTAGATTCGTAGCTTCCGACAAAATACATCTGTTTGCTAGATACTGTTTTACTTCAGGTAGCCATTTTCGGGTATCTTGGGCTAGTGTCACAGGCCAAACAGTGTATTCTGAAGTGGGGAAGAGGGAGGAGGCTTAATTTGTTTAGTGATGTAATGATGAAACTGTGTAGTAATGATTTCCTAATGATTAATGTGACATCTTATGGTTGAATATAAATGTGGAGTAGTTCTTCTATGGCGTCTTGAGTCGCCGTGCTTCGGGCCTGGGCTGCAGAGCGGCACAGCGCTGCCCGCGTGTTGACGAGGCTGGCTGAGCGGCGTGCGCTCAGCTGGCCATAGCTGGCGGAGGAGAGCTCTGGGGGGGGGTAACCACAAGCTCAGATGCCCTAAGGAGACCTTGTGGTGTATTCGTGGTGTGTTGATCTGCTTCATAATCTGGAACCAAACCTCTTTGGGATAAACATAATAATTTTAAAAAGCTGGTTAAATCTGCAAACTGTTTCATTGGTTTAGTTAGCATCTTTTTTTTTTCCCTAATGTTAACAAAGTAAATAGGCAATGTCCTTCGCTAAAATACTTAGGAATTTTCAGAGGCTTTTAGTTTCCCACGAAGTTTGGATTTAATTATATGTTAGGGCTCTGCTGTAGATGGGGGCGTACAAGAAATAGTCTTCATACAAGAAATAGTCTTGTGGTGTTTTTGAAACACTAAACTGATCACATAAATATTTATTACAGTTGAGGTTATTTTCTGTGGGGAGTATAGATGTGAGCTGATTAGCGCAGCTCCATGTTGCTTGCACTGAGAAGTATTCAGTTCTGCATAACAGATCGTGCAGTCATGAAATATGTTTGCTGGGTTTTTTTAAACATATCCCTATGGATTGGACAGCTTTTGTGCAGTTATCCACCTAGGTACCAAGTCCTGCAGAATGGAAGATTACACTTAAAAAACATCAGAAACTGTCTTCTTAAAACAGAAAAATCTATTGCATCATGTGCTGAGATTTGAAGTAGCTTCTGGATAAAGTAGTTCATCCAGAACGAGAAATGTTTAACACCTATGAAGAAATACCAGTGCCATAACCTTCCTTCAGTATTTTAGTTTTTAATTTTTAAAATGGAGACTTTTAATTGTAAATAATTGCTCTCAAAGTAACTTTGAATAGCATTTATTTTCTTCCACTGTTGAAACAGACAATAAAATATAGCATGTTCTTAAAATAACTGGAATCTGAGTTTAAAAAATTAAAGAAAAATCAGCTGTCTCTTTTACATCTGTTTGTGTCAGTAGTAACATGAGTTTAACTATTTCCTGTTTATCAATATCTAATACTTTTTTTTTTTTTAACTTCTTTTTTCAGAAGTGAAGCCAACTTGCATATTTAACAGCATGGAATATTACGATGGAGACATGTTTCGAATGGATGCTTGTCATTTTTGTCGATGCCAAGGTGGAGTCTCTATTTGTTTCTCTGCCCAGTGCGGTGAGCTACACTGCGACAGGTACTATGTGCCAGAAGGAGAGTGCTGCCCAGTATGTGAAGGTACAGTATCTTTTTAATCCTGTTTGTTTATTAATTCTGCTGCTTTTTTTTTTAATTTGCTTTTTTCAGTGCAAAAGAGCAAACAAGTGCTTTATTGTGTTCTTCCAAAGTTTGCAGATTCCTCCTTAATTTGGTTTGTTTCTACATTTTTGCTGTGTCTGAGTGTGCTGTCTGGTTTTTTGCAGTGCTTCTCTGATCTTGACACCCTGCCCTTCTCATATAGAGCTGTTTGGGTTTCCTTTCCCTTCCGCATCTGAGCTTCCTTAGACATGGTGAAGTGTGCAGTACTTTTTGGGGGGCCTTCTTCCCAAAGGACACAAGAAGCTGCTGCTAATTTCTGCACCTGATATTTAGACAGGTTCTTCCAAAGCAGCAGTGGTGGCCCTGAGAGGCATTTCCATTGCTTTGCAGCCTGCTTCTTCCAGCCCTGTTCAGTTCAGCTAGAGCACCTTCACTTCTTTACAATTATAGCACAGCAATGGGGCGGTAATCTGACTTCAGTGTTTTTCTCCTTTGCCCTGTTGACAGCCTTCTCTGTTTGTTAGGCCTGCAGCCCTCTTAAAAAGGTTCTGTGGGAAATCTGATGTTGACCCTCTTTCTTACGTTAGAAAATACTTGCCGCATCCTCTGCCAGGATACAGCCAGGATTCCAGTGGAGGGTGGTGGGGCTGGCCTCTGCACTTGGGTCTTGCTCCAGCGGGGGTCAGGTTGTGGCCATGACACAGACAGAGGCCTGTGAAGAATTCCTGATCCCTGTGTTTCAGTGTGAATTTAGGAATGACTTCTCAATGAGCAAAATAAGCTGTGTCCTCCTAAGAGAAGAGAAATCTAATTATTAATGTCACTTCCAAACACTTTGGAGTATGCTTAATACCAGTATTCCTGTAGTTTCTTGCAGGAGAAAATAAGCCAACAGATTCGTTATAGTTATGCTTCATTCCAAACAGAGAATTATGAATGTAAAGAACCTCATAAAGATGAGTGTAAAAGAAGCAGCTATAAGAGTCGGACCTTCTCAGTCTGCACAGGATCTAGTGAAGGGTACTGTTTGGTGCCTTGTTTTGTTACAAACTATTGAAAGCGTCTTCAGAAATTAAAAAAAACAAAATTCAGATCATAAACTATCAAGATAATGAAGTAGGAAGTCATTCTTTAAAGAGTATTTGTATTTTTATGTAATTTAGTATATCAGTTCATATCAGATAGATTGATACATGGTGCTTATACGTAGATAAGCTGAAACACAAATGCTGTAGGCTTAAGTATTCCAAAGAGATACCAGTCCACATTTGTCCTATGTTTAAGACCTGGTCTAGACATTCCTTGTTGACTATAGTTGGAGGAAGGATGCTAGACTTTTTTATTCTTCCCTGGTACAATTGTGCCTATGCTTTTCAGAGCCTTCAAGCTGTGCATAAAAAAAAGATTTGGTGCTATACCGTCATTTAGTGACAGATTGAAAAAGTTGAGAGAAGGCATGTCTGATGTGGTGAAACCCTTCCCTAGTAAGTGCAGATCCGCTCCTGAAGAGATTGCTGTATGAGCTGCTGACTTTGTAGAATATGTGACATCTGTAGTTTTCTCCTATAATTACTCTTTTTCACATATGTGAATATTCTGGGATTAGGCATTATGAAATCATTATGACAACGTATAGAGATACTAAACAATGTATCTATGTATCTGCTATATCTGGGCTCTCTATACCAGCTCTCATACTCAGATGTGGGTGCTCATTTTCCACATTGGACTAAGAGTTCTAGAGATGTTCTTCATCCTCTTTGGTGATTTAAATATTTAGCTCTCTTATGATTTACAATAAATTGTCTGCTATTTCATCATATAATGTTAAAAGTTGATTTCTCCATTTTTGCAACCTTTGAATCAGACTATCAAGAAAACCTGTTAACGTTTCATTTTGAGTTTGATGAGTTAGTGTGTATTAGGCCTGCAATGGAAATTTCTTCTTTAGACAGGTCCTCAGTAGATAGAGTAAAATGGCTAATGATTTATAATTATTGAGTACAATCTTCTTTTTGAAGTAATGGCTGTGATTTAATTGCTGCTCAGCTGACTCAGATGCCAAGTTACAGGGTCCTTCATCACATCATCCAGTGCTGTTTGGTTTGCCTGTTTCTGTTGCATTCTTTTCTGATAGGGCTTGTGGCACTAAATCAAGGAATTCTGATTTCTGACTTTTGAATGACTGGATAGTAACATATATGTTGCTTTTTACTATAAATCCCTTTTGATTTGGTGGAATTCTTTCAGGTGAGGCTAGACAACTGGCTCCATTAACATATTATAATTTTTCCAGTTCCTCTAAACACTTAAAAAGAAAAAAGAAAGCTCTCATCCTTTCTTGATAACTCGTATTAGGTTAAGTGACACCTAAATTGATTAAAGGTATGTCTTTCAAATGGGCGGAATGTATAACTTCACAGACTGCCCATTCATGCTTTTCTGGTTGGTGAAGAGGTGGCTTTTTTTTTTCTGCCTGCTCTCTTTCTGTTTGGTTATTTCATGACTGATTTTCAAGGTGACTAATTGTTTCCTGCTAATGTTTTCTTGATGATAGAAATATAAAGAAATACAGTGCGTGCTTCTTTTCTGCAAGAATTTTAAAATGGCAAATGGTAAATCTCATATTCATTGTGTAGTACAGGCACAAGACTTGCTTGCCTTTGCTCCAGGAAGAACTCTTTCTCAAAGTCCTGTAGGATACCTCAGCATCAGGAAATGTAATTTGTTGGGCTCAATTTATAGCTTTGAACACTACTGACCTTTTAAGGGTACCAGGAACTTCATGCTTTGACTCACATAAAAGACTACTGCAAATAACACAAGTCTTATAAGGCTGTTTTGTTCTTTCTCTGTATTCCTATGTCAATCATAATCCCATACATAAATTGAATGATAAAATTCACTACATTTTTTTGTGTATAGTTTTGTTTTTGCCTAGGTCAAAATAGTTAATTAGAGAGCAAGATAATTCTAAAACATAAAAGCTGCAAAGTTAAGACATTAGGAAACATTTTAATTTTAAAATATCCTGTTTTCCCAAACACTTAGTTTTTATATTGTCTTCACCCATTTTGCTAAGATTGGGATTACCACTAAAATTCAGGATGGGAGTGAATGCCAGCTAGAGCTAGAAGCTGTGCAGTTTCACTCTGAATGTTCAGAGTTTGGCACGGTCAGAAAGTGGTACAGTGGCTTATCATGAGACAACAGCTCTGAGCACTGCTACTGGTTTTATCTACACTTAATATGCATTGCCTTCCTTCCAAAGGGGAGTGATGAAACTGCAGAGAAATATTCCAAGTTTCATTCAGTCTTTTTTTTTTTTCCTTTGGATAGGACATCTCTTTTCTCCCAAGTCCTTCAAACTTAACACTTTTTGAAAATTGACTTATGGGTAAATATGCTTGTCTGATGTCTGCTAAAAACAATGCTTTTAGTTGTATTTATTGTTTTTAATATATTTTAATATATAATTTATGTTATTGCTTAATATGTTTTAATATGTAATTTGTATTATTGCTTGCTTTGAAAACTTGACCTAATTAATGTACATTCTCAGATATTTAATTTTTGAGTCTAACAGTTTTCTTTTTATTAGCCACTGTGATAAGCTGCGTTCATTCATATCATGTATATTTTTTGACTATTAATATTAGTGTCACTTACCACAATTCTGAAGAGTAAAACGTTATTTCGGAGGAGTAAAAGCTGCTTTTATTTCAAGTCATGAATTAGCATATACAGAGTTGCATTATTTATTTGCATGAAACTTGAGGAGACATCTTTCATAAAGTTTGTCCCCCAAAATTCTGTTATTTAATTACTCAAGTCTTCATTTGATTGCTAGCAGGTAAATGGGTCTGGTGGCTTTTAAGGGGAAGAAACTTCAACTGAAATGAAATTGAAAACTGAGCCAGATAATCTGTTCAGGAAAACTAGTATATCTCCAAACCTGTGATGAGGTGGAGCTGAAGGCAGTCTCCTTGTTCCAGCAGGAAGCGTGCCAGAGGTCTCATCTTTGCTTACACTAGAAAATAGCGCTGCAATGCTTACACAAGTCATTCCAATGGTTCATTGAGGTGTTTTCAGTTTTCCTCAGAATTTATGAAGTTGGTACAAAAAATAGATCTAATTTCCATTTTGTTCTGAAGAACAAAATCTGAAAATCAAAAAATTAAGCCTCGTGATTGTTACATTGTTACCTGTTGAAACAGGTAAAAATAGAACACTGAAATTGTGAATGTTCAGTGTAAGTGGACTTCACTTTTTCAACAGTAGATTTCAATATTAAAATATCTAAGTGGTTACTTATCCTATTTTACCACAGTGAGGTTCTTTCAGTGTTTGATAGTGGCTGCACTTTACCCTTTCTAGGTAATGTGAAATCACGGTATTGCAGTTATTCGTATGTAAAGTTTAAGTGTAAAAGGGAAGATAAAATTTCTTGTTCTCTTGCAACTGCTCTCATTTCAGACCCAGTTTATCCAGTAAATAACCCTGCTGGCTGCTATGCCAACGGTCAGATCCAAGCTCACGGAGACCGCTGGCGCGAGGACGACTGCACGTTCTGCCAGTGCATCAATGGAGATCCGCACTGCGTCGCGACGGCCTGCGGGCAGAGCTGTCTCAATCCGGTTAAAGTCCCCGGGGAGTGCTGCCCGGTGTGCGAAGGTGAGAGCGTGATGTCCTTTCTTATGCTTCGGTCTGTCATCGCTGCTGCTCACCTGTCAGTGCCTGGTTTAATTCAAAATTCTGGAGGATTGGTTGAAGTAGCTGGTACAGCATTGCCTGTGACGGAATAAACTAGTGAGGGCGGAAAAAATAAGCATGATTTAACCACACCTGCATGTGGCAATGCCTGATACTTTTTTGGCCCGAAAGAGTATAGTAAGAGATCATTTAAGATCAGCATTGTTCACTAATTTTACTCTTAGTTTTACTTAAAGTTTATTTATAAATATAGGAGAAGTTAGAAGTACAAAGTGTTCATCAGCTGGTGTTACTGATAATTGGATTATTCCTGATTTTTTATTCATTGTTGTCATGCAGTTACAAGTCAAATCTCTTTGCACATTATAGTTTGATATTGGACACAATTATTTCAGTGAAACTTAAAAAGTATGATATTATCTGGGAGATAGATGAATTTTTAGGGTTTAAAATGCAATTTTCATTACCTTGTGGAAATACATACATCTTGTATAGATGACTGAGTTTTTAACTTAACTACATGATTAATACTTACCCAGCCTGGCAATGGAAATGTGAAGATTTGCAAACTGAGATGTTTAAAAAGAAAAAATGTATATATGTGTGTATGTTCAGAGTTTCTTTTTATGGAGTAGTTGTTCATCGTGAAAAATACTGGATTGCGAAGTTTAGAAATGGTCAATCTAGACCTGTCTCCAGAGCCATCTTCACAGTGTACAAATACTTGTGGGTGCTCAGTGAGCTAGCACTTATGATTTTCCTGTTCCGTCTCTGATAGTACAAAATGTATTTCATATAACTGCATGTGTCTCGGGGCCCTTCTTGGGTTGCAGGATCCATCCTAGTTCACCGGGTTACTTACTTTTCAGGATAAATCTGAAGACCATAAAGTTTTCTTACAGGTATCCTTTCATTCCAAAATTCATATCACAAGATATGAAGAAGGTGTCTGATAATGTATAAAAGCTGCCGGTGAAGTGTAGAATTGCTGCTTGCACTGAATTAATTTTATGATAAGGAAACAGGTTAACTGCTTTTAAACCCCGGTGATCCCCCCATGATGGATGTCACAGAGTCACCATCACGGGTGCTGTCACCCCTCATTACTTGGCGTGTATGTGAGCGAGCTTGGGAAGGCACTACAGAGAGAGAGGCTGATGGAAGTATTTTCAATATGTTGAGGGTTTTTTTTCTCCAATGGGAAAAGAATAGACAAATGTCTCTGTTGTCCTGTTCCAGATTGGAGAAAATGGATGAGAAATAAGTGGATTAAATGCTTGTCTATATCAGACTGATAATGAGATAATGATGATGAGCCACAGGAAGCAAACATAGGGTAGAGCCAGAAGTAATTAGCAACTGCTGGAGTCCATAAGAGTTGTTTTGTTGGTGGTGGTGATGGTGGGGTGTTAACTTATACTTTGGGTAAAAATTATGTCAAATAGATCAAGACTGACACAATAGCACCATGAAATCAATATTTAAATGGGATTCTTGTGTCATCTTGATTATATTTTCTCAGAAAATAATCTGACTTGTTATTTTGTATGTCAAGTTAGCTCTTTCATGATGTACACTTAATTGTAGTTACCTGGTTTTGAGTGTGTCATCTGGAGGAGAGTAATACTGAATGGTATTTTGAGCGACTTCCTAAATTTTAAGCTTTGACTTAGTGTTTCTTTGATAGCACATGCTGCCAAGTAAACAATCAAGGGATAATGAAATCACATAAAGGATGGAACCAGCAATTAGTAGAAATAGTTTTAGTTCATGGTAGGAGGGGATTTGAGCATAGTCAGATAATGGTGGTCAGAGGGTACCTGAAAACACTTGAATCCTCTCTTTTTTCTTCCCTTCCCTCCCCAACAGCAAAAAACCCCAACACATTGCCCAGTTATTTAATTTCAGGAATTCAGATCTGAAAATATTTCAAGGACCAAAAATCTGAACTGTTAAAACTCAGTAGTGACTTCAAATGCTAGAACCCAAGATAAAAAAAATCAAGTTTGCAAGAAGCAACTTCGGATGACTTAATGAGAAATTACTCGGCGTCGATGACTCTATGAGAAATTACTCAGCATCTGAGACTTAACAACTTGTCTTGCAATAATAATAAATCAAAAAATCCCTGAGAAATGAACCAGTCAAGGGTACTAGTAAACTTCTTGAAGTTATGCTTTGGGGCAGCAAACAAGCTCAAGGCTGTTATGCCTTGTGATTAGCAGCCCACATAAAAATATTTACATATATTAGAGATCAAGGTGTTACCAGATTGGAAGTTTGTTAATTATGGAGACCTGTGTGTCTTTCTGAATCTGTTAACTTTTTTCTTTGAAAGCTCACATTAAGAAAATCCCAGTACGTTGTGAAAAAATTGTTAGACATTAGTTGTCTGCATACTGTGTATTTTTAAATTATTTTGGAAAAAAACGAAATGTTTGAGCTCATGACAGCAGGGACTTTTGTGTTAGCCATAGACTTATGGCCCATCTCTGAGGCAAGATAGCATCATGTGTCTTAAGCCTTAAATCTGAGACTGATAGTGTTTCGGTTTGATGCATGGGTAGTGAAAAGTACTGTCTGCTTTCTTTGCAATACGGCTGTTGCCTTCCAACCCGCTAGGCAAGGGGCTTCTTTAGATTTCTGTTCTCTGGTTTTCTCCTTGTAGTAGGACTGAACAGGGGAAGTAACTATGCCTTGGGAAGACAGGCCTTAAAAAGAGTGCTTCCTTTGCACATCTTGCTGTCCTGAATTGTGGTCATATAGTTTTAATGACAACATGGTCCTATCTGAAATGTGGTTTTGTTTCTGTCCTCATCCAGCCAGCTGACATCTCTGTTCACTTAGCCAGGTAGGCTACATGGGTCGGTGCTCCCTCCCCTTTTAAACCAGCTGCTCACTCATTTCCCTCCATTTCTGTTGCTGAGGTTCTGCTCCCAATACTCACTGCATCATCAGTGACCTGCGCAATTGGTGGGATCGGGGGAGAAGAATGTCCTGGGTAGAAAGTTGGCTGACAAATCAATCCCTTGACTTTAATGTTACTAATGAAAAAGATGTGCAATACGTTTAGTGAAGATCTACAAGCAATAAAATACATTCCAGGCACAGTTTTTCTGAAGAGGAGTTAAAAACCTTCAGTGTCAGCCATATGATTCTTTTCTGCATACTGCCCCATTAAATCTGCGTATCAGTAGCTTAACCTTAATTTTGCAGTTTAGCGTACGAGCAGAAGTGTTGACTGAACGGAAGCTCAAACGTTACTAACATTGCATTAATAGCTTAAGCCTGCTGTCCTGTGCTCTACAGTCTGTTCTCCTTTTTTCACATCCATCTGCATCTCTTATTTCCTACTGTTCAGCACAGAAAACCGAAATCCATATATAGTGTGAGCTAAATTCTGGGATCACTGACATTATATAGTATCATATTTTCAACTGTGCAAGTTATTCAAGAAAGAGATTCAAGGGAGAAACATTCAATAAATGGACAAAATTAATGTAAACTTAGCAGAAGATTTTGAGATAGTGGTTTACTAGTGATTGCAAGGATAAACATACCCTATTTTACCCTTTTCTTTTGAATGCTGCCAGTTCTCTCTCACATCTCAACTCACGCTGCAAGACGTTCCATCCATAGACAATATACCCTAGTGAAATAATATTCTTGTTGTAGATCGGTTTAAAATAATAGTGTAAAATAATGTTACATTTCTTAATTAAGCTATGGCTCTTACTTTTTGCAAGAACTATTCACTTTGTGGGGGGCTAGTGCAGAATGTAGGAAACAATTATTTTTCTTCTAGAGCCTGAATTATGCTTCAGCTCTAAAGCAGGAAGAAGACTGATGCATAACGAAAACTTTTTTTTTTGTCAATTCAGTTGCTGCTGGACCAATTCAAGCCCATACTTCCACTTAAAAATAGGCATGAGATCAAGAATAATAAGGCAGAGACTTTATATGCTTATCACTATTTTTTTAAGCATGTGTTTATTTCTCGTCAGACTTCTGTTTACATGTAAAAAAGATCCAGCTTGCCAGCAGCCAGCTTCAATTCTGTGAACTTACTTTAAATATGTCAGATATCAGCTCTTCAGTATGTGAAACAAAATATTTAGTCAAAGATGTTTCTATCATTTATTTTGTTTTGAGTGTTGAAGGATAGAGTGGTTTGTGAGACATGAGACTGATGGACAAATTCCAATCACAGCTGCCTTTGGATCTGGCCTGGCTGCAGCTCATCCAGAGTAAATGGTTATTAGCATTAGTCACTTCTGACTTTCCCTGCTCTGTCTTCGGTCCAAATGCTGCTGCACTTACAATTCTGCCAATTCAGTTATTTCCTGGCTGTTTTATAATCAATTTCAATGAAAAGAAATAACTGTTCCCATAGATAAGTTTACATTCCTGCAGCTACATAGGGATAAAATTGTTCTTGGATTACATTTTCAAAAGATGTTGCAGTCAGAGAATCAAATATAATGTAGTAGGAATTTGTTGAGCACAGGTTCTTGAAATATCAGCACGGTATGTCAGCACGCAAATGCATTCAGCCTATGAACACAGTAAATTCAGACTGAAGTAGAATATTCCCACTGCCCCATGAAGAAAATCCTGATGTTCTTGCTACAGCAGTGAGAAAACTGGAGATTGTAGAGACTGAAGATAAGCAGAAGTGGCTATTCACAGCTTTCTAAATTGGAGATCAAGAAGTAGCAGTTGTGATATGTAATATTACCATACAGAATGGATTTGTATCAGTTTTCTACAGTCAACCTTTTTTAATGCTTCTTCACGCGCTGCTGTGTACGTATCCGTAGCGCGTATCCTCTGTGTGTGAGTGTGTAGCCCGCAGGATACACGTTCCAGTGTTGGCTGGACAGCCAAATTGGTTTCAAATTTCTGAGTGCTTGCCTGGGGTTTGCTGGACTTGGATAAAAGGGTAACTGTTCAGCTCCCCTCACTCCTTCCATACTTGAATCTTGTCCGTCAGTGCTGCTGGTGGAAGGGGGAGGGTGAGTGAGGTCCTCGAGGTGCTTTGTGCTGGAGGTCCCAGGGCAGATTGGTGGGGAGGAACATGAGGCAGGTGCATGGAGGACAGGGGTATGTATGGGTGTAGCGCTCCAATACGATGGGTTTGTATATGGATTTACTCTTCGAATCTGTGGGCAACCTTCCTTGAGTTGCGTTGTAGTTGGTGTCCACTGGTATCTGTGCTGGGTCAACCTCTGTTTGATGTTTTCAGTAGCTCAGATCAAAGCTAAATTTATTTTATCTGCAAAGCTTAAGAGGGCAGCCAGCATCTTGGAGAGCAGAGTATGAATTTGTGCACTTGTTTTAAAGCAAGGAGTTGGCAGGAAAATGCTGACCAAATTCGACAAGGGAAAATACAATGCGCTACACTTGGAGGATATTCTTCGTGAGTCCTGAACCAGAGTAACAGTTAAATAGCCGTTCTCTGGGAGAAGTCTGGTGATTAGAAGGAAAGAAAAAGTTGAACGTGGGTTAACAGAGCCTTGAGAAGACAAACACCATGCTGAAATTACGATCAAGAGTACAGTTTGCAAGATGTGAAGTAATCCTTTTTGATCTCTCTGGGTATGTTCCTAGCTGACGTAGAAGGCTGTTGGTCCTTGTCTGGATATTGTTCCTCTGAAAGAGGTGCGGGCAGGTGCGGGAAAGAGTCAGAAGGAGAGCGATGAGCACAGTCCAAGCTTTGCAAAACACGTCCTAGGAAGATAGTGAATAAATTGGGTTGGTTTAACTTAAAGAGAAAATGATGCAGTTGGAATAAGAAGATACCACTCTTCAAGTGCCTAAAAGGTTGTTGCAAAGAAAAAGATAGGACGAAAAAGAATGGAATTGAATTGCAATAGGGAAGATGTGTTTCAGAGGAAAGCAGAAAGTTGTTGAGGAAAACAGACCTCCTCCTGTGATGTGCCGTGACTAAGATTGTCTTTTTTGCATTCAGGGCACCGCAGTTTGTATTTTCAGCCTCAGGGAAAGGAGGTTCACTCAGGAAATTGCATACATAACTGAAAGCACTAATAGTAATTCACGTGTAGTTTTTGGTATTTATGCAAGTGAAGGCTGTGGCTCACAAATATATAGCTGCTGGGCTTTTTAAAGTAAACATCAAAGTGATCGGAGCCCTTTTGGGAAGACTTCTTCTTACAGGATATCCACCCCTGTCACTTCTTGCCAGTTTTCCGACACAGCAATGCCTGTGGGTTGTGCTGGTGCAAGGACCATATAGATAAAAACACGTGGTATGAACAGGGAGCTGGCTAATTTGAGGTGAGTGTGTCTGAGTTGAGGAGGGAGGCAGAAATGAAGAGTCACCGCCAAGGCATGAGGCTAGAGACAGAGGAGCACTGAGACAGTGTAGTGTGGAGGAGAGGATCTTCCTTCATCAGCCTGTCCCCAAACTCAAGCTCTTTAGTCTACAGCTTTTCTAGGCAGGCACCTCCTTTCGCTAGTGAGAGCTGGGAAAAGCAGGCCCATCACATTCTGTGGATCCAACAAAAAGAATTATTTTTAAGCTTGTGGTGGATGCTTCTATAGCTGCTGTAATTATATTGGTCCTTTGGGATTTGCCTTTGTTTGTTTAATCTATTATCTATTTAGTCTGTTTTTTCTTTCTTTGTTTTCTAGACTGTCTTCATTAAGAGCCAAGGCTTAGGTAATCCCACGTGCCCTCTGTGCTTTCCCCACAGTGTCAGGGCCAATGGCTTCCTGCAGCACGAGGAAGTGTCAAAGAGAGCCCATGGCTGCAGATTTAATGGAAACAGACAGCTAGGTCTGGAGGGCAGAAAGTGATTTTCAAGGGCCATAAGGGACTGCAAAATTTCCATATGCACTCACACACTTCTTTAGGCTCAGAGGTTCTTCCCAGGAGCTGGTCTGTGTACTGTCCCGTTGAAGGAAACCACATCCATTTCCAGTCAGGCTGCTGTTAGTACTGCTGCTTACAGAGCTGCTTGCTTCTCTGTTGGGCTAACAGTTGTTTATTTACTAAATAAAATGGGTGTCGTTTCAGTGGCAATTCCATTTTTAATTAATTTTACCCCCAAAAATAGTAAATACTGGAGCTTAAAATGGCTATTTAGTATCAGTATATAATAGCACATCAATAATACCAAACAAGCTACAGTGACAGAAATAACCATATTTCCCTCAGGCCATCTGCATTTGTGGACAGCCAGCTGCAAATTGGAATAATAGTTGTGTTCAGAGTAAGTAAATACTGGGTAGGATAGTATGAAAATACCTGATTTTTTTCTTTTAAAAAAATGTAAAAAAAAAAAAAGGTTTTTTTTAACAAGGTAATAAATACAAGTGCTCAGAAACGGCACTGATGCCAAAAATGTCTCTTAGGGAAGTCTAAGGTCTCTTCTGTTCCCTTGCATCTCCCAGAGGCTCAGGCTGTTCATGGGGAAAGCTGCAACCCAGTCCTCTGATAGGCAGTAATTGGTTATCTCGCAGTACGGCCTTCTGCGTGAGAGTCCTCAGGTACAGGTGGCAGGGTGCCAGCATAAGCTGTGAATGAGAAATTAAGTTTTAAACAAAATCCCCTCAGAGGATTTTCAGGAATAAGGCCTGCATTACTTTGCTGTCATTACAGTTGACACTTTATCTTCACAAAAAGAAATTAACATTTTCATCAATAAAGGGCTCCAAACTCTAGCTGAGATTTAATTCAGTGCAGTTCCTTTAGCGTGTCCAACACTTCATTAAGTAAAAACAGGCGACAGAGTCCGGTGAAAAGAAACTTGATTCATTCAGGATGAAGTCAGTGGTGGTGAGCAGTGTTCACCGGCGCAGGGTTTGGGCCCAGAGATCTCCTTAGAGCGTGAAGTAGAAGTCATTGTTCAGCAGCAGCACTGCAGTTCTCAACCCGCCTTTTCATCAAAGTCAATTAAGGGATGCAAACGCCATGCTGTAGAGAACTGGGCTTGCATTGGCCAGATCATGATTTAGTATAGTGGTTTTAGACAAGGCAACAGAGGCAGTTGAACCACACGATCCAGGGTATGAGGAAACCTACTGCCAGTGAAAGTCTCTCCGAATTGAAGAAAATCAGGAAGACTATAGTAGTATAAAATAATTTTTACTGGTTTTCAGTGATTCATCGTTAAGTTCAGTGGAAGACTACTGAAAGGATAAATAACCAAAGAATCCTAATGACTATGTTAGCGCAGCTGAGGATGGCTCCCTTACAAAGAACCTCACGGATCCTGTAATTAGTTCTTTTCAGTGCCTATAGCATTCATGGATTTGCCCCAGTTATGCTCTAATTTAGTGGATTTGATGTATCTTCACCTAGTAATAACTGATGGCCTTACCTGTTTGGACGTTTCTTGATCGGCAGGCTTAATTGATTCTGCTTTAATAAATTAAAGGTGGTTACGTCTTAGTGCCACTCGACCTAAAATTGTCAAAAAGCATTAAAGCACATGTGAAGGGTATACATGCCTATTAAACTGAAAACTGGAAGAACTGATTACAGCAGATGAAAGCTTTTAACTACGCATACTGGGAGTGGAAAGTTTGTGAGCATTTTGATTGCGTCACTGCCAAAAAGGACCGACACCACCCCCCCCCCC
>Ga0065711_1038812_pt1 | contig 18386 bp, 10 predicted proteins | sample Hoacrofraction12_FD_59098 | JGI IMG/M metagenome (GOLD analysis project Ga0065711, IMG submission 59098) | Hoatzin crop microbial communities from Cojedes, Venezuela - Epithelial fraction 12 v2 (version 2) | ecosystem: Host-associated > Birds > Digestive system > Esophagus > Crop | place...
TATCTGTTAAGCTTTCAGATTTCCATCCAGTTTAGGAAGAATTCACTGGATTTTATCACACTGGAAAATGAGCCAGTCATTTCCTGAAGAGTAATAAAGAGCACTGGCAGAGACTGCAGCATCTTTCGAGACCCAGCAGTGTTTCTGCGTAGTGTTTGTGGGCTGCCTGGCGCAGAGTGCCCAAAAGGCCAGGTTTAGGTACCTTGGTGTTATAATACCTAACCAACCAAAGCATGGCTGGTTGAGCATTGCCAGCAGTTCTTGACTTTGTCCGTGACTTAGAATGCACAAGAGTAACAAAGTCCCATTATAGAAATATGGGAGGGTGGTGCAATCGGAAGGAACTTGCTGGGAGTTGCCTTTTCACAGAGGAATTGGGAGTTTCTGCTCCCCAGAGACACCTCCTGTCAGACCCCAGGATCCAACGTCAGGCTTCATGCCTTTCCCTCGCAGTACTTTTAGGAGGGTGATAAGTTGGAGGGTGGGGAACCTCTTCATGCGAAGCAAAAGTGAGCGGCTCTTGCTGGAGGTTGAACAGAGCTGGGTCCTCAATTGAGCAAAAGTTACAAGATAGCAGCTTAATGAACCCTATGCTTTTTCAAGATATGCTCCTTAAGCTGTTGTGATTGTGTCTGTCTTTGGACTATACCTGAATTTCTTTGCTGTGCTTGAAGATAATGTTGAATTCTGTGAATGTGTTGAGTACCTTTCTCAGTCCTACCACACGTGACCGTTGTCTGGACATCAACAACCCAGATGTTCATCCTTTCCATTTAAGCTGTGATGCATCTGGTGACATTTGTTTGAGAAGGTTTCCTCTTGTTGCTCATGTTCCTCCTCCCTGCCCTGTGAAGACACGGGATTATATTTAATGTTCTTTCCTCCTGCCTCTCCAGTTCAGAAAGGGCTGGAAAATTGTGCATCAAAAATGGGTAAGGATTTTCTGGCTGCCTAAGGCTACTTTCCTTCCAGTTCTTGCTACTCTCTCCTGTTGCCTTGTAACAGCAATGCTTCCCTGGGAACACAGTGTACCTGAGAGGAAGGACACATGCTTGCTGTGGTTATTAATCATGCTGGATGCTGAATAGGAGTAAGCTCACGTGGCCAAAAACAGTGGTCAAACCTAGTTTTAACAGGAGAGATGTTGGATGTGAGAGCTAGCTTGCTGGTGGGACATTTTCAAATAAGAAGAAACACAAGCTGCTGGCTTTCCAGCATTATTTTTGGGGAGAATAAAGGACATAAAAGATCTCTTTTGCAAGGTGGGTCAGATGTTATTGCGGCAGCTGGACTGAGTGGAGCAAACACTCTTTTGGTAGGTGCACCAGGAGCATTGTGTGATGCTGCCTCTGTACATCTTTTGTGTTCGTTCCTCTTACGCCCCATGTGTACCCAGTACAAAACATTTTCTGAGGATGGAAAATAAGGTGGAATCATGCTGTTTATCCTCACTGAAGGCCAGTTCTTGATGCCTTATTGTCCCTTTCCATTGCTTTCCTCCAGCCTGGTGCTGCTGAGCTGGCTCAGTGCTGGGCTGCTGCTTGCAGGCAGACACCATGATGTAGTGTGGGAACAGCTTCTTCCTGACAGCATCCCTCAGCTGGTGATAAAGAGGAGTCCTGAGACATTCTTCTGTAGACCACAGTCCAGATTGCTCTCGTGCTCCCTTCTGTCTCATGTTTGTCATACCCGCTCCAAGCAGTGTAGGAAGGGGATGTGTTTGGATTCCTTTCATTTTAGGGAAAAGAAAAAAAAGTTGAAACATTTGATCTTTCCTGAGAGGTAAGTAACAAATGTGGTAAAATGTCATGTTTTAAATTAGAGAAATTTGATGTATTTGAGACAGAAATTTTTGCATTGTAAACTTCATTTGCAGTGCAGCAGGCAGGTGAGGGGTGTCTTGCTGTAAGACAGCCTTGCAGGAGAGCTCAGCGTTGGGCATCTAGGATGAGGGTATCCTGGGCTTATAGTGAGAAATTCTACAAAAAGAACCAGACCCACCAAAACGACAGAAAAACCACATTGCCCGAGTCTTCTAGAAAAGCATAGCTCAAAGGCATGTCTCGGCACATGTAATGTTGTGTGGCTCAGATGCTCTGTGGTCAGTGGGAGTCTTCCCATTCTGTGTAAAGTGGCCTTGGACAGATAGAGCCCTGGCTGCCTGACTGAAGGGACTTTTCCCTTCTCATAACTGCAGAATGACTTCTGTTGTTGCCATTTATGTGCATCAGGACCATTCAGTAGAGACACACATGCTTACAATAAAAAGATGACTGAATCTGCGTTCTTCTCTATTGCTTTTATGTGGGCCTTTTGGCTTGTGACTCACAGGCTCTTGTAGAGGCTTCCAAGCCAAAAATGCAGCTGCATTTTTCTGTGTCACATGCTGCCTTGCCAGGTCCAGTAATAGCAACTATTGGACAAGAGAGAAGAGAAGAATACAACCTGTCTTACCGCAAGTGTGTGTGGAATCAGACTCGTGGGAAGCTCAAGATGACTTTCATAGCGAGTAAACATTTTTATAAACTTTCTCCATCTCCTCATCCCTATGCATATGCTGCTTGTTAACACCCGGGCTGCTTGTGGAAATAGTGCTGCTAATAAAGGATGTCTCAGTCGTTTTGTGATGGAAGACCTATTACCAGTGGCTGAATTGTGAGATGTTCCTGGAAGAGTAAGATCCAGAAGTGGGGGAGGGGGTTTGAATTACAGCTGGAGAGCATTGAGAAATGCATCATTTTGGCAAACACATTCAGCTGAGAAAAGAAAAGCAAAGCTGGATCCTTGAAGTGGACCTGATTCCCTGCATAATGCAGGTTTCCCACAACTTTTGTCTATGTCTGTTGTCTTTCTAAGATTTTAGTTTTCCACTGTGCCATGAGATATTTGTCATGTTAAAAGACAATGTAATGAAGAAATGGAGCAATCTTTTGTACCGTGTTTTGAAGTGATAGGTTGGTAGTTTGGCCCTTCTTTAAGACCTTCTGGAGAAGCCCCGTGATGATAGTGAGTTGTATCTGATCAAAGACAGGCTGTAGGCTTATTTTTCCAGTTAAGCAGTTGTGTCCTGTGTTGGATTTCTCCCATAGTATAATGAGAATAAAAGATGCTGTTAGTGTTTCCTAAATTTGTAACAGCACTTGATATCTAGCCCATGTTTACCCTTTTATGTAATATATATGCTTTCTTAATGCACAGATTTTGAAGTGCTCTTCAGTGCATTTCTGTACAAGCTTATGAAACTTGTCTTTAATCCATTACGAAAGCATTGCAAATACAGACTGTGACTGTAAACAGTATATGCTATCAGTGAAGAAAACCAACTGTCCTGGAGGCCTTTATTTTAAAGATTTCTTTTTAATTAGGAAAAATGTCAGCTTGCCTGCATTTCAGTGCTGCTTCTTTTTCCCCCACTGCAGCTTGTAATCTTCCTTCGTGGGAATAGAAGTACATTCACATTTCATTTTCCTTTGTGCAAGATAGTGGAATGTGAGGTTGTCCTGCTGCTGCATACCTTCGTGTTGGTGGTGCTGGTCAGAGAAGGTCCCCATCACCATGGGGGTGGGCAAGGAGCACATCTGGACCCCCAGGCAAACAGCACTGCACGTTCTTACACTGTTACTCTGGGAGCCTTGCTGGAAATAAGAAACCACATGTGCTTGTAACGGGATTTTGGGTGACGATCAAGACCGTAAGAATCTTTCTTTTGTAAATCTTTTCATTACACTGCAGTGTTTCCACTGCGAGTGCTTCAGGACTTGAATAGCGTAGGTTGATTTACAAACTGTTGACATCCAAATGTGACCCTGCCACAGCTACTCCAAGTCTTACATTTTAAATTTGCTGTTGAGTTCTAATCTGTAGCTGTCATGTGGATGAGTGTGTCTTTTGCTGCTTGATACATATCTGTTCTGTGATGATACATAATAAGCTAAATAACAAAACCTATCTATGTTTTGCCTGTTACCTCATTCAAGACGCTGTGATGGCATTTTTGAGTCACTGATTGTTTGTATGGGAAACAGCAAAACAAAACCCCTAAACCTGGAGTTCTTCTCCCAGTTATTTCCGTTAGTTTTGATAACTGTGAATTCTTAGTGATAGCGAATATCCTTTTACATTACACGCTTTATTTTGATAACTTGCAGGTTGGATTTATGAAACTTCTCTGATCCTTTGCCATTGTGAACTGCAACTGTTGAGATTTCTTACTTCTCATAAACATTTTGAATAAATCTTTGCTGGCTTTTCTGTCAAAATTTAACTTAAATTCACTTTGGAAGCACTGAGATGTAGTTGAATCTGCTCTAAGGCAGTCTAAGCCTACCTATGCGTGCACCTTCCATGCAAAATGGAAAAGAAATTACCGGTAGCAGTGGAAGGAACAGGCTGCACTATTCCTGGTCTCCTACCTCGCCATTTCTTGTGCCCTGGTCCTGCAAGGGGCTGAGCACTGTGCCCTTCTAGGTCGCATATCTAACACCAGCCAGATGAGTATTGCTGCCGACCTCGGTGACCTGCTTAGTGTTAAACCACTGCACGCTGTGCCGAGCAGTGTTGGATGCACTGGGGGATTGAGGTCTTGGCTCTCCTGGAAACTCAAGTGCTTGCTTCACAGCAGCTGATTGATGATTGCTAGAGGAGGATGAGATCCATCTTGTTGGATGTCAGCCAGCTAAAAATTCAGGCAAGTGCTAGCCAAGCCAGCTCTGCCGACCTCCGCAAGCAATGAGAGGATGGGCAGCCCCAGAGCAAGCTTCTTCCATCCTCAAATCACCAAAACAAACTGGTCTGTAGACAGGGAGGAGATGACCAGCTTAAACTATGCCAAATTATTAGAGGGGTAAAATTGGTTGAGGAGAATCATCTTCTTCAGGTGCCCCAGGTCATTTTTACTCTGTCCTTCTTGGAATAATGCAAACTGTACAAGAAATAGTTAAACATCGCTGGCTTTGCGAAGTTCTAAACCAGGTAAAATTGTTATGATTTACATCAAAACCCAGCCTAATTGATGGAACACCAGGTAAAATTGTTGTGATTTACATTAAAACCCAGCCCGATTGATAGAACCAATGCCATCTATCTTTAGACCTGCTGTTTTCTTTGTCCTGATGCTCTCGGGCATTAGGAGAGAGGAAGGGTCTGGGAACACAGCAGTAGCTGAACAAAACAAGGTGAATCAAGGGCAGAGCAGGAGGCTTAACTTGCAATTTCCTTGTCTTTGCTGGTTTAACTCTGACCCTCCTCATTGTTTAATGTTTTGGGTTTAATTTCCTCAGTTGTTTAAGGAATGGCTGGGGCTGGCAGAGAAGCTTCTAACTGTGGTCAGGTGGAGTGTGCAAGATTAAAGTAAAGAACCTGTTTTTTACTTCCAGTGGAGACTTTAATCTTTTCTAAAATAGGTTAGAGAAATTTGATGCTGGTTCCAGAGGTGCAGAGAAACCTTTTAGTTCTGGTTGGCTCATAATTTTATTCTGTAGAGTTGAGGTTGAAAAAAGAAAGTCGAACCTCAAATGTTCTGGTGAGACACAGAAGAGCCGTGCATCAGTGAGCAGAGTTTTGCTGGCAGCAAAGCTGGATTTGCTCTTTTGTTGCGTCTCCATGTGGAACTTCAGTTTCCAACCGTAGCACTTTGCTCCTTTCCTCTCCCGATGCTCTGGCAGTTGAGAGGTGGAATTTGCAAAGGAAAACAACTGTAGTTCGAGCTGTGGAAAAGTTACTGAAGAGAAATCCTTTGGGGTTATTGGGCTTGGTCTCCAACTCTAAATTGCTCCGTTAAGCGTTTAGAGACAGGCCTCATCCTGAACTCTTGGCCTTGAGGGGAAAAGGGGACTGAAATTTTCAGTCTGCAACAGAAGCAATAGAACTTGAATGATCCAGATGCTTTCTTCTGGCCCTAATGTCATCTCACAAAGCCCAGAAACAATCTCTCGCCCTAATGTAAAAAAATAAATCATTAGGTAGATGTTTATCTCCTGCAGAAACACTGGAAAAACTTCGTTTTTTCTCTATTTCTGTGTCTGACCCCACCCTTCCCATTCCTGCTTAATCACATGCGCGGTCCTAGCCCATTGCTGCTCTGAAGGTTTACAGGAAAAGATCTCTGTTGCTTAGGAGTTAATCTGCTGTTGCTGGTTGTCCTTCAGCCACCTGAAGTTCTCAGGAGATCTCTTGCGTCACCCCCAAGAATTTAGATGTTGATAAGGAGCCCTTCCCCGCTGTCCCTGGGGAGAGCTCCTGGTCCTTCATCCCACCATGCCTGCATGGCCTGGTGCTGCGGGGCTGCCCCAGGAGCAGGCCCAGGGCTCCGGCCTGCAACCTGCTCCGGAGCAGACAAACGTGGCAGAAGAAACGCGAGTCTCGGCCTCGCTGACCCTCGATCCGGCCAGCAGCGGACCTGTGGATGGGTGGCAGCTTGGGGTGGGCAAGACCTTTTGGTGGCAGCTCTTGGAGTTTGGCTTAAACCAGTTGTTGCAACCTCACTGGAACAGAAAGGCCTCGATGGGGAGACTCGGCCGCTACCCACAGAAGAGCATCTCTAAAGCTTAGCTGTATCTTTTCCTGGCACTGCTAAGTGTCAGGTCTTTACTGGATGAGCGAAGAGCTGCGAGATTTGTTCACCTTTTGCAAGCTGGCGGTGTGGAGGTTGTCCGTGAGGACGTAACTCTGCGTGAAGCAGGCTTTCTTCACCCGTGGCACTGGTTGGGTGGGTTATCAGTGATCTCCAGCAACCTGTAGTGCTAAATGTCAGTGCTGGGCGCTTGTGCCCCTTGTGCTTTTCTTTTGGTGGGGGAAACAACATAATGAGCATTTGCTGCTGCTAGGGAGCAGGTTAAAGAGCTCAGGGAGGATGTGGTGATTATCTCAGAATACTTAATCTACACCCGTTCTTTGTTTAGATTTCTGGACAGGCATTAAGTTCTGGTGTCTGTTTTCTGTTGTTTGTAAATACCAGCACTTGTTTGTTTATCTAAAACATATTGTTTCTTATTATTTGTGTGTGGTGCACACTTTAACCAAAGGTAAATGGGCATCAGTGTCTCACTGTTCTCCGTGGCGTAGATCTGTCTTTCTGGTCCTAAACGTGCTGTGGAAAAAGTGCATGTGCCCTTAGACGTCACGGTGAGCATTTTAATTAAGCATATATGGGAGCGCTTTGTAAGTATAGATCAGAAAAATGTTGTTTAGCAATAGATGTTATCTGTGGCATAACGTCAAGATTGAAGTCTGCTGCTGTTAAGGGCAGGGCACCTGGAGGGGAAAAAAGAAACAAAAGTAAAATCATCATCTTGAAAAAGATATCTCAAGCATCAACAAATGAAAAGCCCAGAGAATAAAGGTATTTGACCCAAGGTAAGAACAATATTAAATACTGTGGTATGGTCCTTGCCCTAAAACATTTTCCTTCAGAAACAAATAACAGTGTTAAGCAAACTGGTGCCTTAAAACCAGACAACTAGATCAGTGGTTTAGACACCAAGGACCAGTCAGTCTGGGTTCAGTTAGGGACGAGTACCTGTCTCAAGAAATGGTCGTTTGTAGATCACTACTGCTGCTGCTAAGGTTATTCCTCTGTGTTGTTGAGTAGGGGATTTATTTACATGCTTGGTGCAGCAGATAGATGATGATTAAATCTGCAACATTAAAGCTTTCTTGTACAGGCAAACTGCTGAGCATCTGTGGGTGCCCTCTACAAGGTGCACTCTGTGATCAGAGCAGTGATGCTCGCTGGGACCCTTGGTCTGCTGGTGTTGTGCTGCTGCTCCATGCACCCTGTGTGCGTGGATCATATGTGTGGAAAGGTTCCTGCGTGTGCAGGACGGTGCCAGGGATGGCGGCTGGGGCTGGACTGCAGAACCGGGTAGCTGCTGCAGCCTGTTTACGAGGACAGCTTGTACCTATGGTATGGTCTGTTGGCCAGGTGGACTTTAGCACTGGCATTGTGCTCCTTGTGGCCATCATCTCCATGTGCTCCTTTCTGCCTTTTCCCCCACTCACGGTAAAAAAAAAAGTCCTGGGTCAGCTGGTAGCCAAATATGTTACTGCAAGCAAGCTGTGATCAGCTCAAGCAAAGCAAGGAGCAAAAACTTTGCTGGTCCTGAAAAGTACCGAAAAGGCTATGCATGCCATTGAGAGCCTCCTAGTTCAGGAAGACAAGTTAAATATTATTTGTTTTTTTTTTTATTTGTGGGTGGGATGGTTTGTGTGGGGTTTTTTTTTGTTTGCTTCTTACCAGCCAACCCTGTTTGGTGCTGCGCAGGATGATGATCAAGTCCTGAAGAAGGCAGGCGGTGTCTGACCAGAAGATTAGCCACAATCACGGAAATACCGGAAAGGGGAGATCTAAGTGGTTCGGGGCTGTGCTTGCAAGAGGTGAATCACCACTTGCAAAGGTGTAGATAGGTTTCCAAGTGCCTTCCGTGCACGTGAAGCACAGGTAGTGCCTTGGCTTTGTGCTTGCTTGCGTAGTGCCTACAGCTGGTGTTGACGCTGGGTGTTGCACAAGGGTCCTTTACAGGTGCACTGGAAGATGGGTGTGCCCCGGTGATTAGAGTTGGCTTTAACTTCTTGTTTTTCCTTCACTGCTCCATTGCACTCAGCAAAAACCTGCTTTGCTGTACCTGCTTGAGGTGGGTGACAAGGGGGAGGGTGTTCTGTTGGGCCAAAACTGTTGTCATTGCTTTTAATAAAGATCCTTTGCTTCAGGGGATGGTTGGGAGGAGAGATGAAGGAAAGCACTGGCAGATGTGTGTCAGCAAAGTTGCCTCATTGCCCGGTGTACCTGCAGTAGGATTTGCTAAGTGATGGTAGCCTTAATGTAATTTGTTTTTGTTTTTTTTTCCAGGATGCCTAGCAGCTGGTAGTGAAGTCATCGCAGTGCTAGTTTGGTGACTAGTTGTTAACTCTTGATTAAGGATTAAGTGGGGAGGAGTGTGCTTTGCAGAGAAAATAATGAGTAGGTCTCACTGTGGCCACCTCCAGCCGGTGGTTGGAACGTGTGGGACGATGGCAGGCACAGCCAGGATTTCACTTTGCTGGGTGAATGCAGAGCAGTAAGCAGGCTCAGGTAATTTTAGGCTGTATTTGATGTCAGGCTTTGAGATGCAGGTTTATGGACATTTACTGACTTGTTTCAGGAATCTCTTTACTGGTGGCAAAAACTTGTTTCCTCCCCCGGCATGCACTCAGAAGCACTGGGCTGTTTGGGTGCTGGACAGAATCTGTGCCATGTGCTAAAGCTATTTAATAATGTCCCTTGCTTTTCTGCTTGCACCATGCTGGATTACTGTGACTGGCCTCTTTAAAGATCTTACAGTTGCAAGTGTCTGCCTCTTTGGAGGGGGGGGGGGAAAGAAGCAACTGAATGAAAACAGTCTTTTTGTTGAGAGGGAGGGAAAATAAAAAGTTGAGCTATATGAAAGCAAATCGGCAACCTGCTGAAGGGGTTGCAGGGTGAAAGATGCTCTGTGGTTGCACGCTGGTGGTTTCCAGCCATCCGCCTTTGTGTAGTAACTTCAGGTCTGCTGCAGTAATATAATCATCTGCTGTAGCTTGTGATAGCACTCTGTACTACCTTCAGCCTTGGCAAAAACGAATCTACATAAAGAGAACAAAATACAGATGCAGTTTAATTACCTGAGCTTTGCCGTTGTGCACTCAGTGATGCTTGTGTGACGAACAGTGTTGTGGCTTCAGCTGTGAAGTGGCTACGTACTCAGAACTGAGTATGTGCCAGTGCACTTTGTAACCACAGACCACAATGTCTTGATGCACCCAGAAACAAGCTGTGGGCCCTTTAGTACAGGATGGGCCCAGAGGCTTCATTTGGAGATTCCTCAATAATCTCTGAAAATCGCACGAGCTCTCCGCTCCTCGCTGCCGTGCGGTGCCTCACTGCCCGCTTGGCTGCCGGCATCGCGGCGGCCTTTCACGGACCGGGGTGCGGATGGGAAAGCATTGGGGATGTGGAGGAGGGATGGTGTGCAGGAAGGGTAATATGTGGAAGTGAAAAGTTCCTGATCTAGATTTTAATAGAATTAACAGTTTATTATACAAGTGAAAGGAGAATATGACTATGGCATTTTTCTAATAAGAACAGGGACATGCCAGTCATTTTAAAGGGTTTTTAGATAAGACAGAGCATCTCTTCTTGAGGCTTTTGTTTGAACAAGCATGTGCAAATATTGGTAAGCAGCTTCCAAGCTGCTACTATCACATTTCCTTACCACTGCAGTTTTGGTGCTGTCACTTTTCTTCTGAGCCCTTCAGTATTGAACATGCGGATTGACCGTGACACTTAACTGCTTTTCAAAACCCAAATAATACTTCTCAGCCCTGATGCTGGTATAGTGCTTTTTGTCTGAGCACTTTACAAAGAGAAGGTAAAATGAGGCTGCTAAGCTGCAATTTGGTACTGCATTTATTGACAGAAGTGGTCAATACAGCATGAAAGAATATCTCAAACCAAACGATTTCTCCCTACGCCATATCAATGCTATGAATAGAGATCAATACGATCTGGAAGTATTTGAGCTTATTCACTAAAAAAAACGCCCTTGGAAATCATGAGGGAGGAGCATTCTCTTCCACATAAACTGTTCATGCTGAGTGCTCATCAAATACCTAAATTGCTTTATTTGTTGTCAGAGCTGATGGGCGATCTCTCTCTCTGTTGACCCTGTGCTGATAAAGCTTTCTCAAACCAGGCTGCAGCTGGGAGTTAAATCGCACGGCGCGGTGCAAAAGTCACCGTGGTTATAAGCTGAACAGGTTTCCCTGGAGTTATGTCATCTCCATGTAATGGGATGTTAACGCTGAGAGGAGCAAGCACTACTTCTGAGATACAAGGGGTTGCTCGGACGGACTGTAGATGTATGCGTTGAGTTTGAGTACGAATGTGGGAGATTTGGGAAAAAGGCTGACTTTGCATTGGAGTATCTCTTTTGCAGTGCTGTGGATGGCAGTGCTGCTCAAACGCTGAGCTCCTCAGCTTCACCCCTCAGTTTCTGGGGCAAAGGAGGTAAGTGGGCTCTGCTTGAGTCAGTATCACACGTCTGGAGTCAAGTGGTGGTCCTGGGAAATGTGATCTGCGCTACACAAGTCTGCAGCTAGCCGTCTAAGTGCCGAATGGTTGGCGCGGTTGTGTAACCACTCATCATCTGAGTGCCGGGTTGCAGATTGGCGTTGTGTCATTAGACCTTCTCTTTCATGACTGGTTTAGGACCATTATACAGATCTCCTAATTTATATAATCCAGTGCTACGCAGCTCCAGTGACACATGGATTCGAGCGGTAAAGCGATGTAATGCTGCGGCTGCCCGGCCGGTGTTTGGCAGAGCCGGGTGGCCGTGCGGCAGTGGGTGGAGGCAGCTGGCTTTTGAAGAAAAAAGTGACACATTGTTTAGCCTGTCCTCCTCACGAGCTGCAGCCTATGTCTCAGAGAAAATAGGCCCATTCTGTCATGTGGGGACCTGTGGTTAAGCAGCATTTTCCTTTGTGTTGAGGCATTTTGTTGGTAGGTCTTGATGATAGCCATGTTAACGTAGTCCTTGGCTTCACTGTTTGTGCTTCTGCTGTTTCCTGGTCTTCTGAAGGGGATTTATTTTGGGCTTTGGCCAGTGTTAGCAAGAGGGTGCAACTCATTCAGCTTGTAACCTGAATGTCATGAGGAGAGATGGCTCTTGTGGCTTTGCTCCCTGGATGGGAAGGGCAAGCGAACAAAAAAAAAAGGAAAGGAGTGGGGAAGGAGAAGAATCTGTTGCAGAATTAAGAGTTTGTGTTTTAGGAGTGGCTTTGGGCTGGAGACATGGCAGCTTGCTGCTGTTTGCTGTATTTTTTAGCTAATCACTCTGACATTGTTCCGCAGTAGCAAAGGGGTTGGTGATCTTGCAGTGGTGGTTCAATGAAGCGTTAATGCGTTGCACAGATTTTAAACTCTCCAAGAGTTAAATTTTAGTATCTCCCACAGACAGTCAGCCGTGATGGTCTTGTGGAAATGGTTTGAAGTCCCTTATCTCAGTCCTGATGTGGTTTTACAAGACTGTTTGGAAAGAAGCAGTTGCTATTTAGGATGAATGCTATGACATGCTTCAGTTTAAAGCAGATCAAATTTCTGGATGAAGTCCTGGTTTTACTATTAATAAAATCTGTAATGTGTTACAAAAATACTATTGTTCTTTCTTTTTTTTTTTCCTTCTGATTTTAGCCTTCAAAATGTCAGTTGTATGTCTTCCATGAGCACTTGTGCAGCACCGTGCTCTCAGAGGTAAGGGGGGTTTCACTGCTTGCAGAGTCCCTGTGGCACCTTGTCTTCTCCTGGGGAAACAGGTTCTTCCTGGGGGTTATTGTGCAAGGGGAGTTTATGGAGCTCAGGTTGCTGTCGAGAGGCAAGGCAGAGAGGATTAAAGTGTCCCTTGTCTCTTTGTTTCACTGCTTTGTGATTGCTGGTAGAAGTAAAAAGCAAACCCAAAACTTACTTCTGTTCTGTGCCTATCTCCAAGTTCCAGAGAGCAAATTTGTGTCTAGAGTGAGCAGGAAAGCGCTCTTAGTTGGGTTTTGCTTCCCTTTTCCACCGACATGGGAATATTTCTGTCTGCAAATTCAAGGTGATGCTGTCAAAATAGTTCAAGTTTCAAAAGTTAACTTAGTGTATATGAAAGGATTTTTGTCTCCCATCTCTTGGTAATTGGGATTAATGGGACTCTAGTTAACATCTTAAGGTTACTGTACACATGGCAGAGCAAGCAATCCTGTGAAATATGGGTATGTTTTACTTCCTGTTGTTTTAAAATTCTTGGCTTTTCTTCATCCAGTGTGCCAAATCAGATGCTGCCTTCTAAACACCACCCATCATTTACTTTTAGAGGAACCTTGGGTGCAAAATGCAATGAGCTGCAATCTGCCCTCTGCTCTCCTGGTAAAAATGTAGTGTGATGCAGTGGCTTGTGGATCCATGTTGCATTTACACTTGTCCAAAGCAAAGCAGATTTTAGGCAGCTAATTTTTTATTCTCCCATTTATATTGCCAACATGTCCATTGATTTGTCTCACTGAGTGCTGTAGGAGCTTGGATGCTGCTGCTCTTCTCTAGCCTTGGTGTGGACCTGCTTGACTTTCCCTTGAGGTCAACCAAGGGAAGAAGCTGCTGCTCTGAACATGGTTTTGTAGCATGTGACTGTGGGAAATGCCTTGTCTGAGTGGAGAGTGTCCAGGCTCCCTTCCCTAAGGAACTGGGAAACAGGGTTCAGACCATGGAACAAACTTCTGAAAAGGTCTTGTGAGCCAGTTTCTCTTGGGAGATGCAGCAGAAGCAGGAAAAGGATGTTCTGTAATGAGAAGATCATGGTATATAAACATAGACTGTGTATTAAAATCAAAACACCACAACAACATGCAGTTGTACACCCAGCAGTTTGGGAGATGAGGAGGAGAAGCAATGTTTTCCTTGACATCATTTGATACGAAATTGCAAGGAGGTCTTATAGCAGGCAACAGCCAAAATTCAGAAATACTCCAGAGGTTTGTTTGGGTGCCATAGCTGTGGGATTGGCTGTGTTTGGGTGTCTTGGCTATCAGAAGGTTCCAGCTGTATCAAATAATCTGAAATAATCAGCAGTTCATCTCCTAGACAATTAGTGCCCTCATCTTGGTGCTGTTTTTTGCATTTGTTGAAAGCTTCATGATGGCAATTACAACCAGATGGTGAGATAACTCGTTTGACGTGTCAGAGAGATCAGCTGGCAGCACAGCAAAACATGCAATGCTTCTCAGAAAAATAAAATGGGCTTGTGTTCCGGGGGGGGAAGCAAGTTGGAGGAGTGGTTTCCTCTGTGCCAGATGGTGTTTGGGAAGGGTGGGTGTTCGCTGGGGAGGCATCAGCAGACCCACTGGAAACCCTGAGGTCCAAGTGTCGAGGGCTCTACCAAGCATGTTTGTTTGAGAGCCCCACCTGATTGCTCCTAAATAGATCTTCAACACAGGGTAATTCATTTTTTCACTGTGTTAATCACCGCCACTCCTTTCATTTAGAAATGTAGAGAGAGTGCCACTTGATGCTTGGCTCCTCTGCCTGTAAAAGAGACATCAGATGCAGATCACCTCTAAGGTTTTGGGCTCTCTTTTGGGGAAAAGAGCTTCCCTATTACAGAAATTACATATGGAATCTACAGGGCCAGTTACCTTGTCTTTTTAAAAGTGTAAATAGCTGTAATGCTGTCCTTAAAACTTTTATTTCCCTCTCTCTTCCCTAAACTCATCAATGGCACAGACAATTTCTGCTTTAGCTGTCTCAGTATGTAGGGAGCAAGACCACGGGCCATCTGCCATCAAATAATTCTGTCCTAGAAAACAAGGAGGGTGGTTTTTTTCCCCCTCTTTTTTTATTAAATCCAAATGGAAAAGGCTGTGTAAATGCAAGTGTCGGAAGGACTCTTCTTTACATTCTGATTTAGTTTAGTGAGTGCTGTGAGATGTTGTGACTATAGGCCCTTTAGGGCAGAAATTATCCAGAGTTATGGGTGGGAATACAAGTGTATTGGCACAGCAGTGTAGGAATCCAGTTGCTTTTTACAGCTTGCTTTATAAAGATGCCACATGTCATCATCTTCCTGTGATGATATGGAATAGTTTTTTCTTTGTGAGGCAGTATGACCTCACCTATGAAACGTAATTTTTAAAACCGTCTTTTTAAGATACAGAGAAGAGGAACTACATCAGTATCAGTCTAGCTTCATCTAGACTTGGAAATTATTTACCAGTAAAGCAGGAGTAGCAGAAATCCACATGGGGAAATCCTTCTTCTGAAATGAGTGTGCTTAGACATGCGGGAGTTATCCCATGGAATTTTCACGGGAAGCAGATATCTTCAGGGAATCGACTCTTTGATGTGGACAATCCTACTGATTGTGCAGGCTTTTTGCATACAGAAATAAAATACATTTCTAAGACTTCTTAATATTCTTTCCTTCTTCCTATAGCAATCTAAAAATTCCTACAGAACAAGCAAAAAAAAAAAAGCCCAGAGTAAGAATTTTATGATCTGTATTGCTGCTTTTTATTGCTAGGCCAGTTGATTTTCTTCACTTGCTAATACTTTCCAAGTCATGATCATCGAAGTGAGCTTTGCGTGTGCGTCTCCATACACACACCCTCATTCCTTGGTGGATATGATGAAAAACCTGCGGTGATTCACAGCACACTCACTATTTACTTTACCAGTGTTACCCATGCCCGTGTTGCTTGTCGGTTCAAAGGAATAGCAGTAAACCCCGCTTTCTCTGCCAAAATAGTACAAGTATGGTATTAAAAGTTATCAGAGGAGTCATAAATGAAGGAAACCCCTGTATTTTTGTAGTGTATGCCTCGGAGAGAGCTGCTGCTTGGAGATCAACACGGGATGGCTAGTGGGAGCCTTGGGTTAAGTTGCTTGCTTAACATAGTTAATGATTGCTTTATCAAACAGTAACCGTCTTTTAAAATGTGGTCCTGAAAGTAATACTACAGGAATGCCGGAGGGAAGTTCCAGTCTGTTTGTTTGTGACTGTGAGGGTGGTTTTTACTGGTTAATAAATGCAGGGTTTACATGCTCTTGACTGGGATTTAAGAGTTCAGGTAATTCCTCTTTTCAGCTCCAGTCGTTTGCCAGAAGAATGTAATTCAGAAATGTGTGATACTACAATGAAGAAATTCGTGCACAATCCTGATACTTTAAGAAGAACAAGAGGGAGAACTTTTTCTATTTTCCAATTTGCTCTATTTTTATATGTATATATGTTTGTAGTAAAATGCCTTTTAGCGTGCAGTACCCTGCAGTGCCTTGCAAAACACTCCCCATTTCTTAGCAGGAACCCATCAGCAGAATGGATGAAAGAGACTTTTAGTAATAAATCTTAAGAAAACATTGTGTAAAACCGACATTGGGGTGATGCTGTTCCGGTGTAGATGGAGGGGTGAGATTTGTTGTGCAGTGCATTATCTTCCAGTGCTGTATGTTCCCTGGCTAATTCACACAATACAGTTGATTTCCCAGCCGGTAACTAGCTTTGCCATTGTTACTCCTGTGCGCGTAATTGCTCTTTGAACTCGGCAGGTTGGCTCAGGCTGTGAGGTTCCCTGACTGCAGATGCTTTCCCAATGGGGAGAGGGCAGGGGCCAAGTCTCCTTTATCTGGTAGAACAGGAGGCGGCGGGCGGTGTCGTGCCTGCGTTTGGTTCTGCGTGCACAGCCACAGCCTTTCCTGGTGTGGTAACCAAACGATGGCCTAAGGTGCCCTGGTGACTTTGGTTTAGTTGGTAAAATCTCCCACACAGCATTTAATAAGCTAAACCCCAACCTGAGCTGCTTCTCCTTTTGACATTTAATCCACTTTAACTGCTCTTTCCAGGTGTGCTCAGTAGACCAGATTCATCTCTGTGGATGAGTCTACTGAGTAGGCTTTGCCCCAGAGCAGAAGATCAACCTGTGGAAAAGTGCAGGCAGCCCAGAAGCGTATGGCAGAGACTTGCTGCTGAGCTTCATCTGCTGGCCATCACCTGCCTTCTTGTGCTTTTGATCCTTTTGGAATACCTTGCCGTTAGGAAGTTCTCAAATAGTCTGATAAAGTCTGTCCTGGAGGGGTTGTGTTTAAGATGGGTGTAAAGGATTTAAGACCAACTTAGAGGTCTGGGATATGGTGATGGACAGCAGATCAACAGCTTTGGGGATAAATCAAGTAACAGGACAGTAACAAATACAGCTCAGCGGCACAGTTATTCTTAGATGGTGCTGGACACCCGTGTGGGTCTATATATAGCCATATACTTTGTGTAGTCACTGCTCCACATGTGCTCACGGAAGCCTGGGGTGGGTCACCGCATGGGACTACCGTGGGAGGCAATGTGTGCCTCCCCTGTGGCTAGCAAGGTAGAAGATGGTCTCCATCCCCCTCGGTGAAGGTGCTGCGATGCCGGTTTGGGTGTTGGGACCCCCAGCAGCTGTGCTGTCCCTTGCACCTGGTGACTCCTTCCTCCCTCTCTTCCAGGAGCTGAGCGTCGTGACCTGCTGTCCTCCTCCCTGCTCGGTGTGGGAACGACCTGAAGGACGTCTTGGAGCCACCTGTACTGCTTCATGCAGTTAAAGTAAGGTTAAATGTTTTGGTAGTTCCTTCAAGTACAAGCAAGGGTCGAGGAGAGGGGTTTGGAGGAACGGGTTTGCCCAGCTTACCTGCTTGACAGCAGGAGCGGATCCTGATATCAAAGCATGTTACAAACAAATTCAACAAGTTATTTGGCCATAAAATACAGTTTCTTTGTGGTGGAAGGAAAAAAGTAAAGGAAAGGAAAGGGGTGTGTGGTCTCATCCCTCGCATCAGCCATATGCCATGGTGTAAAATAGCGCTTAATGCTCAGAGCATCAGCTGTTTTCCCTATTATTTAAGATACGACTTTCATGTCCCCAGGGCAGGCATGTGGTTACAGCCCGAGGATTTCTGTGGGAGCCGGTCAGGATCAGAGCTCACGTCCACGGGGCTCAGGTCCCACCGGCTGCTGGTTGGGCGTGCTTCCCGGTCGTCATGATGGCTGGCTGTCTGTCCTGGAGCGGTCGCGGCAGTGAGGCTTCTGGGTTTGTTTTTCTGATAACACCAGCTTCTTGGTGTGGTGAACCAGATCAGGGGATGGACCTGACCTAAAAGCGAATATATGGTTATTGCAATACTGAGAGTAGCTGTTCTGACTCATGGAGTTACACCCATTCTCTCCAAAAAGACTTGAATTTGCAAAAACTGTTAGCCTGAAGCAAAGAAACTGCGAGAGTCTTGCTTGGAAATGGGCACTTGCCGTGTTTGAGCTCTGTTGAGGGAGGGAGGAAGGAAGAACACGGCAAGCTGCTGCTCTTCTCCTCCCGCTGTCTCTAACATGTTTACCTTCTGCACTCTCACATTTTCCATGGTCTTGCCTGAGAAGATCAGTGCTTTAACAATACTGGGTCCAAATCATTTGGCGTTACTGAACTGTAGCAACAGCTGGGTGGATTAATCATGAACTGCTGTTACTGTGAGAGACAAGTATTTATTGTAATTATTTGGGTTTCCTTTTTCTAGTGGGGTTGGGCGGGGAAATGATACCTGTTTTCAGGGCTTGAGAAAGAACTGAAGTCTTTGGCAATATTATGAATGAAACCTGCTTTATTGGGAATGAATATGTGGATGGCTGAGAGCTGATCTCCAAGTTCATCTTGAACGTCGATGCTCATTAGCCAAATGTATGGGGTCGTGTTTAAAGGAGGAATGCACGACACCAGTTGCCATGTGTCCTGGGTTTGGCCAGGACAGGGTTAATTTTCACCGGACTCCAGGAAGGGGCACGGCCGGGGGGTGGGGGCTGACCCCACCTGGCCAAACAGAGCCCGGT
>Ga0065711_1009877_pt1 | contig 18385 bp, 16 predicted proteins | sample Hoacrofraction12_FD_59098 | JGI IMG/M metagenome (GOLD analysis project Ga0065711, IMG submission 59098) | Hoatzin crop microbial communities from Cojedes, Venezuela - Epithelial fraction 12 v2 (version 2) | ecosystem: Host-associated > Birds > Digestive system > Esophagus > Crop | place...
GGAGGGGGGACGGGGGGGTCCCGGTCGCCGCGGCAGCGGGGCGGGTACGGGGCGGCCGCGAGGGGCGGCGGAGCGCCGCTGGTCCCGTCAGCGGGGACGGGGTCGGCGCTGCGAGGTGGCTTGGCGGGACGGAGGGAGGGACAGCCGGCGCTGGGGAGCTTAACGATGAGGTACGAGGAGCGGCAGGACCCCGCCGTCGGGCTCGCTGCGCGGCGGCGAAAGTTTCCTTGGGGCAGTGGCCCGCCGGAGCTGTCAGGCCGGCTCGCCGCTGCCTGAGCTCCCCAGACAGGGCCGCTGTCCCCCAGTGCCGGGGGCTCTTCCCTTCCCGCTGTGGCGTGGCTCCTCCAGCGGGAGCCAGGGCCGGGTGTTCCCCTCGGGGCTCCGCTCCCTTCCCGGCCCGCTCGGCCCCGGCAGAAATCCCCAGAGCTGCGCGGTGCGGCTTGAGGACAGCTCCCACCAAGAAGGAGATGCCCGGGTGTTGTTTGGCTGTGATAGCGCGTGACTGAAACCTTGCGGGCTTTGGAAATTCGGGGAGGAAAAGAAAGAGAAAAAGCAAGCAGGCAAAACTTCAGTGGCTGGTAATTTACTCCTCCCGTTAGAGAAGCGCTACAGCACATCGGGCAGAAATGGTCTCAAACGTGGTGTGAGCTCTGAGGGCCAGCCTTGGGTCTGATGCTGCCTTTCGTTTACGCGTGAGTCTCGCACGTTGTCTTCTCACTGCCTTGGCTGCGGTGATAAAGAACGCTTTCATATAGCAGAGAAAATGATTCTTGAAGAGCTGCCCAGCCTGAAAACTAGCCTAGGCATTTAGCCAACAATACAGTAGCGTTTTCTGTGCTTTTAAATTCTTATTTGTCTATGTTTTTTTTTTTTTTTGCAAGACAAGATACCAGAGAACATGGAATAAAATTTAAAAAACAAACCTGCTAGTCTTAACTATGAAAACATGGAAAGTAATATACAGGTTTTTGATACGTTTTACCTTTAACTCAAAGCTAACTGATTTTAAAAATATTTTGTCCATAATTTCATTAAAAACTCATTGGCTAATATTGTTCTGGTTTGTTGTATAGCTGCGAATGCAACAGGTTTTAATAGATCCTGGCGTATTGTAAGAAGAGTTGCAGCACAGAAGTAAGCTAAGTTTAGCTTTTTATTGCTTAGTGTTGCTTTAGTGTTGGAGAGATTCTTAGATTTTTATTTTCTTAGTATTTACTGGTTAAGTAAATTTCCATTATGCTCTCTAGAAATAAAAAACAGTGTACAATTGCTAGGTATTAACATTAAATGACAAATTAGTAATGATATTAAGTTATCCAGACCGTAGGACCCTTTTGGTTCAGTCTTGCAGAGTTTAGAGGAGATTGAAAGTATTTAAAGGTCAGACTTAGCAATACATTTCATTGTGCAGTGAATGACATAGTTGTTTCTTCCACAACAGCATTTGGCTGCCTATTTGCACTTATGTAGTGGACTTAGTAGGGTCTCCTGTAGATGGAAGTTAAAATGAGTGTTTCTTAGCAGTTGAGGTGGATGAACGTTGTTTTTACATCTAAAAATTTATAGTATATTCAGACCTTATAAGATATTAATATGGAAGTTCATCAAATCCTGCTTTCTGTTTAAAGTTTCCATTTTTTATAAACCATATTAATCACATCTGCGACTTTAGCATAACACAAAGAGTGGTCTTTTTGTTCTGTGCCTGTACAGGGCCCATCACAATGCATTCTTTGACAGAGAGTTCCTATGTGCAAGTAATCCGCGATAGTTATAAAGTGAGTACAGTTATACACAATGCAGAATTTTTTCCTTTGCCTAAGCTTTAAATAGCTTGTAGCCAATGTTCTTCATAAAATGCCATCAGTCTTTCTGTAACAGACTAAATGATTTTTTTTTATCACCAAAATGTTGTCCTGGGAGTAAATTCCCTCAAATGTGTTCCCTGGAATGACATTGCTCTAAAGAAGTCTTTATTATACATTTACTATTCTACACACTAAAAAAGATTTGTTACTTTGTGGTTACATGGATACTTGTTCTGTGTAAATACATTTCCCTATCAGGATGAAATATGGGAGCTCAAATGGGTGCTATATGTTGACTGTAGCAATAGGTAATAATCAGGTGTTAAGTAGGAGCTGGGAACTGATGAAACCCCTTTATGGTTTATTTCTGGACATCTTAATGCTTGGTCTATTAGATATTAAACTTTTGTAAGGGAAGTGTAATGTGATTTTTGGCTGTCAGAAGCTGTTGATGGAAGCACTTTCAATGCTAGTACGTAACTATGTGACATGAACTAGGAACGTTGTTTCTTTCTCTTTCTGGATTTCTGCTGCTGAGTGTGCCAACACCAGGGTCTGCCGTGTGGTGCTGCGATACCAGGGCTGACCCTCCAGACCTGGAAATAGTGTGACTGGCTGAGGAAGAGGGTGCATTTCCCTTCAAGTGTTCCAGTACTGTGTCTAGAGCTCTCTTTGTGCCTGGGTAGCTCACTTAAAGCTGTGTTGGGTGTTTGTATTCTACAGTAACACCTGCGGCCTTAGACGTGCCGTTTGGCTGGCTATATGGGCCAGCAGAAACCAAGGCTGTTTTTAATGTGCTGCTAGTTCCAAAAATATTTGTCCCCGTGGTATCCCATCACAATTCCAGTACCTGGTTGTGGCTGCTGATTGCTCTTACAGTGGAGCTCAGCCTGGTGTTACACGAGAGGAGGAAGGGAGGGCCTGTTTGCATGGGAGGCCCTCTGGGAGGGGAGCGGTCAGTGTGTCTGGGACAGTGTGGTGGGGAGCAGGATGGAGCGCAGCTGCCGCGTGCCTTTTTCTCCATGATCTGCTTCCTCTGCATCTTCTGCTCTGCATCCAGCTGGTCTCAGTTCACTCGTGCACGCTTCTGTTCCCTTGTCTCAGTGTAGTTTGAGAACTGCTATGTAAGTAGTCTTGAAGTTGGGAAAGAAGGGTTATGAAAAAGTGCTCTACACCACAATAAAAATCTTCATGCATTACTGTAGGATTCTCTTTTTAGTATGCACCAGTGACTAGAAGACATTGCATTCCTTCATGGAGTGTGCATTGGGGCCTGGGTAAAACCATTCACATCAAGTTTAATTGAATTGTAAAATTACAGTGGTATAAGTTGAAAACTTGATGCTAGGGCATGCAAGGTATCCTGTGACATTTTTGGAGAGTTTAAAGTACTTTGCTGGGCCCTGAAGTTTGGGAGCTACTTGTGCAGGACCCAGCGAAACAGAATATATATTCTGCTGTTGAAAATATCTCCTCTACTTTTCAGCTGCCTCTGTGGCCCGAAAAAGGGGAGACTGGCAAGGAGCTCTTATTGGAAAAGTTCTTTCCTGTTGTCTTTAAAAACTTCACAGATGAACTCTCCCATCCTCTATGAACCTTATAGATGTGTCACCTGAAAGAGCTGCTGAACGGGTTAATTAACGTGAAAGCTGCCCTTTGCCTTTCCCTGCTTGGCATTGTTTCCAGGCTGGAACTTGAAGCCTCCTGGCCAGCTGTTTATTTCCCAGTCCCCTCCAGAGTTCCTGAGCTTGTCCTACACACATTGGCAAATGAGAGCATCAAAGAAATGGCGGGGCAGTCCCAAGTGGCAATGCTGAACCACACTTCCAGCTGTGCTGCTGTTTGCTATCCCAGGCTGAGCAGCTGCAGCAGTTTTCCTCGTTATTGCTGCTCTGTATGGCATAGTCCTCTAATCACCTTCCTGGGAGGCAGCAGGTGATGAGGCTTGAGGGAGGGACAGAGGTGGAGGGGTTAAGTTTGAGCTCCTGAGAACACAGTTGACAGGCGTGAGCAAGCCCAAGGCTGGGAGGGAGTTGTCTTCCATAGTAGGGACAGTTTCTTATGATTTCCAGCAACGTGCTCGGTGCGCCAGGTGAACCTGAGCAGTGCGTTGAGCGGAGCTGCAGTGAATAGGTGAGAGAGGCGCTCAGCTGATCGGTGCATTATGATGTAAGCGTGTGAAATTCATTTCTATTTGAAAGTTATATGGAAAAATAAAATTACTTTAAACATCATTCTGGAAATGATGCAAAGTAAATCACTGTTGGTTTGTGCTGGGTATGCTTTTCTTAACCTACTGCAGGGTTAGCTTCATTAACTAGTCTCTGTGCTGTGGTCCACCTCCTTTCCTCTTTCTGATCGCATTGTGGTAAGTAAAAGGAAGGATTATTCTGTAAGCAAGACTCTCTGCTATTTTATAGACTGTGCTATTAGCTAATTTACACGCTTGTGTATAACCACAAGGACTTAGAGCAATATTGCCTGCTGCTGACAAGAATGATAACTTGTAGCAACTCTTGTAGAAAACATTCCTTATGCATAACATTCCTTATGTTAAATGCTGTATCAAAATACAATTAAAGCAACAGCAGATCGGAGATTATTGTTGTTCTCCCTCTTACCCCACCAATGCAAATGTGATTGTGTTACTTATTCGAGCATATTCCTTTTAAAATGTTTATTTTTCATTAGTTGCTCAGTGCTGCCCTTTTTAAGCACTCTTTGAACCAGCCCTGTTCAGGTTGTTGTATCTCTCTCTTAAAACCTCATAATGTCAGTGGTAAGAGGAATGTATTCTGAGGAAAGATAGACATAGATGCTTCGATTAACATTTCAAAAGCTTTTCCTATTATATTAAAAAAAAAAAGTAGCCCATGGCCCTGCTTTATTCAAGCTGTTGTGATACACTACTTCAGATGTATTTGATGCAAGTGTATAATGACACAGGATACTGGCGTCACTAGTATTCATACAGTTTATTTTTGTTTTCAACTTCTACTTAAATGAGCTTTTATGTGCTTTTTGGATAGTGTTTAAAAAGTGTATTTATATTTCTTGAGGAAAAAGTGTTTTCAAGGAGAGACCATTTGTTTTCTTTTACTTTTCTAAAGGTAGGTGGGAGGATTTTTTTCTTCTTTTTGTTACTTTTCTTGAGCTGATTTAAACCTTACTCTGTGAAGTTGCACAAAACAAGTGTGTGTTGGATAAATCAGCACTCTGTTAATGGAATATTGCCATAATCTCTATTAACTGCTTTACTAGATGTAAATGGAAATAACTTCCTTAGAAATCTGTATATAGTTTACATTAGCACAAGAAATACATTGCGGTCAAAAAGTTCTCTGGAAAATGGATTTAGCATGACTTTTTTTTTATAGGTATTCACCATATGTTCCATATGGATGTAGTTTTCAAATACAAGACAAAAAAACTGCTTTTTTTGAAGAAAATGACAAAATTGCGTTTCATTTCAAAGGGATCAGAATGTCTCTGTGAAAAGAAAAGGTACAAATATAGGAAAAAACAGGTAACAGGCAAGAGTGGAAAACACCTTTTAGCTTGCTTATGACTGTTAGTTACTTCTCATGCTATTCCAAAGTTTAGTCTAAGGCAGACCATTGAACACAGTACAGCGAAGTGTCTTGCTTCTACCCTGACCTTGTTTCCTTAGTCTTCTCAATCATGTATTTTAGTACATATATTCCTTGCTGCCTTGGTACTGTCGTCTTCTCACACCTAGACAAATGGCAGGCCTTTATCTACTTTTATCTACCATAATAGCTGAGTGAGTGTTGTTCCTCTGTGTCCATCTGTTACACAACAGTCCCTTTCTTCAGGTGGTGGTAGTTGAGTTCCGTCCCAAAAGCCATGGCTTTTCGGGTTGGTACCTTACGGTGGGAAAGAGCTGTCTCGGACCTCCCAGAGCTGCTGTCTGAAAATCTGTACAAACTGCATTGGTTATGCATTGCTCGGGATTACAAGCTTTTTTTTTTCCATAGAAGAGCTGGGATTTTTAAAATAAAAGTTGAGGTTGTAATTTTGTGTTTATAGAGAGGAGGTCCCTCTCCCAAACAAATGTATTTTAACATTTGTGTATCCTGTTTTGTAACCTAGCCTATTGTTAAGGTTATCTTGACATCTTTTCCTCTCGCTCTCAAATTAGTTATTTTTCATTGCCTAGTCTATTATTTTAAGTTTCATGTAAACTATCATTGAGGTGGCTGCTCTTTTCTCTTAGTATCTGTACTTGGCACTAGCAGGTGGTTTTCGTAAGTCACATCTGTGTTTTTGTAAGGGTACTGAATCAGCAGCCTTTCCCAGATGTATTCTTCTTGTGGTTGCATGAAGCAAGTTTTCTAACTTTGGTGAAGGGCAGACTTTCTAGCTCTTTAAAAGGGCAGGACTCTGCATGTCCTGAGTGGCCACCACTGCCCATTCCACAGAAGATGATACTTCTGCTGATTTTTATGTGACAGTACTGTGCCTGTACTCATTTACGCCGGGAGCATGAGGTGCTAGCTACTGGCAGTTTACTTCCTTGAGGCTGACTGTCTCTTCTCTTCTTTCACTTCCTTTGTTGCCTGTGCAACAATGTCCTAAAACAACAGCAGCAAAACCAGCTTTTGGAAGCCCTCTAACTAACATTTTGCATTGTCACAGAACGCTTTTCCTCACAAGTCCTAACAATACTTTTTGAGTGCCAGAATGTTTTGGAGCAGGGATCAGATTTTTTTGTGTGCAGCAAATTAAAATGGGACACAATGTCATTAAATAACGTGGCCAGAGCCATGGCTGTGCTGAGCAGTTTCATTCTCTATAACCACATAGTCTGTCTGACAGAGGTTGTAGTAGTTTATGACTGCATGCATAGGGAGCGCTGCGCACCTCCCCTGGGGAGTGGTGCAGAGGGTGGATGCTAGTCTTGTGGGACCTTTGTGCAGTACGCAATGAGACGCCAACGCTGTGCACAGAGAACTTATGCAAGTTTTGGGAAGGATTTCCCCAGTTTCCTTTTCTTTAGTCCAATGCTTTATGTAAACTTTAAAAAGCAGTGCAATTCTAAAATTTTCCTCTCATCGTCCTATGTGTAGCATAGATTTTAAACAAGATAATGGAGTTTTGCACCTCTCTGTTTAGAATTTAAGGGTTTATTGTAGTAGCTGCTTGTGATACAATGAAAGAGGTGCCTAAGCAAGAGATGAGAGAACGCATGGCAGCATTCAGTGTCTCAGTCATTTATTTAACTGTGATCACAGATTATAGTTCTGTCCTGGTGGAATGAAAACTGACTACTGCATCCAAATTCTGGTTTGCGTGGAAATCGCAGCTTTTGCACAGAATTTCTTTGAGGCAAAAGTCTGTGAATTATACTATCTCATGACACAGTGAACAGTTGGGAAATCAAGGGTGAGTGAAACTGGACCAACTGGACTGTAGCTTTAAGTCCTCCTTGTTTCATGCTTCCTTAAATGCTGGTGATATGGCAGATGAAAAGACTTTTTCCTCTCCTCTTCCCTCCTCCCCTTAATGTTTCTGTATGAAAGAGAAAGCATCATTATTTCACAGCTGTTCAAAGCACTGATGGGTCAGCAGGAGTGTTTGTGACTTGAATTGCTCAAGGGAAGTTGTCTGACCCTCTTGTTCTAGCAGTACAAGACTTTGGAGATGGTGCAGACAGGAACATTCTTCTTGTATTGTGCCACAGCATGGGCAGGATGACAGAGCTCACTGGGACCGGAGGAGGCCGTCCTGTGCTTCCTCTCCTAGTTATGAATACGTATATCACAAGTCTGGTAAGATTAAGATGACTTTAACTGAGCAGGCCTGTGTCTGAAAAGAGCACTGACAATGCCTCATGTTTATCTCTGCCATGTAATATTTGCCATATTTGTGATGCCATTATTTGCAAAGAAGAATAGGGGGAAACCACATGAGGATGATGGTGATCACTAGGAATGGTCATTTTTGACTATCAGATTGTGTTAGCTGTTGTCGAAGCCAATGAAAGCCCTATGCAGCTAGGAGTAGCCTTGAAAGATAACTTGAGCAGCATGTCTACTATAGCGACGTGCTGACTTGGTGAACTCTGTGTACTTGGCTTCAGTATAGATTTTTAAATTATTTATAAACATCTGTTCTGAATTTGGTAGGAGGATTGCTGACTGAGTGTGCACTACTATTTTGCAAGGCACAGTAAAACAATTATGACTTAAAGAGAAATATCCAAAATAGTATTGGGTAGTACTAAATAATGAATAACACTGAAAACAAACTTTAGGTAAATTTATTGGTTATTGATTTTTTGTTTTTCTTTTTAAAATCTATTAGCCGAAGTGAAGATGTTTATACTGTTATAAGCTCTTGGTTTTTACAGCTTACAGCAATAAGGATAAGGATACAGATTATGCTGGTGTTGTGGAGGGATGCTGTGTTTGGGAAAATTGTGGTTGTAGGTACATTAACTTGTCAGTAGAGCGCAGAAGCTCTAATGGCTGAAGGCTTTGACATTCTTCTTCACAATTTTTGATGGACCAGCATGGAGTCTTAGTGCTCTTCTCATTGCACTCTTGGTCTCCAGACGGATGTGTTCTCAACCTGTTTTGTCTGGGGCAGTATTCTCTGAAGACTAGCATAACTTCGAAAATACACCCTGCATTGTTTGTTTGTTTCTGTGACCAAGGTCAGTCGCTCAGAAGGTGCAAAGATGACAGCTTCTCAAAGATACCTCTGCCAAGGCCACCAATAAACAAAAGGCAGACACACTTTACGATATACTGTTAATGAGAAGGAAGAGATAAATCTGAATGCTCCCTGAACTTTTCCCATAAAAACTTTAGCCTTTATGACAAAGAAAAAGCTTGGGTTAGATTTGCCTCAGCATTATACTGCAGCTGCTGGCATGGTGACTGCATAGGGGTGCTATTAGATAGCACGAAGTGTCCCAGGTACAAGTGAAGGTTAGGTTGGTAAGTGTTGTACCTTACTTATAGGCTGTCATGGCTATTGGTCACATCCTGGGAAGTGGCAGAGTCCTGGAGGACAGCAGCAGTGACTGCTGGCATGCATCCTGCTGAGCTTGCTATAGATGTGCTTTTGGTTGCGTTTGTAAGCAGAGTGTGAAGATGTCCATCACAGTAGGCCACAGAAGGCTACTTCTTTCTAGAAAAGTCTGGAAAAAGGATTAAAGTGAATTGTTCCAAAAAACAGAACTATCCCAATTGCCCAGATCAGCAAAAATCTCTGCAAGAGGGGAGGGATTGATACTGTTGCCGTACTGCTTTTGAGGTCCTCTGTCTCAGCACAGGTTGAGATTGGCTTTGGAGTTAACCTGGGTGATGGGAATTGGTAGGAAAGCATGAGTACTGGCAATAATTACACTGCAGGGTTATTTTCAAAGTTTGTATGAGTAGACACATACTCCTTTCAAAAATGATTTAAGATTTCTCATCTACTTGAGGTATATATTTGCTTTTGTATGTTTGATTACTTTGGTGAGCATTTGGTAGTCTGTATCTGTTTTGCTATATGACATGGTGTCTTGATCCATGCATGATTCTTTTCCACTGGCTTGTTCTTCAGGTGTTGCAGAGTGTCTGTTGTCCCTCTGAGATTGCATTAGCTTTACGAGTTGGCTGCAGAAACGATTTGTTGTAGGAACAGCACGTGTTATGAGGGGACTTCCCTTTGGGCTGCCCTTGTTTTCTGGACTGTCACAGCAACTTTACTTCTGTCTGGTGTTCCTTGTAGCTCCTTATTGCAGCACTACTGCCGCATTCTATATTTGTGTCACTGTTCTGTTGCTGGGTCTTAATCTCTCTAAAACTTTCTGTGTCTGAGAAGATCCAGATCTTTCCTGCGACATGTACCATTAAATGGTCTTTTTACAGCTCTATCTTTGCATGAAAACAAATTGTCTGTACAAGGTAGTTGAGAAGAGAGGCAATTCCCAAACATAGCATGAATTTTTTAAGAAGTGGGGAAGAATGGAGGATGGGGAAACTAAATGTTAAGATCATTGTGACTTCTGAGCAGCGTAGGTCAAATGTTTTGTGTACTTCGGGATTTGTTTTACTGGTACAAGGAATAGAGCTTTCGTACCTGTGGAGCAGAGCACCCATTTCAAGGAAGATGGATGGTTTTATCAGTCAAATGTGAACTGTGGTGCACACATGTAAAAGACTGTACTGACAAACACAGTTTTTGCTGAGAGGGCTTTTGTAGTGTTTGCAATCTGGAGTTAAGGTCAGAGCATGCAGAACAGCTGTGAGTCTGCTTTGCCTTCTGGGCTTTATATATGAAACTCTGCTTTCTTTCCCAAAGTTTTCTGGTTTGTACCTAAAAGAAGCATGATATAAACATGTTTACAGGGAGGTTGAATGTGTGCTTTGTAGAGCTGAGGATGGCTGCAGGTCCAATTTTGTTCATGCTCAGTGCTCTCTGGCTGTAAGCTGCTGTGGAAGGGAGGGGTCTCTACTCCCACCACTGTGTGTTCCTGCCCTTTCTCTTACTTTGGCTTAGCAACTGTGTGACCGCTGTGCTTGGTGCTCTGGAAGGGCTCGCTGGCCCTGTGGCATCATGGTTATTTATCTTAGTGTGTTTGTTTTCTGATCACAGCTGATCTGAGTCATTGCATGGGTGTGTTACTGCTAGGTCAGACGCAAGAAACAAATGGGAACACATATGGGGTGTTGGAGCAGAGAAGAGAAATTGCCCTTTGCAGCAACAGCGTACAGTTAAGATAAATAAAGTACGCTGTGAACCTGCACCCAGAGCAAGGGGAGACTTTAGTTCTATCCCTGTTTGCTGGTGACTTTCTTCTCATGTGAGACTTGAACAAAGCTACGCGACTCCTGCATAGAGCTTTTTGTCTGCATAGTGAGGAATCATGCTACTTTGGAGCAAATGGTGGTGTGGTAATTTTATTTTGTGTTTGTATTTTACTGTTTTTATATTTATTTTGATATAAATATATGAATATGAGTATATAAATTTTTATGTCTCAAATTTTCATACTTCAAAGGTCTTGCGCGGGGAATTTCTTCTGTATCTCAAATCTTTAGTAATGACTGTGGCCAGGGATAACATCAGGTGACGAGAACCCACAGTATGAAGTCATTCGTTCATAGGGTTGTGTGTAGTGCACGTGGACTAAAAGCAGTAAGTTTCATGTAATTATTATTATAGGTGGGGTTCGAAGCACTGCTTGTTGCTGATGTTGCCTTACGTCTGCAATTAGAATACCCTAACATTTAAAATTGTTAAAAGCTTTGCCAGAATTCAACCATTTGAGTAGAAATCTTCCATGCATGAATGTCTGCCTCAGGCTAGATATTTTTAATTATTTTAAAGTTTCATCCAGAAGAGTTCAGCAGCTACAGAAGATGAGGTTAAGGGAAAATAAGGTTTAAAAATATTTAAAAACAACTTAGGGTGACCTTTTATTTGAATTTCTAATTGCATTAATATTGAAAATCTGGTATGCATTTTTTTAATTCCCCCATCTGAATAGATCCATTTCTGCCCAAGTTCTAAACAACTAAAACTCTTTAACATGCTCAGTGAAGATTTGTAAGAACATAGTAGGTAGAAGTTTTAAGGGATCTGCTTTCTCTGAGTGCATCTGAGCTTGTATTCTCTAGTGTTGACCAAATTGTGCTTCCACCATCCCCATGAGTCAAAAATCTCATCAGCTGAGCACTGCCTTGATAAATTGAGCTCAGTGTTGTCCACATCACAATTGAAGTCCAGGTACAGGACCTGAGAGCAAAGACTTCTATCCCATTTAATCACAATAATCTGTCTGCTGACCACAGCTGTTGTCCAGGAAGAAACTCCAATTCAATTGTGGAGTGTACAAGTAAACTTGGGATAGAGACTGGAAGAGCTGACAAGGAGAGCAGGATCATGTGCCTTTGGAGCAGAGAGAGAAGCCTAAAACCAGCTACAGCGCGGTAGAAGGGAGCCAAAACCTGCAGAGCAATTGAAGACACTAAAATTGAACGTGGGCCTGTGGACAAGATGTCAGAGAGAACAGCTAGCAGGTACCTGTGAGGGAATGATGTGTGTGCATAGTGGGAGGAGGATAGGAACTCAGTAAACTGCAGCTGCGGTAAGAAGACTGGAGGGTTAACAGTATGATGTAAAAATAGCAATGGCTCATGGGATTAGGAAGCAGGATAGGGCCAAGACCATACTGGGGCAATGGAGAAGAGAGTATGTGTAACCAAAGCAAGCTCTGTCCTAAAGGATCCCTCCAATTTTGTCTGTCTTCTGCTGTTCTTAAATTCTTGTGAAATTCTCAGTCAGAATGTCACATTTCCTCTTGAATCTGGTCTGCTGTAGAGGATAGCTGTCAGCTTTGTCCATTAGCTCACCTAGCAGAGGTTTGTATGTGGGTATTTAAGTCCCCAGACTTACTTGTCTTGGAAAGCACTTGCTTTTCAAAACTTCTAAGAAAATGCACATGTACAGGTTAAATGCATCAGTTGCAAATTTCTTCATTAGATATTCACAGCCTCTATCCTTAGGCACTTGTCCTTCATTTGTTCTTTAGGGAGACTTATGGGGCTTCTGTTCAGTACTCAGCTGCGTGTAATGCAACATTTGGTACCCAGCTGCACATAATCCAAATTCTGTTATGAGTATTCCTCTTTCTTCTGGGGTCTAACTCAGGGCTATGGTGGCTGATGTATTGAACTCACATCTTAACTAAAACCTCTGGGAGCCATGCTTGTATTTTCTATGTGAAGTGCAGTGTATAAGTACGCGTTACAGAACGTACTAAGTCTAGTCTGTCTCAAGGCAAGCTCTCAAAATTAGTAAAGTGACACACTTTAAGGTAAAGCATTATTTTCTGTCTGTAAAACAGGGAACACCCTGTGCTCAGTAATCTGTTTAAGACTTCTTTATGCTTGTAAAGCTCAAATGCTACAGTGGTTGTCTCTGTGGAAGTCTTAAGTGTCCTAAGGCATTGTTTTGAGTGTTGTTTTGGTACAGAAAGCGCGGTGTAAAAACAGAACCAGAGAGGAGGGGGCCCCTAAGGCAGGCCACATTGTGCTACATGCTGCCTGGAAGCTAGGGCTGTCAGTGAAAGGAGATTGTAATGGGTGGGGGAGTAAATACTTCTGTATACCTGTAAGGAAATCTGTTAAAAGACAGATCTGGGGCTATGAATGAACAGTGGTCAGCTGCGTTTAAATTTACTAACTCTTGTTTTATCGTATATAGTATTTATCTGACCTGATGATACCGATCCAGCTGATTATCGGGGATATATATACAGCTAATCTCAAATGACAATGTATGTGCCTTCAGCTTGACTTAAAGTGTGACAAAAATGCACTAAGAACAAAATTCATTCTATTTTTAACCAATTTCTTCCAGCTTATAAAGGCATTAGGCTTCATAAAAATGGTGATAAAGTTGCAGCTTACAAGATTTGTCAGTATCAGAGTGCAAAGCAAAATATGGAAGAAATGTAAAGGATCAAACATCTTTCTCCTGTTCTTAGCCAATCAGTACCAAAGTGTTTGGTTATTTTCTGCTGTCGGATAGTTAGGCTGCTGACCTCATCCTCCTCATTTCTATCTTGCTGTGCATAAAAAAAAATCCATGATAATTAGTGAGAGGAATGTGAATCAACACACCTATAAATAAGAGCATCCTTAACTTCAAGTAGCAATCATGTTGTCAGCCCAGAAATAAGGTGTTGGTTGGTTTTTTGCTTTTTTTGCTTTGGCCACATGCTTTTTTCATTCTTTTCTAATACGACTCATCTTCGGAAGTGGAAGATGGCTGTAGTAACCAGTCATAGCTGTGTTCAATAGGAGTTTTATACAGAGAGTATATATGACTGTGTGGTTCTTTGCACTTGTGGAACAATCCTGTCCATTTACGTTTGAGGACAGTTTTGTTTTGCTAAAGAGTACTTTTCTGAGGACTATAACAAACACTTTGGATTATATGGTAAAAAATCAGACAGTACAATTTGACAACACTTGTGGCTCACACGTCTGTGACATGGATCTGAACTCCACAAAGCACAGCCAGTCTACCCGTGCTTCACTGCTTCCATGTACATGTAATTTAAAACAACTCTTAAATTGAAATAAAATCCTAACAAAGTAGTTAGGACAAGCACTTCGAACCTCTTTAATGATCGCAGTCCTGTTTTGTTCTTTTGCTATTGAGATACATGGCTGCGCATCTGCAAATGCTACTTTCTCTTATAGAGTGTCTTATGAGTATCTGTTTTAAAGCTCTTTCTGACCTGCAGTTTCTTAAAGTAAACAGCTTTCTGGGGTTTTCGATTTTGACATATATCTTTCTGTGTTTTCATATTTTAAATCAATTTTTGAATGTGTTCTGTTTCCAGAGAGAGTGCAGAAGGAGGAAAAGTGATTGTAGAAGTTGATGACAAAGTGGCAAAAGTCAGAAATATAAAGGTATGGTTTTTTGTCATCTTCTTTTTCTCATATAAGGACCCTGATACCCTGATGCTTTGCTATGTTTGATTTGCTATAGTATCATTCTAATAGAAGTATTAAGGGAGACATTTAAACTGGCATAGCTGTAGAATAATTGTAGCAGAAGTGTGCATGGCGGGGGTTGTTTCGGTATGGGGTTTGGGGGTTTCCTGTGGTGATATAACACATAACTGTATTTTGTATTTGTCAAAGCTGCTGCAATCTGTTAGTAAATTGTTTAGGATTTTGTGCTTATCTTGCTAACATCTGGATAATTTCTTTCCCTGTGTCTCTCGTCTAATGTTTGCATTCAGGGTGCAACTGACTTGCATGAAAAGGAGCAAAATGTGTTTGGCTACACTTCAGGCCTTGGTAAAATACCAAGAGTCGTAAGAATAAACTGAATGTAGCTGTCATCCTCCGTGAGAGCTCTGGAGCCAGAGTGCATGGGAACCAACCCTCTGGTTTAGATTCTTGAACTGCTTAAAGCTACCATGGTCCTTCACTAATAGAATGGGAGCAAATCAATTTTATGTTATCAAACACATTTCTGCTTGAAAGGCAAATAAGTGAACTGTGGGATAACTGCGATGACTGTGGGGATCCTAAAAGATGGATGAGTTTTGTATTTCTTTTTTCCTTTTTCTTTATCTTATCTCCTTTTTCTTTATATCCCAGTTGTTGTGGATTGTTGGTTCAAGAGAAAGAATTTATTAGATTCTGAACAGAAACAGTGGCAAAAACTGAATTAAAAGATTAGAATTATTTATCTTGTTTCCATTATACTTATTTTTGTATTGCTTTGTTCCCCGGGGAAGGACTGTGAGGACGTGGGCCTGCGAGGCTGCTGGGCCCAGGCGGAGGCCTCAGTCAGGCCGTGGCCTGAAGGTATCCAGCCAAGCCTCACTAGGCCTCGAGGGGTTTTAATTTCATTTGTTTGAAGAGGAGCTGTGGGCTTCCTTGGGATACTGGGGAAACCACAGCATCGAGGCGGGCTGCTTGTAGCAGGCCAAGAAGGATTATTTGGAGATGAAGGGCTGGCTGGTGAGTGTTTTCTCTTTTGAGGTTTTGGTGATTTTTGTAAAGTGAGTGAGTTTGCTTTGTGCATTAACTAAGTTTAGACAGCCTTTGATGAATCTGAGTTAGTGTATAAATTTATCTTTATACACTAATGTTCACATTGTTGTATCTGGGGTAGGTGCGCTTTGTAGTTCGAAACAACCCCCTTCTCACCAGAAGGGTAGTCACCTCTGTGGCCAGGAGCTGCCTTTCCTGCGGTGGAGGGGTATCGTTTTGGTTTTTTATTTTTACACATTGCAATAGGAAGGCAGTGATCCAAGCTATTTTCTGCTTATTGTTGCAGAAAACCTAAGAAAATGAAAGGTAATTGCATAAAAAAAATCTCTGACTCGTGACATGTTGAAAATGTCGTCACTGAAGATGATCAATAGGCTCATTAAGATGTTAATTCTGCCTAAAGGAAACCTTGGTTGTACTTAATCCAATGTGACAACTTTAGAATCATGCAGGGTTAAAATGCATGAAACGCCTTTACTTCAAAGATAATTTAAAATTATTTCTGTCCTCTTTCACTTTGTTCTTTCTTGGTTTAAAAACCCCCCAAACCACAAACCTGTCAGATGAGCCTGTAAATTAGTTTTCCCTGTAAACCTTGCAGCTGGTGGCAGAGTTCAGTGCTTACAGTGCCCTTTATCTAGTAACTCGGCGGACAGTGCTGTCACCCCTCACTTTTGGGGCCATTAGTGAAGCGATTTGTTTAGGTACCAAATTATAATGAACCTTTTTTTCTGCTTATGTTATTGCAAATGTCGAGGTCATGATAAAGTTGCCAATTAGGTCAAAATTACATATGGGTAGAGTTAGTTTTGTGTAACATTTAGACTCATTACTCTCCCTCTTTGAAGAGTAGAACAACAACATATAGTTCCTCATTAATAAGCTTATCTGTTTTATTACAAATCACTTGGACAACATTATGCAGAAAGACTTATACAATTCCCTTAATTCCAGCCACCATTTCTGACTATTATGCTAGAAAGGCTTCCCTGTCATTATTGCTAACCTGTAATAACCTTATGGTTTGTAGTGTGCAGTCCCAATGAGAGAAGCATTAGCTTGCCGCCATGACAATGCACAGGGGAAATGGAGGAAGAGACCTGCATTTTCAACTGTGCAGTGAGAAAATTGGTTTTGTTTTCTCACTTGGGGCCTCATTTCTGTGACATGGTTCCCAGTGAAACAGAAGAGTGACAGAGAAGCATCAAAAGAGATATAGAGCTTTGATGTCTATATGTAGATGTTGTGAAGATTAAATAATGTTTATTGTGGACAGCCTGGAGAACCTTAGCTGTAGTAAACGAACCCTTTAGCAAAAATGCTTCAGTAGGTCTGTCATGGATGTCTCCACCCCACTCTGAGCATCAAAGAAAATTGAATAATGAGGATAAAATATTTGCCATTCATTTTCCACAATATGGATCCTAGATAAACTTCCTGTTAGTTTTAAAGTGCTTGCTTTTTGGGCAGCTTCAAAGTGAATTGGTCTTTCTGTCTTTTTCCTTCTGTTGTCAGGTTGACAGTAGGCTCGATGGCACCTGGGACTCAAGAGAAAAGACTGTGGCCTTCAGCTTTGACTACTGCTACTGGTCAGTTGATCCTGAAGATCCAAAGTATGCATCTCAGGAAATGGTAAGTGATATACTGTACTTCATGTCTGTGTTCCCATCCTGTTTTATCCTTTATAATCACATCTACAGGAAGAGATTGAGATGTAGGATACGTGAAATTTCGTTTTCTACCCCTATCTTTTTCTTATTTTATTTGTAACACTGCAGTGCTCAGTCCTTTTGTCTTAAGTAGGCACTGTAGGACTGCGATACCCTTGGTGGTCAACTAATGCACACTTTCATTGGATTTGTTAACTTTGGTTGTGATCATTATTTGTGATGACCTGAGGACTGTAGCTTAGCAATGAGAGGGTTTTTTGTGGAGGAGGGATCAGGTTCAAGAGGGAGAAAGCTCTGAAGTGAAAGGAGGAAGAGTGTTGAGGTGATTCTGCTGAGAGGATCAACAATGAAGTAATTGCATCTTTAAATAATGGTAGTAAATTTTACTTTTACTATGTTGTTCTGAGTTTTTCCTTGATAAAGCATCAGAAATCTCTTATAACCAGTGGAGACTAGCTTAAATGCCCAAGGTTTGACAGATTAAGAAAGAAGGTTGAAGGATTCAGTATTAAAATAGGATATGATTACAAGTTTTTGTTAATAAACAAGGAATTATTACATCTACTATAAATAAATATAATGCACATCAAAGCTATCCAAAGATTCCACTATGCATGCATGTGATCACATATTTTGGTATTAAAATTTTTTCTGCTGTTTTGTCTTCAGAATTGTATCATTACATTTTTGTCTGTAATGTTGAACTGTTGGGGTGTCACCCCCCTTATATTGTCTTACCTCTTATTTTGATTTTGTGTTCTTTGGGAGTTTCTCTCATAATACACTTAGAAGCATGCTTCTTGGCACTATTGAAAATACAGTTGGCTTTCTAGCTGAAATAGTTTAGCAGATGGCATGTTGATAAATACAGTCTGCCAAGTCAGTTTTATCTCTACTCAGTATGAAAAATTATCAGAACTGCCAAATGGAAAATATAAATATTGGCTACAGAGTGTAAATTTTTGTTCTAGTTGTTATTAAATACAAGTGCAATTGAAAAAGAATGTAAAATGCAATATAAACATCGCAGCTTCCTTGCTGGGCCTGAGTAGGTATTTCAGACACTGTGGAGAGCCTTGTGTTATACAATACAGTTTTATCCAATAAAAACACTGAGGGGGGAAACATGAACTCCCTGGTCGTAGAAAATTAAGTAATGAGCCGTAGTTCCTTTACTTCTGCCTGATGCTGGCTGAAAGGACGTCCAGTGCTGCTTCTTGTAACCATTGGGTTACTGAGCCTTAGATGGATGACTTCAGAATCACAGAATAGTAGGGGTTGGAAGGGACCTCTGTGGGTCATCTAGTCCAACCCCCCTGCCGAAGCAGGGTCACCTACAGCAGGCTGCACAGGATCTTGTCCAGGC
>Ga0065711_1038813_pt1 | contig 18384 bp, 6 predicted proteins | sample Hoacrofraction12_FD_59098 | JGI IMG/M metagenome (GOLD analysis project Ga0065711, IMG submission 59098) | Hoatzin crop microbial communities from Cojedes, Venezuela - Epithelial fraction 12 v2 (version 2) | ecosystem: Host-associated > Birds > Digestive system > Esophagus > Crop | place...
CTGAAACAACACATGCCAACAAGAGTTTTCATGAAGCCCCCCCCCCCCCCGAACAAAAAACCCTGAGGATACTCCTATAGGATCCCGCTTAACTGAATCAGTTATCTGAATCAGTTAGAAGAGATTATTGTACAGCCATATGAAGAAGTATATTGCGCAAGTGTATTCTTCACTGCCTACCTCCAGTGTAACATGTCCAGTTTTGTCTGGGAGGAAGCCCTGTACCTGGGATTGCTGTACAGTACAGCTTTTTGTTTTGGAATTGTGCTCTAATTCTCTGGAGCCTACTTATGTCGCTTCCTCTCTTATTTATGTTACCTTTATATCACTGAACTCTTTAATCTTTTTTGTTGTTTAGCTGATGCTGGTGACAAAAGGTTAAGCTTTGAGTTTTGTTTTTAGTGAGGGAAGTAGAAAGTAGAGCCTTCTTTACAGCCATCTTCACATGAGAAGATATTCCACTGTAATTAGTGCATTGTCCTATAGCTTCATAAAAGGAAAACAGAGCAAAATAAGTGTCCAGAGAGAACAGAAAATATAACAACAGAGAACTCTTGAGATGGATATCAGAGAGCTGTATGTGTCTTTGACTTACTAGTTTGTCATATTGTAGATAGTTATAAGGAGTATCTAAATTTTTCACTGAACAAAGCTTGGAAACCACAGAAAGAGACAATATAAAGATTTTCAGAACACACAGTAAAATGTTATTTCTAGCTGGAGTAAAACAGAAATGTTTACAGTTGCAGAAGTAAGCATGTTTTGCACTATTGGATCAATATTCAGCTTTTACTTTTTTTGTCTTGCAAATTCAGGGTCAAGTTGTGACAGTAACACCAGAGAAAGAAGAAGATATCTTTAAAAATCTAATTATCAGTATGACATCTATTGTAGAAATGAAAAGAGTGTCATGTTATTAAAAAGAAATCCATGTATAATGTTCAAGCAGCTTATCACAAAAAAGCTCACAACACATAATGGAAAACCATGAACAGCTAAAGATACTCAGCCTTGAAAACAGAAGCATGGATTTCTTTAGTATGCTGTTACCATTCTCCCAGGCTGCTTTGTCTTCCAGACATCAGTGTGGTTTTCTTACTCACTCTGCAGAACTCTTCCCTCACCATTGGAGAATGCATGTGATGCTTGAGATGCATTGGAGTTGCCTTGCTGAGGCTGGCAGAGAGCTGTGGAGTTGGAAGACGGCAAAATGCTGCAAGGTGCCCTGAGGAAAAGCACTCACCCACAGCCTTTCTTTTTGAACAGACTCCTGTCATATTTCTATCCCACCACTCCCATGCAGTGTCCAACGTACAGGAACTGCAATGGGGTTTACGTATGTGTGGTGCTCGTGTGACACATGCACCTAAATGATTACGGTAGCCCTCGTGTTTCCCCACTGTACTGTTAAAATCTGAAGCAGTGACTTGTACTTTTCTTTGTAAGCACAGAGTCTCAGTGGAACACCGAGAGTTGTGCCAGGAGAGCTGATAAAATCATCCAGTGACTGCCGTCTGTTCATTGGTGTCAACTTGCAAAGCTTTCATTGCACAAAGAGACCTCTTTACCTTTCATGTAGACCCAGCAACAGAACGTGTGGGCAGTGCAATGTTCCCTGACTTCAGTAGCTAGTATTTGGGTTCTAGTTTGAGGTGGTATCAGTAAGATGTCACTAATTAAAGTGAAAAGTTAAGCTTCACAAAGGCTGCCGAGAAAAATCATGACATTATTCAGCTGTATTTCTTCTATATACCCTGTTCATGTCTAATGAAAGTTCTTACTCCTTTCAGAAATATTCCTTCCCACATGTTATGTGGGAACAAAAGTAGCGGTAAGTTACCTTGCACGGATTTTGCTTTTAAACAATAGACCTAATGTGGTCCTGTCCTTCTGTGAGTGCAAATGCCAGAACACATTACAGTGGGACTCTGGGGTCATTCTCACTTCTGTACTAGTAAATTACGTAGCCACTCCCTACTCTTTCAAGAAGCAGAGGCAAATTTACCACAGCATGCTTCCCTGGCAGAAGGGAACACAGAGCCTTGTTCTCTAGGTAGGGTTTTGTCATAAATAGTCTGTATGACTGCAGTCCAGGATGGCTGAAAGACATTTCTCCCAGGCCTACCTTGGGGTCAGTCATCCAGGCTTAGGGACCGTCCAGAATTCTCTCTGAGTCTTTTGGCTTCGTAAATTGGCATCTGCTCTGAATGGCACCAGCAGAAATCTGTTTTTGTGCCAGCTTCTCCATTTCACTAGGAACTAACCAATGATTAGTGTTTGTCTTGAGGATTTTTTTCTTAAGATAATGAAATAATCCTTTATGAAATAGATTTTGTGCCAAAATACTGTTTTCTATCCGTCCTTTTAATCATCCATGCATTCTATCAAACGTATGAGCATTTTTTGTAATCAGGGAAATAAAATTCACAGTTCACACGGCTCAGCATCTAAAGGACCTTTAATAAATACCTGCCTATATCCTGAAATCTGAATGTTCTTGTTTATGGGTATTTGCAATGAGTTTTTACTTATCTTCTGTTTTTCAGAGTAACTCAGGTGTTTCAAGAGCCGCAAGGGTGACACTGCTCAAGTCAGCCTTTTAGCCATGGCAGTCTATCTCCGAAGGAAAGAAAGTTAAACATATCAATTATTAAAAGCTTTCAGATAGATTCGTCTTAAAAAATTTAAAGAAAATATGGGCAGTCTAGACCCAGCAAAATAAGAAATGGCCTTCAAACAAAAAGCTAGCGAACTAGAAACAGACTAAAAATAGAGAAAATTTTTGTTATATGAAAGAAGTTCAAAGGAGAGTGTTGATTTCTTCACACCTTGCTAGAACAAATTGCATTTCTATATAGCTGCAGATAATCTATATGGGTGACATCTATATAGATATCTATCAAAGACATTCTTGCGGAATAAAACTGTGTTTAAAGCTATCTTCTGAAGTCCTCTCAGCCTCCTTTATCAAAGTAAATATTGAGGTTATAAAATCAATCAATGCAGTGTTTTTCCCTTCTAATTTTGTGTTTGTGTGACATTTCTCTCACAGTGTTATTAGACATTCTGCAGGCTGCCTAAACCCCAGAGATCAGGAGAGAAAGACAACAGACTCAACTCTGAGATTTGAGTTTCAAGTTACTGTTCCTAAATTATTTTATTCCCTTCTATTTAGGCATCCAAAAAAAAAAAAGAGAAAGAAAAAGAAAAAAAGTAGACTCCAAACAGAATTCTGTTAAATTACAAATTCATTTTCTGTTACTAAGCACAAATGAAAACAGAAAAAGGGCTGAGCCCACTACCATTTCTTTATTCTTCATTCATCTGCAATGTGCCATAAATAGGCTAGGTTTTTAACAAAGAATAAGAAAAAACATTTCTATTATATCTTTTACATGGCTAGCACAAAGGAAATGATGGAGTGGTGAGGTTTACATACAACTTGCTGTTTTCCCTTTTAAAAATTTATTTTGATGCACTTATTTTGACAACTCTTGCTTGAAAGCGAGGATATAAATACACAAAAGAGAAAATGACTTGCTAATTACATATTTGGAGATGAAATATGAAATGATATGGTGTGGATTTGAGATAGTGTAGATTCTAAGTGGTAGATACCCAGTGATCCAATTTTCTCAAATCCAAATTCTGTTGTACACGTTTTCATTGCACAATGTCCAATACCTTTCAGATGTCAATCTGTTACGTGCTTAGTTTCCCTCTTACTGTACTGTATTTATATTAGTCACTTTCCTGGGCATTGGTTTGTAGAACAAGAATATTTTTCTAGAAAAAAGCAATTGAATAGATGAATCCAATGAAGCTTTTATCATTCTTGCATATGCAAATGCCAATTAATACTTTATAAGTCATATCCAGTGAATGCTGACATCTCCAGTGGGTTGGAAAATCCTGCCACTCACTTTGTGAGTTTGAAAGGGGAGAATTCTAATGAAGAAAATCCAATTTAGCAAGCTTACACATTCAATGTGTAACTGTGCCTTCAAGAGTCAAAGGGAACAAAGTGCCTGTAGGTTTCTTAACGAGACGTTAAATGCCAGAGAATCCGTACACCAGTTTTTCACTCTCTGAAAAACTCAGCCTACACAACTAGTACTATGCTTGCTTTTCAAAGAACTGTTAGTGCATGTTCTATCATCTTTCATTGATTCTATCTGCATACCTCTTTACAGCATTTGCTAGATAGAAAATTCAGTCTTTTATGTGAGTATACAGAATATAGAAAATACTATTAATTGGATACTGAAATGTTTAAAACAGTTAAGCTGTTCTGCAGTCCTTGCACTTGTACGTGATACTAACTGGCATGAATCAGTGAAACATGATTAGCGTCAATGCATGTATCAAAAAATCAGACATCCTAGGGGCATTTCCAGTTTGTTTGAATGGATATAAAGTGCATATATATATCAATAGGCCATATATCTTGAAGTACACGTGTAAAACTGTCTCTGAAACTTTCTAGCTGTTGCTTCTGTGGAACTTGTAAAGCACATGCACAATAAATTCCTTTCTTCCATTGTGAAGACTTACAGGGTTATATTTGCATGAATAAATCTATTTTTGTGCTAGTGCAACTCCAGTGTTGCTGTAATAACTAGCAATCTAACAGAAACAGTGAATAAGGAGTGTCTGAATGATGCTTTCAGCATACAGTTTAGTTCTATGGCAAGTTGCAGAGAGTTGGACCTAATGATCCTTACGGGTCCATTCCAACTGGAGATATTCTGTGATTCTATAATTCTGTGAATACACCAATGTGAGATACAGAATTATGTGGGAGCAAGGGGTATTTTTCTTGGTTCAGGCATGCTTGTTCCCACAAGTAACTTCTGTGTCTCTGTTTCTCTTCACCGTGTAAACAATGAGGTAGGAGGAGGGAGCTGAGGAGAAGCTGTGGGATAATGCAGCAGTCTGGGGTTGTCTGGTGGCATCCCATTCACTCAGTGCTGTGTGATATACTTATTGTCGTGTAGCTGTGCAGTTTGTGCCCACATACATATGCATGCATGTAAATACCTTTAACATGTATGAGATACAATGAAGTCTTAACAAGGTTTGCCTTGCTAAAGTAGCAATGCTTCCGTCTCACTGCAGGTTAGGTAATCATTAGTCTCAAGATTTAAAAAGCTTTCAAGTCCTGTAACCCAGGCTTACAGGGGATCTTCAGCTGCCTTACCCATTTGACAGTGCCAGTGCAACCACAGTACTTTTGGATGGCCAATGGTTCAGATACTGAGGAAGGCAAAATACATCATTAAATAAAGTGGTTACAGACCTCTGATAGCAGAGAAACAAACTCAGTGACCCAAAAGGTGCCTTCTGGTCTGGTGTGATGTGCTGCTATAGTCAAGACAAAGATCCTTTTCTGTAGCACATCCTGCCAGCAGTTTTCTTTATGAAGTGAAAAAGAAATATAAAGGTTTCTGCAAATGGTAATACAGCATGGAGAAGGAAGCATTCTCTCAAGTGGTGAAGTATAAAGCTGTTTTAGCTTTTATGGGTCACAGTCTTAAAGTCCACCGAGGTAGCAGCAGGCAGCTCCTGGAGATCACAGAACAAAGATGGTATATGCTGTCTCTCAGAGACATACTGCCAGCAAGAAATATTCCCGTATTCTGCACTGTTTTGAGCTCCTCAGTAGATGCAGTCTGTCCTGCCTCCTCTGATATGAAGAGGCTTTTAGAAGCCATGATTTTACTATCAAGTCTGGATGTGAATATCCACGTTAGCATGATTCTTTCAGACTCATATCAAATCATTTTAGTTCTAATTTGTGTTCTTTTAATAGTGACAGAATTTACAGTATGGTGATATTTAACAAGTCAGTGCTATGATAATTGTCTAGGTGTTTGGCCAAGGAGAGTGAGGTCTTGCACATAGAAATGGTGTTATGTTGTGCAACATGATGTATGTAAAAGGTAACTCCCAAAAGAAATAGAGTATAGTGCACAAACATGAGAACCTTGATTATTACCATGTTGACTCATCAAATTAACACAGTTTTCACAAGCTGCTGAAGGGGACCTGGGCAAACTGAAAATGTGCCTTCCTTCCAAAGTGCAAATATAGAGGGATATATAATTATAGGTGCGCTGAACTGTGTTGCTCCTTCTAAGTCTTTTCTAATGCCTTTGAAATCAAAGGGGGTACTCCTCCAGCTTCAATAAGCTTTAGCTTTGGTCTTTGGTTATCTGCTTTTTGGTTTTGTTCTGAAAACATGTAATCAGCTGTGGGATGTAGGATAATCTGCTGTAAATTCTTCTTAACTTCCTTAGAAAAAGAAAATTGTTTCTTCTGCAGAACTTGATTTTCACTAGATAACGTCATAATTAGCAACAAATTATCTCTGTTTCTGCAGTGGTTTATTTAGATTCCATTATTAGTTGAAATTAACCTTTTCAAATGTTTTTGATGCTGAAAGTTAAGATAATATACATATGCTGCACCATATTTAATATAAAGACCTATCAGTGTATTAGTAATTTTCCTTTTCTTTATATTTTTTCCAACTTTTTTACAAAGTTCAGGGTTTTCTATGTTATTAATTCAGAGTTATTAAGCTTCACAGTAGGGTTTTTGTAGGTATCTCCACAACAACTGGCCCTTTGGCCAAATCACTGGGACTGCACGTGTATTTTCAGGACTCTGTTCTGGAGGGTGTCACTGATACAGAAAGGTTAAATGCATTTGATGGGAGACTGGACGATGGTCACAGAACAGAAGCCACCTTCAGGATTGATAAGGACTTATAAACCACCTCAATCAGAGGAAGCTGTAAGTGTGTGGGTGCCAGGACACCATCACCCCTCATCCTTTTGTGTGTACATTTGCCCTATTCTTACACTATTCCATAGGCACTGCCTTTAGCAAATGTTGGAGAAGCGATACTTTGGTCTGACTGTCTTTCTGTTCCGTTGTAGTCTTCATATCTGTATGTACATCAGTGTGATCTCCATGCAATCTGTGATGCCAACCTATGATTTTCTAGAAAAATCCTACTTTTCAGTTGTCATCCTTTAAATTTGACATACTCTGTGTCACAGTAATCTAAGAGTGTTGTAGAATTTGTAGAGTGCATGTTCACACTCGCGTTGTTACTTAAAGATGCCTGCTCAAGATATGGAGTATGAAGAGAGTGCATAATCAGGCTGGTTATTTAGCACACTCATATTATTTTGATACTTTAAATAGCTGCTGTCAATTAACATATTGCAACATTAACTAGTTGGACAATTAGTCTTTGATATGTGACAGCAGAGTGGAGTTACGGGAAAAAGAAGTCAGAAAAATCAGTAAGAGAAAAAAAATTGCACCTAAGAGTGACATTTCTCTGAATTATACCGGGTTGTCTGAAAGTTATAACTCAGGGATGTGTTGACATAGAAATTGTACTGAGTACAAATGGAAGGAATGTGAGGAAAGATTTTTACAGATATCATACAATTTTCATAAAAGCTAGGAAGAGTTATTCCAGTACAGTCATGTATTATAGTTCAATTTTCTTAGTGCTTTGATAATCAGACACCACTTATTTCCTTCCATAGCAATCCAATACATGTTGCACATTCTTGTCTTTCAAATCTGTTGCATTGTGTTATTCACAAATACTCTTGTGATAAGAAGAGAATAAAAGGGAGAAAACCAAGCAGCAATAGTACAAAAAGAAAGCTGAGAAAGTTTCTCAGCAAATACTGCCTCCCCTTTGTTTTAAAGTGTTTTCTCTGACAAAAGTTTAGTCCTAAAATGGTACAACCTCATTTTCTGTCTGATAGATTTAAACCTTACTTGGCTATCAAGGTGATCGTCAGAACTTTTTCTCAAACTGAGAGAAGTTCTTCTCAGACTTGGCTATTGAACAACACTTCAGGCAAAAACCTCCACCTGTTGTCTGTTAGCTGGAATAATTTCTTGGTGAAAAATTGTTTTTACATATGTTTTAATAAGCTGCTAACCATAAGAAGGCAGTTAAAGGAAAAGCTACAGAACATAAATGATGTAACAAAGGTGAGTTCTGATTCACTGAGGAGAAACCTACTTTTTAAGAAGTATCCATCTTCCTAAGGTTGCCTGACTGTGGTAGCTGTCACACTCACGGCAGAAGTTTCCTAAGCCTGCTGTTATGCAACTTGCAAATAAAATTTAATGCCGCTGGCCACTGCAGATCTTAGAGCTATAACATTTGAGATGTTTTTATTACTACACAGTGTTGTTCAGTCTGCTGGTTTGGGTGCGAAGTGTTCCGTTGTTTGTGGTCTGTAAAGTGATTGTAACCTACAGCTCCTTCAAATAGTGCGAAAGAAGGAGTTGGAAAATCTTGAATTCCCTGTGTAGGCAGAAAGCTTTCAAGCTTCCTTTATTTTTGTTCTTTTAAATCAGCATACCACTTGGTGCTTTTTTTTTCTTAAATATTGATATGCCTGGAAATTTCTAGACGTTTTAAAGGCAAGTTTGTGCAGCAGTAAAGCTTGTGTATCCTGAATTTGTATATAAAGGTTGTCGTATCGTGGGTAAGAACAGCCTCTTCTATGTCAGTCCCAAGGTCCACCCACACCGTTTATCTATCTTTGACATTGGACTGAGAACAGGACAACCATACAGTGAGACTTAGTAAGGACTTAGTAAGGACACCCTCCAGCCTCCAGCATTTTGGCACAAAGCCATTGAAACCTAGATGTGGTCTCTCTCTATTTAACAGATGTAGATGGATTTTTTTCTTTCCCCCACGAATTTGTTAAATTTCTTCTGATATCGATGTATCTGTGAAGTCCTGGGACAAAGTATTCCACACTAAGTATAGGCTGTGCAGAAGAGCAGGTTTTTTGCTTATTTTGTACCACTTAGTTTCCTTTAATGTCTCTTAGTTCCTGTAAAGAAAAAAAACCTGAACTATTGTTTCCTATTCACTATTGCTATTCGATTTGCAACTTTATATCTTTCTGTCATACCTGTTCTGCTTATCTCTTTCCCAGGGCAATGACTTCTTGTCCTTAATCATTCCTATTTATACTTGCAATTATCAGTGTCACCTTCCTCAGAACTTTTGCAGCCTATATACTGTTTTAAGATGAAGAATCAAACCCTATGTAACTTTAAAGCTGAAATGTACTATGGATTTATATAGTAGAAAATATCATTATGCTGTTGCGCTTCTTCCTTTCCTAATAAAACCTAGCATCTAATTTGCTTTTTTTATCTCTGCTGAGCTCTGAGATGACATTTTCATGGAACTATCTATTATAGTCCCGAAATTTCATTTTTAAGTAGTAAAAGCCACCTTGGAGTCTATCATTAGGTATATAAAATTAGGACTGGGGTTTATTTATATGCATTACTTTGTCTGCATGGAAGTTCTTAATTTTATCAGTAATTCAGTCTTGACAGGTCTTTCTGCCTTACTTCATGTTAGGGCATCGTCTTCAATTTTGTTGCCTAATGGAAAATATCAGCAAACTTTGTCAGTCACTATTTTTTACTTTTCTAGGGCATTCATAAATCTGATGAATAGCATGAGACAAAAATGCACTGTGGAACACTGCTGACCTTTCTCTCATGTGAAAACTTGTCCTTCAACTCAGTTCTTTATTTTGAATAGTGTTTAGCTGCTGGTTTTCCATTTAAACTTTCCCAGTTTAGTTTCTTTAAGGATTTGTAATATGAAATCTCTCTCAAGAACCATCTGAAAAATTCACACAAGCTGTATCAACCCCACCTTTTTTGTCCATGTGCATATCAAATATCCCAAAGAACTCATGTTTGCAAGGAATGCCTTTCCTTGAGAAAATTCTGTTGATGGTTTTACTGTATCTGCTTTTCTACTGATTTTGTTCCAGAGTAGCTCATGTCACAGATATGTGAGGCTTTCTGGCCTTTTCTTCCTCCAATCTTTTCCTGAACACTGTAAAAATTTTGCCATCAGATTTGATGCCTTCCAGTTTTTCTGATGTCATGCAGTTTCAAGCCAGATGAGCTTGAGTTGAATGTAATCTGTCACTAGTGTTATATTGTTGCTCATTTTGTCAATGCATCTTCTGTTTCATTTTACTTCACTTTAAGACAGAGGGAATTCCTCAGAAAGGATTCCAACATGAGAAGCCCCCTTCTGCTGTCCACGGTGAACACAGCTATGAAAAATTTGTTTGCTTTCTGTTATAACCTTATCTTCTCTGGGAGATCTTTTATGTTCTGTCTGTCATCTGCTGGCTTTAGAAATTCTCTGGCAGACTTCTTCCTCCTTAATGTGCTTAAGTATGAAAATATATGTATTTACAGATAGTTACGTTTATACTCTTTGCAAGTTCTTCTCAAATTCTCTTTTTACTGAGTTGGTTTTTTTAACCTGCCAGAGTTTATAATCCTTTTTACTACCCTTCTTTAAATGTGACTATGACTTTCTAAAGACGCCTTCTTATTTCTAACATCCTCTTTTATACTGTAGTGCCATGCAGACATTATTTTGGTCTTCCTAAAATCTTCTTGGACAGGTGCTATGCATTTGACACAAGTTGCTAATAAATACTTTCTGTGCTGTTTTCAAACATTTTTCTCTTTTAGTTGTTCGTCATTGCTGCTTTTTAGAGAGTTTCCTCTCTAAAGAACTACCATAATGAAGGTGTTGGCTTTTTTTTGTCTCATGCAAGGAAGCTCATTAAAAAGCATGTTTTTGACACCTCTGGAAAACTTTTAACTAGAAACATTTTGAATGATGTCCTGTGTGCTGCTCAGGATAGCTTTTTCTCTCCTAGGTTCCCTGTATAATTCTGCCTCAGTATTAAGATTCGGTTTTGCACAGACTGAATCTATTTGGAGGTAGCAACAGTCTTCTGTTGTTATCATGTTCTTGCCCATACAGACACACTGATCTCCCTACACAAGCCACAGTCACTGTTTCTGTCTCGGTAAGAAAATAATAAAATTTTATATGCAAAATATTACTTTGCTTATCTGAATTTTACAGAGATAGAATTAATGTTACAGTCAGAATTAATCTCACTACGAATAATTTAAAATCTAAATCTAAAAAAAAATTTCAGGACATAATTGGTTTCATCTGTCTGGATATCAGTGACCCACTAAGATAAAATGGGCAGTAAAATGGGGAAATTTAAGTAGACTCAAAATACTCATTTTAGCACATTTCCTGTATTCCTTTTTATGAAACATTAAATACACATTACTACTGAAATGTGTCTTCAGTAATATTTTATTACTGGTTAATGGCTCAAATGCTGAAACATATGTACCTGCCGGTTATTTGTCTATGGATAAACAACACAAATAAATGCTTGTAGAGTTAACTGTACTGAAATGGTGACAGACCACAGCATTCATTCTGCTACTTCTGTGCTTTCCTTCCTGAAAAGCACGTTCATGCTGGAGTCTGGCTTTGCTCCACGTGTTCCCATCTTTGTGCACAGCAATACAGCAAAACTACCTCAACCATTGCCACTGATTTACCACATAAGTTTCTTGTGTGCTGCTGCTGGTGATCACTTCTGGTTAATGTAAGAATCATACTTCTCATTAAGCCCATGATTTGCTGAGCTGTTAAGTCCTTACTTGTAGAATACAACTGAGAAATAAAGTGGAGATGTGAATCTAGCTTGCAGGATTGTAGTGGGTGAAGGCATCTTGTCAGCAGGCACATACTGCTAGCGCAGATAGCTGGATTATGGAGGCAAAGTCACTTGAGAGCACATGCTCTGGTAGCTATGCCAGACATGGGTTATACTAATACAGTGAGTAGTGTGTGGAAATGAGTTTTGCTGACAAGAGGTACAGCTTATGTACCGGGAGCAATCTGTAACTCCTAAGAAGCTGCAGAGTCGTATGATAATCATTCCAAAACTGGTCAGTTCTTGGGTAACTATTTCAGTATGAACAGTTTTTCCTTCTTCAAAAACATGAAACAACACATATATGGCAAACCCCTACTTTTTACAAAACATCCTCAGTGACTATTTGAGAACAGCAAACAGGAGAAGCTCCACAATGATAATCAGTGAGTTAGGGCTCAGACATGAATAAAATCATGAATATTATTTTTTGCTATATAAATTTTTAATAAACTAATCCTTAATTGTAATGATAAATTTATAAGCTTCCACTTAGACTTATTTATCCTAATTCCTCTCCTCAAAAAAGTTGAAACATATATAATCCTCATGGTCTTTATTACCTGATTGCTATTTAATAAATCACAGCAATCTCTGATATTGAAACCTCTGAAAGCTTTTAGCGTGCTTGCATTGATCCTTTTTTAATCCAGGTCTGCCAGGAGGGTGGTTTGTAGACCTACTGTGTAAGGCATAAGAAGAAGTTCTGCTGTGTGGTTATTTATACATTTCACAGCAATCTTTCAAGAGTGTTGCTACCTTCACTGTTCCTGTCTTGGATAAGTATTTGCGTGCTGTTTACCTCCTAGTTATAATGCACTGTGGAAAAGGATTTATTTACTGGATTCATTTCCTTTCCTTATCTGTTGCATACAGTTGCTGTGGAAAGTTAGCTAGTCATTCATATCCTATGGATAAGTCTACATTTCAGTGAAAGGAGATGTGAGATGATTAAACAGGGCTTTTAAAAAATTTTAAATTGAAATTGCTAAATTTTGTAATTTTTCAGGATGAAAAACATTGTATAAACATAAAGTTACAGTCAGTAAGTGCCACTGTCAATTAAAAATTCGACCATTCTTGTTTTTCTAAGGAGGCTGTTTAAAGTACCTAGAGTTGCCAAACCAAAGTCAACCCAAAAATATTCTTCTGTAAGACACTTCATGAGTTGAAATGCAGTTTGCGTAAAGTCTACCAGTTACAAAACATGGGTTTAGTGTATAAAACAAGAACTACCAGGGCTTCGCTGGTGTGAATGTACCTCACTATCTCAGCTTAGAATTTACGGTCCTGAATGCCAAGAGGCAAACTACTCCAGCACTCAGTTATCATTGCTGTGAGCCAAGGAGTGTTTGTTTGTCTCCAAATGTTCATCCACACATTCTGAAGATGTGAAAAGCCCTATTTAATCATATCATGTCCCCTTTCATTGAAATGTCACCTTCTCTCCATAAAAACTGTCAGCCTCATAAATAGGAACAGATTTGTTCTTCAAGACTGGAGCATGTATCTCTTCCTGATCAGGAAGAAGTAGTTGGGGCCTCCTTCAAAAATGGGCAGAAGCCTCATGTTCACAGGCATTAGCCCTCATGAGAAACTTGTATCACACTGATACCTTCTGGAGGCGCAGCACAGCAAGCATGAGTAGTCCAGGAGGTTTCTGGGGTTCTTTGATGACATCTTGATGACAAGAATTAATCAAACAGCCAAAGCGCTCCTTCTTTGCAAAGACCTCAATTCTGCTAAACCTCATACTTACAAACAAGGAAGGACTAGTCAAGGCTGTGAAGGTCAGGGTCAACCATGGCTGCAGTGTCCATGAGATGATGGAGCTGAGAATCCTGAGAGGAGGGAAAAAAGAAGAAAGCAGGATCACAAACCTGGACTTCAGGAGCACAGAGTTTGGCTTGTTCAGGGACCTGCTTGGAAGTATCCTATGGGAAATTGTCTCGGAGAGAACAAGGGTCTGGGAGAGCAGGTGGATTTTCAAGGCAATCCACCCCCAAGATCAAGAATGTTCTGCTCCAGACAAGCTGGAAATCAAGCAGGAGGCCTACATGGATAAACAAGTTGCTTCTGATGGGGTTAGGAAAACTGAAGTCCGTTTGGAGTTGAATCTGGTGAAGAAATTGAAAGGTAACAAGAAAGCCTTTTATCGGTATATCAGCTAAAAAAAAAAAAAAGAATAGGAAAAGTATGGGCCCATTGCTAAATGCAGCAGGGAACCTGCTGACACAAGAGATGGGAAAAACAATGTACTTAGTGCTTTTTTTGCTTCAGTTTTTACGGGTAAGACTTGCTCTCAGAAATCCAAGGCCACAGAGACCAGTGGGAAAGTCCAGAGAAAGGAAGACTTACTTTAGTGGAGAAGGATCAGGTTATGGAGCATTTAAACAGATTGGACACACACAAGTCCATGGGCCCTGCTCGGATGCACCCACAAGTGCTGAGGGAGTTGGCTGATACCATTGCAAGACTTACCTGGATGCAGTCCTGGGTAACCCACTGACCCTGGTCTCTTCCTATGTTAAGTATGCAGTACTCAGGTGTTTTGGGTGTACTTAGTTACTTCTCAGTCACAACAGTGAGGGAGCATTTTGGAGGATCAGTTGTTCCTCAAAAAAATAATGATTTTGAAGAGATTTTTTTCTTTTTTTTTTCATTACTGGTTGATCAAATGATCAAATAACTTGACCAGTGAATCAAATAGTCATAGGAAATTTTTCTTTAAAGTATTATGCAATCCTTTAAATTTTTTTTGGTCATTTCTAATTGTATAAATATTAGTTTCATATTGTTTGTGAAATGTGAGCTTAATGGTATTCCAAAAACAGCTATATGATTTAGCAATATTCTATTTGGTTTTATGAAAGTTATCCTAAATAATTCAAAATACAAGCTAATGTGTTCAATGCTATGCTTCAAAAAGTCTTCTTCCTTCTTTAATTAGAGTTGCTTAATGGTATTTCAAGTATAGCCAGATGTGAATTCACTGAGTTCGTCTTTCTAACTCAGCTGAACATGGAAAAGCAGCACCAAGGCAGAAAATTGTGCTCTGAAATTTGTACTAATAACACATTTCTATTTTATATTTCATTGTGGCCAACCCTTGTCATGTGACATTGTTCAAGCTTGCTTCATGAGAACTCTTAGGCAGGAATCATATTTTAAAGTGGTCTTTGAAAAATTGTAACTTTCCAGGTAATTATTTCTTTTTATTGACACCGTGCAAAAAAGAAGTTTGTCATTTGCCATGTAGAGGATAACTGTGTACAAGAGATATAGCCAAGACTTTGTGATACCTAAATGTTGGTAGAAAACACTGATTTTTCACTCTTCCATGTACAATTGCTTGACACTCTCTTTAATCAACACCAGAGGAAACCCATCAAATAAGCTTGCTTAATAGTTTCCATTAATGTATTTAAATTGCATAGACTTTTATGTAGCATCACCCTTGCATGGCATGGCATCTGTTCTGGGTTTTAACCCTTGTAAGTATTTACATATGATGGCCCTCGAGCCATTGCTATCTGCACAATAACAATATATATCAATTGTGCTGGCTGATGGGCATATGCAAGGTAATATGTTTAATGCAAGGTAATATGTTTAATGGGCCACAAATTAACTTCTGTGGAAAACCATTGGATATCAGAGGAATAAATTATTGTTCAACCAGTTATGCTAAACCTACCATCTAAAATATGAAGAATAAAAATTGCATAAACATGTTCTAAAATTTTCCTCTAATAGGATGCTTTCCAAACATCTAGCAATGCGTAACCTTTTTACCACTATAAAATTTATTTACCACTGATTATTATAGCTAACTAATAACACAAATTTAAATATGGTTACGTTGCCTTTGTGATGCCTTTCTATGTGTTTTTTGATACAGGCTCTTTAGAAAGGATGAGCTTTTCATTATAGCCACAGGTGTCTAGTTCAGTCAAGCTGGGATAGGACGTGTCACAGGACTCTTGAGATCATCTTGTTGCACATGTATGAAGCGGCAGCATTCTCAAGACTTTTAGTTAAAATGCAGTATCTGGTAAATCACTGAAGTGCCTTCTGTTATACATCATGGGAGCTATTATATATTTGCACATTATTGTCACAAAATTTCAGAATAGATTATTAATGCTGATGTGTCATGATTAAGGGGTTTCATTTCTGCTGCACATTTTGTGCTTTCATGGAGAACTGAAAGAAGCTGAAAGCAGACTGAAGTTTGTACTATATTAGTTAATTTGCAAAGCATTGAGTAGTGCCAATAAATGACATTTAATTAAATAAAATGTAGTACTGCACTGTAAAAACTAATTTACTGTAATATGCCAAGAAAAAGAAGTTCAGTGAATGTTTTGTATGTTTTGGTACAGAATCCTTCCCATAAAAAGTAGTACTTTGCCTACTTAAGGCTCTAATAGTACTTTTGAATTGCATGAACTGTGACCACAGATATTTATACAAGTGACTAAAATTACATTTGGCTTATATTGAAAAGTAGTCTTTGGGTTGCCCTAACATATCCAGAAAAAAGAGCAAAAGGGTTGCCAAGACCACCTCGGTTATCATCTTGCATATCCAGGCCACCGTTCCAGACAAGAAGGAGGAGCCATAGAGTTATCATATCCCACCCGTTGGGAAATCAGGGAGGAGACAACTGGACACAAAAGGCCACAGTTGACCAGCTGGGGACACAGGCAGGGCAAATGTCCCTCTCACCTGCTGCTTCTGCTTCAGTAGCACAAAGCTTGTGCCATCCCAATATCAGCCTAATCTCTGTTATTTTTCTGTGGTCATAAGAGAAGTCCACAAAGCATAGCTCAGGGCTGGGTTGTAGTCCTTGAAGCCTATGTACAAGGCTTACAGAGGAACTTTGTGCTGCTGCATTTGATGGAGGTACTGAATTTCACTGTAGTCTTGTTGGGCAGCCCTCAGCTACATACCTCTCCGCTGGCGATCTCCCATGAACAGACCCCCAGAGGCCCCAGTGTGAGTCTAGAAATAATGAATCCACGCAGTGATAGAGTGCCCAGAAGTGTACCTTGCATTGCCCAGGTCAGGAACTTTTTCTCTCAACAGAGAGTTTAAAGGAAGACTCTGTTTTGAGCTTGTCTGGTTTTTTGCTTTCCTGGCTCGCAGTCTAAAGCAGTAGGCTCTGCTCAGAACAATTTTCACAGAGGCCATAGTTGTTGTTAACAGCACTTGAATTCTTAGCAGTGTATCACACAGTTATTGAAATGATTGTATCTCTCTTAGCTCAAAGTCTTTTTCCAAGGTAGATAGTACATTTATACAACAAAATGCTAGGGAAGTCACTGGTATTCATTCTGGAAAATCTCATGAACTGTCGTCTGAGGGAGCTGGCGGATGTCGTTGCGGAGCCACTCTCCATCATCTTTGAAAAGTCCTGGAGGACAGGAGAGGTGCCCGAAGACTGGAGAAAAGCCAATGTCACTCCAGTCTTCAAAAAGGGTAAGAAGGAGAATCCAGGGAGCTACAGGCCGGTCAGCCTTACCTCCACCCCAGGAAAGATGATGGAGCAACTCATTCTAGAGGTCATCATCAAGCAAGGGGAGGAAAAGAAGGTTATCAGGAGTAGTCAGCATGGATTACCAAGGGGAAATCATGCTTGACCAATCTGATAGCTTTCTACAATGGCATGACTGGCTGCGTGGATGAGGGGAGAGAAGCGGATGTCGTCTACCTCGACTTCAGCAAGGCTTTCAACACAGTCTCCTATAACATCCTCCTAGGGAAGCTTAGGAAGTGGGGCTGGATGAGTGGTCGGTGAAGTGGATTGAGAACTGGCTGAATGGCAGAGCTCAGAGGCCTATTATCAGCAGCGCTGAGTCTAGTTACTAGTGGTGTCCCCCGGGGGTCAGTACTTGGCCCAGTCTTGTTCAACTTCTTCATCAGTGACCTGGATGAAGAGTTAAAGTGTACCCTCAGCAAGTTTGCTGATGACACAAAGCTGGGAGGAGTGGTGGATACACCAGAAGGCTGTGCTGCCATTCAGCGAGACCTGGACAGGCTGGAGAGTTGGGCAGAGAGGAACCTGATGAAGTTCAACAAGGGCAAGTGCAGAGTCCTGCAACTGGGGAGGAACAACCCCATGCACCAGTACAGGCTCGGCGCGGACCTGCTGGAGAGCAGCTCTGTGGAGAGGGACCTGGGTGTGCTGGTGGACGACAGGTTGACCATGAGCCAGCAGTGTGCCCTGGCTGCCAAGAAGGCCAATGGGATCCTGGGGTGAATTAAGAGGAGTGTGGCCAGCAGGTCGAGGGAGGTTCTCCTTCCCCTCTACACTGCCCTAGTGAGGCCTCATCTGGAATACTCTGTCCAGTTCTGGGCTCCCCAGTTCAAGAAAGATGAGGAGCTACTGGAGACAGTCCAGCGGAGAGCTACAAGGATGATGAGGGGACTGGAACATCTCTTCTATGAGGAGAGGCTGAGGGACCTGGGCTTGTTCAGCCTGAAGAAGAGAAGGCTGACAGGGGACCTTATAAATGCTTACAAATATCTTAAGGGTGAGTGTCAAGAGGATGGGGCCAGACTCTTTTCAGTGGTGCCCAGCAACAGGACAAGGGGCAACAGGCACAAATTGAAGCATAGGAAGTTCCGTCTGAACATGAGGAAGAACTTCTTCCCTCTGAGGGTGACAGAGCCCTGGAACAGGCTGCCCAGGGAGGTTGTGGAGTCTCCTTCTCTGGAGATATTCAAGACCCGCCTGGACGCA
>Ga0065711_1038814_pt1 | contig 18384 bp, 14 predicted proteins | sample Hoacrofraction12_FD_59098 | JGI IMG/M metagenome (GOLD analysis project Ga0065711, IMG submission 59098) | Hoatzin crop microbial communities from Cojedes, Venezuela - Epithelial fraction 12 v2 (version 2) | ecosystem: Host-associated > Birds > Digestive system > Esophagus > Crop | place...
GTCTCACCAGAGCAGAGTAGAGGGGCAGAATCACCTCTCTCGACCTGCTGGCCACACTTCTCCTGATGCAGCCCAGGACACGGTTGGCCCTCTGGGCTGCCAGCGCACATTGCCGACTCATGTCCAGCCTTTCGTCTATCAGTACCCCCAAGTCTCTCTCAGCAGATCTGCTCTCGATCCTTTCATCCCCCAACCTGTATTGATACCGGGGATTGCCAGTATTTTCACCATAATTCCTGCAGAGTCACTTTGTTGTCTTTCCCTGGACCTGGGCTTTCTCTCTGGTACTCTTTTCTAAATATTCTGATTTTTTTAGCATTTTGAGGCTGGTGTTGTTCTCTTCAGTGTGCTAATTGAGGCAGACACACCTGGGTTTACAGAGCTTTTCAATACTGTAGTCAGTGAATCTGGGCAATAGAAAAAACAAATATATAATGGTCAGCTACAAAAGAGGAAGGAGCATTTCTCTTCCCCAGTTTTCTCACCATCTGTGAATTTTTCAAGGTTAGGTCATTTGGGGGGGGGGGCGTAACATTGCCCTCCTGAATATTTTTTTTTCCAAATCTTGGAGTTTCAACTGACCTGGGTGATTTCTTTATTCACCTTGGCTGGTCCAACAGTAATAAATAACCTCTTCCACAGAAGTAGATCCTCTTTTTTCATTATCTTGCCTGAAATTTTCTTTCGCTGTGTGTCCTTACTTTTGGCATCTAGGGATTTTTTTCTTGGTGTTGCTGTATAGGGATCTCTAACCTTAAAATCCCAATCCCTGTTGACAAACTCGGCTTTTGCTAGTGAGGAACAACATGGTCCCTAAACAATCCTCCCTGTGTGAGTCTACCAAGGTTTAACAGCCTGCTGTTGTTCCTGGTCGGGGACTTCTACAGCACAGGGCTGCCATCACACGCTGGATCTCAGTTACACAGGGATGCTATGAATACTCCTAATACAGCAAATTCAGCAATTCACTGATTCAGAATTCACAAAACAAACATAGGCTGTGTAAATTGTCTTGTCACCTTTAGGGCAGTAGATAAAAGTATTTATCTTGGGTCTTTATTGCTGAGAAAATAAAGGGACAAAAAAAAAGTAATTTACCAGAAAAAAATATAAAAGTTCTTTGTGAAAATGATTTTTTTCCATTAAAAATTGTCATTGTATCAGAGTCCCTCAAAGCAAATTCTTTCCTTTGTCCTTCCTGAAGTGTGAGAAACACTGAGGAAGTCTTCTCCAGGACTCATAATATCCGAAGGGAGACATGACTCACTGCTACGGTGATAGGGGAGGGTACATTGAATATTTCTTTCGGAGATAGCTTCCCCTTGTAGTCCTAACAAAACAGGGTAGAAGCCCAGTCACACTCATTCCAGTGTGCCTCTTGAGGTTTTTCTTCCATTTACAGTCTAAGATCCATAAGAATGTTTTCTGACTGCAAAAGCAGGAAAAAGGAGTGGGGTTTATTCTAAGTAAATTCTGCCAGTAAAGCACTATAGAAGTACAAAGTATTCCCAACCCCACACAGTGACAGGGGTAGAAATAAAATTTTCACCCACTTCCTCTGCTGTTCACTAGACCAAACTTTCACCAGGGGAAACTTGCACACAATTAATGAAAATATTACATGTCTTCGCTTAGTTTTATAGCCATGCTCATGCTCTTTTCCTTTTCAGTAACAGCTATATATCAGAGATGACAGGCTCAAAACAAACTGACAGCCACTCTGCAACTCCTTGCTGCTTTCCCAGTCTCAAATTCGGGCAAGTTCAGACCAGACACAGAGGTAACAAACACACAGACAACCACTGTAAGGGTCACAATGCAGCAAAAAATATAACATTATCTTTTCTATTGCTGTCATTTCAGTCTGAGAGATGAACTACAGGCTGATAGCAAACTGTAGTCAGATTTTCTAAAGAGCATGGGTGGTAATACTCTTACATAATCCTACCCAAATGCATGAGATAGGTAGTCTCCCTTTTGGCCAAGAAGCAGTGAAAAAAAAATCAGAGTATGATTTGTATCTGTACATATGGTGCTGAAATAAAGAAAAAAAAAAAATCCTGTGTCCAGAGTTGGGTTTTACAGTTTAAAGATTTCTGAAAAGTAGGAGGTGAAAGAAAACAGGGGGAAGTGAAAAAGGGCGTGAAAAGAATAACAGACAAAAAAAATGTCTGGCAACTGAAAATGAAGCCAGACAAACTCAAATTGCAAAGAAAACAACTTTTAACCGCCATGGTGATTCAGCAGGGGAATATCCTACCAAAGGCAGCCATGTGAGGTCCATCTTTTATGTCCTTGATTGAAGACAGCCTGCCTTTCTGTAAGAGGCACGTCTGCGCCATAGAAGCTGTGCCTCGGCCAAACACGAGCTAATGGATTCAGCGGGGAAGAAAGCGAATGAGTGAAGTTTGCAGGGGTATGATAGACTGAGCAGAGTCCCTGACATAAACCTCCTTGTACTTCTGCATTTAAAAACTGATAGAAACCACCACCTCTAACTGGAAAAAAAATAAAATCACAGTTGTCCTTGGCTGTCGGTCACTGTTGGCAGACAGGGGATAGATTTCCTTGAACAGAAATTCCAGTCCCTACTGGTTTCATCCAAGAGTTTTCCTGCTCTGGCAGGGTAACATATATCTTACTTGGAATTAGTTTTTGCCACTTAGAACAATATATCTTGTTAAGAAAGGTAGAGAATAGTCTTTGGATCTTAAGGCAGAGGAAAAAAAAAAAACAGAATCAAAGAAAACCAAGGAGGAAAGTTGCTCTTGTAAAACTGAGGACCAGAAACTGCAATAACTGTGTATTTTTCAAGAGCATTTGGCAGGTTAGCTGGTGCTGAATAGTGATGACAAAATGTTCAGCAAACCAAAAATATTCCATCTGTTCACTACAAAATGGGATTCTGTGAAGCAAGACAAATAACAGGAAATGCAGAGTTTTTCCCCGCCTCAAGACATTTCAGTGCTGGCATGTCAACCCACCCACTTAGCTAGTATTAAAAATCATTAAACCCGGTCTTTGAGACCGATTACATCTAGCCCAAGCCTCAGCAGCGTGGAGGTGAGCGGGGTGGACAGGACATGGGAAGGGCTGTTCCCAGCAGACGTGCTTAGAAGCACGGCCGACTCAGCTCTGCCGCCAGCCCCGCATCCCGGCGGGGATTTTGGCACAGTAGGTACTGCTGCTGCAGGGCATCTTCAGTCTCGGAAGGCAAGAGGAGCTTCACTTGTGAAGAAACTCAAGCTGTTTGGGGAAGACTGGCTGTGTGGGCTCTGCTTTTCCTTCTGCCGCTCCTCACCCCATCTCCCCACGCTCGCTTGGATGGGGGGCTCTGCAGAGGGACGGTGTACAACAGGAGGGAAAATGGGCTGCTTACTCAACAGTACCTCTTCACAGCTGGTTTTGACAGCAACACTTGCAAACACCATGGAAAAAATCCCTGTGATGAATTAATGCGGGAGATTTTCCTTGAAGAAAAGTTGGGTAAAATGGACCTCTTTGAGATGCCTGTCACTTCTAGGCCTGCAAGGTCCTGATGTGTCAGAGCTGGGGACAAGCACTAGCTGTCTTTGGGCAGATCACACAGAAATGGATAGCCTTTGCTCTGTTTGTGCTGCGAGATTAGTTTTCCAGGCAAAGGTTTCACAAGCCTGGTTTGAGTAAAATCAGAGATCTTCTTTGGAGTACATCATCTTTGGAGCACGTTGTCGCCCAAAGAACGGTGGAGGACTGCAGTCCCTGGTTCCGTGACTTTTCTGTCTCTTTTTTCCTTCAGGTAGAACAGACTCCTCTTGGTTTTTCACCTTTTGAGCCCTTTAGCTGCTCCCAGGGCAGACACACATACATCCTTCGGTTTTATCCTCACTGTGCCTTCCCCTGTTTGTGTATTTGGGCAAGGGTTTAGGCTATTTCAAAGTAAGATGAGGATTATCCTCACAGAGCGATGCAGGAGAGCACTGCTTCAAATCATCCTGTTTGCATAAATCATTATAAATATGTATAAATTTTGCAGAGTCTGATTGTTATTAGAAAATGATTTTATAGAAACAGAACAAAAAGAAACAATCTTCCCTGGTTTGATTTCACACCTCTGCTTGTGCTTCTGCTTTGCTGGTAGTTTTAAGCACACATGTACAAGTGCGCAGCCGGTGTGCTATATATTGCAATGCCCTTTTAAAGCCTCCCTTGCCGCTAGCCCCAATCTTATCTCAGGCTACTTCTCAGCAAAGACAGTTCCAATTTATACCCATTTCCAGCCGTTTCAAACTGACACTTTTAATTCATCTCACTGTAGTTACCAAGGGCTTAGCAGAAAGATAAAGAAAGCAGGAAGAAAAAAAATGGATACTGCAGTCTCCAAAATATTGGGCTGCTGTGACCGCTTGGAGCTGTCTATCCCCAACAGGTATTAATGGCATTGCTTGTATTTACAGGTAAATTGATTTCCTTTCTCCCAGGAAAGGAAAATAAAATGTAAGTCTGCAGATTCATCTTCTGCAGTATTTGAGAATATATTTGATCACAGTAACCAGGTTCCAAACCATTTACCGTGACAGCAGAGGGGACTGAATCAAGGAAGGCAAAGTCACAGTGACTGCTGGTGTCCAAGCTTGATGGGGATCAGTTGTTTCCTGACATAATGTACTACACGGCTGCACATAGCTACAGCCAAGCTGGTAGCTCACTTAAAAAGTCAGATCCAGGTACCAAGCCTTGGAAAGATAAATGGAAATGTTAAAGTCAAGTGACCACCCAGCTTTGGGCCAATGAAACCTCGTGCCCAGGTAGGACATCACTCTTCCAGGTGCTGCATCATCCCTCAGCAGAGCATGATGATGTCAGCTTTTATGTCACATCAGCTCTGCAGGTAGCAAGAACTGGTTCTAAATCATTACAGCGTTGCTTTTTTTTGTCATTTTGGACTCAGAAAGGAGTGCCAACATAGGAAATTGTGGGGGAAAACTCCTCAGTCCCTCTCTGAGCTGAAATTAAAAGGAGCTTTCACAAATGACAAGTCACTGGAACATAATTCTATGATGCTGCTAATTATTTGTTCACATCATGAACCGCTCGGAAAAATACCCTGGGATGTTGCATGAAGACATAACCAGAATTTTAGCCGGTATAAATTAATTACTCTCAATGCAATGATGCCACTTTTTTCCTTACATAACATAATGTATTTTAGAGGAGAGATTATAGTTTGAGCAGGGTGCTTTTCCCTAACATCTGCGTAGAGGTGTCTCTTTTGGGGTAAGATCTTTTTTACAAATGGGAGAGGCATTCTTAGCAGGCAGGAACAAAGAAAAGCATTTTTATTAGCAGCAGGAACCACATGAACAGCTTTGACCTCAATTTAGGATTTAGCTTATCATTTCACACAGAGGCTTGCATCAAGAATTTGACACACTGGTGCCCTTTTCTAATTTGTAAAGCAAACTAAAAGGAAAATAATGGAGTACGGATAAGTGCTGTTCATGAACCACTGAGCAGGCTCTATCCATTCTGCCCAAATTACTCCACAATCAGTCAGAAATCTCATGACAGACTAGGTTGTCTTTTTGTTGTTTTTATTCCTCTAGAAAAAAGAAAAAGGGGGCAAATTAAACCGCCAGGCCTGTCTGTCCCTTTCCTGCTGGCGACTGGGAGTGTTGTGGAATCGGCATTCCTTGCGCTCATCGCTGCGTCCGCGGAGGGAAGCGCTGCCGGGGCACGGGGGGAATATTCGCCCGCGAACGTTAGAGCTGCGGTCGTGTGATTGCAGAGCAACCTAAGGTTAGGTCTTAAGCGTGGTAAAGCCCTGGCAGCTTTGCTCCAATTGGCTCCATGACATTCCCTGCTCGGCCGTGATCCTAATGGCTTGAGACTGGATGAATTCTTCTAACCCCAGCAATTAGTTCTTTCATTTTCTAGAACTCCACTCACTTGAAGTGTTATTTTTTGCACACGGAGGGCGTGTTGGAGCTGGAGCTTAACCAGCCTGAATGCGCTCGCTATGTGAATTGTCTTTCAGGCAAAGCCACAATGCCCTGCACCCCCGGTGCTGACTCAGCCAGATTTTTGTCCCTGACAGCAGCAAAAAAAGATTCACAATTTTCATTAGGTTTTCCTGAACAAAAGAGCAAGAGCTGTGTAAGATTAAAATCATACAAATGGTCTTACCAGATACGTGGTATTGACATCCCAGCTAGGGAGAATTTTAATCTTTCTCTTCTCTAGCTGAAAGGTGGCACAAGGCAAGCCCAATTTGCATTATTTGTGTTTCCCCTCCTAGCAATGACACCACCTGCTTCCATACCAATATCCCGTTCCTGTGTGCCAGAGCAGCCTTGCAAATTAAAACTCCTTTCTAGCTACAGTTACATGGGCTCCCCTTCACCAGTCTTGTATTCTCTTGGCAGCGACTGCCGAAAGAAGGGTGACTTTTCTAAACAAAGACATACATCTACATTGCTCAAATTAGTATCTATATATTATAGGGGAACTGCCGAGTGACTTTTCCTTACATTACTGAGAAGCACATATTTCCTCCATACATTTCATAACGCCAGGCTTAAGGCCCCGATCCACTGAGTGATGGAAGCGTTTGCTATACGTGATTTTATGGAGCAAAGCAGGACTGGGTACCTCTCAGGAGCTCTGCTTTCAGCCTGCATTGCCCTGGTAGGAGGGGAGAGCAAAAGGCGTGCAATATGTCTCTTTGAATCCCTTTGTGGATATATGGAAAATACATGCAAACACACGAGCTGCCACCTGTTTACATGATTTTGTATTATCCAGGGGGAGACGAAGCACAACAAGAGAGGTTTAGGCTCTGACTGTCATTTGGGAAAGCTGGATGTAGGACAGGAGGAGAAAGTGAAGACAAACTAAAAACCCAAACAGGGCAGGGTGCAGGCCTAGAGGGGAGAGAAATATAAATATAAATGAGTGAATAAGGAGAAAATATACACATTTGTTGTCTCCTGGCGGTGTTCCTCTCTGTTTGGCGTCCAGCTTTGCTGGTCTATTTGATGCTCAAGACCTTTGCGAGTCCCAGGCTTCCCTGACACGCTGCCTTGGCGTGACACCTCTGGAAAAGTGTGTGCAACATGCTGTTCACACTCCGGACATGCCAACCTCATGCCACCAAGCATCAGGGTGCACATGCAACTTCACACGTGAAGCTCAGCTCTCTGAGCTCAAGTATAATTTGACTGCTGATTTTTCAAGAGATTTATCCTCTCTATGATCTTCTTGTGATTGATTCCAACATTTTGGAACTGATGTTGTCCGTGACAACCCATTGTAAAGACTACTTCTAAAGGGTACTTAGGAGCACTGGGAGAATACAGTTGCATTGCCCACAGACTACACTGGACTGAGATGGAATCACTAGCAATTTAAGCAACAACTTGAAGTGCTTTTCGAAGCCAAAGCAATGCACTTCAAATAAAACAATGTGTGGTTAAATCTAGCCCTTGTCCTTGACTGAACATTAGTGTTAGGAAGATTTGTTCTGAGAACTCCTCTCAAGCAACAGATCAGTGTGACGGATGGATGGGGCATTGTTTACAGGGAATCAGCTTGCAGACATCAACCAGGTGTTCACAAACAGAGAAGACAAGATTGGAGGCAAACTGAAACTAGCCAAGTTCAAAAAGCCTTCTTACTAATTGAGTACATAAACGGCACTCAGACAAAGGTGTAAAATCAGTGTGGTTTTCCCAGTTACAGCCTGCCAGATCCATGCCCAGAGCATGGCTGAGGAAGCCTGTGCAATGCAAATCAAGGATGACATGGAAGGGCTGGAGTCCTTCAGCAGCTGAGCAAGTCTCATGATGGCTAGTACATACATGGTGTGCTGCTGCAGGGTGGTGGTGTGAGGCTGTGGCTGAAGTAATGCTTTAGCCATATGTCTCCCATCCCTGGCAGCAGTTGCAATGCCGTCTGCATTTCCAGGCCTTTTCACAGCCCTTCCTCAAGGTTAGTTTAAACACACTCAGCAAAGGTAACTCATTCTGCAGCTAGAAGTGGGAAAAGATCAGAAAATGCTCCCAGCAGTTTTGACGTATCTCTGAAATGACCCTTTTGATCTGATTCTTCTTGACTCATCACTTTCCAGCTATCCTCTCTGCCAACAAGCATGGGCTGACAGGACTGAGTCTCACCACAGAAAAAAGGAATAAAAACCATGGCTCAGAAAGTTTGGCCTGAAATGGTAAAATCAAGTGATAAATGAATTCATTGCAAGAAATGAAATACTGTGCTCAACAAATTACATTTTGCTGAAGCTAGAAGGACTACCTGTGCCTGCGCTTTCACCTCCATCTGCCAGCACGGCTGACCAGAGAGGTGGTATTCCAGTTGCAATAGCTCTTTCCCATGACTGACTCCCCAGACTTAATCTTCATTAAGCAGCAGGTAGGAGTTAATTTTACAATGTGTAAACAGAGCTGAGTTTCTAGCATCTGAGGTGGGAATGGAGAGGCAGGGTGTGGGATGTGTCCCGTCACCACAGCTGCAACTCATGGCCAGGATGAGGAGACAAGGGAAGGGGAGGGGAGGGCTCACAAGCCACCTGGGGCATTAAGTTCAGGGGACAATTATTGTAGGTAACAGAATGAGACACCTCCAGAGGATGACTTGGAGCCCCTGCACTGAACCGCTGCCTTGAGGGTCTTGAATCTCTTAATGGTTTACCTATGAGACTCGCTTCCACCCAGGGAACTTGAAGTTAAAGCTCAGACTTAGTGTGAATATCCCTCCTGATCACGGTTAGATTTTGTCAAAAATGAAGGATATCTAATAAATGTTGGGGGGTTTTACTAATTTTTAATAGGAAAGTTAAAAATAAAACTTTGAAAAAAAAAATAAAACAAAACATACAGCTCTGGAATGGCATTGTGAAGAGACAGAAAATCTGCTATTTCTAGACAAAATGTCTTTTTAATTTTTTTTATTCAGAGATACACAGTGTTATGACTTGTCTTATTTTGAGATGATGATAGATACCCAAATTTCCCAAAAGAAAATTTGCCGGGGAAAATTGCAGCAACATGCTGGCAGAATGGAGGATTTATAGACAATTATCTGTGTTAAATAGGTTAAATGTCTTCCTCGCTTTCTCCTACGCAATCCTATTATTGGGTTTTGGTGCAGTTGCAGATAACAGTTGTCCTTAATTCTTTTGTGCCTGTTATAAATAAATAAATGCTAAGAAAATGTTTGTTGAGACTGTTCGGGACCACATGGGACTAGAAGTGATTCTTCCTAGAGGACTCTTCCCATTCCACTTGGACCTTGATAGGCCACAGAAATGCAAGAGCAGGATCTTTTCTGGCTCAGCACATTTTTTAAGAAACCCTCCATTGTACTTTCTTTTAAAAATCTGCATTAGCTAAAAGAAACCCTTACTGGATGGCCTAGTTTCCCGTGGAATTATAAAAAAACAAAACGTGCCTTGGGCAGAATGACCTTATTCATTGCATTCTTATTCCCTGCAGCTCTTCCTCATGCTTTTTATTGCTGTGATGTGTTGGACTGTGTTTCGCATCAGTCAGTGGATAAAGTAAGGAACTGGATGTGGAAGCAGGAGCCATGTGGGAGACAAGACCTTTCCAAGACATAAGCTCCCAGCAGTCGGTGCGTGGGCTTTCCCACCCGTCCAACTTCATCTGTTTGACTTTCTCACCAACTTGAGCAGAAGCAGCAGCATGTGCCCTGGCAGCTGCAGTCCTCTGGGAGATGCAAGTTCTGCCTTGGTCTTCTCTTTACTGGGTGACTATTTCTAGTCCTTAAGCAAATATATGAAGGCTGGACATCAACATCATCAGTTGTAAAAGAAAATGTGTAGGTGACTACCTACTGGAGATGGGAAAAATGAGAAGACAGAAGCTGCCCCCCTCCACCTCAGAACTCCATTAAAGAGGAGCATCCACGCAACAAAACCCCCTCTCTCACGTGCCAAGGGATTTTGTCTATTGGGACTCAAATGCTAGTGGAAAAATAGATGTACCATTGAGCTACAGAGCTTTTGCAAGGTGCCTGGCTTTCACTCAGTCCCGTTGGAGCTACTTCACTTTGTATGGGTGATTAAATATTCATCGGGCCAGAGAGAGAAAAGACAGAGATTGATTCTATTGCCCAGTTGTTCCGATGCTCACCTGGGTTGCGAGAAATGCAGGGTCAAGTCCTTGCTCCGACGATGATTTAATTATCCATACAAAGTGGAACAGCTCCAGCAAAGAAGCACATATGTGCTGGCAAGCCTGATGGCCCTCTCCTGCACTGCACAAAACCTCTTCCCTTTTAACCCAGAGGTTGACCTGATACCACTTTTCTCCTTGACAAGTAAATGTTTCCTGTTTGCATGGGGATTTGTTAGCTTCCCGAGCTTGCTCCCTGAGCCAGGGCTAGCTTGGGCGCTGGGCTCCTCGCAGAGGGAGGCACGGCCCCTTGCCCACAACCGACTCATTTTCCATGGGGGTCAAGGATCAGTGTTTTACTAAGCTGTGTACCCACCTCACTCCTTGGCATCTCAGCTCTCTTCACCATCTACGTGGCAGAGGAAGCCCCAGCAGCTGCAGCGAGTGCCAGGCTCTAAGAACCTGAATTTCCATGGGGATTTCCAGGGCTGGCAGGGGCTGCTGTGAACAGAGCGACAGGGAAAATACGAAACTTCCCCTATAGTATGGAAGCCTGTAAAATTCTCTCATCCTTGTTGGTTTGTCCCTAAGTGTCTGTATGTGGATTATTTATTTCACTAGCCTAACATCAGCATTTCTCCTGATATTTTTTCTGCTAGCCGACGCAATTATCTAAAATTAATTGAAATGAAGAGCTAATATTATTCCTTGTAAATGCTGGTGGGAATGGCCTGTGCCTTCTTATCCGCAAGACAGGAATGATCTTAATTCAGTAGCCTTCCACAAACTTTAAAAGTGTCTGGATTAAAACAGTGATTAAATAACTTTGCCTGCTTTACAGAAAGGATATTTAAGCACCTGGGTACTAACACAGCCAGTTTTCCACGGGGCATTTAAATAGACTGTGCCACCTTCAGCTCACCAGTCTGTTTCCATTGCTGTCCTGCGGCAAATGTCATTAGGTAACACAGAGTGAAAAAAACAAAGTTATCAGTATAGTGTTTAAATTTGCAGTTTTAATCATGACATGAGCTCATCCATTTCCTCACCTTACACAGAGATTGTTCTGCTGCTGTTGATTTTTTCAGTATTCACAAGCAGAGGAAAAATTTGTCATAAGGACCATCTCTGCACACAAAATGCAATAGACATACGTCTATTCTTTACAAGAATTATTTTTTTAAAAAACAAAATCAAACAAAACAAGATTAAAAAAAATCTATTATAAAAGAAAATAGTAAGATCTTATACTTGCTATCAAAATCTGGTTCTGTTAATTTTGACTAATGTCTTCTTACGCACTCAACAGAGATGGCATTGTTTACTTTCTTACCCAAGTTTACATTTATTATTACTGCTAAGTTATGTGTTAGCACACACTGTTTTAAATTAAATGAATATTCAAATACTGTTTTGAAGTTGCTAATGGCACCAGATGTACTGCATTAGCTTGCATATTATTTAAAGAAAAAGTCTTAATTGTACTACCATTGCCTGAAGATATTTTTGTGGTAAGCAATTAAGATTCATTTTCCTGTTCATGTAGAAAATCACTCCATGAAAACTCTGGAATATAATAACTTTTGTCCAGTTCTTTGTGTTTTTTTGCTTTGATCACTTAGTTCAAGTGAAAAGGGAAATATTTAAAATCTCAGTATCTTGAGAAGTTTTTAATGGTCCCTTCTCTATCCATGAAACAAAGAATGTAACAAAACTTAAACATTTATTTCTGAACCTCACTAGTGAGATTATTTGTCATCTGGCTTCACTGCAAAGCAGTCCACAAAAGGTGTGCAATAGGCAATAGAAATCCAAAAGTTGGCTGAAAGATTTAACATCAGAAGAAAAAAATTAATAACCCCGTAAGTGCACCTAACACTTGGGAAACACTGGAGGCGAGAGCCCTCGCTTTTAGTAGAGAGGTGAATCTTGGGCTGCCACAGCAGCGTGTCTCATCTGTGCCACCAGCACAGCCATCTGCACCCGGGTCTCCTGCCATAGGGGTCAAAATTCACAGCTGCCACACGAAGCTGTGGGGCCAGTGGGGTGCAGGAAAGGTCCTTGTTCCTCTCCAGGGCTGGAGCCATGTCTGGGTGTGCAACAGTGGAGGAGGAAGAGGCTGGGAGCCACTCCACCAGTCCCACACTTCGACATTGTTTCAGAGTGATTTGTTCTTTGTGACAGGGTCAAGCTGCTGTGAAAAGGTTAAACAAACGGACTTTGTAAGCTCCTTTCAGGGCAAAGCTGGTCAGAAGGCCCCTTTAATCACCAATCCCCTTTAGCCCTGGGAAAAGGCACCGGCCAGACTCACTCATGCGGCTGCGGGGAGCTGGGGCGAGGGTGGGGTGGGGGTTCCCTGCCCTCCTGCAGTCACCTTCAGCTGGAGAAAAAAGAAATCCTACAAGGGAAGGTGTTTGGCTGGAAGTGCTGGTGTGCCTCCCCCTGCGCTGAGGTGCCACCACCAAAGAGGAGGAGGAGGAGGAGAAGGACATTCCTCTGGGGCTGGTGTGTAGCCCAGCGTCCCTAATGCTGTCTGCACCCATCCTGTCAGGAGGGTAATGAGGGGAAAGTTCCCAGACGAAAATGAAAAGCACCTCAGTCTTCAGAGAGGGCTTGGAGGAGGTTTGTCATAGGAGTCTCCACCTTCCCTCCGCCACAGCTACGGGTCTGGAGCTTGGCTGATAGAGGAAACCACATGGATCAGTCCCTGCAGACAGGCAGCTTTTAGTTCAACTTCTGCTGCCCCATTTTGAGGCATGACCATCTACTGGGTACCCAGCACGGTGCACACCTGAATGGCACCTTCTTGGAGATGCCCTAGGGCAGGGATTGTTCCTCCTGATGTGTTATTCAAAGTGTGGCTGAATAAATAATACTGGTTCTGCTCCGCTCCCAGTGAGAGTGGCAGCAGCTGAGGGTGGCATCAGTCCTCCCGCCATGGACCGGAGAGGTAGTGGAGGTGGTAGGAGATGGCAGTGACACTCCTTGGCCCAAAGCAATGTGTGGAAGGGGTGAGAGGATGTGTGGTGAGAGCCAGGCTGGGCAACAAGGGTCACACGCACTGCTTCCTCTGTCCTCAGAGCTCCCCTGCCCTTCACAGCTGGGTAATTTGTTAACTTTGGCCCTCATCTCCTTCCAGCTCATGCCATTAAGCACCCTTCTTTCCCGCTCTCCACCCCAAGCCGCAGCTGCATCCGTACGCAGACGCAGGCTTTCGTCCCAGGAGCAATGTTTGCAGGAAAGCCCAAGGGTGCTGTGCCGATTCCAGATGTACCAGGACTATGTCTCTGCCTACTTCCTCCCTTAGATCCTTACATCCCTCACCTTATTCTCCTCAGATGCTTTCTTCTCACCACAAGCTACCTTAGTAGCAATTTTCCACAGTGACCCCAAATCTATTTGATTCCTGCTCTCCAACCTGCTATTATTTCATCCTACCCTTCTTACTGCATCCACCCTCCCAACTTCCTTTTCCTCTCTCCACCTCACAGTCCACCCATTCAACCACCTTCTGCTTCATGCCTTAACCTGGAGTCCTGCGTCCAGCTCTGGAGCCCTCAGCACAGGAGAAATATGGACCTGCTGGAGCGGGGCCAGAGGAGCCCACAAACGGGATGAAACATCCGAGGGGTGGAACACGTCTCCTATGAGGAAAGGCTGAGAGAGTTGGGGTTATTTGGCCCAAAGAAGAAAAGGCTCTGGGAAGACCTTATATTAGCCTTTGAATACTTAAAGGGGGCTTATGAGAAAGACGGGGACAGGCTTTTTAGTAGGGCCTGTTGTGATAGGACAAGGGGTAATGGTTTTAAACTAAAAAAGGATAGATTTAGACTAGCTACAAGGAACATATTTTTTACAATGAGGATGGTGAGGCACTGAAACAGATTGAACAGAAAGGTGGTAGATGTCCCATCCCTGGGAACATTCAAGGTCAGGTTGAATGGGGCTCTGAGCAACCTGATCCAGTTGAGGATGTCCCTGCTCATTGCAGGGGGGTTGGACTAGACGTCCTCTAGAGGCCCCTTTCAACCCATATTGTTCTATGATTCTATGTACACACTCCCTCTTAATTTTGCATCCAACTAGAAATATAAAAGTTCCTTCTGTTCTTTGTCATGTCCCAAAAGAAATGCCATAATTGCTTGTATGAGCAGTCCTCATCTGTTCCATTGTAAAATAAAACAAATCAGTTCAGCCAAATCATAAATCTGATTTCCCCCAGTGACCATGAAAGGGACTGGCAGTTACAGAGTCCCAACTATGGGACCAGCGGAGGACCGTCACCCCTCAGTTGTTCCAGCTGGATCCTGAAGTGCACGCGTGCATAAGATGGGTGTCAGCAAGAGTGCCCTGACTGTGCTGCCAGACAGCAGGAGCTTTTCTTCCTCCTTTGATGAGGATTTTCTAGATCTTCCTACTTTTCTGAAAATCGCCAGGAATCAGCAGGCAGATTAATAACTGGAGAACAACTTCAGGGGATATGTTCCTGAGGAACTTTCTTAACTCCATCCAACCTTTGCCTAAAGTATCTTTTTCCCCTTCGTTATCCATCACACCATTTTAATTTCTATGTGCAGTAACTGTCCTCTGTGACCAAAATTTAGAAAGACAGAGGAGCACTTCTTACTTTGAGTTCTTCTCCAGGTAAACTTCTCAATGACTGAAATAAAAATAGAGGTCTTCTTCCTATAAGCAAGTCAATTTTGTATTCCTTCTGCACTACCGAGACCATTTCTCAGGCAATAACTTTAATATCCAAACCTGGATTAAGATTATTCAAATAAAACAATGGAGAGAATGAAAAGATTAATAACTCCATTTGGTAGCATAGACTTGAACTTAAGAGCCTGACCACCTTCTGCACCCCTTGATCTCTGACTGTCGTACAGCTCATGCTGAAATAGCGATCATATTTCACAAAGATGGAATGGATTTGGTAAGAGGCCAATCTTGCAATACTTCTTCAAAACATAACAAAACGGGCACGGTAGCAACTGCCAGCCAAGGACCTGGTATTGAGCTACTGAAGTCAGCAGCGGCTCTGGCAGCGATTTGGGTGTGAATTAGGAGCCTGAATTCCAGATGAATCAACATATTTCTACCACCACAGCCAGCCTTCAGCTGAAATTAATCTCCATCCTGCATCAGCTGTCAGCCAGCTGAATGGTTGCCTTGCCTGCGGGGATGATAGCTTTGTAGCAATGAAGCACTGAAGGAGAATTCAAGAAATCATCCAGACCACTCCCCCACCATCCCACCCCCTGCATGGAAGTTAAGTAAATCACTTTAGATAATCTCTTATGGGTATTCTAACTGCATTTCTGTAGCGCAAGTCCTGGGCTTTCTATCTTTTCTTGGATGCCACCAAGAGACACACTGTGTTTCTAATATTTAGCCTGGATTTCTTTGCAACGTATTTAAGTGATTTCTCATTCTTCTTCAGTTGGTCACAAGTGACTACCAGCAACTTTGTAGCAACATTATACATATAGAATACTGTTCTTACCCCACTCTTTTTTTTTTTCCAGTTTAAACAATGCCACATGCTTCACCCCTCATGTTTTCCAGATTTCCTTTATCCCACAGACTTTCTCCTGTTGATCAGTACAAGGGCAGCCAAGCTTCCCAACTCTCCAAGCAGCATGCCAAAATGCCATTAGGCTGGGAGCTGCAAGGCACGTACCTTGGAAAGATGAGCAGGGAGGGAACCAGTGCTCTGGAAACCTGTTGTGGTACAAAAGGATGTGGTTCCTGTGGAAAGTGGTTCCTATGCAAATCTGGAATTCCTACAAAAACCTGAAAATCTGGGACAGCTATTCCCCAGAGTGAAGAAATGAATGTGATCACCCCACAGCTCAAGACACCTTGTTTCATCTATATTGGGAAATTTGGGTTATTCAGCAATCCCCAGGTAAATAAAGACTGATGTGGTGTGTCCCAGGTAGGAGGGACCCACTTGGACTATTCAAGAGCAAGAGTGTGGCCATCCCTTCTTAAAGCATCTGCACATCAAATCTCTTAAAAGAAAGAGGAAAGTCTCTTAAAATAAAGAGAAATTATTTCTTGGCCAGAAACAATGTTGCCACACACATCAGATAGACATTTTCATCCAGATGAGTGATACAAATGTTTTTGCATTTAGCTTAATTTTCTCTTCCTCATCAAAAAGATGCAGATACCGCAAACATGCAGTTCTACTAATGGGGCATGGAATCGGTTCTGTATGTTATCCATAATTACATATAGGATCAGATCTGAATTAACTCAGCTTGATGTTCAAACTTAGACCCTGAACACATGTGGTTTGTGTTTTGGAGTACCGAAGTCTAGGCAATGAGTTCATTCCTCTCTGATTTTCTCATGTGTTCTTAACATTAATTGCTTGTAGGTCTGACTTTGCAAAAACAAGATCTTAAAGAGCAAATTTGCAAAGTTAATTCCAGCATTTCCTCACTCTGGTGAGCTTTGTAGGTAAGATTTCACGCTGATATTAATGAGTTCCCAAGCAACCAAAATTGACTCCAGAAAGTAATAAAATAGGGGCTTAAATGTCTTACAGAACTGGAAAATCTCCAAAATGCGAAACCTCAGGCATGTTCAGAGCATGAATAGCTTTGCATCTCCCTAATACCAAAATCCATTAACAACATACCACATAGTCAGGAGAGAGCCAGAAGTTACAGCCTATCCGAAAAGTGACCTTTGGTTTGTATCTCACAAAGCAGTGCAAGCACAGACAACACCATTCTTTGGCTATAGTGATATTCTGGATTTGGCACAGAAGAGTCAGGCTGGCACCTCTGTTGCTACAGAAGTTAAAGTTGTGTGCTTCTTTTCTATGGGGCAGGAAATTCGTCAGCAGTATACTGACATGACTTCTGAGACCCCTGATAACTCCATACCAACTCAGATTAATATCTTACAGTCTCCAGAAAGCTTTCCAAGAAGGGCAAAAGACAGAGCTCACCTTCGAGAATGGAAGGATCTGGTATGTGTTGTATTCTGGTCATCCTTTATACATTTTATTTAAATCTGCCTTTTTAAAAATATTGTCAATGTGACAATACTATGGGACAGAAGAGAGTTCAGAAACAGCTGCCAGTGTTTTCTGGCTAAGAAGAAAACAAAACCCCAGTGGAGTGATGTGAAAGGCAGTGAGAGCGGGGTAAATATGCTGAAAAACACAACATGGGGTAACAACCAGGTTTGGCTGGAGAAGGGCTCTATGGAGCCCCAGTGGTGAGGAAAAGAGGATGAAGGTGTGGGTGCAGAAGTGAGAGGAGAAAATCTATTGTAAACTGTGTGTGCAGAAAACCAGCTGTCATTGGCATTGCATGGGGAGCTCTGTGTCCATGCTCAGACACTGTTATCACAGCTCACAGGGAGCAGGGCATACCTCTGTGGGATTTTTCCCAGAGAAAAATACTTGTTCTGCTATTGCTTTTCACAAAAAAATGCAGGTAGATATCTCCTATTCAATGGATCTGAGCAAGGCTCAAGAGCAAGTCTATGCCTGAGGATGCAGACGCTAGAAAAGCATCAAAACTTATTTTAGAGGACCTTTGCCTCCATAAAGTCAAACCTGGAAAATATTAAGGAGTGCCAGGACTCAGGGGCTTCCTACATGACATCTGTGTAGCTGGGAATTCATCTTTCATCTTGGACAGTCACCTATTTTTTGTGTATTAATTTAAGACTAGAGCCTGTTTGCTCCACTCCCAGGGGGTACTAGCCAAATGAAAAAAAAAAAAAAAAGCTTAAGATCTTTATTTGAAAATACCCTGGAAATGTCCTCTTTTTCTTTTTCCATTCTCCAAACAGCTAATAAAGACAACAGCACTTCTAAAATTGGATTTTAAAAAAAAAGCGAACAAAAAGACCAAAACATCGCCCTGCTTTGGGATAAAGCCAAAGGAGGGAAGAGAGAGAATCCTGAAGTTATTGGGAATCTCCTCCTTCGGGAGGGCTCTGTGAGGATCCCTTCGCCCTGCACGGTGTCCTGCTCTGCGTTCGCCTTCAAGATGGACCGGATTATCACCTTTTTATTCGGGGGAGAGGGGAAGGGATCGAATAAACAACTCCGGCTGGTCGGGACTGGGTTACTCCTCACCCAGAGCCGCACCCCGGGTGCAGCACCCCGGCTGGGGGAGGGAAAGGGTGTCCCTGGGGCGGGCACGCTGAGCGAATCCACCTCGCAGCTGGACAGAGAAACTGCTTTTGGGAGGCAGAAATTTACTTCCCCTGACTCCTAACC
>Ga0065711_1038815_pt1 | contig 18382 bp, 7 predicted proteins | sample Hoacrofraction12_FD_59098 | JGI IMG/M metagenome (GOLD analysis project Ga0065711, IMG submission 59098) | Hoatzin crop microbial communities from Cojedes, Venezuela - Epithelial fraction 12 v2 (version 2) | ecosystem: Host-associated > Birds > Digestive system > Esophagus > Crop | place...
CCCCGGCCCGGCCCGCGCCTTCCCGCGGGCGCAGCGGGCACCTTTCCCGCTGCCCCGGCTGCTGCTCCGCAGGGCGGGCCCCGCGCCCGCCGCCCGCCCGTTACAGACCAGCGGGGCGGGGGGTGGCGGCGAAAACGCCCTGAGGCACGTCCTTCTGCGGCAAGGAGCCCGCCGCGCTCCCGAGGAGCCGTAGTTCACAGGACGGGCCGGGCAGTCCCATTTTCTGCTTGATTATTTTATTCTATTTTATTTATTTTTTTTTATTTTTTTATTTCATTTTACTTTTTTACTTTTTATTTTTAAATTTTATTTCATTTTACTTTATTTTTTAATTTAATTTTATTTCATTTTATTTAGTTTAGTTTTGTTTTAAATTATTTGGTTTCATTTCACTTCATTTATGGTATCAGTTTGATTTTTTTTTTTTTTTTAAGGAACTGATACTTGCAGGTGCTTGAGCCAGCTAAAGGAATGATCAGGCAGTTTCCTCACTTTGTGATTACTTGAGGTAACTTTCCTCATTGCGACATTTAGCATTAGGTTAGACTTTGTCGTATGCTGGACAGTGATAATTAACTTGCACTGACTTATTTCTGTGGACATCAGAATCATTTCTATAGAAAGTAACTGTAAGTCAGTATTATTTAACTTCACCGTTACTTAAAGCCACACAGATAATTGTCAGCAGTGGTAAATCTAGTCACTGTTCTGGTAGCACTTTCAGGCTATTGCCTGTTACTGAAAGAACTTACACGTAGTCTAAATTGTATAAAGGGGGGGAAGAACTGAAGTTGGCAGTGGGTAAGAAGAAGCTATAGACTTCCCACTGTAGCTACAGGCAGGGGTTTTTTTTGCCCTAAGATCATTTCGTCCTTTAGAAACTAGTTTTTTATCTTTTTTTTTTTTTCTTTTTAATGCTCTCTGTCCAAAGGCAATAATGTTCAGGTTGGCATTTCCCACAAACACAGCTAGATGAATCCGCAGGTATTCCAGCACTAGCTTGCCCTAACTGTCTTCTTTTCTTTTAAAAAATATTATTCTTCCTCTGACAAAGTCAGTAGTCTGCGATAGGCAAGTAGAAGAACACACTCAGTTTAGTATTCGTTAGGGGCAGTGACTTCAGCAGAGTTTGCCCCTGCGCTGGCTGCAGTTAGCTGATCCATTATGACAGACTGCTGACAGTAAACTGTGCACATAGTTCTGTGGCTAGGTGGGGCTTTTTTCTGTCTGAAAGGCTGTTTCTCCAAGGAAACTGGATCCACCACATGTATTAATATTTTCCTTTTATAGCAACCACACAGAACCTAAGTGCTAGAAGTGTTTACAATTTTGAAGTCTCTTTCAGTAATGGCTCACTTACCCTTTATTTCCATTATGTGTTAAGCACTATGCAGGAGAAAAGCTGTGAGTGTGGAGTGCAAAAGATGTTGAATTTGTCAGGAAACTCCCCCAACTAGAATGGAACTCACGTTTCTTGCAGATATGCTCGCCAAATGCCACCAGCTTCCTGGGTAGGGAGCAGACAGATTTACCTGTGCCCGTTTGTCTGTTTTCTCATCACGCCTCAAACAGATGCACGCAGCCTTGGTGGCAGCAACCACCCACTAATTATGCAGCCCTCCCGTGCTCCCTGCCTGGAGCCCACCCGTGCTGCCACAGCGGCCACCTTCACTCACCTTCACCTGTGTCTGGCTGTGGAGATACCACAGGTTATGCAGTAGTGACACTGGACATCGAAAAAATTAAAAAAAATAAAAAGCTGAGAATGCAATAGATCAGACTTAACCCAAACTGCTGACAAAAGGCTTTGACAACCAAGAAAACTGGAAGATTTGGGGTGCAAGATGTGATAGAATTATCTTGCTTGACAGTGGCTCAGAATTTGATAGTCTGGGTAGATGGTAGTAGAGGAAAGGGTTTCTGTTCCTCTGTCATTAGAAATGCCTAGGGAAAAAGTCTGCACGCTGATGCAGACTCATGGTGTGTGATAGCTTGCTGAAGAATGTATGGTTGGATGTTATAATGGAAATGTTACTGACAGCTAGAGCAGTGACTGTAAGCAAAATATGCACAGGGAATTGTGTGTGAAATTACCAGGGGTGGGGTGGGAAACCCATGTACATGCCTTACAGCAGATGAGTGGGAAAGGAGTTGAAATTCTTCTGATCCATGTGAATACCACACTTTCTTACTTCAAAGAAGTCCAGCATTAGTGTGAAAAATGAGAACCTAAATTGAAGGGCAACAGCAAAACTACCAGAACTGCATCAAATACTAAAGATTTTCTTGAAAACTGAAAGATGATTGTTGAGAGCTTCCTGGGCACCCTCTTCTGCTTCCTCATTTCTAAATGATGCTTTGAGATTATTTCCTTTTAAAACCACCTAAAAGGTGTGAAAATCCCTCTCAGTTGCTAGGTACCAAGTGCCAAAAATGCGCAGAAGGCATGGGATATTTATTCTGTTGGAAGAAAAAAGTAAACTACAGCGATAGTTCTATACTTAAGACACAAAACAAAGTAACAAGCACCTCTTGTTTTAGCACTTTAATATAATTGATCATATGTTTTATCTTGAAGAGTTATTACTGTGGAACGACTATACAAAAAGATCTTCATATCAAATAAGCACAGTTCAATTGCTTACCTATCTGCCAAAGTATTCATATGACTTTATTAGGTCTTGATTTGTGATACTTTTCAAGTTTATATATTGCAGACTTACATATAATCAAAGCATGATTTCGTATCGAACTGCTTACTGGTTCAACTACTAATTTTCAGCAAGGATTCTCCTTCTCAGAAAAGAGTTTGAAATTTTTAGAATCAAAGTTCTAAATGAGACTCCTTTGCCCATTACTACAGAACAGATTAGAAGTCATGGAAAAATAAGATCGCAGTTGTTGCAGGGTTTCCATCTTCAAGAAATGCAGAGGTCTGTTGGTCAGAAGTGTGAGAAACATCTAACAATCTCAGCCTACTTCATGAAGTCACTGCAGCACCTTACAAATTTTAAGCTCAATTAATTGCACGCTAAAGTCTTACGCCTTCCAAGATTTTGCATGCAGAAAAACAAAAAATTTAAAAATCACACTGCTTTGTTTAGAAACTATCTGGGTCTTTTTGAACAGATCTTACTTAAGCCAGTTAAATTTCCTAACTTGAATGTTTTGTAATTCATATAAGGACAGCTGCTTATCCAAATCCTGCAAATGATTCTGCACACCCATAAAGTCCACAAATCTTTTGAAATGCACTTAGAGGAATGCACATCTCTCTGATGCTCCCAACAATACTGTTAGTTGTCCCAAATCTGCTTCCATGCTATATTTATAACAGGGTATTGGCAGGTATACTTGCATGGATACACATGCCTTATATTTATTAGAGAGGACGAAATATTTGTAATTTTGCCTAGTCCTTGGAATTAAATTTATCTAAACACCATAGAAGTGCAAAACACATTAAAATATATACTTTAGGAACTATTTAAGTCACTAAGTCTTTTAAAACCTCAATTCTTAAAAGAAACTTTTGCTTTTTTATGTATTGGTGATATTAAGATCAGTTCTTCAGGATTTCAGGCATTCAGAGACCTCTGGCGCTAGCAGAAAATGTACATAGGTATCTGTGAAGAAGAATCTGTATTGAAACCAAACCTTTTAGGCAGCAGAGAGTGCTGTTCATCAAACAGGTGTTTTTCTTGAAAGTTGGCTTTATGAGTTGTGTTGTTTGCCATGGGTGGTGTTCAGTGACCGGGTGACAAAAATGTCAGTCTAGTCTACCTGAGGAGAAATAGAGCTGTATTTGTTAGAAATTACAGGTATAAACATGAGGGTTAACATGACCAGAGCATTATCCTACCAAGCAGACAGTAAGCAGTTTTTATGGCTAGACAAGTTGTTTCTGTGAAATGCACAAGGTATTGCTCAGGCTTTGGGTAGTGTTGTGACGTTGGTCCCCACGCTTTTCTCAGGGTTATGAGAAGACTCCCTTCCCCTGTTCACCTGATGCTTATGTTTAGTCTGGGAGTTAAGACTTACTTCTCTTCCAGAAATCAAATCTACGCATTCATCTACAGCCACAGAAGTGCAAAATTGGCACATTTCTGAGAACTCTTCTTTTTGAATATGAGGTCTAAATACTTAATGTCATTAACAATGTCAAGAGGTATGGCCGCATACAGCCTCAGCATAGGGACAAATCTACAAATACTCCGATTTCAAACACTTTTTTCCTCCAACAGTAAGTTTAATGTGAATAAAGTGCTTCCATCTTCAGTGATTACTTACTCTGCATTGTGTCTTAGCTGCTGGGGTCAGCATGGTCTGAAGTGATGCTGGTTATTCCCTCTAGGCATGATTTCAGACTTTCTTGTTCCTGTAGTCCTACTGACTGTTCAGACAATCTGCAGAAGTGATAAACAGAGTGTCAGGAGTGGGCATTGAGGCCCAGGGAGTACAGGATGCTTAGTTTTAGCCAATATTTAGCATTAAGTAAAGGTTTTGATTCTTCAGAGCTATATGAAGATCTTCATGCCTTTTGAGCTCATTTTGTCTCGCTAGTTATGAAATATTCATTAAAGCACACTGGGATACTAAATTCAGGTGCTGCAGAATGTTTTAATATTTCTATTGAAATATAACCTTTTGAAATAGATGTAAACCAAGACAAAAAAAAAAAAAGTAAAAAATAAAATTATAAGGCCAATTTTTGTTTTTTTTTTGGGGGGGAATGAGGGGGAGAAACAAGAGCAAAACTAGTTCCCTGACTGGTGTCCCACCTTCAGTTATGATTTCTTTAAAAATTAATGACCATTGGATTCCACATTAAGCTGAATGTGCTGTGATGTTTTTTTACATCCCATGGTACACTATGTTGTTCAAAGCATGCTGAATATCAGACAGATGGCTTGGGAAGTCTGTCAAAAAGACCTGCTGGGTATTCTCTGGTATTACCTTAAAGCAAGAGAGAGGATCAGTAAGTGTGCTGTAATTTTTGGCCTTAACACAGTGTTCAGGAAGCTCAGGCTTCTGAAGGAATGGTTGCTTAATCACAGTAATACATATAAAAAAAAGTATCTATTTAAGAATAACCATATAATAAAAATTACTTGAGATCGAGATTGATAATGAAAGGAAGAAAATGGAAAATTGCAGTGGAGGAGCGGGGAAGAGCTGACGTTTGCTTGAAGATGCTCATCACAAGACTGGGCAATACAGAAAAAGAAATTTGTTCAGGAGTTTCTCAGGCCATCTTTAAATATTTTTCTGTACAATGTAGTCAAAGTAAAATCCTGCAATGTTTAATTTTGATTTTTTAGATTATTATTTCAGAGATCTCCTTATGGAAATAACAGTTGTGCCTTCAAGACCTGCTTGGTTTTGGTATCAAAACCTCTAAGTGTGTAGTATCTTCTAACCAAAGGCAAACAATGTGTTTTATACTAGTGAACCTTAGGCATGAAGATCAGACCTTACTGAATAAACTGGAGTTTGCAAGATAGCTTCTTTATAGGAGATATTTAATATGCTGAGAACATATGCTTGCACTTTTTTGGTATTATAGATAGGAAACAATCCAAACTCCTCATGTTCTTGTCCATGAAAAATTTTTGGAAGAAGTAGGGTTTTTTTTGAATCTCATTCTTGCAGCTGCATACTGTCTTATTTACCCTTAACTGAGAATAAGTAGACCTAGTATTTCAAGTCAAAATTGTTAAAAGTACTTCATATGCAGTAGTACTAAAAAAAATAATTCTGTCTTTGAGTTCACAGTTTACTGAAATGAAGATTGTCTGTTGTTAGTTTCCTAAGGTATTACCATTGCTCAGTTGTCTCATAAAGCTGAAATGTGTAACTATCTGTCTCAGCGACATTTTTATTTTTCAGGTTTGGAGTATAGCCCATGGCTTTGCAATACAGCTATGTCAGAGCATTGGGAGATTAATACGTGCTAAAGATGGTGTTACAATGCCTAAGTTTATCTGTTATTTTGAAAGTAGACCTTTCGCCTGTTTTTACTTACTGTCTTTCTTAGCATTGGGTTTTCATTTCCATGTTTTAGGAAAATCCTATAAATGCTGTTATGTTACTACTCTGAAAAGGAAAAGAAAGGAAGAAACATGTAAAATACTCTTGAACTCATTTTGCTTGTGATTTTGAATAGCTTTCAAATTAGAATGATTTTCCCAGATTTTTATAGGCTTGCCCAATCCAGCTGTATATTTTATATGCTAATCTAAGTTCTATTTTTGTTCCCCTTGGGATTTTAAGTGATTATAATTGTTGCTCTTCAAAAGCCAAACAGATGATGATTGCTGCTTCAGGAATATACCAAAAGAAGCTGGCTTTCATTAAACCTGCTCCTCCACTTCATAATTATCTCCATTTTATCTCACTGAGAAGCAGGAAAATGGCAACTACAGTTCATTGAAGCCAGTTCAGTTATTTAAACATCATTTTACTGAGATAACAGGAGGTGTTGAAGTGGGTAGGCTTTTTCTTTTCAAACACTAAAATGTGGCCAGTACTATAATAGGGTTGCCAACGGGGAGACCAGACCCTTCATGTCAACTTGAAATACAATGCTAGAGGCCAGAGATGGCAGAAGATACCGTGGTCTCTACTGTGGTTGGGGCGACTTCTGGAGGACAAAACATAAAGCAGATTGACAGCTATTTTGCAAGGCATCTGCTGGTCTGACCTCTCCAGAAGAAATGAGAAATCAGAGGAAGCAGAAACACGGGTGAGGAGGAAAGGAGGTTAGAGCAGGCACAAGCGTAGAGACTAAAGGAGGTAATAAATAGGCAAATAATACAAGCTTTGATCGTAAGTTCACTTTTCATATCTGTCAAACCTCGTGACGTTTGGAATGAGCTGGGCTGGACCAGAAGGTTTCTCCAGAATTTGTTTCAGTAACAATTTTCAGTTTAATTCCATTTTAAGAATATTAATGGAGAAATTTTGCAGTGAAGATCAGAGAGGAACAGGTCCCAGTGAATTGCGTCAAGATGCTGCAGTCTCTGGCAGTCCATGAACACTGGCATAAACAGTAGTAAAGAGGCACAGAGGTTTTTCGAGACCTGGAAAGATGTAACCAGTTCTTTAATTCACATGGTTGGTTAAAAAACTGACATGTTCAAATTTCTACATGTATCTTCTAATGTATCACTTAGCTTAGAAATGTAAATAGTTTTGGGGGCGGTCTCTACCTGTCCTCTGAAGTGAGGCTCCTGCAATTTACAGAAAGAAGTCTGACCATATGTGTTGCCATTTGTCCTGCGCTTCTTGCTTTATGCTGGCAATCAGTGCAGCATTTTGTATAAATCACAGCTTACCAGTCAAGGGGACCTGTAAAAAACCAGTACTATCAACAGCTTCTTCTTCAAAGACAGGCTGCAGCAGCTGTCTGAAAACCTGTTTCTTTCATCAAAGAAAGTGAGAGTCTTTCACAGATTTAGTCTCCCACGTGGCAGGTTTATGTCAAGGAGAAGACCAGGAAAAAAGTAGGAACTCACAAAGGGATGAATGTGTATTTTTGTTTCTTAAATTTTAATACTCATATGATTGCAGAGGTTAAACTTCGCCGACCGTCAGAAACTCCTTTCATTCAATTATAGAAGCAAAACTTCTGTCAGCTCGAGTCTTTCTAGCTTGTCAAGAGACTTACTGAATTTTGGTAGTAGCAGTGTAAGCAGAGAGAACAATCACAGGGCCTACAGACTGGAGGAAAAAAAAAAAGTCCTTTTCAAACAGAGAGAATGTGGCTGAAACATGCACTGACTGCAGTTTTGTTGGTACAGCATTGGGAGTCAGGCACTCAGTCCCGTAAACTGATGAGGCCTTGTGAGCATCAGCAGTACCCTCCACACCTCCCCGAGACCCAAAGGCAGATGGCACGGAGCCCGGAGCGCAGGCGGCAGGCTGCTGCGAACGCGTCTTGCTCCGTTCCCAAGCAGCTATATTCAGGACCACCAATAGTTTCGGGACAGTTTCACCTCCAGCTGGAACGTCCCGTAGTACCGAGTCTGCCGCGCGATGCGGGAGCCACAGCAGCAACATCTGCCCCTGGGAGGAGCGGCTGCTGTGCCCCTGCCACAGCCAGACCCAGGTCAGGTTTTACAGCAGCAGCATGGCTGAGCGGTAGTGGAGGTGCTTTTCCTTTCGAAAAACGGCTTTCAGATGAAAAGGTTATTTACTTCCTCCAAAGGCCTGACACTGCATCTACGTTCTTCTCCATTCCCCTCGTTTCAGCACAAGTTCCTCACTCCTGTCCACACCGAGCTGCGTTTCCCTCCCTCCCTTGCCCCGCCGGGGCAGGGGGTTTCGGGGGACTGCAGCAGTGCCCTGCCTCGTGCAGCTGCTCGGGGAAATGAAATGGCTTGCCAGAAGAATGGCGCGGCTGACATCAGTCCTGTCCGTAAGGCGAGTAAAGAATAGGTGACTGATGATAAGAGCAGCTAATGTGAGAGTTTATCAGAGCTATCACCCACTTTTCATTCATTATCAAGAAACAATTGATCCTGTCACTACTGCCTGAAAATCAGAGCTCAACCCAGAGAAACCGGGGTCAGGAAATCCAAGCTGGGAGTCCTATCTCAAAGTTTTACTTCTTTGCTTTGCTTTCTATCCCTCTCACCTAATATGAATTTATATTAAATCAAACTATGTGTATTTAGGACTCAGTTTTGCCATTGCTGAGAATGCAAATTTGTATTTGCAAAATATCATGCACTTAACAAGGATGGGAGAGGGAGATGGCTTTAGGAAAGCAGACCATAGAAAGAGAATTTTGTATTACTCTTTTTTATAAATCGTTTATTAAATGAACCGCTATATCTAGGTTCTAAACTTACTACCTTTTCTAAGGTAGCTTAATTGCATATCTGCTTCCTAAACTATTCAGGGCGTGTTTCTGCGCTAGTGAGTTTATAGCATAATGGTGTGCATTCTGCCATATCACTCTCAGACCAAACTCTGTGTAGATGGTGTATTTTCACAATGGCAAACAGTACTTCACAGTCCTCATTACAAACTGGCCACACTACATACTTCAGCAACAAAGTGTTCTTGGATTCTACAGCTGGAGAAGTATTTATGCAGTTTCTGTAATTGCTTGCTTACTTTTACTTCTTGTTACATTATCATTCAGAATAAGCATCTTAAGCCAAATTAACATGGAAGGTATTGAAAACATATGCAAAACAAGCATTGACAGAAAGCTGTGCAAAAGTATAATATTTCATAAAGAATTGCAAAATATAATTTTAGTACCTCATTAAAATGGAAAACAACTGTAGTTTGTATTTGGCTTGCTTTTTACTAGGTTTCAGGTTTTGCTTTATTCATGGTGGTTACCTGATCTTAACTCTATATTTTCTGCTTCTGGTGTGATTGCCTTGTTGAATTTAGAACCCAAATTTGCAGCATTATAAAATGTTCCTACAGAACCAGCAAACACTAATATATTAGCTGTGACATTATAAAGAAGTTGATGAAGATGATACCTCAGTACTTACAGCTATGAATATAAATTGACTAGATACATTGTTGAGGAGGGTTTATTTTAAATATATGGTATATTTATTCTCAAGTCTTTTTATGGAATTTCTATGAATTGTAACAAAAAAAAAAGGCACAAAAAATAAAAATCTGTTATAGGTAATGGTAATAAAACCAAGGCAAGAAAAAAGAAAAAAGCTTAACTGAACATTACTGGCATAATAGGAGTTAAACATGTAAGACTAGAAAGGATTATTCTTTCCTCTGAAACCTAAGGGAAGCTCAGTAAGAATAAAGAGAGATGTTTCGCTGTACATAATGTCAGAGTAATTCATGAAGATGTCTGTTGCTACTCAAACAATGCAAAAAAGTCTTTATTACAATTTACATTAAGGAATTTGACTTATGATTACTAATGCAGTTTGTAAAGCAACTATAATAATTTTTTTCTCACATGGAACTGCAAAATGAAGGAGGTGGTGCTTTTGGTGTACATTGCTATTGCATTTGAGAACAGCCTCTACATACAGTACACACATTATCTCATGTGAAATGATACATGTATAATGTTAAGTAATACAAGTTCTTGGCAGGTAAGTAGATGAGAAGTGTTCTGCACGTTTGACTTCACACACAATAAATATTCCCATTTATCTCAGTAAGATTACCACAACAAGGAGTACAAAGTATGTGTTGAAGTTTCCACAGCGTTATGGCTCTACAATGCTACTCCTGAGCCTTGTCCAAACAGAAATGACAACTTATTTTCCACAACAGCAGCAAAGCAAAAAATAAGCGAGGAAGAAAACTGGTGTCTATTCATTGTGACTGTGCAAACATTTTCTAGGTTTGTATATTTGTTTTTAAGGAAAAATAAAAAGGCGTAGTTAGTAGTTATCTGTAGTTATGTATTCTTTCTGTTCAAAGCATTTTGACTACTCAAGACAATACTTTGATACGGCTGAATCAGCACTTTACAACGCAGAGTTGGGGGAGGGAATAGATAAGAGTGAAAGTCAGAGAAGCATCAAATATATAAAGACTCACCCCAGCTTTGTTATTTCAAATAACCCCATTTCTCCGTGTCTTATATTATCAAGAACCAGGAAAGTCACAGCCCTGTGGACTGGCAGGAGGTGTTAGAAGATTTGTCTTGACCAATTATTTTCACGTGCTCTGGAGATGCAAGAAGGGCTGAGCCTCCTCTCCCTCTTTTGTTAGCCTAAAGATGAAGTTTCAGGGGAAAATTTTGCTTCTGAGGAATTCAGTCTACATTTCTCCATCCCCCCAGTGTGAATCTCTCCCACCCCAACTTTAACCAGGGTAGTAGCTCTCTTTTTTTTCTGATTTGTTATGTGGCGCTGTTTCTGACAGATTTCTCTCTACTGTGTAAACAAGGCAGTCTGTCCTGACTCTAATACCCACAGCCTAAAATATCTTCTTCCCTCATCTATTTTCCTGTTCTTGAATACCTCAATTTTCTCTCTGTAGAGAAGGCATTTCATTACTTTACACCCACAGCCCATTCATTCAGTTGGTGATGTTGCTTGCTTTCTACCCACACCTTCCAGACCCTTGAGGGATGTAGCATGGCCACAAGTTATCAGCAAGTTATGGCAAAGTAGGTGGTGATGCTGTATAACAGGCTGCAAGGAGAAACTCTTTTGCTTGTGACTTTAACAGCCTTTTTAACCCATGCTGTGGAAGTGGGCAGCACGTTAAGAAACCATCTTCACTGAAGTATGCCTTTAAATATTAATTCTCTTAAGATGTGTTGAAACTGTGGTGACTCTACACAGGTACAAGCTATAAATAGTTCATCCCCCTGTCTTAGTCGTCCGTGGAAAATGCAATTATTCCAAAGAGATAATGATGCAGAATAAGTGACTGCCTGAACATCATACTACACAATATATTTGCGTGACACAAAATGCTCATTTGCATAGTTAAGGTATAATAGGCTTTTCAGACCTGAACTACTCAGTCAAAACAGAAAAACACAAAGTATTTGCTTGTTTGGATGTGCTAAAGAAACAGGGGAATCTGAATACATAAAACAAAGACTATGAGAACTAATAATATCCCATTTAAAGACAAATAGATGTCACACACCTAAGTGGCATAAAGTGAAAAGATGCACATAACTTTCACAGTTCAATTATTATATTCTTTTTCTGAATGTTCAATGACAATTATAGGGATGTTTTACAAGGATTAAGGAGGAACTGTAGCCAACAAGTATTAAATAATTATTTGGAGAATAACCTGAGATTTACATTTTGTCTTTCTGTAGCAGCTAGGAGCACCAATTAAGTGCTAGCTAAAATAAATACATCTGGTATAAATCTTGCCAATTTCAAGATTTGCCATGCAGGGAAAAAGAGGAAAAGGACTGTGGACGGAGAGACTAAGTAAGCCTTTTTTCAGGATTTGTGATAATTGTGGCTTAATTGTTTTTGTTGCTTTCACCCTCTTTCGTGGACATTGGAAATGTAGATCTCATGTCAGGTCTTTGGGAAGGAGTAGTATGTTTTCCGAATCTAAAAGGCAATATCCAGTCATCGTGTAATGCTAATTCTCTCCCTTTTTTCCCTGTCAACACCTTTAAAAAAAAACCAAACCAAAAGAAAAAAAAGAATGAAAGCAGTTTAAGTTTTATATGGTTAAACGTGATTTGAGGGAGGAAGGCAGGTCTCAGGTTTGGAACACAAATTTGAGTAGAAACACAGATGTTTTACAGCACCTTGACACATGACAAGACTTTACTTTCTGTTTTGTGTTAAATATCCTACAATTTAAATCAGCTTTTTAAAATTTTTTATTTTAAAATTTTAAATTTGTTACTTCTCATGGAGATGGAATTTGGTAGATACATGCATTTATGCTATGGGTTGAGTAGTTTTTAGATTAAATTTTTCATTAGTGAGTTAATATGTCACCATTTTGAAGTGAATGGGAATTATGAAAGGACACATGATTGTTCAGAATGCAGATTGTCTGCAGCTAGCTTTTTTCTGGATTCCCGTGTCTCAAGTGGACTGAAAAAGAAGCAAATTAAAAATCAACAGCCAAACACTGAAAGGCACTTTGAAGATAGAGGTCTAGGAGATCAAAAAAACAATCAGTCTTTGAATTCATCTGGAAAAAATGCTAGAATGCAAATAGCTTTGTTCATCAGACTCGTATTTGCTTGGTTTCAATGCTTACTGACAAAAGATGAAAAATGCGTAGAGAACTTATTTTGTACTTTACAGCTTTTTTTCCTCAGCCTATCAGATGTATTGTCTTTCTTGGTGTTTTGTGTTTGGGGTTTTTCTTAGATATTCAAATGATTATAAAAGACAAAAATGGAAAAGAACTATTTAGAACTTTAGTCATTTTGGTAGTGAGAAATAATATCAATCAGAAATGTAAATCCCTAAGGAGCTTGAAGAGATCAAATAATCTGTCCTAATTCTATGAGGAAAAATAAAGTGTGCATCCAACTTTGAACCCCAGCAACTTGCCTAAGTAATGTGCTCTAGTACTTCACTACTCTTAGAGAATGTTTTCCAGTTGTTAATCTAGATTTTGTGTTGTGAATGAAGACATTTTCTTTTTTTTTAATTTACAATGCACTTCGAGACTATTTGACCTTAATCTGCTGACAATGATTACATCTCAAAGCAATTTCATATATCCATTGCCACTGTTCCTGTTTGTAAACAGTTTCTCCCTTAAAATACATTCATAGGTCATGTTTTCTAAAACCTCTCTTTCTTGCAACATCATATTCCCATGACTCTTCTAGTATGGTGCCGTAGTACCTTACAACCTCTTCTTCAGTACTGCTGTTATTCTCTGGTTTTTATTTGTGTATTTTATTATGATCTCACTTCTCTAAAAATCACAGTCACTTGCCACTTATCCTCATTGAGCTTTATCTTGCTGGTAAGCCTCTCTGTTCCCAAAAGACCATTTTGTATTCATCACTTAACCATCAAATGTTTACAACCATTCTTGCTGCAGTCCACAGTTTTCATAACCATTTGCTATGTTCCATCTTCCAAAACATGGACAGAAATACTATCTTGACCTTAAAAGATATACGCCAGTAGGTCCTTCTTTGATACAGCCATTCATCTGGCAATGAACTATCACTAAGTGTTCTCCAGATATATTTTTGTATACCCTTTTTATGGTAATTTAATTAGCATTATGCTTCCTTTTTATCACATGAGAATGCAATGTAGGCTGGCAACATACTTCTAAAAACCAACGCATACTACTTCTCTGCCTTAAGCAACATGATACGATTGTTGAAGAGAATAGGATTTACCCAACGATTTGTTCCTGGCAGGTCTATCTTTCTTAGTGTTGTAATTTTGGGGGCTTCTTTTGAATCAAGAAGCAGAAAAAAGACTGACTAATCTCCCTCTTCCTGAATCTCTGTTTAAAAAAAAGGAAAGAATATAGAACCTTCAAACCCATTCTGCAGTGTGTTTGTATATTACCTAATGGCCTGACATACAGGAGAACTTTCAGGAATGAGTGAATGTCCATGACATCATCAGAATAATTTGCTGTAATTTTATCACGTATTTGATTCCACTAAACCATATTACAGTGTAATGCGTTACTATTAGTCTGAATAACCTTTTAGATATTCGGAGCTGCATGATCACTTACAGTCTAGATTTTGCTGATGACTCATCTCCAGCAAAATCAAAGTAGTACAGAGCTATGCATAATACTTCTGATGCAAAAAAAAGAGAGTTGTATAAGCAGGACAAACAAAGCCTCCAGCATTTAAAGACAAGAAAACTAGGCCAGCACCAGTAAAAGTCCATTAAGTCATCCACAAGTGAGTAATTTTGACATAAAAAAAAAAAAAAAGTAGTGATTTTTAGCCTAACACTTCAAAGTAAAATCTTGATGATCGGTGTAAGTAAGATAAGGGAAGTGCTTTTTGGAAGTGAGATGTGATCTACATAGCTAGTAATGGCAAGGAGTAGTCGACAAAGTCTAATTCTACTGCTTTTGAATATTCAGCCACTTCCTTGTAAGCAAATTGTAATATATGTAATGTGTGAAAGAAAAGTGAGAAGAACCTGGTGCAGTTATGTGACAAGCGTGAAGGGGTACATATGAAAAAGGAGGTAACTGCCTTTAATATAATACTAAGAAAAAAGCATTTTTAAAATCCCTTCTCAAGAGTCTATAGATAGTTGTCCACTCCCCACCACTGAGCAATTGCAGTAGCTGCATGTTAAAAAAAGATTAACGTTATTTGGAGGAGGAGGAAAATATACTACTTTCATACATCTTCAAAATTCCGACCGTTACATGTTAGAGCAGAACACCACGTGTACCTCTGCTGAATCATAATTGCCAGCTGGATTCGTATTGTCTTCATTGAATAAAACAAAAGATTCAAGCTGATACTTAAAGCGATTTGGAATGTATTTAAAGAATTACCTTACAAGGTCAAAAAAAAAAAAAATCCATCTACTGCACATGTGATCTGATTATCTGAATATGATCTAATTATATATTATACAAACACTCCAGAATTTATATGGACTTTTTCAATAGAATAATAGTAGCAACAGCCACTATTTCACTCCACTATGCTGTCAGCAGGAAATATGCTGGCATACTAAAGAAAGTGTCTTTGTGTAATATGTGCTTTTCCCTCAACAAACGACAACAGATACAGGCTTTTGAAAAAGTAAACCCCATCGTTTAAGTCAATATTCCTACAGCTTTAATACCATGAGAGGATATACTAATTACAGTAAGTTTATAAGCATACATCTCTTTCCTGGAGAAACTTATTGTAATGGTCGAAGTCTAATCTAACTGAATTGACATTATTTGGGATGATTCACCGGAGAATTTAAAAGGACTTGTTATTTTTGGAGAATAAACAGCATTAAAAATATTGATCACTTTTTTGCTTTTGATTGTCTCTTTTACGCAAGGTTATTTCTCCTCACATCTACACAGTGCTTTGCTGGCAAGGGTATCAATCACTTCAGGCTCTGGCTATATATTCCTCACAAACTAGAAGGGGTGAAGGCAAATTGTTAAAGCTGAGTTCTCTGATGTGTGACCTTCATTAAGCTACCTACCTGCTTGTGAGCTGCTGAAACGTATCTTAAAAACCAAGTGTTTTTCTGCTTTTGGAATATCCACTTGGCACTAATTTGCATATGTTAAAACGGCACAGTCCACCTAAGTCACTGAACAAGTTTGACCTTGCCCACATCTGCCTTCTGCCCTCTCCTTGTGGTTTTACGCTCCGCCACACCATTGGAAAGAACCCCAAATTTCAGAGACAAGCAAAGAGGTGTTTCCAACAATCTGTATGTGCCAAAGACGCCTCCCTTCCCTCCCCACCTGATTGCACCTTTCCTCTTGACTCTGAGAGTCACAGAATCACAGAATCACAGAATGTTCGGGGTTGGAAGGGACCTCTGTGGATCGCCTGGTCCAACCCCCCTGCCAAAGCAGGATCACGTGGAGCAGGTTGCACAGGACCGTGTCCAGGCGGGTCTTGAATATCTCCAGAGAAGGAGACTTGCTGTCTGGAAACATGAAAGAAACAAGTCATCCTCTGCATCCTTATTACTCCTCTTCCTCTTCTTCCTTGCTAGTTCCCACTGTCAGATATGTTTAAGTGACAGGCTAAGGCCAAATACACGTCGTTAGATTACCAGGAGGACAGAACTGGTTTCACCTCTCTGCCCTCCATCTAACAAGTCTGAGTGTTAAGTCTTTATGTCTCTGTTCAGGTTTCAAGTTACTCTTGGCATAAGGATCCAGCAACTTGTCTTCTGTTAAGAAATAAAGTTAACCTTGTCTTAAACTATTACCCAGAGAAGATAGAAAGTTAGCCTTAATGGCCAAAATTAGATAACGTGATAGCTTACAAGCCCATACGGTTACTCTGACTTTTCAGGAATCAATCACAAGGAGTTAAGTGAATGCAGCCATCCCTTCTTTACACAATAATGCTCTGTGACCTCAGGTTACGTGCTCCATCTACATTCCCTTTAATTGCATTTTCCGCAAAGCTTTCTTCAAAAAAACCCAGACCAAAGGTAAGCTGAACTCAGCCTAAACTAAGTATTTCTGCTGGAAAAAGGTGGAGCTACACTATTCTAATTCAATGCCATTAGTCAATCAAAAAACACAGTCTGAAACAGGATTTTCTGCTCCTATAAAATGTCTTAGAGTGTACTATGGCTTATGTTTTGTCAAGTGACTAATTCTGAAGGTCCATTACAGATCCTTTTCACATCAGCAATTATTTTTTGTTTATCGGTGCTCGCAAACACTTGGTTCTATTGTCTGTTACAGAATTGAGCTTGTGTGCTTTAATGCGAGCTTGACTGCTGTTTATTAAAAATCACAGTGCAGTTCTTTCTCCTGCAGAGAAAATGGGGAATTGAAAATAAGCTACTGCAGTTTCAAAGTGGAAGTGGTTTGTCCTTCGTAAAGAACTTGACAGCCAAATGGACAGTTTGTTCTGGGGCTCAAAGACATGTCACAACAGTGAAACAGAGGAGGAACCCCCACCCCAGTTCAGGTACTGCTGGGACAGTGATTTGGGACGGGGCTGTTAAGGTGTTTTTATTAAAGCAGCATCTAGTAAGAGAAACCTATTTCTCTTTGCTGAAAACATCCTAATGACAGTTTACTTCACTGGATTATCAGCAACATGCTGGCTGTGCCACCTGAATTTCAATTTCTTAATTTACAGCACAGATAAAATAGAATAGAGCTGGATCTCTGCTGCTCTCTACGCTGGGCTAGCCTTATCAAGCGTGAAGTTTGGCGCATTGCAAACCTATTCAAGTCATTATCTGTTGAGGACCTCTTGAGCCATCTCCATCTCTGCAACGTGCTGATAAGACAGCTGTTTCTGTAGCTGCAGTGTCTCTCCGGGCCTTGGTCTTTCGGTGCAAACTACAGCTTTGTCACTGTGCCCTGATGCTGTCACTTTCTCTGTTGTGCAAGCGTTTGATCCGAGCACAAAAAAGGTTGATGGCAGCGGTTGACTGGCAGGTGGCACAGGCTGAGTATTTCACAATTAAACGTGCATTACACACCACTGGAAATACAAATCCTCTACAAAGGAAGCTACCTAGGCTGCGGTGGAGCAGAAATCTGCCTTTGCCTGGTCACAGTGGGAAACAAGCAAAGATACAGTAATGTGAATAAAGGCAGCTTCTTTCGGGTGTCATATTTATCTGAATTAAGGTTCCACAATTGTCTGTAGAAAATCTGAGCAGTGTGGAACTGAGTTCTAAGGTATCCTTTTAGTCTCGATCGATAAAAGCGGAACAACCCCCTTTCCTCTCCCCATCCAGACGCTTACCTCTTTCTGAAGAATAGTTTTTATTAGTATTCAGACACTGCTGCGTGACAGAATGGAGCAGAACGTAGCAGCCTCAGCTGCAGTGTTTGTACCACTGCAATTCTACACAAGGTCCGTGTCTTACGACCACAGAGAGCCTTTGGGAGAGAAGAAGGAGGTAACGCAACCGCACACACTGCAGTGCAGAGCCCGCGCCGGTATGCCTTGTGCCAGGGAGGTACGAGTCTGTCTGAAGACTTTCTCCAAAGGCTTCATGCCCGTCGGCGTTGCTCGGTCGAAGTCACGGGACAAAACATCGTCCCGCGCTGTGAGAGTGCCCGGAGGAGTCCCCCCGGGGTGCGGTAACACGCACACCTTCACACCCCCGCGCACCGGTGTGAGCAGACAGTGCCGCGCCTGAACGCCCTGGCCGACGCCGCGTACCTTACCGGGGGGCGGGCGAGGGGTAGGCTCCCTCCCGGCGCCGTGCTCCCGGTCTCCGCGGTGCCAGCAGGCCGGGCCGGGCCCCGGGAGCCG
>Ga0065711_1011808_pt1 | contig 18381 bp, 13 predicted proteins | sample Hoacrofraction12_FD_59098 | JGI IMG/M metagenome (GOLD analysis project Ga0065711, IMG submission 59098) | Hoatzin crop microbial communities from Cojedes, Venezuela - Epithelial fraction 12 v2 (version 2) | ecosystem: Host-associated > Birds > Digestive system > Esophagus > Crop | place...
CGGGCGGAGGAGAGCTGCTGCCCGCCCGCCCGGCTCCCTCCGTGGCCTTCGCGTCCAGTCCTCCGTGGCCTTCTCGTCCTTCCCTTCGCCGGGGTTGCGCTGCCGGCGCTTTCCCCTGTTGCCTCGGGCGGGGAGGGCCGCTTTCTCTCCTGTGGCTCCGGAGGCGCCGCGTCAGGTGAGGTTCGGGTTATAACGCGGGTCGGGGCCGTGTGCCTGCGGAACGCGCTGGCGACCGGCCTTGTGCGGGCCTTGCGCCGGTGTGAGGCGGGCGGGGAGCGCCGCGCGGAGCTGACGGAGCCGTCCGCCGCTTCGTGGATGGGGACGCGGGCAGTGGTGTAGGTGGGCCTTGGGAGGAGCGGTTCGGCTGGAAGGACAGTTACAGGGTGGNAGAAGAAAGACTGCGTGCCGGGANANNGCCTTTGTATCTCCTACCCCNTTATTTTTTACCAAGGAGTACGAAAGTGGTTGAATAATCAAGGCCTGGTGCCTTCGGTACAGAATCTGTCATAAAATGTTGGAAGATAATTAGACAAAAGTGAGTAACTCTCTTGTATCTTGGTAGAATTAATGAGACTGATTTCTATTATTTCCCCTCCTACCTGCTCATCTTACTACCTATTTAATTAATCTTAAAACATTTTCAGGGTAGTTTAGTTAATCTTATGCATAATATTAAATTGCAGGCAATTACCTCCCTACATAACAACACAGCTTTAGGAATGGAGCTACCTGGACTTGTCTGATTAACTTCACCCAAGACTGACAATGAAAAGTTGAGAATGTCTGTGCTCCAAAAGCCATACTTGTTCTTTTCCCTAATAGTCCGCAAGTAATGTGTGAACAGGAAAACTATGTCTCTTTTCCTCTATACTTCAACTATAAAACTAAAGAAAAGCTTAAGACTTTTTTTTATCAAGTAAATGGTTTATTAAGAGCTCAAAGATCTTGTGTGTGAAACTGGAGGAGAGCATGCCGAAGATATTGAAGAAGTAGGAGGGTGCAAGACAAAAATCCCCAAAACAACCCTTAAAAATTATATGCGTGCTAGAAGACGGTGACCCTGGGCGTAGCCTGTTTACTGGCTCCACAGGCCAATTGCAGAGCATCTCTCCTTTAGCAACATTGCCCGAGCTGGCTGTTTCTAAACTATCTGACAGCTGCCTCAGCTGAGATCTGAATAAGATTTGCATTTCTGTGGGGTTTTGGCTTGTAATCTGTATTTTCATGAGACAGCCACAGGCGTTAAGCCTTTTCAGAAAAGCAGTCCTTCACCCTAGTCCTGTAATGGCAGTTTATACTCATCTGCACTAGATAACTGTTGCCTTTTTTTTTTTCTTTTAAAGGTGGAGTACAAGAATAAGGTCAGCGAAGACTTAAATGGATTTCTGAAGGTGAGTTAAAAATGTTACTCTAACTTAGTAAGCTAGGTGCAGTCAAATTACTGTTGCCTCTATGCTGTTGTTTGATCAGAAAATAAAGATATTTCAAAAATTCTGTTTATGAAGTGAATAAGGATTAAGTCTTCCCCGTTACTAATGCAAATGCAGGTTGCCTCTATGCTTGCAGTGCTACATCTGACTGATAAACATTTCATTATTGAATTGTACACAGTGTACGTGTCCTTGCACTAGTAATAATATTGCTGATTATTAGTTACAGATATGCAAAATTCCTGTCTTTCACTGGCTTATTTTAACATAAGTATGCAAAGTATTTCAAGCATTGTAATGGTTAGCTGTGAGAAAGTGAAGTTTCAGAGCCTGGCTGTATAAAGTCTCTTTGTATGTATTAAACTCAAATAACAACAACAAGTGATGTAACATGTGAAAAACAGAATTTGATAATTTCCATCTTGTACCTCTGAAAGGAATTAGCAGAGTTTTGGCATGATGTACTTTTGCATGTTAAAATTACTTTTTTTCCCATTATAGCAAGTGAGGTCACTCCAATAGGGCTTACCCATGTAGAATAAAAGAAAAAAAAAAAAAAAAGTAGTGAAGGCTGTGTGTTACTGTAATGCCTCTTAAAAATAATCGCCTTGTATTGAACTGTGCAATTTGATCTTGATTAAGACCAGTATCTTGCTAACATTCAGAAGACTAATATATGTACCAGTAAGTAAGGGCAACAACTAAATTTTTAATGTAAAAAGAAAAAGCATAGAATAAGGTCTTCAATGAAGAATTACTTTAATCTTGAAATTATATGAAAACTATGAACCCTGGCTTTGAAAATTCAACTGCAGATTTTTTTTTTTTTAGATTATTGTTACTGCATACTGAGAGAACTCTTGGCTTATGTTGTTCAGAAGCCTGAGTTGCTTAGCATTTTCCAGCTTAGTAAGATTTTTTGGCAGTGTGCTGATTTAGTAGATTTGGGAGCAAGCAGTCGTACAAGCTTATGGTGTTAATTTGACTTGATTTTTATTTTAAAATGTTTGTTTGGACTTATTTTGACTAAGTTTTTGCAAAATTCAGTTGTGTCTTTTGTTGCGATGCAAAGGTAGAAATGGATGAATTTTTTGAAACATGTGACGAAGACATGATTATTAACAAATAGGTTACCTGCAGCAACCTCAGTTTGAAGTGGAAAACAGTCATGAAAGACTCCATGAAGTACTTAAATACAAATCCATGTTTTAAAATTCCGTATGTGTTAACAGGGTTTCTGTTTTTGGCTATTTCCTTCAACTAGATTGATCTGTTTCTATACCCCACATAATGTTATTAGGAGTAAACTATCATGCTAAAACAGCTGCCTACATGAATCCTGTGTGTTATTTGTGTACACAACAAATGCTATACTTAGTGTGGCTTTAATACTTCAAAGTATTGTCTATCGTATGGGTAAAAGTGTTTTTGCAAGGTTATTTCCCAGCTTTCTCTTACATGTGGAAGGGTAGTTATATACTAGATTCACTCTGGTTTTAGTGTGCTAGGAAGCAGGCCTGGCTACGCAGGAGTTGTTTCACTGCATGCTATTACTTAAGGCATAGTCAGGAGTAAGATGGTAACCAAGTTTATGAAGAAATAGCTATCATTTTACTGTTCACAGGACTGTTTGTCAGCTATTTTTTTTCGGTCTTGCATTACTGCAAAAATATATCCATGTATCCTGATTTTAGAAAGGAAAGCCAATAACTTCTTTCAGATTAACTACTGTAATTTCCTGCAATATATTTTTGTAATCATTTTGTGTTTGCAATGTTGAAGTAGCAAAAGGAAGAAAAATGGAGACAGAGATCATTTTAAGTCTTAGACACCAACTCAAGGAAGCAGAGAATGAGCGAAGAAAGGCAGCACAATATGGCTTGCATTTATTGGAGTCTCAAAGTGAAGTTCAAAATCAGCTGGATCAAACACGCCGTGAATTGACTGAGAAAACTGAGGTGAGGTTTTAAACTTTGAGTAAAAAAAGCAGTCAAGAACTTTGTTTTAACTATTTCCCGAATGTCACAGGTGTTTTAAATGTCTTTTAGTGTCTAGATTAATGTTAATAAACCTTTTTAATATAAACATTTGTAGAGAGGGCTTTTTATCTCTGTGTGAAGATACTGAGCATAATTTTCTCTAACTGGGACAGTGTTTCATAGCTAATTATGCATTGAGCCTTCAGGACCATGTAGGATTAATTGCCTTGAATGTAAAATGAATAGTAAGTGCTAAAGTAAATTTGTTTCAGACTGTGTTTTAGGTATGTTTAGTAATTCATTTATGTATGCTCTCCCTGTAAGCTTTGCATCACCTAAAGCTGTAAAAAGAATGCTAGCAGCAAGACTGTAAAATTGATTTCTTCTGTAATGAAGGTTTCAAATTTTTTACATACCAAGGGATTCTGAATTTATTAGGAATTACCTTACAGCTCAGAAAAGAGGGTCGTGTATATGGAGATACTTAGTCAATCAGTTTTCTTCTTAGTAATTGTTCAAGAAAATTCCTATCAGGAAAATCTCTTCCACTTCTCATAAACACTTTAATTTTGATATTTGTTTATCTTCAGTCAATCCATGCTTTAGATACATGATTTCTCTTCATTTAGTCTGTTTCTGCCTGTTCATCCATCCCTTCTCTTGTGATAGAGTAAAAATGTTTGTGGTTTTGTTGTAGTTTTTGTTGGTGATTTTTTTGTTTGTTTGTTTTATTTTGTTTGGTTTTTTTATCAGCTGGAGAGTTGTAGCACCCTGCTATTCTGAATGACCACTGATAACTCATTTTGATCAGTTTGCCATTAGTAAGCTTAGTTCAAGAGAGGCAGCTGGAAAGCACAAGTGATAAGGCAGGCAGGGCAGCATCATCCTTCTCTGCTGATAACCTGAGATGGTAGTTCCTGTGTTGTGAAACTGCATCCACAGGTTGTGACCCTGTGTTATAGCCTGGAGCAAAGTCAGGAGCTAAGCTTGTGTGAACCAGATCAATTAGTAACTTACATTCCAAGGGCAGAGGGAAAGAATTATGTGCTTTGATACAGTAGAATAACATCATGTGTGGGAACAGGGGTTATCCAACAGATACTTTTGAGCTTTTGAATCTGTGGTTCTCCTCTTTGGAATCTAAAGCCACAGCAATTGCCATGAACTCAGTGTAAGTTCTAACAGTAGGCACAAGAGTCTTTCAGAAAAAGTTGGGTACTCTTCTGTAAAAGTCAGTGTAGACACATCATGTTAGATTTTTGCCTTTCTTGGGTCTGGCCGGTAGCACACTCCCAAACCTCTGCTGCACATGGTCTTTATCTTTGGTTTAAAAGTTGTGTCCTGTATATTTGAGAGCTAAGCCTGTCCTTGATAAGCTGCTGTCTAGGCTACAGAGGTCAGTTTCACACCTGACAGCTTGCTTATAGTTTTGTTATGTTCCTTTTTTAAATTCTGGTTTGTGTTTTAAGAGTTAGTTTATTAAAAAAAAAAATCACGCNCCTTTAGACAGATTTGGTCTTGGTAGTTACCTTTTCTGCTTTTGAGACTCTCCTTTTTNATTTTTTATGTCTTCTCCTTAGTTGCTGGCTGAATTAGGAGTAAAATGAAGCTGCCCTTTATAACTGGCAAACGTATACAACTGGGCGTAGAGGGAAGCTGGTTAAAAAGTCATTCTTCAGTCTGGAAGGGTTGATGGGATTTATTATGAAACAGTAGACATTGACATTGTCTTGACTAGACATTGAACCCACTTGTTCTGCAGTAGGGGAATGCTTGATGGACTGTAATAATTTCTAGCATAAGCTGGTTCTGTGGTGGTAGAAAGCACATGTAAGCTCTCACTAGACTGCTTTGTTACGCGTGCAGAGAAGATGCCTATGCCCTTCGTGTTGGGTGCAAAGAAATGCACATTTTTGATGAAGAGAACACTACACAACCAAACAAGTCATAAAAATGCAGGGCAGGTTTATGGGTTTTCTTGTTTTGTTTTTTAAAAAAACGTGGGTATGACAATTCCCTAATTGAGACGTCAACAAAAAGTTGAATGAGCTACCAGTTTATAGGCATTTAGTCTGTTGGTTCTGAGCCAGTATTGAGTGTGTTGTTCCCCAAGCATTCATGAATATTTCATCTAGATTTATTAGTATGTTATTTCTTTTAGATATTTGAACAAGAGAAATACTCTCTTCAGAGAGAAATTGAACTCAAGAATCGAATGTTGGAAAGCTTGAGTTTTGAATGCGATTCCCTTAAGCAACAGCAAAACATGCAACTGGATACACAGAAAGAGCAGCTCACCAGAGTCTACGGACAAGAAATCAGTGACCTTAAAAACAAGGTTTGGCAACTAATATACAGCTAAAATATTGCTGATACCACTTTAAAGAATTTGTATTTAACTCATAATTGCACGCTTACTGCCAAAATAGATCTGATGAATAGTTATAACGTGTAGGAACTTGTTTGGTTTTTTTAACAAACATCTGCATAGTTACGTTGCAAATTATATTAAATTTCAAAGCTTGTTTTGGTAATTTATTCTTAAGTTGTATTTCTAGGATGTTTTCTGTAATCAGAATGGAGTCAAAAGTATTGTGCTGTTCAAGAATTAATAATAAAATGGTACTACTCAGTTGTCAACTGTCTTTAAGCTGGAGAACCTGAAAGCAGAACTAGATGAAACGCGACTATCGGAGAAACAATTGAGACACAAAGTGGATCATCAGAAGGAAATAATTGCCGCCAAGTCAGAAGAACTACGTATGATGTCTGAACGTGTACATGAGACCATGTCTTCAGAAATGCTCAATCTTCAGATAGAACTCACTGAACTAGAAAGTGTGAAGGTGTGTGACTAGTACTTAATTATTAGGAATGTAGGCTTGTTGGAGATAAAATTCTGTGCTCTTGCTCACTTTTTTAGATGCGTTGTGTATATTGCTACCTTATGATTGGCTTACTATTAAGTGAGTATGTGCAGGAAAAAATAATAGCCTTAGTAACTAGAATTTAATACAACCTCTTCTTCAAGATAATATGTTGTATTAGAAGTCATTACTACTAACAGACCTGTTTGGTTCGGTTGGGGCTGCATTGTGTGGAATTGTTTTATAAACTTCTTATTTCATACCTGACTGTCTTTTTTTGTTTAGGCCAATGTTGAAGAAAAGCTGAATGAACTGCAGTACAGTAAAGAACAATTAGAACTCATAAACAGTAACTTACGTAATCAGCTGGAGCGCCTACAGGGAGAAAAAGAAGAGAGGGAAAAAGAAGTTGTTTCTTACTGTAATGCATTAGAGGTATTCTCTTAATTTTATTCAGCAGTGGTAGATAATCCCCGAATTCCACAAGTTGTGGTGCTAGCTTTTCAGTGAAAGCAGAGTTTTGAGAGAGTTCTCAGGTGGGGGGGACAAAGAGAAGGCAGAGTGAAAAAAGGGGTATTGGCTGGTCATGTTTGGTGTCGTTTGTTTTTAAATACTCTCTATATTGGCATTCTTTCGTAGAAGGCTGTGTATGGAGATCCTTTGCATAGTGGTATTCTGCCTTCTAACAAGACCTGCTCGCATGTCACTGATACAGTTGTCATTTTTATTTCAAGTTTCCAATTGAATGCCTTGGAAAATTTTGTACTGGGGAGTAGGGGTTTTGTGACTAACTAGCACAGCAAGGCTAATAGTCTCATTACCATTAATCTAATTGATAAACAGCAAAGTTTTCCTTTAAAAGTTTTAGTTATGCTCTTGTCCTGAAGAGCAAGTGGAATATTAACTCTTTTAGTGGAAACAAAATTGATTGTCTGTTACTGACTAGAGCTGTATGCACGGTTAAGTAGTGCAGTATCATATAATCTGTGCTAAAGGCATAGGAAATGAAAGAGAGTTAAAACGATCTGATTAAATTCATATATGCAGTACATCAGATGCTTAAATGACTAATATCCTCTCTGCTTTAATCTAGAAAGCTCGTGAAGCTAATCAGGATCTTCAGGTTCAGCTGGATCACGCAGTGCAGCAATCTTTGGACCCTACAAGTAAAGGCAATTCTCTCTTTGCTGAGGTACAATTATGCCACAGATACCTGAGAATATACAGAGGAGAGAAGAAATATTTCAAAAGTTTTGTTTCAAGTATTGCATTGAAAATAGTAGGTTATCTGTAACTGATCTGGCCAGCATGAATCTCTATTCCTCAAACGCTAATTCACTGTTGAACTGTCTAGGAACTGACCCATGGAAAAAAGTTTTTATGCACGCTCTGAAGCTAAGGAGGTAGTAAAGTTAATGGAATCACTTAAAGTTACCTGGCTAGCAAGGCAGGAGATGGGACTGAGCATTCATAACAGCTCTGTCTGCAGCTCTTAGCTCTAAATAGTTTTGTTTGGCTGCTAAGCCTTCTTTAATGCAGAAGATAGTATGTGAAATACTAAAAGGTGCTGATAAATGCTGTCTTATAAAAACGTGTTGAAAATGGCTGCACGTTTGAGTATTTGGGAGAGTTTTTGAATTAGTTTTTGAATAAGAGTTCAGCTGCTGTTAAAGGCATATGAAGTTATTTTATTTTTTGACAAGACCCGGGGAATGGGTTGAGTTGGTACACAGTTGTTGTTTTTTTTAGCTATTTGTTCTGATGCCAATGGAAAAAAAGCTATTTTACAGCAGCACTGAAGCATATGAAATGTTACTTTATTTTGATACCAAAAGAAAAATCTGTTGCACTTCATTGATTTGGCTTCAACTGCCACAGCACCGTCTACTCACTTTTATCGCAAAGGTAATGACAATAGCGCATATTTTCAAGTGTTGTTGCTGGAAGAGCGGTATTTGCAGAACCGACATCAGTTCCTAGGTAATACCTTGTAAAACTCATCATCCAAGTGACAACAAGTGTTATAATTTTCATAGTAATAATTGTTAACAATGTTCTGTAGGTGGAGGACCGTAGGGCAGAAATGGAACGACAGCTGATCAGTGTGAAAGTAAAATATCAGTCACTACAAAAACAGCATGCATTCACTAGAGAACAATTGCAAAGAATGAAGGTATGACCGTTACTGTAATACTGCAGGGTTTCCTTGGGGCCTGATAGGGCAATGCTTTAGTACACAGGCTAGGGGATTTGATTGTCCTTTAAATGTGGTACAGGAGTCTGGGGGGAGGGAAATGGGAGAAAAAACCAAGGGAGATGTCATTGTGCTATTGGACTTTTATGGTACTTCAGCATTTTTCTATTGCTTCTAGTGTTACTGCTTTATCCTAGAGCTCCAAGTTATGCTGAAAGCACTATGTTTGCTTACTTTAGCAGCAGGTGTTGAAGGGATAAAAATAAAATACCACTGCTGTCAGTCAACCTACTGTTCAGTTTGTCTTGACAACTGCTTTTTCTATTTCTCGTACTACATGAATCGTTTGTTTGTGTATGAACTGTGGCTGTCAGGAATGAAAGTAAAGAAAAGGGCAGGCTTGTACCCTGTCCGCTGATCACATTGGGGTTTTTTTTCCCATCTGGGTTGACTTCTTGTTTTTGTTTGTCCATATTTTTCTTGCTTCTCCCTATCTTCAGTGCAAGAACAAGTCATTAGGCTCCACCTCCATAGGATGGGAGCATGTTGGTTAACACTGGTGAGAGCTAGTTAGCAGAAGCTGATTTACAAGATTAATGTCAAGGGGAAGCTGCAAAACTGCCAGGTGTTTCCATGCTCATCTTCTGATTTTTCCAACACAAGAGTGGGTCCTCTCATTTTGATCAAGTACTTGATCATGCAGTTGGAGAAGAGTTCTTAAACATCAAAAGTTATGATAATGAGTAACAGTGAAGATAGAGGTTTGTGTTACCTAGCTTTTGTGGAGGATTAAGTTGAATATAATTGAAACTATGTTCTTAAAGGACCAGAAAAGAGCTACTGATGCAGCAAAGAAATTCTTTTACTAAATTTTGACCTGGAGAGCTAAAGATTTAAGTGACTAAAATGATTGAATAGGATCGGTTTCTTCAGAAGTTTCCTCCTTGTGATGTGAGGGTCAGTCAGTCATACTGATTGAATGGTACAAGAAACATTCCAAATACTGAAGATTTTCACCAAGAACTGAGGCAAATTGGTGTGCCAGTTCTACTACTTAATGTTTTTATTTGGATTTTCAATTCGTACTCATTTGTCCTCATAAAATTTCATCCAAATATCAATATTGGAGGTAAGCAGTTTGTTAGGACAGTTGATTTGCTTAAGCTGCCATCTGAGATCCCTGTTAGGATCCTCTCTGTTCTGGGATGCTCTGTGTTGCATTGTGGTGCCATGTGTTAAAGCTCAGTCTGTGACTAACTGATCTCTTTATTCGGCAACTTATGTCCACAGTGTAGTTAACTGTTGCTGCAGCTGTAGTTGTCAGAATATCTGAATGTGGTATTTACTGATGACTTCTGAAGATCTGACTCCTGAACAGAATGTCAGCAGTGCTGCTGTGAAAGTTATACCTTGTCCAGTGTATTTTCCACACCCACAGTATCCCTTCCAGTTTCTTAATGTCTCCATTCTTTATTTTTCTGCAGATCAACTGCAATTTACAATTCTGACAGTTAGTGAGTGGGCTTTTAAGTGAAAGGGGAAAAGGTTAGGTGTCTGTATGCTTGGGAAATGTAAGGATAGTTTTAGTCAGCTGGTGAGGGTTAAAATTTTGCCTCTCTTTTGTGCTGTAGAAGCTATGAGGACGAGGAGATTGAATCTTTCTTTAGCTCTAGTCTATGTACAGCATCATCAATATCCTTTACTTGGTGTAGGAGATGCCATAGGGTAAACGCTTTTTTCTCGCTTTCTCTGTTGATTTGTAGTCTAATTTGATTCAGTTGATCCTTTCCCGTGCTTTCTCTGTGTTCTGCAGTGTTACCTTATCCATACTGCCTAGAGTGGTAAAAATGCTACAGTTATGGCTAACACCCTGTTACATCTTTCCATTATTGCATTTCATATTGTTTCTCCAGTTGTTTAAATGTCTCCTGTGTCACTTTTAACTGAATGTATTAAGGCCCTTGTACTGTGATATTATTATGTTAACAGCATCAGAAAAATCTGCTGTAAATGCAAGACTTTTCTTTGATAAACTTCTCATGTAATGAGAAAGCTTGTTCCTGTGCTTGAAAGGAGGTGTTCCACTGAAGGACTAGAAAAAGCTGAACTTCACAGAACTTCTTGGATTAATATTATGGACGGCAAATTTTGTCTTACCTATACCTCAGAATTGGGGGTGAGAGAAGGGTTTTTGAACTTGTTGATGAACTGGAGTGTTTTTTCCCATGTGAGAGATTCTCTGTGGATGCATTTTAGCTCTGATAAACAAGCCTGGACTGTAGTTTGGTTCTAGTTGACTTGGTGTTTACAGTTTGAATGAAAATGGTGTGTCCTTGACAGTGTATTTATGGGTTCCTTAGTCAATACAAAGAAAGATACGACACCTTAGGACTACTCTGTTCAGTAAGTGTTCCACTGTCTGAAAGAGTTTGTGTCAACCTGTGGTGAGAATTGTAAAGACTGTGTTGTGAAGAATGCTGAGTTTAAGCATCCAGTGTGCTTCTGTATTCAGGTTTAGAATTACAAGGCTCGAGTACCTTAACTCTTCTGGATAAGAGACTGAGATTTTCAGTCACTTAACCCAGTATCTGTTGTAAAGCTTTTTTTTTTTTACTTTTTTTCCAGCTGCAAATGGCTACACTGCTACAGATTAAAGGCTCTCAGGCAGAATTTGAGCAGCTGGAACGCTTACAGTCGATGTTAGAACAAAAGAATGGTGAGATAGAAGATCTTCTTATGAAAGTGAGACAGTTAGAAAAATTTAAGGTATGTGGTCTATAATTAAGTGGAAAAGTCATAATTGGAAGTTAATTCATAAGAATAAGAATTATGAAAACTATCTGCGATCTGTGCTCAGGTTTGAAAAGGGATCCAAAAGCTACTCAAACCTTTATTTGACCAAAGGGCCATGTTACAGCTGGAGAACATAGACTCCTGAAGTTCAGAGAAGCAGAAAGTTCTACAGCACCCAGTCCCAGCTTTGGAGAAACAATCTTTTCTGGGTTTCTGTGTGTAGCACCTTCATATGTTACATAGTTACCTGTAGTCTTTGAATTTGATTACTTGGTCACAGTTCACTGAGCTATGACATCTGATTTTTCTCTTGGAAGATGCAGCCCTTTCACATTTTTACTGTGTGTGCTTATGCTTGATGACTTTCTGCTCTCTCAACTATATTGGATTTCTTGGATATGTATTTCCTTAATATGTCTTAACTTTGCAGTTGAAGCATGCTCTTTTCTAGAAAAACTGATTTGCTTAATCATCCTTGTAAAGCACTTTCTTCAGTCCTCTTATGCAGCTTCAGAGCATCTTGTCAAAATTTCGGAAGCTGAGAAATCCATGAGAACACCTGTATGCACTATTGTGATGTTACTGATGTCTGTGTGTATACAGAGTGGAAAAACTGTAGCTGTTCTTACATAGGGACTTGTCTGGCCCTTTCTTATCACAGCTTTGGAATGTAAACTTAAGTGTATCAGCTTATTCATTAGGATTACACTTTCCAGGACAGCATCATCTAGTCTGCCTTTAACCAAAGTGGCATAAAGCTAGGCTTAACCCATTTTAGGAAGCAATTGAGACATCTTGATTGCTTTACCAGTTTTGTCACGTGTAAGCTTGATCAGTATTTATTTTTGTCTTGATGCCATAAAGAAGTAGTATCAGGAAATAAAATGATTGATTCAAATAACCGTCAAAAGTACCTGTAGTCAGTGACTGACAGAAGCCTATGAGATCTGTGGGACAGTATGAAATCTGAGTACTGCTTGTTCAGAAAAAAACATAAAAAACCCCCATAATGTCACATGTTAATCAGGTATTTTATAGAAAGTTTACTGCATTTATGGCATCTTTGCTATGAACCAACTTTCTCATCTAAAAGATGTAACTGATTTTGAGATTTTGGCTNTTGATTAACATGGCTTGTAGTCTTTTGGGGTNCAGCTGCTGAAGCCTANAAATAAAGGCTGAAACAAATTGCCTGTAGGTTAATTATCCTGTATTCTCAAGTAAAAAGGAAGACAACTGTTCTGCGGTGCTGTTTGAAAGCCTTCTGGAGTTGAGAACTTGGTTTTTTATTTCTTTTTTCGCAGTGAGGGAGAGAGAACAGGCAGTTTCACAATTTGACGTTTGTAACCAGTGAGGAAGTACTCGGAGCAGCTGAGCTCTTTTGTATGTTTAAATGCCTGTATGATGAGGCTTATCCATATCAATGCATGGAAAACTTCACCTAAGGAAGAAGCTGACATGCTTCTAAGAGGTCACTGTTTGACAGTCTGACACTTTTTCTTTATCAGACTTTATATGAGAGTATGGAAGAATCCAGAGCTAGTACTGGCTCAAAAGGAGGAGAGTCTGAAGATGGTTACTATGCCGATTTACTGCAAATGAAACTTGACAACTCAAAGTGAGTACTTAATGGTCTGAGGCCTAGAAGCTGGTTGTAGTCTGTTTATCGTCTAGCTACTTGGTTTTATTCTCCCATTTTTTGTCACTGTTTATATGTAGTCCACTGACTGCGTGTGCAAATATGCTCATTGTCTTGTCTTCTAGTGCTGTGGAGCCTTCGTTATAGGACTGAGAGTCATTTTGTTTGTCGTTTGACTTAGTGTTGCAAAAGATGGCAGCAGAACTGTTTTATATTACTGTTGCTTTCTTGCAGAAATATTGTTACTCCTAGATACATGATAATTGAGAACTTAAAAACAACCTGTAAGGGAACTTTATGAGGCTTCTAAAAGTCTATAGACTGCATATATTTTTCTCCTCTAAGAAGAGCCAGATGTGAAATGTTTTATAGAACTATTTAGTTGAGATGGGTTCTTTGGCTAGTGAATTCCATATCTAATAAATAGAAAGTCCGTAGCGTTTGGGCTCAGGACTGTTTTTAAGCCCTCGGATGAAAGTATTGCCCTTCCAGCAGGAGGCAATGATCTGCAGTGGGAATTCCTGAGAAGTCTGTCACCTCGCTGTTGTTGCCATTATGAGAAACTGGCCTGGTCTGAGTATGTTAGGACCACTGAGGAATGCTGATTCAGTGCTTATGATGCGGAAGTTAATGGCCTCTGAAACAGGCAAGGGCATGCACTTGAGTATTAACATCGTGATTTTTGTGTTGGTTGCTTAGAGCAACACCTTGTGTGTAACGCTGTGTTGTCAGCTACAGAAATAGTTATACAAATTTATACACAGGCTAGAAAAACCTCAATGAAGTAGTGTATTTGTAGGCTAGGGAAGGTTTCTGAAACCAGTTACCTATGTGTGTGTGCGTTGTTCAGCATACAACTTTGTGTTTAACAAGGGTTCTGTCTCTGGTAACTAAACTCACTGCTCTATGTCAAGTTCAAGCGAAAACTTTTGTTGTGCTGGAAGAGGTCTCTCTCATTGCCTACTAGGGTATACATATGGATTCTATTTGAAGTCACTGAATGCTTAGTTGACTTTGTATCTGCTGCCTTACTGAAAAAATAGAAACCAAGTCTGAGTGACTATAATTTTCCTTCCACCCCAGCAAGGAAACGGAAACCTTGAAAAATGAACTGTCCCTGCAGAGGATGAAAGCCCTGTATGAGAGCCAAAGGGTTCTGGAGGTTGAAAGGAAACTCTTCACAAATGAGAGGCATTTGCAAGCTTGTCAGAGTGAGAATATGAACTTGCGAGTTATGCTGGATGAGCTAAAAATGAAATACGAACCTGAAGGTAAATATTACTTTTCCGTACAGAAAAAAATAAATATCTGGTCTTCTCAACCTTCACAAGTTGAACGACATTAAACAGGAAGACATTGGGTTAGTTCCAGATATAAACTAACGTTTGCATGGCTGCCTTTTTGATAATAACCTGGTCCAAAAACTGCTGAACTGAAATAGTAAAGCACTACCTTGCTCAAGAACTTTATTTCAATATCCATATGAACACTGATTTTGGAAGACTAAAGAGTGCAGGTTGTAGTGTTCAGAGGCTTTATGGAGTATAGCTAGATAACCATAGTGAAGTGGGTGGGAACAAACTCTCAGGTGCTTTGCTCTCGTGATGAGAAGTATCAGCTTTCTGCATGTAGGCAGCTGGTACAAGCTTGGTAATAAGTGCAAAGCATTTAGAGGAAAAACTGTTTGGTAGTTCAGATTAACATGGATCAAGTTTTCACAAGAGAGGCCCACCTGACAAACAGCTGAGAGCTGGGCGTGTGCAGAAACAAGGGAGGTGTAACACAAGGGGTTGTAGCCTGTGGAGGAAGATGAATGGGGATCCAGATGGGTGAATAGGTTTTGGTACATGTCCATAGCCAAAGGATTTAATTTTAAAATCTTAGTTGTGGAAGCTTACCTCAGGAGCCTCCAAAATGAAAATAAAACAATTGAGCATATTCGTGTGGTTCAGAGCATCTACTTAAAAGCCTTGATAAACAGGTAGAGTTGATGGGGAAAAAGAGATTTTTTTTTTTTTTTTCTTCTTGTTCAAGCTAACTTCTGTTGGGAGACTTACTTGCTGATATATTATATAAAGGGACATTCTTTAAGGGATGTAGGTTGTCTGTTAAGAATTATTTCAAGGTCTTCAGTCACGTGAAATGCTCTTTATGTGTTTTAATTGTGAAAATGTTGGTAGACAAGTTAAATTCAGCTTCATTTCTGTACAAAAAGTATATTCCTTTTTCTTAGAATTACTTAAAGGTACTAAAAATAAAAAGAAGAGGGAGAAGATTCCAGTGGACACTACTTGTGAGTACTTGGACAGCAAAAATACTTCAGTAAAAGAAGCTGCTTTCACTCGATTGCCAAGTAAGGAAGAAACAAAGATGACTTCCAAGAACTTGAAGCAAAGTGACGCTTCTCCAAAAAAACACACTCTTGAAGCACCACCAATAAATACAGCTCTTCAAGCGATGCAAACTGCAGCTGAACCTGAAAGAGAAAGGAAGAGAGTTAAAACTGAAGATGAGAATCATGATGCCTTTGCTTCGTGTAGCAGGAGTGGAAGTAATTCCTTGACTGCAGCTGCCCCCAGGTCAGTGTCAGCTCCTGTCTATGGTCAAGGCAATCAGCACAGACCTGCATCTCTTTTCTTTCGCTGCATGAACTATGCTATCCACTTCTTTATTTATTTCCTCAGTGTTGCATGCAGTGTAATTCCTCAGCTCCGGCTGCCTACGCTGAACCTCTCAATACCTTTTAAAAAGACTAAAATGATGACGAATGTAAAAGACTCTTGAAACCGTAACAATTTTGGAAATAACTTTCCCATATCTTGAAAGTGTATAGGATGCGCAGATGGCATGACAGCTTGCTCTGTTTGCTCTGACTTCGGGAACAGGACTGTTTTCTTGGGCTCTTCAAAGTTGCCACACAGCTGTGCGACATAGCAAAGTAACAAAGGCAAGAGGTATCATGCTTCAGTTACATACCTCATTTCAGCACTCATCCACTTTCAGCTTTAGCTAAAAGCCTAAAAACAATTAACACAACAAAAAAATCATTTCAGTTAAGTAATTCTTAACCTGAATTGGGTTAACAGAACTTCTGCTGTACGAGACAATAGACAACTAAACATCTGTTTGTCTTGTCAGACAACTGACTTGCATAATCTGCATGCATGATAACTAGAGACACAACTGCGAAACTAAGATCAAGTTGTTTTTCCCTGAACTGAGAATTTAAGTTACTTTTTGGCAGATGGTAAAGTAACTTAGAAAAATAATAAGCTCCAGCTTTTTTATCTTGGTAAAAGGAAGGCTGATTTTTTTTTTTTCCTGCTGATGCTTTTGTATCTTGTTTATATTCATAATCTTTGTAAAAACATACTTGAGTGTTTGTGGGGCAAAAAAAAAAATTGCGTCAGTAGTAGATGTTTTGAGCTTACAACTTGCTAATATCTGCTAGTAAAAATAGTTTACTGAATCTGGAATAACAGCAGCTTCAGTGATGGAGGAAGGCCTCACATGTGGAAATATATTTATTGTATCCAAAATTAATGGCAATTCAGAAGTAATTGGAGTGATATTTTGACTCTCGGATCAATCATTCAAGGTTGCATTGGATGCAATTAACAGATTTAAAGTCACCAAACAGTGAAATACTCTGAAACAGTCTGGAAAGAATATGGCAGAAATAGCAGTTTCAGTAGCTATGTCAAAATATACAGGGACTGTTGCTGAGGAGGAAAGATCAGGCATGTCGCATGTGGGTGGTGAAAGCTGAGAGGAAAGACTGGAGAATTTAGTGGTGGTATTGTGTTTTGACAGAGTTCCGTATGCGTAAAGGGACAGGTAGCTTGCCACATGGGAGAGAATTTTTTTCCTTGGATTCCTTTTGGAAAGGAAGATACAGGGTCTGCCAACTGGAAGTTGTCAGAAACAGTTTATGTGAACTGAAGGAGTAAACCTACCGGAGAGGGGGTGAGGAGAGGAAATGATGTTACAGAGTTGATGTTTGAAAAAGCAGAGTGAGTGGAAAAAGTGGAAGAGGAAGATGAAGTCGTAGTTCATAGGGAGGGTTCTAATCTTGCACCCATTGCTGTTGGTTCAAATAAGGAACAAAACATACATCAGTAGACTCTGAAGAACAAAAACTACTAACACAACAAAAAAAGCTGCAAAACTCCGTAACAAGCTTTTAAGTTGTTTTCAGAGGTGGTGTGAACCTGTAAAAGGCAAATTCAGGCAGAGGGTTCTGTTCATATTTCTGATTGTGTTAATGAGCTACTAAATCCCCAGTTAATGTTGTTAAGATAACATTGAGGACTGACTTAACCTGGATCTGTTATGAACTATTATGAAATAGGAAGTCATGACAGAAATCTGAGTATTTGAGGGGTTTGGTTTCTAAACACTAAGAGAATCTCGGGGCTGTTCTGTGATGGATGTGGCTAAACCCTACTTAGGAACGCAGCTAAATGCAAAGGCACAAAATACACTGGCAACTTGAGCAGGAACGTGGAGCTGCAAGTGGAGAGTGTGGGGAAGGAAGAAATAACTGGCATGTGTATGGTGAATAATTGTCGGTGTTTCACCTTGTGTTAAGCAAAATGCGATGCTCTAGCTGAAAAAAGCTATTGTGGCCACTGGGGGTTATTTCTGTAACAGGAGTAGTTTTTATGCACTAATCAGTCTAGCTCTGTCATTATTGGTCCATGAAATGTGGCAGTGAAGAGAGCCATAGTAGCTGTGAAAGGATTAGAGACCTCAGTTCTAGCAAATGGTGTTTGAAAATCTTGGTCCTCTTAGCTTAGGAGGTGCTGAAGTGGGCAGAAGTGATCTGTACGTACTTGCAGGGGTGACAGATTTCTTTGTTTTAAGAGTCTTGCTTGCTAATGTGATTTAGCAAAGTAGAGCTAGATAACTGTGAACACATAACACAAATACAGAACTGCAGCGTGTGTGTGTGTATACTTAGAAAGGTTTAAAGCAACTTTGGAATTCTTTTTTAGGTGGTGCCACTGGTTAGGTTGTGGTATGAGTGTTGAGAACATACTAATTGAGACTAAAGATTTAAATATTTAAGTGATTATTATTAATCATCAATTGCTATTGTAGTTCAGGCAATGCAAAGGTTATAGGTAGTGATATCTTTAGTTAGGCCAACTGGTCAATAAAAAGATATACTTCTGTGTTGAAATGCTTTCCCTCACTTCTGAAACGGAAATAGCAAATTCCAGCCCTTGCTGCCCAACTTAGTTTGCATTTAGATCTGAGGTTGCTTGCTTTAGTTTGATCTGAAGAAGGGCTTGTGTGCCTAAGAGTTTATTTGCTCTTTTAAATTATGTAGTAGGATTACCTGTACCAAATCTACTTCATGTGCCCGGGCTTTGTTCAAATTCCTGTAGCCATTTGGCTCAGCAGGAGATCTGGGTAACTAATGCTCTCCCTGGGGTTTCAGGCATGGCATTCATCCCCAGGCAGTAAAGCTCCA
>Ga0065711_1038816_pt1 | contig 18380 bp, 11 predicted proteins | sample Hoacrofraction12_FD_59098 | JGI IMG/M metagenome (GOLD analysis project Ga0065711, IMG submission 59098) | Hoatzin crop microbial communities from Cojedes, Venezuela - Epithelial fraction 12 v2 (version 2) | ecosystem: Host-associated > Birds > Digestive system > Esophagus > Crop | place...
GGGGGGGGGGTGCACAACACTATCTAGTCATTTTTCAGATCTGCGTAGATTAGGAAAAAAGCATACAATTATACTGTATTTTTAATTCTGCATCAGTTATGATTTAATTACTTGATTTCTGTTTAAAGGAAATGGCCAAGAAAATTTTCTCTCTCTGCCTGATGCTGGCAAATCTATTAAAGAATGAGGTATTTAAACTAAAATGGTAAAGTTTATCAGCCCTCTTCCTCCCTCCCCCCCCGCCTCCCCACTGCCTTATCATTGCAGAGTGGTATGATTTTTCTCAAAGTCTACCCCTTAAAAAGCTTAAGGAACAATCTCAGAAATGTTTATTTCAAAGTGTTGCACAATGTCATTATTAGCATTTTACTTCAAATTGTGACTCATGGATATTCATTCTGAAAAGCTATAAAATAAAAGCACTAGGAAGCATGCAGTGAGAGACCAGGGCAATAATGAAAACAAGAATGGAAATCAATAAAGAGAAAAAGAACTAGAGCAATGGGACCTGGACCATATCACAGACCATAATTCACTGGTGACTAACTCAGACTGAATGCTAACGACCGAATGCTGGCAGGAACGCATTTGATCAAAACCTACCTGACACAGCGCAGAGCTCAAAAGGCAAATCAAGCAGGTCTCTCTGAGGCTACTGTAATTAGAGCTTAGCAGTGTGACCATTTTTTGTTCCCTTCTTAAGGAGAAAAAGAAAAAAAAGAAAAGAAAAACACGTTCTTAAAGCTATTACTCTCTGTAAATGCTTAGATACAACTCCACAATATACTCGCAGAGCATCTACTTGTGCAAAATCCCACTGAAATGAAGAAAGTTCACTTGCTCGCGTTGCCTGAAGGCCAGGATCTGAGCAGGGCATTGCAGGCATGTGAATGGGAAGAGGTTAAGTGATTCCAGGACAGCACACGTATTTAATAACACGCAGGCAGGTGCGATAACATCAGATGTTTGAAAGAAACAATGCAAGGAAGTCAGCCGAAAGCCTCCCAGCCGTCCCCGCTGACAACAACCGCGCTCAAAGACAAGCCTCACAACAACGGGCCAACAGGGGAATTACCGGAGTAGAACGAAAGCTGTAAAATCCAAACCCAAGGGAGAATAAAGACACTTTCAAACACGGACTACTGCAGGTCTGCATTGACAGAGCAGTCCCTGCAGGTGATGGGGAGTGCTTCCAGGGAGCCTGGGGAAAGAGACTGGCATGTCACCTCGGCACCATAAAGCCGGAACACAAAGGTAAAGGCAAGCAAGGACAAAATCCCAAACTGGTAAATTAATATGCTTCACGTCCCAGTGAACATACCCTGTTCACCTCCAGTCTATTGCCAAGAAAAAGTAATCAACCACTCTCCCTCTCGGATGCACGAGTGAGTGACAGTGACTTTCCTTCTGCCATATTTAAACACGGGGGGAAGCCACAGCTTTCTGCTCCAGACAGCTTCATTTCCCATTTTAATCCAAAGAGAACTCACTGATCGGCTGCAGTTTATGTTCAGGGTTTGTTTTCTGTCCTCAGGTCTTTCCTTTAAGTTCACACAGAATTAAAAACACTGCTTTACATTGAAATAAACTGACCGCTAACTTCTTTGCAGGTGGTTTTACAACAAGTTCAGGAGACAGCTGAACTGCAGCCTTCTGCTTATAAATGGACAGTAAGCTGTAGGAGGAAAATGCAGCATCTCCAGATGTCTTTTTAAACCTCTGATGAGTTAACTCAAGTGAGGTACCCAGCCAACCCACCAGTGTCTGAAGTGACGCAAAGGCTTATTCAAACTAGGAGTGGAAAACACGTATTTTCCCCCAAAAAAAGAACACCACATAATCTAGAGGTTGAGTTTTTGATTGTTGTTTTTTATAACATGTAATTGCTTTAAAGGCAGTTTTTCAAACAGTAACAATTCAGTTTTGGAAAAAAGAAATTGGACTAACCTCGTCGCATACAATTACCAACTATCCTTCCCTCTCGGATCACCAGGAGGGGCTGAGCGACGGATCTTTAGATGCTCAGCACAGGCCTTTCTCGTTTAAGTCAGGAGTAAATTCTTATCTTTTATCCTGCAAAAGCTGCTTAAGAAGATTTCAGTATACACTGTGCTGGTAATTTATGTATCTAACCAAAAGCAACAGAACACGATTGCTGATCTCTGTCTCTTCCACCGTCACAGAAAAAAAAATGGCACAGTGATTAGGAGCATGCCCAAGAAACAGAGCTGACACTGTTGCATAGCTATTGCATAGTGAACTGGGGATGCTGGGAGGGGTGGGGGCTGTCTGCTATTCTGGAGATGCAATTTCCTTTCCAAACTTCAGATAAAAATCAACTTTCAGTAGTTCTATTATTTGCAGAGTGACAGCAGAGGACCAATACTTAGCTATCCTTCATGTTTTTGTGCAGAGGGCATAACAATGAAGGACTGAAGCATACAGAAACCGGAGCTTTCAGAGGGAGAGACTGAGCCTATTCCTTCCTCCAGCTCCCAGGTCTGCACTCTTCTACCGAGATGACCAAGTTAATTTGACAAGATGCCTTTTCCCCCTTTCTAAAGCTTTTCTTCCCTTTGGTGCAAAGGACCAGACAACACAATCCCGTACCAAGACACACACATGCTGTTCTGTGAAACCCAGTATAGTGGAGGAGTGTAACAAGTGGAAAAGAGTCATGGTGAATGCAGTTTGCTTAACATCGTGCAAGTAAACCTCACAGGAACACGCACCAGAGTTTCCAAGTGATTCACTCAGTCCCTAGCACAAGTGTGAGCACTCTTCCCCAGAAGCACAGAAATAATGACTGATCTTCAGAATAATCCACAGCATATTCTTGGTACCAGCTTTTCCAAAAATTATAATTACTTAGAAGTGCTGAGTAGGAGTACGGCAGACAGGCTAAGGCTCCTTGCAACTTTCTGGCATTGGGAGATGCCTGAATTATAGCACTAGAGGCACGATAAGAGATGAGGTAGACCCAGAAGTCACTCATTGTTGTGCTCTATTCAGCCACAAAGTTGTGGTGTCAAAGAAAGTTGGGAAGGAAGCAGGAATCTATGGCTTTTGTTGCACAGAAAACCAGTATATACATGCCAGTAGGTTCGAAAACAAAAACATTGGCTCAGGAACACTGGATAACATTTTAGGGGGGAGAATTAACTCCAAATGTTGTGGCATAACAGCACCGCTATATACGTTGCCTGCTACAACCATTCAAGCCATATGCAAAAGTACAGTAAAAATTCACAAGTCTAGACGCATTCCGTAGAGAAATCAGGACATCCTGACCATTTAACCTCCTGTGGTTCACGAAAAGCTTGACCCAACAGATGTTTGTTAAACTCTGCTTTGCAGCGTGCCAAATGTGGCCAGGGCAGAATGCCAGAAACAGCCTTTTTAGAAGGTTATTGGACAACCTGGAACTCAGGACTTTTGCTAGCTGTTGGGCTAAGAACGAATTAAAAGGAAGGCACACAGCAATGGTGCGACTGAATGCATATGAATTGTGCTACTGAACGGTCTTTGTTCTTTATCACTGCAGTACTTAATTATTTTGAGAGCTTGCTGATATGCGTGGCAATTGAACATGAATCCAGTCTCAGCAGTTTGTATTTTGTCAAAAAGATCTTTCTAGCCCAGAAACTGAGAAGTGATAATTTATTCTCTGCATCAAAGAATTAAGAGGAGTTAGTCGGTTCAGTCATCTAGACTAAAAAGAACGAGGTGGCGGGGAAGTTCTTTAGAACAAGAGTCTGAAAGTTGTCCAGCACCACCCAAAGAAACCTCCTTCCCAAAGGAAGGCAACAGGTCTCCATATTTGGAGGAGCATAGACTCCTCAGGAAAAGGATATAAAAATAAGGTTAGAATCAGGGTCAGGGCAACGTCTGATCCAGAATAGGAAGGATTAGTCCTACAAAGTCACAGATTTGCCACAATTATTTAAAACATGATAAAATCAAGTAATCCGTTTGCTTTTTATTCTTGCTTTCTGGCTAAAAGAATGCTGTAGATCTTATCTAGACAGCAGTTAAGCAGCGGAGATACTGCCACAAAGGGGGGAAAAAAAATCCATAAAAACGTGAGGGTAAGGGTTAAAGCAGAAACAGCAGGCCTCCGGAAAGCTAGCTGCAAAGTTCCCGAGGGCTGTACCTGCAAGTTAAACATAAACGCAGTATTTCCATACTTGTCGTGACAGAGAGAACAGGAACATTGTGTTGTAATCTTCTGATTTAGAAGACTGATACTGAAATTCACGGCTGGGATGCACTAGCACACAGAATAGGTAAGAAAACTGTATCGGAATACATGGCCAGCGTGGGAGTTGTGGTAATAGAAATGGGGTGAAATGCAGCATCCCACAGTCCGGGCCAAGACTCAGAAGAACTTGTGTGAGGTCTTCATTCTCCTTGGCTGCTCTGAGTTGAAGGCTCAGATGTGCTGCCTCAGTGCAGCCCAGACACCATGAAAGGCGTCATGAGAAGGAGGGAGCCTCAACTCCAGCTGCAAACTGTACAGAGAAAGGCTGTTTGGATCATCAGAGAAGGACAGAGACTACTGCCCGAGGGATGGTTCAGAGCTTGGAGTGTTTCATCTGGCAGAACGAGACACCATCCTCTATTAAATCGTTCACGAGGAAAAAGCTGTTATTTTAACTGAAGGGCAGAGCTGACAGGACAGTAAGTGGGTATAAAACAAGCTGCAAATGCATTCAGTTGGGAAACAGAAGTCTCACAACCATTACAGCAATGTAAAACAGTGGGGATACGCTACTAACTCAAGTTTTACCAAGAGGTCTCTTTTTTCGACATGAGACTGCCTCAACCCAATGGGTCCATTTGGTGTAAAACTACGATGCATGGTAACTTGTTTGTGTGCTGAAGACATTCACCAGCTTTGCAGTAATTTTGCAAGATAAACTCTCCATCCCACAGCAAAGCAAATAATTTCATTCAGCCACGATACATGCTAGGTTGTTTACAAGGTGTTCCTGAGGCACGATACCTTCGTTAGCCTAGCTTACCACACATTCTGTCAAAAGCAAAGCATTTAATTAAACTAGCATCACTGAAGGCATAAATATGGTAGCAGAGTCCTCTGGCAGTAGTGGTGCTATTCCCTGGTAACTATTCAGTGATTCAGAAAGAATCTTCTGAACTGGCAGGTGGATAAAATACCTGCTGTAACACAAAAACTATTGAGGGAAAACCTACAGTATCCTACTTGTACCACCTTTCAGAAAAAGCCCTTACTTTGGTTCCCTAAGTTGTATGCACACAATTTGCAAACATACACATGAAACTCCTTAGAAGCTACTTCATCAGTGTGTCCCCAACTCAGCCTGTCTCAAAGCATACACAAGTTTCTGAGTCCCCTTAAAAAAACAAACTCTCCTGCATTAAAAGCCATCACTCTTTAAACTGTATTAGTTTAGTCCATTCTGATCTTTCTCACTCATCTGCACCGGTTGCACAAATGTATTTACTTGCTATAGAAAAAAAATCAAATTATTTCAATGCTGGATTGGACTTAAAATTATTAGTTTTTAAATTAGCAACCAATTTACAGGCACTTTGACACAGTTCTACAATTTTGATAGTACACTAAGTTCTATTTTTCTCACTTACTCATACGAATGGCTATAGTGAATAAATATTCCCTGACACCTGGCTTAAACACTCAAATGCACCTACTGTCCAAGAATCAGTTCACTTCATTGACAAAACTATCTAGTTTCTCATTCTGAATCCTTCACCCTCATTGAAAGAAAAGGTTAGAGGCTACCTATCTTCTTCTGATGTTATTATGCAATTCTGTCCATTTTCCAGGCTCTCCAGCATTATAGATTGAAATGGATTTGCATCGCTGATCATCTGTATTGCTCAGAGCTTCAACATCTCACACCTCTTTACTTGATTTCTCAGTCTACATATCACTCCAGCTATTACAATCAGCATGCATTACCCCATTTATCTTTTTAGCACTGGGGCAGTGTGATTCTGATCACTGATATGAAGAAGCTTTTCCACTCTAACTACATCACTATTGAGAACAAAACAGGCCAACTTCTTCCCCCCCCCCCTCAAAGAGTGGCTTACAACAGCTGTGCCAGTTGCTCTGTAGCCTCGCTAAAGTCAGAGTGAGAAAAAAGTGAGAGCTACCCACACAGTCACGCAGTGCAGGGGGGGTAATTTTTTTTTTTTGCCTTTTTATTTTTTTAAATCACACTATCAGGACAGCTGTTCTAATGTTGGAACTAATTCTTTTTCCACTGTAGGAAAAAAAATAAAAATTAAATCAAATTAGGAAAATAAATTACCCTTCATACTGACCACGCCTGTGCTATGTTTCAACCCAGAGCAAGTGTCTGCAGCCAAGGTATAAATCCACCCTCAAACAAATCAGGTATTTAACTGTCATGCCTGTAAGACTTAAAGACCAGCAACAGAAAAGTATATGTTCAGTGCACTTCATTCAACAGGGCACACTCTGAGCTAGCGCTAAGGAATCAGATCAACTCTTAAAGCTCAATATTCACAGAAAATAAAACCTCTACTGTGAACAGAAGCCATAGGAACATCTTTGCTTCCTTATCACAAAGTTAGGAGTTTCATTTTACATGAAGTACCTACCAACCCGAGCCAAGACAGAAATACAGATCTGCAGGGTTTGGGGTGTTGGGTTTTGTTGGTTTGGCCTGGGGAGGTTGGGGGTGGGTGTTGTTCGTTTTTCAAAAAAGTAAATGGCAATTTACAATTTTTACAACAAACAGAAAAAGATATTTCTGAAAAAGCAGCAGTATTAAGTGACTTGTATTCAGTATTTTACGCTGAATGTGTAATCTCTTTAAAACAGATTAGATCATAACATGCTACGGAGCACTCATTCTGCTCCCCTCATATCAGCATCTATAGCCTTCTTCCCTGCCTCTCTCATGCACACACACACACACACTATCCCTCCTTTTATGCATAACCATACATACGGATATTTTTCACATCATACACACACATTCTCTCCCTCCTTTTATATATAACCATACACATGCGTATTTTTCACGTCACATAGGGAATGTGGCAGAACCACAGCGTGCAAGGGAAGCGGGGATGCACCACCTTGCCTCGGTCACAGTCTCCCTTCAGGCACACAGGAGTCGATTGCTTCCCCTTTTCCAGTACATGAAGACATCACATCAGGAGTCACAAAACACAGCCTCATGGGACCAAAGAGATACGGATCAACTTACTGAATCCCAGAGCAAGTAAAAGACACTATGGAGGATATGGATATCTCAGTTCTGAGTCTGCTCCCTCTCTGCACACAAATCCCACGTAAAGGGGGGCTCACTAGAATGGTCACAGATCGATCAGCAAGATCTGTGCTGGAGGGACATCGGACAGCAGTGGGTTGGTCTCACAGCCTAATTACTCAAAGGCACCCAGGTCCCTCTTGGCTGGCTCCATGCACACCCCAGCACTTCAGGGAACCTCCAGCCTCCCACCTCAGCCTCCGGCCGATGCTTAGAAGCAGCATAAGAAGTTGCGCCTTGGGTTCGATACTTCCAAGCATTTATAGCTTTGTTTCCTAATCTTAAGTTTCTATAATCATGTCAAAGTAACTGAGGACTAGAGCTCTTTAAAACATTTCAAGTTTATAAATTCAGGAGTGCTGAATTAGGCAGGAACACCCAAACCGGTGCCTGGATAAAACTTCACCCCGATTAGCGCCTTTAAAGAACTGCTTAGGATTAAAAAAAAAAAAAAAACAACCAAAAAAAAACCAAACTTTTTTTTTCAAGGAAGATAAACCTTTAAACTTTCCATTTTTTGTTCTGTCAGACATAATTTTCAGACTATTTTTTCCAAGAACCTAGAAAAAAGAAATCACAGTCCATTTGGTGACCTGCACACTTGACAGCCAACACTTGCCACACATACACATGCTACTAATCAACACAGAGAGGATGCTACCCAAAGGCCCTCTCCAAGCATGAAAGACCTCACTCAACTGTACAAGCAGCAGACAATTGCAAATGCAACTATTAAAAAAAAATACAGTATGTCAGCATATTTCATAAGTGGGTTCTACTGAAGTCATACATAAAAAAATGGAAGAGAGCATTTGACATTAAAATGGAAATACTATTCCTATTCTACCTGTCATTCTGCCCCCATTAATCCCTACCTCAGCACTAGAAAGTATAAGCACAGTGACCTCTTGCAAATCAGTTCAGGTCTATCTGTGGGATTAGATTCAGTGGATGGCTCAGGGTGTTGCAATTTTCTCCAAGAGTACTTTATTTGCTGTCTGAAGATACATTTCAAAATGATTTCTTGTCCATTAATTATGCATTCTATTTCTTACAATCAGTTCTTTTAATTAGTAGCCCAGGCAGCTTTGCTGAGGATACCACACTTTTAGTAATTAGGGGCAGTTTGTTGCCCCTCATTAACTTCAGACATACCAAGACTCTATTACTTTGTTACTTCAGCTGTTTTTCTGTTTGCCTTGCATATTCTGTCCTGCTTTACTGGCTCAGAGAGTGCCCTGTTGTACTATTTATATCATTTAGGTTCCATCTCTCTTCCTCGACTCTGTTAGTTGCTGTATTTTAAATCCCTCTGACTCTCTCCGAAGTCATGTCTACCCTGGCAAGCAGTGTGACACCAGAAAAGCGCATCTGTCCAGTGAAGCAGTTCATGCTGAGGAGCTAACACCCACCCTAAATGTGTACCAGGAGGCCTTATCTCAATCTGGTTGCATGGATTTAACATGCTCCCAGAATGGAACTCCTAGTTTAGCTTTGCCAACACACAGTGATATTATCATAGAATCACAGAATCATTAAGGTTGGAAAAGACCTCTAACATCATCAAGTCCAACTGTCAACCCAACACCACCATGCCTGCTAAACCACGTCCTGAAGTACCACAGGTACATGATTTTTGAACACCTCCACGGACGGTGAGATTTTTGAACACCTCCACGGACGGTGAGATTTTTGAACACCTCCACGGACGGTGACTCCACTGCTGCCCTGGGCAGCCTGTTCCAACGCCTGACCACTCTTTCAGTAAAGAAATCTTTCCTAATATCCAATTTAAACCTCCCCTGATGCAACTTGAGGCCATTGCCTCTCACCCTACCACTTGCTACTTGGGAAAAGAGACCAACACCTGCCTCACTACAACCTCCTTCCAGGTAGCTGTAGAGAGCAATAAGGTCCCCTCTCAGCCTCCTCTTCTCCAGACTAAACAGCCCCAGTTCCCTCAGCCATTCCTCATAAGACTTGTTCTCCAGACCCCTCACCAGCCTCGTTGCCTTTCTCTGGACATGCTCCAGCAACTAAATGTCCTTCCTGTAGTGAGGGGTCCAAAACTGAACACAGTACTCCAGGTGTGGCCTCACCAGTACAAGGGCACCATCATCTCCCTACTCCTGCTGGCCACACTATTCCTGATATGAGCCAGGATGCTGTTGGCCTTCTTGGCCACTTGGGCACACTGCTGGCACATGTTCAGCTGGCTGCTGACCAACATCCCCAGGTCCTTTTCCTCCAGGCAGTTTTCCAGCCACTCCTCCCCAAGCCTATAGCATTGCATGGGGCTGTTGTGACCGAAGTGCAGGACCTGGCACTTGGCCTTGCTGAGTCTCATATAATTCACCTCAGCCCATTGATCCAGCCTGTCCAGATCCCTCACACAGTCCAAACAAGAACTCTGCAAGCAGGACAAGGAGGGTGACTTATGGCACGCTCCTGAGCCGAGGTAAAACAGTGATGCAGATGCCAATATTGTCACTAATCAAGTGTGCGACCTTTCAGGATGGTCTCTTAAAAAGTGTCTCAATTATCTGGGCAGATGATCCTTCCACAGCTACTGGACAGTGGCCATTACCACCACACACCAGCCCAACACCATCAGGCATGGATTAGCAAAATACAGCAGTCAGATTTAGAAATAGATTTTTATAGTATGGGAGCAAATGGAGTTTGTTAACTTCCACCTCCAAATAATGTCGCTATTTGTTGCTCTTCAGTCTTCATTGGTAAGAAATTGGAAAATCCTCTGCCTATTAATGACACTATAGGAAGGGAGAGAGTCAGATGGGACCTGATTGCTAAGAAGATTTAATATCAGATCTATACCAATCAACCACTTCTTTATTTTTATGCTTCATCCATAACAAGATTAAAATAAAAAAATAAAAGGTCAATATTAATATTTCAACACTTATGCATATTTGATGTATTAAACAGTTGGAAAGGTGAAACATTGGTAGCATACTTTTGAACAAGAAACAGACACCAGTACCTTGCCACAAGGCCTCAGAATACATAATTTAGAAATAAATGAAGGAACGTATGAGCAATAGGCACTAACTGGGGACGCTCCCCAGCAAAAGCCAGCAAGATAAATATTTGGTGCAGACTGCCTGGAGGTGGATTTTTTTATTTATTTTAAAAAGAAAGCTCATGAATTCACCATAAGAAAAACCTAAACACATAAAACAACTGCAACCTTCTGCAGAAAAAAATCTGGGCCAATGAAAACACCATTTTCCCCAATGTACTATATCCTACCACTCTGATTTCCATGGACTCCAAGTTCTGAGCACCAAGTTTCTCATCAACCCTTTGCCCTTGCTATCCTGTATTACACTGACATGGACATTGAGACTATTCACTTTTTTCCAGCTTAATCCTTATCTCTTTTTCCTAGCCCAGTATCTTTCTTGCAAAAACTCTTACCCCCAAGATATTCTTAATTTCTTTCATACTGAAAAGCATAACTCTCACAGCCAGTGGATTTCTCTGCTATAAATTCATTCCTCTTAACTCTGTCACTGTCCTTGCTGAACAGTTCCTCTACTCCAAAATTAGTTCAGTTCCATGTACTTCCTTAATACCTTCAACTCAGTCCACGAAACTCTCCATCACTGATTTCCATTTCTCCCCTAATCTTTGCAGATGTACATCATCTCTTTGGAGATCTCATTTACACACTGTCTGAGCTTTGTCCTTTCTTCCATGTCCTTACCTGTGGCCCTAACAGGTCTATTCAAAGTACTACTCTATGGATATTTTTTGTGTGTCTTTGCTATCACTCAGAGTATCCCTCCAGCATTTTCATTAAACAGAAGCTGCCGGCCTCTATTACCAAAAACCCACAGCCAAGACAGTTAAACGTAAATGAATAATTAATGCATGAGAGAAATGGAAACAGCTGGAGAAAAATTCTTGTACAATCACCTTCTCCTCTTCTAATTTTTCTTCACCAGGTCATGTAGTTAAAGAAGTACTCACTGTAGCTCTGTTCATTCTTCACGATGCTGTTAATTAATGCTTTTCCCCTTCCTGACGGGAAAACCACTCAAGAACATTCTTAAACTTATGCATACAAGTAATCACGCTTGAAGAGAAGCATATGCTTTATCTCCTTGCTGTAAAACAAACAAGAACCAGAAATAAATTCTTTTGGGCAAGTACCATCAAATTCGAGAGAGTGTTAAACAAAAAAATGAAAAGCCTTCAACGCTTATGGCTGTGAAAATAACCTTCAAAACACAAACCTAAGCTGATGCTGCCTGGTACCCACACGCAAACACTCTGCCTCTCCTGCTGCTCAGAGTTTCCCCCACACAGCAACAAACTGCAAACTGCCTTTTCACAGCTGCTATTCTGAAACCTGGGGGAATCGGCTGCAACGCACAAGAACTGGGCTGCTTTCAGTTCGGCGCCGGCACTTCTAGGCAGGAGCAGGCACTGGAGGAAGACACCAGGCAGAGGGAACAGGAGTCCAGCAGACGCTGATCCTCTCCCTGACTCCCCTCCGCAACAGCAACAGCCAGAAACCGAGGAGGAGTTTGAGTACCAGACCTGTGCACGCCACAGCCATCGACAAGCAGCAAGAGGAGTAAGTTGGAAAGAAATATAGGAGGCATCTTGGCAGCCCTGTGACAAGAAAAATATGAAACGAGACTTAAAAGATTAGAAAGTTTAAAAATCTCAGAGGCTGGCACCCAGTTCAGACAGAGTAATATACTAACTGGGGCTCCATACAACTGAATACAGGACCAGAGTCAAGGCACAAAGACTAGCACCCCAACACACATCCTTCATCCTCGATGGAGGAGAGCCAAGCACTTGCCTAGAAGACAACGCATCATCCCATCTTCCCCCCCAGACACCTCTTGGGTTGATAAATGGGAAGCAAGTTTTGTCTCTGAGCTATTAGCTTTCCACTTATGGCAAGCAAATGAATAAAAGGGAAGCAGCAGGAGACAGGGATGTGTTCAGCTAGCAAAGTAGGAGACATCTACACACAAAAAAGAAACAAGGATAACAAGAAAGTAGAACACCAACACAGAGGTACATTAAAAAAGCAAAATGATATATATCAAAAGCAATTTCAGGATTATATTCACCAATACTAACAAGAAGTGGTAAAAGCCAGAAAGAGAAAAAACAAGTCTAATAAGCAGCATGCAAATGGAGAGGTGACTGGTTAGTAGTGTCCCCAAACATGAACCGGTGACAACACTTGTGCTTGGGGGACGAGAGGAGGAAAACAGTGAATTTGCTTTAATAGAAATACATCATTCGATCAATAGTCAACTAGCAGCCAACATTTATTTTCTGCTCTGGCAATATTCTACTGGTTAAAAACAGCACATGGCAACCAATACTTTGATACACTGCCCCTCTCCAGATACAGGGAAAGGAGCATGGTTCGGAGGGCAAAAGAATATTTTTACCAGCTTTGTTCTTCCATGGCAGCAATGTTTCTCAGATGATGTCAGAGAAAGTTATAAGGACAAGATGAGCTGATTTGGCATTTCTGCTTCTCTGTCACCAATTACCAACTGTTCAGATACACAAAATATAACGTGAGAAGAACAACTGATCGCAAAGGGTGAGAAATGCAAGGCAGCCCAGCCAGCCAGTTCCCACACACTGGTCCTGCAGAGATGGCGACAGTCAGCTGATCCTTCAAGCTCTCTCCCTGCCAGCTCCCCTGTAGAAAAATCTAATAAGTAGCCTTCCTCAAGCACTTTAAATGGATTATTTGCCCAGAGAGTTAACACACTTGTCAAACTGTGTGGGTGACAGAAAGAAACAACCTGAGGTCACACATTCAGGAAAAAAAAATTAAAACTGTCCCCTCAAATAATAATAATTAAAAAATAATCACATTTCAAAGGCAAGTATGGGTAAAACAGGCAGGGAAAACAAAACAAGCAAAAGAAGAGACTGATGATTTTCTCAGCACAGTGAACTTCATTTGCAGGCTGTCCCTACGTGCCACTTCACCGCACAGCTGCTGACCAAAGCCTTGTTCCCCCAGCATGTTGCCCAGCTTTCGGCCAAGCCACACCGATCAATGCTGAGCTGGCGAGGGAGCAGAAGAATTTAAGATTAAAACAAAACTCTGATGGATTGTCATTTCTGAAGTGGCGTTGGTAACCAGAAGGCTCTGCTGCTCTCACCACCCTTCAGTATTTCTTCAGCCCTGGCTGACTCAATTGCCCATCGAGAGCAACCTTCCTACTGCAGGCAAGAACAATCTCTTCCCTGAAGAGCAAGTTCTGACTGGGGTAAAAAGATTTAAGCCCCTTCCAAACCAAACCATTCTATGATTCTGTGGTTCTATGTGTGAATAATCTTGTCTCAACATGTGTAGAGCTGTGTAGGCCACCACCTTAACGGCCTCTGACAGGATTTACCAAAGCACTCTATATTCCCTTGATTGAAGACAAAATACGCACAGCTTAGAGCATCATGACAAGGTGTCATCAAGGTGTTTGTGATGGGGAGGCAGGGGGAAGAAGAGTCAAATAAACTTGATTTAAAATTACTTTTTGAGGCACTTCACAAAAAAAAATAAATTTGTAAAGGAAATGTTGAATGTAGGAATGGAAGACATCTCCCTAGAAAGCTCTTTAATGGAATTTTGACCACTCAGCCAAGTTTTATAGCTAAGCTCTTCCTCTGAAGCGTGTCTAGAGTTTCTGGCAACAACGGCTTTGGATGTACTCTCCTTGTTACCTTTGCAGTGGGGAAAAGAGCATCTTACGAAGAAGGCTCAGAAGCCTAGAGATGATTTTTCTTTCCCAAAGCAGGCTCAGCCAATAAATAAGTAGATACACATCACCAGCTCAAAAGCAAGGAAAAGTGGGGCTTGAACCAAGAAAAATAAAGACATTGAGAATAAAACTGTGATCCAGAGAATGAAGTCTATCCCCGTAACCAACATTTTCCTGATGAAGTTACTTAGCGGACAAGTATCATTACAAACCTCTCCTTTGGAGGTAACGTCCAAGCAACAGCAAGGAACAAACTTATGGAGTTCAGATCAAAATAAATTACTGATTAATACCACTCCTACTTTTGAGAATTGAGAAGTCAATGTTTTTGATCTACTCACGATTGAGCAGGTGGACAGAAGAGAAGAAACGGAAGAAAAACAGGTCGTCATGTATTCAGAAAGTGAAGTCATTTAGTTATGATTTCTAAACAGCCAGGTCTTCTGCTACTTATTACCTCTGATGTACCAAGCTTTTCATGCATGAGGAATCTTGTTTGGCATAGGAGTGTTACTCTTCCCCCAGTTTTGTGTTTCTGTGTGACCACTTGATGACTAGAGCAAATTTCAAAATGTCAAGGAAGAAAAACACTGGAAGAACACCTTTTGTGTTAGTTGTAGCATTTCACTGTTCCTTCCTTCACCAGGAACTTTAACTCTGATTCATCTTCCAGATACAGAACCCACCTTTGGCATACACTCCCCGAGTAAACCTGAGTACGTACGTACATACAACTGATGAGTACAAACCACAGTTACCAGGGTCATCATCTAATTACTGACTCTATGTACGTTCACATACACCACTTTCCCTTGATTGAAGACAGCCACACAGGGAACACATTTCTTTCCACCACCTAACTCCCATTCTATGGACAAATTCAGTCTGCTGGTTTGAGATTCAGTTTGGCTGGGGTAGGACAGAAGAAGAAAAAGGAATGGGATTAGTTAATTATTTTCTTCTTCTGTTTTGTTGGACTAGAAAGGAAGAGCAGTGGAGAGGCAGAAAAAGAAAGATGCTGAAATATATTCCAGAGGACTCCTTAAAAGAAGTAGAAACTACAAAAAAGTCTCTTTAAATCAGGGACAGACAAACCTTGGTTGATAAAAACATGACATGTAATGCACTGATGCATTAATATTTCTCTAGAAGTTTGGAAAACACACGACCAAACGTCCATAAATATCTACTGAAAATATGTTACTTAGTACATATTAGTTCTGCTCCGTAGAACTAACTCCGTTTTTGTCAGGACTTGCTAACCCACCTTGAAAAATCACATCATGTTTCAGTTCCACACCCCCAATACTAGCTTGTTCTTCCTTCTCCACCACAAATCTACCAGTAGCTAAAGTAAGACAGGATGTAATAGTAGGCCACCAACTAACTGAACAATTAACAAAAGAGTATTTCTACCACATATCCTGCAGATTAAAAAAGAACTGCAGCCAGATGATAAAAGTATGTGTTTCAGCAGAGTCTGGGCTAAATTATCTTGAATTTGGCATTAAAAACAAGTTAGCGGAGCTCATGGACTCTGGTGAATTATGATTTTTTAAAAAGTTTGATTTCTTCTTTTTTTTTAATTAATCTTATCTATCACAGTAGAGCTGAGCTAATTTTACTCGGTGAGAAGAAAGAAGGATGAGAAAGGACAACAGAGGAGTGAAACACTGCCTGCATTTAAAATTCTTTATGTTAATTAGTACAACTCAGTCCATTAAGTATGATGGTTTCAAGAAACCATACAGTACATTTTAATCTGATACTGAGGCAAGAACATAAGAAGCCAGCCATATTGTAAACTATTTCCTCACTGATATTACAATGCAAGTGAGGATATCTGATATGTGAATTCCAACTCATTCCCTTACTGGATAATATGTTCCACATTAAAAAAGCAGCAAACTGCATTCTGCAATATTTGCTCAGCAATATGCCAAATGAACCACCAGCAAGAACAAATTACTGCTGCTCTCAAGCAGGGTGGATACTATTCTTAGGTTATCGGAAAGACTGCTGGTGCAAAAGCATGACGAGGAGTGCACAACCAGAGACTGGCAGACTGGGCTGGGAGCTGGAACCACAGAGCATCACAGGTTCCGGTTCGAAACCATACCTTGGGTCACTTATCCACTGATGATGGGCAGGGCGTGTGGTAGTTAATGGCTCCAGCTGAACACCACAGGTGAGGAATCGCAGTCCAGCCAGCAGCGGACAGCCAGCCACATAACAGAAGGCAGATGTGAAGCAAAAGAGCAAGAGATTAAGGACAGCCCACACCTATATCATACTTTGGCAGTGAGAAAATTCATTCAGGACGTAAGACAGACTTTTACCCTATGTAGTACGAGTCCAGCTACCACGCACCCAGAAGCGCCTTTCTACAGGGCACAGCGCAAGACAGGTGCTTGTACTCTCATTCCTCAGGCTGACACAGGGCCAGGGTGCAGCACAGCGTGCAAAAATCAGAGCTCAGAAAGGGGCTCCTTCGCTCTGCTCTCAGCGACCTGGAACGATCAAAGCAGGTCTTCTGAACTGTCACAACTCAGGGCCAGTGCTGCTACCCTAGACTGAGTAATTTGTTGGGTAATAGGTCAAACTGTCAAATAAGAGGAAGGATGTTTATGTGCATTTCATCATTTCTAGAGAGCAATGCAACTCCTAGAAAGATTTTTTGTTTGTGTTATGTCTTATTTAAAAGCACTAGTTCCTGAGCAGCAAGAGACAAATCATCCTCGTTCTGCAGCTAAATTCCTAAGCATGACAAGAATCCTTCTACATATAGCAGTTAAACCAAAAGTCAGAGTTCATTTAAAAACAGTAATTAGCAAGAGTAACATTTCATTTTGGGTATCAAGTCATTTCTGTCAATCGGACTGTTCATTGCTCATATATTAAATCCACAGCTGTTGTATTTCTGTATTCGCTGCACATCAGTAATGTCTTTTCACATATCTTATTAACAAAAATAATTAATACTGTAGTTATTTTTAAACAGCAGTTCCTATACTTAGTGACTGAGATCAGTGAGAACTTCTAAATGTTCAGTATCTTCTGCAGCTGATGCCCACAAGTTGTAACTTGGAAGATGATCAAGGAAATCTCATCACGAGACAGGCAATGCAGCACCAGAGCAGGTCACACAGATGAGCTGTGGGATCTCACCTCTGAAGGCTTCTGAGCCTGCTGCTTGAACCTAGACTGATACCAACACTGCATCAGGTCAGCTTTGGCTTTGGCCAGTGGGAAGACCTCCAGGTGTCCTCTCAAAATATAATTTCTCTGACGACTCTGGTTTGGGGTGGGGAGTCCTCAGCGGGGTGGTGAAAACTCTCATTTTGCCAGACTTTCTTTGGCTTCCTGCTTACAAGACGTCTTTACACAGGCTTCACAGTTTAAGTACCTAACACTTAATAAAAACAAAACGTTCTTCCAGAAATAATCTTATTATTACCGCCACGTTAACTTGTCAGGGAATTCACTAAGCTCAAATTATCTATAGCAGGCATAATTCAGACACCCCAAAAACAAACCCTCAGAGATGGATTTTACAAACCCTTAGAGATATGGAAGTACCAAGATCATAAAAAGCCAAGTGGAACCGAATTCTTCCCCTCTGGAAACTGACGTGAACGGCGGGTTTTTGGTTTCTTTTCTGTTTTGATTTGGGTGGGTCTGTTTGTTTTACAGAAATGAAAGTAAAAAAAGAAAAATACACAAACATTTCAAGCACTGAGCTTTTAAGCGGTTATCTGGAAAGAGAGTGCCTTGTTTCCAAACTTGAAGTACTCCGCCTCTCCAGCAGCTCACAAGTCGCAGCGAGGGAGCGCCGGTACCCGCCGGCCCCCCGGCGCGGAGACCGACGCCGGTCCGCCGGCCCCAGCAGGCCGCTCTCGTCACCTTCTCCGCACGCAGCGGCCGCGCTTCGCAGTCAACAAACCGCAACGGTTTCCCCGTCCGCCTCCGCACTGTGGCCGAGTTCGCTCGAGTCGGGGACGGGAGGTCGGACCGCGACCGGCAACTCTGGCAGCCCCGGTTCCGTCCCTCACCCCGCGCCGAGCCGCGGAACCCCCTCTCCCAGCGCCGAGCGGCCCCGGGCGACTCGGAGCGCGGCCCCCAGAACTCCACGGCCTCCACCCCCGCCGGCTGACGGGCCGCTCCGCTCCGCTCGGTGCCGGAGGAGCCCGGCCCCGCAACGCCACGCTCCGACACCTCCTCGCCCGCCGCGCCGACGGCCCCCCCCGCCCCGCCTCAACCTGTTGCGGGCCGGAGCGCGGCGGGCGGGCGGGGG
>Ga0065711_1038817_pt1 | contig 18380 bp, 12 predicted proteins | sample Hoacrofraction12_FD_59098 | JGI IMG/M metagenome (GOLD analysis project Ga0065711, IMG submission 59098) | Hoatzin crop microbial communities from Cojedes, Venezuela - Epithelial fraction 12 v2 (version 2) | ecosystem: Host-associated > Birds > Digestive system > Esophagus > Crop | place...
TAGCCCCCACCCCTCCATCCCACTCCTCCAGCAGTCCTGGCCCCTGCAAGCCCGCCTGCCCTGGCTCCAGCACCCAAGCATGGATGGGGCGCAGTCCCCATGGTCCCTTCTTCATCAGTCAGACCCCAGCAACACACAGACCCCACTGCCACCACCCCGAGCCGGCTGCCCCTGGGGATCCCTGCTGCGCCATCACTTCTGCCACGCACAACCCCTCCTCCCTGCGCACGGTCCCATGCTGATGCCGGCCCTGACCGAGGTGATCCACCTCCAGTCCCCCCCAAACCGGCAGCACACCTGGGTGCCGAGACCCCTTTGGTGCCCCACGCATGGGGCAGGGTCAGGGTCAGGGGGGTAGGAAGGGAGAGCTGCAACCTGAGTGCTCACGTGAATCCAGGCGCCGTGGGAAGTGGCCACCGCAGGCTGCGGGAGAGACGGGGCAGGGGGTCAGGAGCAGCGGGGGCCAGACCCCTGCCCGGGGCCAGCAGTGGGGGGTGCTCACCACAGTGCTGGCTCATCTCTTGCCTGACGAAGGCGCGGATCTCCTCCTCCTGCCGGGCACACGGAGGGGCGAAGGGCCCACGTTGCAACGGGGGACGGTGCAATTAGAGAGGAGGAAAAACCCTTTCCCCAGGCCCGTGTGCCGGAGCAGAGCCCGGAGGTGGGGGAAGCTCCTCCATCAGCGGCAGTGGGACAACGTATCTGGCACCCCATCCCACCCTGGCGACTGAAGTGCCACAAGCCTGTGCCAGCTCCCTCCTGGCTGCTTACCGTCATGCTCGGCTCCCCCTTCTCCCCACGGAGCCCCTGGGTGCCGGGACTGCCCTACATACAAGCGGAAGGGAGGTGGGATGCTGGCCCACCTGGGGCTTACCTGCCCGGGGCTAGGCACCCGCTCACCCACCTGCTCTCCTCTCTCACCAGGGATGCCGGGCACGCCGCGGGCCCCCGGCACTGACTGTCCAGGGGGGCCTCTCTCCCCCTGCAAATGACATCAGCTCAGGATCTGGCTGGTGGCTCTGGAGCCTCTCTGCTCTCCCCAGCACCATGGATGTGCTGCCTTCCCTGTCCCTGCCCCCTGCGGATGCCTGTGCAGGTGGCTATGGGGACGGGGATGGGTCCAGCCCAGACCCAGGGCAAGCAGGATCCCAATGCCCCAGGCTCCCATTCCCTGGGCAGGGTGACACAAGGGAGGACGTCAAAGCCAGCAAGCTGACAGGGCAGGGACAGAGCTGGGACATGGCTCCTGAGCTCACCAAACCCTTGCCCACTCTGCAGGCAGCGCCCTCTCCCCCTCACAGCACCCGGACCGGGACCGGCCACCCATGATGGGGACTCACCTTCTGGCCCTGCATGCCCTCTGGACCTCGTGGGCCAACGCTCCCTGGGGGACCGGGGGGACCAGGAGCACCGTCACTGCCCCGGGGACCAGGGCCACCAATAACGCCCGGAGCACCCTGTGCAGAGCAGAGCGTGAGGCCAGGGGTGTCAGAGCTCCCCAGCCCCAGAGCAGGCACCATGGGCATCCTCTGACCCTGCAGCTGGGCACCCCTCAAACACCAGCACCGGCGCCTTCTCTTCAAGAGTGGGGATTTGTTGTCACTTCTAGTTTAGTGACATAATTTACAGCAGCACCAGATGGCTTTTCTGGGAGCACCTGGCTCTAATGTGCTTCTGACCAAGGACAGATCCTGGTAAAAGCAACACAGAGCAATGCACCCCGTCCCTTTCCAGCCCGCTCACCCGGTCTCCTTTCTCCCCCTGGTCTCCTTTGGCTCCCTGCTGCCCATCGAATCCCCGGTCGCCCTGCGAAGAGGAAGGGGCAGGCAGCGGGGCACAGGCAGCAAGGGACAGGGAGCTGGCAGCTGAAGTGCCAGCACCGCTTTTCCCAGCACTGCCCTGACCTACCTTGGGTCCCATGAGCCCCTCCTTCCCGGGGATGCCCGGTGGTCCCGACAGACCCAGCTCTCCCTGGGGACAAAGCAGATGTCTGTCAGCCACCAGCTGTGCGTTCCTGTCCCACCTCGGTGTCAGCCCGGTGCTTACCGGCTCGCCTTTCCTCCCCGGCAGCCCTGAGCGCCCCGGGATCCCCGGCTCTCCCTACAGCAGGCAGGACAGAGGCAGGGTGGTCAGTCCTGCGCCCCTCAACACTCACCCCAGAGCATGGGCAGAGGAGGGGACCCCGCACCCCTGCCGTGGGGCTGAGCTCTGGCCTCAGCTGTCTCCCTGCTCCCCACGGCCAGTGGAGGGGATCCAAAGGGCCACAGCCTCCAGGGCACACCCAGGCGCCTGCGGCACCCCGCGGGCACCCACTCACCTTCTCGCCCTTGTCCCCATCGAGGCCGCAGGCACCTTTCACACCCCGGTCACCCTGTGAGGATGAGGAGAGGAGTCAGAGTCCTGCCAAGCTGGTGCAGGTCTTGTCTGGGAGAGCACCGGTGGGCAGAGGGACCAACCCACCTTGGGGCCGCGCATGCCCAGGGGTCCCATGTCCCCCTTCTCCCCCCGGGCTCCGGGAATCCCGTCGCGGCCAGGCTGGCCCTGTGGGAGAGCACACAGCATGACGGGGGTCCGCCCCTGCCCCGCGGAGGGGTGGCAGCAGCACCGAGACGTGGCTCCTCACCGGCTCGCCGGCCTCTCCCAACGCTCCGACCTCTCCCTGGGAAGGTGAAGGCACTGGTTAGGGCAGCCGAGGGGGACGGTGCCCCCAGCACCCCCCCGTACCCCCCAGCATCGCCTGGCAGCAGGAGGTGCCCAGCTCCTCACCTTCTGCCCGCCGGGTCCACGTGCCCCGGGGAAGCCTGTGGAGCCCTTCTCGCCTTGCTCGCCCCTCGCCCCCTGCAAGCAGAAACCCAGATCAACACAGGGCAGGAAGGAGACCTGCGGCACAGCCACAGCTTGGCCATGGTGGCCTTCCGACGCTGGCTCTGGCAGCTCCCCTTGCTGGGGTGCCAAGCACCGTGCCAGGGTGCCCACAAGCACCAGCACGTGGGGCACAGGGATGCCACCACGCCCGGGTCCATCGCCCCATCTGCAGCCCTCTGTGGTCCCCAAGCCAGCACCCCCCAGCCCGGCACAACCCCCCAGCCCCATACCTTCTCTCCAAGCATGCCTTGCTCCCCCTTGTCCCCCTTGTCGCCTTCCATGCCCTTCAGACCACGCTCTCCCTGCAAAGGAGGAAACACAGAGAGGCGTCAGGGGATGGGGGGGATGCTTGGATGCACGTTGGGATGGAGAGGACAGTTCCCCTGGGGCAGGGACACAGGGGTCCGTGGGGTGGCTGAAGGAGAGAGGACAATGCGCTCTGCGAAGGAGGGTCCCTTGGCAGCAAGAAGCCCCTCCAGCTCTTCTGGCAGGCAAAGGGGTGGGGGGGGCTGTCCTGTGCCACTGGGGAGAGGGGCTGCAGGACCAAACCCGTCGAGCTGGGAGCTGCCTTGGGCCAGGAGCAGGGCAGGCAGGGCCTTGGGGAGGGGGATGCACAGGAGAACCCCTGCCCATCAGTACAAGAGGGATGACACTGAGCGTGACGAGGAGAATGGGGACATCTCTTACCGGCTCCCCCTTGCTGCCCCGTGCTCCGATGGGCCCCTCCACCACCACAGTATCGCCCTGCATGCCCAAAGCAGGAGGGTTGGAGGTCAGCAGGGGGGCCAGCACTGCTGCCCTCCCTCCCATTGCCCACCACCCCAGAGACTCACCTTGTCTCCTTTGGGCCCTGGGGACCCAACGTCTCCCTGAGAGGAAGGGGAGATGGTGAGATGCTGCAAGGATGCGCAGTGGGGAGCGGGCAGCACCTCCCCGGAGACCCCAATCCCCGAGGACCCCAATCCCCGAGGGTGCATCATTCGCCCCTGCCGGCTCTTCAGCCCCCAGGGTCCCTTACCTTGTCCCCGCGCTCTCCCCGGTTCCCAGGCAAGCCCTGCGAGAGGAGAGGGGTGGTCAGGGAGGGGCCTGGCCATGGGTGCAGCTGGGGAGGGGGGTATTTACCGCCAGCCCTCGATCGCCTACTGGCCCTGGGCGTCCATCTTCACCCTGTGAGAAGAAAGCGATGTGAGAAGGGAGTCTGGGATGGGGGTACCCCCAGAGTCACCCCACCCTGGCGACAGGCGCAGTGCTGGCTCCCTATCCCCTCGGGCCTGGAGCCATGGGATCTCCCGTCCCCGGTGGTGAGACCATGGGGGGGCTGGGTGAGGACGCAGCGGGGCTGTGGCAGTACCTACCCGTGGCCCGGGGTCTCCACGCTCGCCTCTGGCTCCTGGCAGCCCGGCTCCTGGCGCACCCTGCCAAGGGAAGCCAAGAGCTCGTCCCTGTCCTTGCCGCCCACTGCTCCTCCCAGCCATGCCATGTCCCCCTCCCCATGCCAGGGGACACCCCGCAGCCCCCCCACCACCCTGGGTGCCTGGCACAGAGCAGGCTCCCACATGCCACCATCCAGAGTGAGCTCAGCATCACTCAGGGGGTGGCTGCAGCAGGGACACCCCACGAGACGAGTGGTCCCACTCCCTCACACTATAGGGTAGGGATGCCCTCACCCTACCTTGTCACCCTTCAGGCCAGAGGCTCCTTGTATGCCCTAAAAGAAAGGAACATGGTGAGTGAACCACAGGAGGAAGGCAGTGCTAGGTGCCCAGCAAAACATCCCTGGGGCTCCCGCAGCACCTCCTGCCCTGTGCCAGAGTCCCCAGCAACCCCCAGCCCCAGGGGTGGGGTGCGTTCCCATCACCCTGCCCAAGCCGACAGGAGAGCCAGGGCAGAGCCTGCACCCCCAGGGATGCTGCGGCACTGGGGTCCCGTACTCACGGCTGGCCCTGGGGGCCCCGCGGGTCCTGGTGGTCCAGAGGTGCCGTCTCTCCCGGGAAAGCCGATCAAACCCTGGCAGGAAAACATGGTGAGTGGGCTGGGGCCACAGCTGGCAGTCAGCGAGGCTTGTGGGGACCTCACTAGCACTGCCTGAGGGTCCGGGGTCACCCAGACCAGCACACAGTCTTTACCCTCTCTCCTGGGGAACCCGGTGGGCCAGGCTGCCCATTGTCCCCTCTCAGACCTGGCTGTCCTGGCGTCCCAGCGATCCCTGCTAAGCCTGGGGGTCCTGGGGGTCCTGGCAAGCCGATGTCACCCTGCCGCAGGGATGAAGAAGATGGGGCCCAGGGAAATAGCCCCCATGAGCATGCTTATCCCATGGCTGGCTGAGGCAGGGCAGCACCCGGGTGTTGGGGACACAATGAGAGCCAGGGTGACATGGGGGCAGGGGTTACCTTCAAGCCCGGAGGCCCGTCCTGTCCTGGAGGTCCCCGCACACCGACACCCGGCGATCCCTGTGTAGTGGCAGATCACGTGGCGTGTCCCCTGGCTGGACACCGTGCCACCCGTAGCGGCCCCCCGCAGCGCTGGGGAGCCCCCCACTCCCCTGGGACCAGGAGACACTTACCTTCTCCCCTTTGGCTCCGGAGGACCCCTTGGCTCCCTGTGAAGACACCAAGCCACCAGGAAGGGCTGGGCAGTGGGTGATGGGGGCACGGGCCCCTCCACAACAGCATCTGCTGCCTGCAGCACCCGCCCCCCTGGCCCCCCATGTGCCTCCTACTCACGTCTTCCCCGGGATCCCCTGGCTCCCCGAATCGTCCCGGCTCCCCCTGGCAGCGGGAAACAAGCAAAAAGCAGGGGCACATGATGATGCATGGGGGAGGGAGCAGCTGTGGCCGGACCCCCCTCTGCCACGGGCAGGCAGCTGCGGAGCCCTGGGCCCCCACAGCCCCCCTGAGCAGCACTCACCTTCTCGCCCTTGGGTCCCGGCAAGCCTCGGTCGCCCTTGGAGCCCTGCTGGGGGGAGAGCAGTGTTAGGGGAGGGGGTGGCCACAGGGCTGGCTCGCCCCTCAGCAGGCAGGGGACGGTGGTAGGGGGAGATAGGGTTAATGGAGGAACGAGGTCAACGGGGCCAACTCACGGGTTCTCCCAGCAGCTCCAGCAGTGCCGGCTCGCCCTGCGGCGACAGACGGGTGCTCAGGCATGCCCGCAGCGGTGCCAGCGTCCTGCGGACCCCTGCCCACCCCAGCCCTGCTGGCTTCGGCAGCACCCAGGGATGGGGGTCCCCCCCGCCTCGCACCCTGGCTCCTTACCTTCTCGCCTTTGGCACCGGGAGGGCCGGCGATGGCCTGGGGCACAGCGGAGAGAGCAGGCAGGTGAGCGGGGCTGCAGGGGGATGCTCCCCCTCATCCCAGCCCGGGAGCACCCGGGAAGCTCCCGGCCGCTGTGGAGGCAGCTCTGCACTCACCTGCCCCGGGGCTCCAGCATCCCCCCGCTCTCCCTTGGGACCGGCAGGGCCCGAAGGTCCCGGCATGCCCTGGCACGAGCAGCGCAGCCCTCAGGCTCAGCTGCAGACACCCCGAGCTGAGCCCCGCGGGGCTCCCGCTGCGACGGGATGGGGGGAGCAGCAACATACCATCTTCCCAGGCATTCCCACCTCGCCGTCCTTCCCTGGCACGCCGTCCCTGCCCGGCACGCCCGGCTTCCCACTCTCCCCCTGTGGGTGGTAAGAGCCAGGCTGGGGCACGGGGGTCCTGCAGCCCCCCAGACAGCCCCGAGCACCCACACCGATGGCAGCGGGGCAGGTGGCGACAACACACTCACCACTTGTCCCGGCAGCCCAGGGACACCCGGCGGGCCCTGCAAGGGAGACATGAGCAGAAATCAAGCGGCAGCCTGGGCACCAGGACCAGTCAGGAGGCAGGTCGGGGGGCTGCAGATACTCACCCCTGGGCCAGGGGGGCCGGGGGGACCAGGCAGCCCCACGCCGCCCTGGGGACCGGGCAAGCCCTGCAATGGAAATGGCCACATCAGAGACAGGACACCGCGCTGCCCTGGCACAGCCGGGACCTTGGCTGCCCCGCAGCAAGGCACGTGGCAGTGGGGCTGGCCAGCTGTGGGGTGACTGCATGGTTTTGGGGGGGGCCAAGCTGGTGCTGGTGGGGAGGACGCAGGTGCTCACCCGGATGCCGGAGCCAGGGTCCCCTGGATCGCCCTGGGAAGACAGTGCCTGTGTCAGTCCCACCGCCCCGACCCACCAGCCACAGTGGTCATGACCACGTCCCTGCGCCTGCCATGGGGCTGTTCCCCAGGGCTGGCTGGATCCAAGAGGGCAGCCAGCCCAAAATGCTCCTCCTTGCATCCCAAAACAGCCCAAAATGTGGCCCTCCCGCCAGCCCCCCAACGTGGCAGGGCACTGCTCTCCTCTGCCAGGCTGGACGTGGCGATGCCAATGCAGATGCCAACTGATGCCAATGCCATACCTTGGTCCCAGCTGGGCCCTGGGTCCCTGGGGGGCCAGCGCTGCCCTGCGGGGGACAAGGGGACAAGGGGACGTTACTTCTGGGCTGCGCTTGCTGGTGGCACAGGTCAGGGAGGAGGCAGGGGTGCAGTCCCAGCACTGCCACACCTCCCTGCTCCCTGGGGGGACACCCATCCGGGCTGATGTCCCCCTTGCATGACAGTCCCCTGCACATGGCACAGGGTGGCTCCTTACCGGAGGTCCTGGGGGTCCCGGCTCTCCCTGGCTGCCCTGAAGGGAGAAAGAGATGGGGTCACTGCAGGGACAGGTTTTCCCCAGTGGGTGCATGGGGTGTCCCCTGGGAGAGGAGACCCAGACAGTGCCAGTGGCCCTGGTCAGCTCCCACACCCAGTGAGGACAAGCCTGGCCAGCTCCTGGCAAGACGCCTGGGGCCAAGCACCCACCCTGACAGCAGGGTGGCCCCCACGGCTTCACCCAGCACCCATGCTGAGGTGGGGGGCACAGTGACATGGGGGGGACACAGACACCTACCGGGCGTCCCAGCACGCCGGGGAAGCCTGGCAAGCCCTGCAAAGAACCACATCAGAGCCGGCCGGCGAGCAGGAGCCCACCACCCCCAAGCAGCCCTGCCCCCTCCCCAAGGATGCTCCCTGCTCCCAGCATGTGGTACCCAGCCCAGGGCACTTACGGGGGGGACCGGGAGGCCCCCTAAAGCCCTGTGGGCCCTGCGCAGGGGGGGAAAAGAGGTGAACAAGATGCAAACGCTCCCACTGGTGCCAGTGGTGGTTGGTCTGGGACCACAGGACCTTCCCCCCCATCCCAGCCCGCATCCCCCCCCACCATGTCCCCACTCACCGGCTTCCCCTCGGGGCCGGCCAGCCCTCTCTCACCCGGGAGGCCCTGGAGCAGGAGACGGGGACAGGGTCAGTGCCAGGCGGGGGTCTGGGGTCAGCGCCAGGCGGGGGGGACAGTGCGGTACTCACCGGGGCGCCGTCCCTGCCCTTCTCGCCGGGCTCCCCTCGCTCACCCCGCAGGCCACCCTCACCCTGCAGCGGGGACAGGCGCAGGGTCATAGGACAGGCAGGGACCTTCCCGACCCCCCCCAGGGCCTGCTGACACCCACAGAGGGGTGTCCCCAGCAGTGCCCCCGCCCGGGGCTTTGCTCCACGGGGCTGCAGCGGGAGACTTACGACCGCAGACCTTATCGCCTTTGGGTCCCCGCTCGCCCTCAGCTCCCGGCTCGCCCTGCGGTGGGGAGAAGACAGCTGCCATCAGCCCCCGCTGCCCCCTGGTCCACCCCGCCACCGTCCTCAGCCTCAGCCCTGCTCATCACGTTGTCCCCGACTCGGCGGCCTCGGCTGCCCCACTCCTTCCCGCCCAGCCACGCACCTTCGCTCCCTTGGGTCCGGCGGGGCCACGCTCGCCTGGGAAGCCCATCACACTGCCCTCCGCCACGTCTGCCTGCGGGCAGGGCGCAGTCAGGGCCAGCACCCAGGGGACCCCCGAAGGTGCCCCCAGGGGCTCAGCCCTCCCCAAGCCCCTCTGCCGGGGGACTGGACGTGGCCATCCATCCCCAGAGGTGCAGGTCCCCAGCAGCAGCCATCACCTACCTTGGGCCCCGGGGGCCCTGGGGGGCCAGGCAAGCCGTCCCTGCCCTGGTGAGGGGGAAAAAAATAGGTCATACATCAACAGGACAGCAGGGCACGGGAGAGCAGAGCCATCCCGGTACGGCCACTCCTGGCCCCCACCGGGCATCCCTCTGCCCCCCGGAGAGCCCCCCGTCCCCCCGAGAGGTCCCCAGCACGGGGGGACGGAGGGGACCGTGTCAAGTATCCTGGCTCACCTGCTCGCCCCGGTCGCCCTTCTCGCCCCGGTCACCCTGTGAGGACAACACAGTGGCCGTCACGGGGCTGTCCCCAAGCCCCTGGCCCCGGTCCCCCAGCCCTCGCCCTGTGCCTCCGCACACACTCACCTTCTCGCCGGGCCGCCCAGCCTCCCCCAGCTCCCCGGCACGACCCGGCACCCCGGGGATGCCCGGCTTGCCAGGCTCCCCCGGCTGCCCAGGTGGCCCCTCGGGACCCCGCTCACCCACGGCACGGCCCGTGGGGCCCTGGGGGCCGGGGGCACCCGGGTCTCCTTTGTCACCTTTGGGACCTCGCTCGCCAGGGAAGCCTAAGGAGCCCTGCAAATCACAACGCCGTGCTGCCAGAGCCAGCCCTGCGCCAGGGGCTGCCAGCCCTCCCCGAGCATCCCGGGGCTGAGCCAGCTGCACGGCCCCTCCAGCCAGCCTGCGCAGTGGGGAGCGGGGCAGCGGTGCTGGGCACGGCGTCGAGCCCGGCTCTGCTCACCTCTCGGCCTGGAGGGCCCCTCTCTCCCGGCTCCCCCCGGCTGCCCTTCTGGCCCCGCAGCCGCTCGGACACCGGCAGAAATGAGTCCGAGCTCCCATCATAGGCACCCGTGATCTCCTTCAGGGATGAAATCTGGGAGGGAGGAGAGAGCCACCGGTCAGGGGGTCAGTGGAACCCAGCCATGGCAGCACCCCACGGCCCCACCAACCCGTCCCAGGTTGCTCGAGTCTCCCACCACCTCCCATGTACCCCCCCGCCGCTGTGCAGCAGGAACAGCCCCCAGCCCAACAGCCCGGGACTGCGTACCTTGATGCCAAGCGCTTCTAGGCTACGTTCAATGTTCTGCAATAAAAAGACATTAAAGACAAAAAGGATGTTGGCCTGCTCCCACCACGAGGGCTGTGGAGGGTCCCCCTCTTCCCAGCAGTGACATCCCAGACCAGCACGTCCGGGGGGACTCACCACTGCAGTCCCAGGGTCTCCACGTGCTCCAGGGTTTCCAGGTTGCCCCTAGGTTTGCAGAGAAAGAGGGAATGAAAAGATGTACAGAGCTGTGGTAGGCGAGGTAAGCAGTGCTGATGTTGCCCTCAGTAGGTTTCAGAGTTAACACTGCCAGTGCTGCCCGGTCAGGGGCTGTGGTTGCCACCACCCTGGGGTGCTCACGGCTTGTCAGGCTCAGTGCTGGGTACTCACCGGCTCCCCTCGCAGTCCGGGCTCCCCTGGGTCCCCCTGAAACACAGCAAAGGTGTCAAGGGGGGCAAAGCCAGGCTGCCTGGCGCTGACTCCAGCACCAGGGTCCAGCTCTACCAGCATGAGGACAGGGAGCACCACCAAGGACTCGTCCCTCGTGGCACAGGGTCCCCCAGACCTTCGTCTTGGGGGGTGCGAGGACAGGAGCACACAGCACACCTACCTTTGGTCCAGCCACCCCGCGGAGGCCCGGCGAGCCCTGGAAGATGCACAGAGGACACAATGGCACCTGGCACCCATGGACACGGGGCACTGCCCCGAGGGGGTGGTGGGCAAGGGTGGGCTGCCCGCCCGATAGCAGCCCGGACTCCAGGGTCCAGCGCTGGGTGGCACCGTGGGCTCAAGGACTACGCACCTGGCCTGGGGGGCCGACCTGCCCCGGGACGCCGGGAAGGCCGGGGGGGCCGAGGGGCCCCGGCACGCCTCTGTCCCCCGGCTCGCCCTTGGCACCACTGCGGCCCTGCCAGGAGAGCAGTGTCACCCCCAGGACCTGGGTGCCCAGGTCTGTCCCCGGTGGGGGCATGCACCCAGCACCCCATCTCACTGCCTCTGTGCGGAGGCACTCACCTCTCTGCCAGGGGGTCCGGCGTCACCTTTGTCTCCCTGACCAGGAGGGAAAGGAGTGAGAGGGACGCTGCCCCATCCACACGCCCCAGAATGATGCTCCCGGACCTGGCAGGGAGGAGCCACGGGGGGACTGCACAAGGACCATCCGGGGCTCAGCTCCTTACCTTTCTCCCATCCTCTCCTGGCGTCCCGTCTTCTCCCTGGGGACACAAGCTGCCAGTCAGCACCCAGCTCGACCACCTCGGCACGGGCACCGCATGGGATGGGAATGGGCAGCAGGGGCATGGCTCAGAGCGCGGGGGCTCTTTGCCACACTCCCCTCTCGCCTTTGTGTTGTACTGGGACCACCAGCCCTCGGGACCCCCGGGCGAGCCCCAAAGCCAAGCCCCACTCCCCGTACTCACGTTCTTGCCGTTGAGGCCAGGCTTGCCGTCATCACCGGGTTTGCCCTGGGAGGAAGCAGAGGCAGTGAGAGAGTCCCCCCCGGCACAAGCAACCAGGGGTCCCCGGGTCCCACCGCAGCCCCAGGGTGCAGGGAAGGGGGAGCTGGGTGCGGGGCGAGCCCTGGCAGACAGACCCAGCTGGGACCGACCACAGAGGGCACTGGGCAGGATGCATCCCCGGGGCGCAGAGCGGCTGGTACTTACGGGGATGCCGGGGGGTCCCAGGGGGCCCGTGGGGCCAGGTGGTCCCTGCTCGCCACGCAGCCCAGGCAGCCCCTGCAGGGAAAGAAGACGGGGGAGCACAGGGCAGCAGGGCACCCGTCCGCCCCAGCTGGCTCCGAGGCAGGGACGGTGGCACCCTGCTGGGGACAGGGGACGGTCCTGCTGCGCTGCGCCAGACGAAGAAGCTTGGGACAGGACATCAGCCCCTTGCAAACGCGATGGCCCCGGCCACGGAGGTACTTACGTCCCGGCCAGGGTCCCCCTGCTTCCCTGGGTCCCCCTGCAGACAAGGAGGAGGTGAGGCCAGGAGCACCCACCCCCACCCCAGCAGCATCCCCAGCCCAGAGCAGAGGGTGTCCAGGGGGACAGCTCTTCCTGCCCCATCGCCGACCTGGCACACAGCCCCCACCCACCGTCCCTGGGGGCAGCCATGCCCCCCACCCAGGACCATGCTCACCCGCAGCCCGGCAGGGCCGGGGGCCCCGGGTTTGCCTTCCAGCCCGTTGCGGCCGTCCAGCCCCGGTGGGCCGCGGTCCCCCTGTAAGAGAGCAGGGTGGGAAAGCTGGAGCCGTGGGGCAGGACACGGGTGCCATGGGGCAGCCCTCAGCCCCCAGCCCCCTCACCTTCTCTCCCGGCAGGCCTCGGTCCCCGGAGTCACCCTACGGGGTGGGAAGAGGAGTGAGCATTGTGCCCCCCTGAACGGGAGCCGAGCAGAGCATGGACCCCCCACTCAGACCCCCGTGGGGAAGGGGGCACTCACCCGTGCACCGGGGGGGCCGCGGGGACCCTCCACGCCCTGCAAGAGAGACACGCTCAGCAGCGAGGCATGGGGGGGAAGGCGGGTGTCCCGGGTGCTCACCCACCGACCCTGCACACCGGGACCCTCGGCTCTCCCGCAGAACGTCTCCCATCTCGCAGCCCTGCCACCTCCCGCACCAAAGACCCGGCACCTACCCTCTCTCCAGGCAGGCCGGGGGAGCCGGCATCACCCCGGGCGCCCTTCGCGCCGTCCTCGCCGGGGTCCCCGGGGTCCCCCTGCCAGGGAATCGTAGAATCATAGAATGGTCAGGGTTGGAAGGGACCTTATAGATCCTTTGGTCCCAACCCCCCTGCCATGGGCAGGGACATCTTCCACCAGACCATGTTGCTCAGAGCTCCATCCAGCCTGGCCTTGAACACTGCCAGGGAGGGGGCAGCCACAGCTTCTCTGGGCAGCCTGGGCCAGTGCTTCACCACCCTGATGGTGAAGAATTTCTTCCTAATATCTAATCTAGATCTGCCCTCTTTTAGTTTACAGCCGTTCCCCCTTGCCCTATCACTACACACCCTTGTGAAAAGTCCCTCTCCATCCTTCCTGCAGGCCCTTTCAGGTACTGGCAGGCTGCTCTAAGGTCACCCCAGAGCCTTCTCTTCTCCAGGCTGAACAGTCCCAACTCCCTCAGCCTGTCCTCGTAGTAGAGGTGCTCCAGCCCTCTGATCATCTTCATGGCCCTTCTGTGGACCTGCTCCAGGTACTGCTCCACCACCGGCACAGACACCTGTGCCGAGCCCATGCCAGAGCCCACGCTGAGCACCTCTGCTTACGATGCGTGGTTTAAGGGTGGGATAATAGCAAAGGTCTCAAAATACAGGCACAGGCTGAAAAAAGAGCTTACTGGGCTCAACGCAGCTCCTGGGTGGCCAGACAGTGATTGCAGAAGAAACGCAAGGAGTAGTGCTGCTGAGCCAGAAGCCAGCTGAGCCGCGGCCGGGGACCACGATACCATGCAACACAGCACAGCTCGTGCCCAAAACTGCCCCGAGCCTGAGCTGGTTCATGAAAGCAGAGCACCCAGAGCACGGGGTACTGCTGCGGGATCCCTGTGGGGCTGGGGAGCCATGAGCATGCTGGCTTCTCCGAGGATCTCCGCCCTACAGGGACCTCCTCCCCTGGCACCCTCCTCCTGGCACCAGGCAGGAGCATCAGCCCATGTGCCCCCCGGATTCCATGTGCCCCCCGATCCCACGTGGCTCTCAGCCGTGGTGTGCACCGGCTCTATGTGGCAGGGGCTGTTTTGGGCAGGGAGGGCTTGGTGCACCAGGATCCCAGTGCACAGGCAGAGCCCAGTGGGAGACAGCACAGGGCACCCCACCGCCAGCATCCCGAGGGACCCACTCGTTACCTTCTCGCCCTTCTCTCCAGCTCCTCCGAGCCCCACGTCAACCTGTGGGGCAGAGAGGGGCTGTCAGAGCACACGGGGCCAGGCACTAGCCCACGGACAGGGAGAGGGGTGGGGGCAGAGCTTACGGTTCGTCCTGGGGGTCCAGGAAGCCCCTGAAAGAAGGGTGAGGGAAGCGGGTTAAGGGGAGCTGGCACAGCCCCGGGGAGCGCAGGGCTGGCTCTGGGGTGGGGGTCACTCACCGGCTCCCCACGGTCACCCTTGCTCCCTGGCACTCCAGGGCTGCCCTGCAGGACAGAGGGACAGCGTGAGGGGAGGAAGGGATTGGGGACCTGTGGGGTGGTGGGTCCCGTGGGGTGATGGGTACCCCTGGGGTAAGGGTGGGTGCAGAATGGGGTAGGTGGGGTGGTGGGTGCCCACGGGGTGGTGGGCGCACACAAGGTGGTACTCACGTTCCTGCCTTCAGGACCTGGGTCCCCTGAGTCGCCCTTCTCCCCAGGGGGGCCACGGAAGCCAGGGAGGCCCTGGGTGAAGGGCAGAGGGAGGGTGTGCATTAACGGAGCCACCCCAAGGCCACTGGGCATCTCACCTGCCCCGGGGTGCCCACGCACCCCACACTTACCCGGGGGCCCCGATCTCCAGGTTTGCCAGGCAGACCTGTTTCACCCTGTGGGAAGAGAGGGGGTGAGTGGAGGGCAGTGGGGGTGGGGGCAGTGGTCCTGGGGGGGTCCTGACTTACCGGGGTGCCTTCATCACCCTTCTCTCCACGCTCTCCCTGTGGCACAGGTCAGCGGGCACCGGCCGGGGGTAGAAAAGCACAAGTCACTGGCATCCCCCTGCTCCCCACCAGCCCCCTCACCTCCTCGCAGCCATGGTGCCCCACGGCCCCCGGTCCCGCCACCCCTCTCGCCCCACGCTACCTCCTTCCCACGCAGCCCGGTCTGCCCTGGAGCGCCTGCTCGGCCCGGCTCGCCCTTCTCCCCCGGCTCCCCTGGGTCACCCTAGGCAGGGGAGGAAGGGGCAACAGGTCAGGGCAGAGCAGTGGGAGCACGGGGGCTGCTGGGGGGAGAAGGGGCTCAGCACGGCCCCCTCCGCTCCCCAGAGTGGCATCACTGCATGGCCTGCAGGGGCAGCCCCTTCAGAGCCCGACGGACGGAAGGATGGACGGACAGACGGATGGAGGGATGGAAAGAGGGATAATGCCTTCTGCAGCGACATTACCTTTGGGCCGCTCCTGCCCGTGAGGCCAACGATACCCTGGTTGTTGGAGAGAAAGAGCACGTGTCACCGGTGACCAGGGTGGCCCCGTGCCAGGGAGGGACTGGGGCTGTGAGCCGGTGTCCCCGAGGCAGAGCCCGGCCAGCCCCAGCCCCTGGGGTGCAGCCAGACTCACCCGGTCGCCCTGCTCGCCTTTGGGGCCGGCTGGCCCCGGGATGCTCAGGCCAGGGGCACCCTAGACATGAAGGGACACAGCTTGGAGCAACAGCACGGGCACCGTGAGCCCGGGGCGGGGGTGGCTGTGCCATGCCTCCTGTGCCCCCTGTCCCCAGGCAGTACTCACGCGGTCCCCTTTGTCTCCTGCGTCACCCTTGGGACCAGAAGGTCCTTCTGGTCCTGGGAAGCCTCTGTCACCCTGGAGCAGACAAAATGACACCATCAGCCCCCCAAACCACCTCCCCTCTCCCCACTGCAGGTGGGGACAGCCAGGTCTGGGGAGAAGCATGGGCATCCCCTCAGGTCGATGCCCAGCTGTGCTGTCCCCCCTCCCCAGCCCACAGCCGTGCCCCACGGGGTGCCAGCGTGGGGCTGGGGGGCACGGCCAGGGCAGGGTTACCTTGTCTCCTCTGACACCAGCCACACCGGGAGCCTGAGGGAGAAGCAGAGGGGACCGTGCTGGGAACTGCCCGCAGCTCTCTGTCCCAGCGCTGGGGCAGGCAGAGGTGGACCCCACAGGCAGCACCACTTACCGGCTTGCCGGGTGCTCCTGGATCACCCTGCAGAGAGATGGGTGTCACTGACAGCCCCTTCCCTGGCAGCTCCCCACCAGCCCACTCGGATCCCACTTCCCCCTCACCTTCTCCCCCCGGGGCCCAGCCGGTCCTGGAGCTCCCTGTGATGAGAGAAGGGACCTCAGGGGGCTGGCAGTGCCGGGGGACGCGCACCCGGGGCATGGCAGCCCCCTGCTCCCGGGGCGCTGGGTCCATGCCATGGCCACTGCCCCGACTCACCTCTCCTCCCGTTGGCCCCGGGCGCCCCGGGGCTCCCGCATCGCCCTGCCGGAGGGGAGGAAGAGGAAGGTGTCAGGGCATCCTCCCACCCCGTGCCAGGGCAGCTGCTCCAGGGCAGGGCAGGCGTCTCCCCAACGTGGCTGTGGCCGCCCCAGCCCACCTACCTTCTCGCCCTCGGGGCCCGGCAGGCCACGGTCTCCCTGCAGAGCAAAGCAGAGGAGGGTTTCAGGGAGCCTTTCCTCCCCCAGGCCACACTGCCTTGTGTCCCAGAGCCCTTCGGAGCCGGCGGCTCTAAATCCCATCCGAGACCACTGGGCTCTGACAGCGACTCCTGGGCACAGCCACCACGGGGCCATGAGGACACGAGGACCGGCCGATGCTGCCAAACGGCACAGTTCCACTCCAGCACCATCTCACCTTCTCACCCGTCTCTCCCAGCTCGCCCGGCGCTCCGCGGTCTCCCTGGCACAGGAGGAAGATGGGGTCAGGGGCAGCACCCAGACCTCTTTTCGCCCTGCTGAGGGCAAGACGAGAGCATCCCTTCGGTCCCCGCACCACTCACCTTCCTGCCCTGCTCGCCCGGTGGTCCCCGAGGGCCCTGCAAAGGAGGGTGGAGATGTCACCTCTGGCATGGCAGGGCAAATGCCCCGGCTGTCTGGAGAGGAGCCCTCCGGGCTGTCCTCGGGGCTCAGCTCACCAGTGAGGCCGGCTCCTGCCCACCTTACCTTCTCTCGGCAAACTCACCCGGTCTCCTGGGTCCCCGGGGCGGCCGGGCGGACCTGGGAAACCTTCTTTGCTGTCACCCTGGGGATTAGGAAAGGCGACAGCCATGCCCATGAGATGAGGATGGGCATCCATGCTGGAGAGTGGTGCGGGGTCCAGCCCCAACGCAGAGCATCCCCACTGCCCTCTTACCTTCTCTCCCTTCAGGCCGAGGGGCCCGGCAGGTCCCCGGGGCCCGGGGTCTCCAGGCAGCCCCTGCAAGAGAGCACAGCTCAGTCCCCGGGGACGCAGCTCAGCCCTGGGGACACACGGTCACCGCAGCCCTGCTCCCCTCTGCCATCTCCGCTGGCCATGGGGCCAAACTCACCGGGGGGCCGGGCTCCCCTCGGGGCGCAGCCCCATCCACAAGTCCGGGGGGACCCTGCAGAGACAGGAGTCAGCTCCTGTGTGATGGCCCCGGGGGGCTCAGTCCCTCCCAGTGCCCTGGGGGCCTGCAGTGCCCTTGGGCACCCATGGGACCTCCATCCAGGAGGGCAGAGGAGCCAGAGAAATGTGGAGCCACTCACCCTTTCCCCTCGGTCACCCTTCTCCCCCTGTGAGGGCAAGAAAAACCAAGTAAGGACAGGTCTGGGCTCTTCCGATGTCCCCCTCAAACAGAAGGGGAACAGAGCCCATCATCAGTGGTATCCGGGCACGTGCATGCCACGTCCCTCTCCCCACAGTGCCCAGTGCCAGCAACAGCTCATGCACATGTGTGTGCATGGGCACAGCCCATCCGCAGGACCAGGAGGAGTGCACGGGGAGCAGCTTCAAGCTGCTGGCCATTGCTCCACCCGTCCGTCTGTCTGAGCTTCCCCCCAGCTGTCCCTGCGCAGCACCGGGGACGCACCTTCACGAACTCTCCCGGAGGTCCCGGTGGCCCCACGGGTCCAAGTGGACCAGGGGGACCTGGATCACCGAAGGGCCCTCGTGGCCCAGGGCTCCCAGGGGGGCCACGGCTGCCCTGGAGGACAGAGATGCTCCGTTAGCTGGGGCTGCAGCATGGGCTGGGGGTGCTGGCAGAGACCCCCGTGGCATCGCCATCCCCACACCTACCGGCGTGCCCGGCTCCCCTTTCTGGCCTGGCAGCCCCTGTCCTCCATCCACGATCACCCTGGGCTCTCCCTGAATGAGGAGAGGGAAGAAAAATCAGTGTCCCCATGTGCCCTGTTGTGTTCCCAGTGCAGGACGGGGCCACAGTGCCACAAGGCCAGGAGGCTGGCAGGGAGATGGGAAGACCCTGGGGTCACCCAGGCACCAAGCACCAGGAGATGCCAGGGGCTGAGCTGTGCCTGCCAGGGTCCCCGCTGCTCCCCAGGGACCCCCGCGGGGCAGCCCCATGCCCATCACCTACCGGCTCGCCTTTCTCCCCCTTCGGGCCAGAAAGCCCCATCGGTCCCCGTGGTCCCTGGGAAGGAAAGACAAGAGTGAGCAGGGGGCAGAGGGCAGGGAGTGGGGCTGGGGAGGGATGGGCCCATACTCACAGGATCCCCTCGGGGGCCAGGGACTCCCTGGGTGCCCTGGAAAACAACAGCTCAGCAGGTGAATGCGTGCCCCTGCCAGCCAGGGGAGCAGGGACGGGATGGGATGGGATGGGATGGGATGGGATGGGATGG
>Ga0065711_1006070_pt1 | contig 18378 bp, 12 predicted proteins | sample Hoacrofraction12_FD_59098 | JGI IMG/M metagenome (GOLD analysis project Ga0065711, IMG submission 59098) | Hoatzin crop microbial communities from Cojedes, Venezuela - Epithelial fraction 12 v2 (version 2) | ecosystem: Host-associated > Birds > Digestive system > Esophagus > Crop | place...
GATCACAACCCTCTGAGTTCTGCCATTCAGCCAGTTCTCAATCCACTTCACCGACCACTCATCCAGCCCATACTTCCTGAGCTTCCCTAGGAGGATATTATGGGAGACTGTGTCAAAAGCCTTGCTGAAGTCTCGGTAGACAACATCCACAGCTCTCCCTTCATCTACCCAGACAGTCATGTCATCATAGAAAGCTATCAGTTCCCTGGGTCCTCCTTCTTGCTCTTTTTGAAGATTGGAGTGACATTGGCCTTTCTCCAGTCCTCGGGCACCTCTCCTGTCCTCCAGGACCTTTCAAAGATGATGGAGAGTGGCTCAGCAATGACATCTGCCAGCTTTCTCAGCACTCGTGTGTGCATTCCATCGGGGCCCATGGATTTGTGGACGTCCAGATCGCTTAAGCGATCCCTCACACAGTCCTTAAGCGATCCCTCACACAGTCTGTGTGAGGCTCTGTGTGAAGCGATCCCTCACACAGTCTGTGTGAGTCACTCTGTGACTGTGAGGCTGCTTGCAGCTGCCTGTAGAAGGCCTCATCAATTTCCTCCTCCTGGTCAGGTGGCCTGTAGTACACACCCACCGTAATGTCACCTGTACGAGCCTGTCCCTTAATTCCAACCCACAAGCTCTCAACTCGTTCCTCATTTGCACCCAGGCCAAGCTCAATGCATTCCAGTTGCTCCCTCACATACAGAGCAACTCCACCACTTCTCCTTGTTGGCCTGTCTTTCCTAAGGAGTTTGTAGCCATCCATGACAGCATGCCAGTCATGCGAGTTGTCCCACCATGTTTCTGTGATGGTGACCAAGTTGTAGCCGTCGTGCTGTATAATGGCTTCCAGCTCCTCCTGTTTATTGCCCATGCTACGTGCGTTGGTATAGACACACAGGTCTTCGCTGGAAACTATGTGATATCTGACAGATCACAGAATCACAGAATCACAGAATGGTAGAAGTTGGAAGGGACCTCTGTGGGTCATTCAGTCCAACCCTCCTGCCGAAGCAGGGTCGCCTACAGCAGGCTGCACAGCCTACAGCAGGCTGCACAGCACCTTCTCCAGACGGGTCTTGAATATCTCCAGAGAAGGAGACTCCACATACAGAAGTCTCAGATGTCCTAAAGTGAATGAAATGGCATTCAAGTTTTATGTGTAGGAAATTTAATGCTGGGCTGTCTGTAATGACAGCTTGTTCGATGGGCACCTAGTCAGTACAGTCAGTGAAGTCCAGAGACTAACTTTCATTACAAGTGAGCTGAAAAACTTTCTGTACTCTGAATCAGCCAGGTCTCTACTGGCTACAGCAGAAGCTCTGACATACTTTTTGTGCAGATGTCCAAATTTAGGTGTCTGAAGTAGTTTATGCATGTTAATAAATAACTTTAAATGAAGGCTGTGTATATCCTGTTATATATTGCAAACAAAATTAAAGTTTTGTAGAGCATTCAGGTTATCACTTCATCCTTTTTAATAAAAAATACTGGATAAAAAATAGTAAACATTATAATATTTTTGCTATATGCCATGAAAAATACATTGTTTGAATTTGTTGTGCTTTCCCCCCAGCTATGTGACAAATATCTGATAACAATAATCTGCTTCAATAAGCACAGAGTGTTATATTTCACTGGTTAAATCTATAATGAATATAGCTCCTCTGTGTCACTTGTTTTGTGCCAGTTAGTATTCTCCATTCGTTTGGGAAAATCCTTGTCATTGTGTATATAATATAAAGTGGGAACATGGAAGGCTATATTACTGTGTAAAATTAGGAACGTTAATTCAAATTTTCATATAGCGCAGTACATTTTTATTATGAATTAATAGCATGGTTTCTGAGCTGAAGATTTTGTGACGAGTTCTTCTCTCGTGTTACTGAATTCTATAGAGTTACTACAAGATAGGATTTGATGTACGAATATGTGAATGCCACATTTCCAGCAGATGCATCTGGTCTATTCTGAAAAAAGAAAAAAGTGCAGGAAAAATTTCCAGCTAAAGAAAAAATATGAACATTTACAGTGAAACTAACACCTAGATTTTTTCCTTGAACTATGTTTCTCATGGAGTTGCTTGGTAACTATATTTAAAGCTAACAGTTATTAGGGAACAAGTCATTGTTCAACTGATCATTACTTGGGAATATGTTCTATAGCAGCATTTCTCTACCAGCTCCTAATCTATGGAGGCTTACAGGAGAGTGGTACTTTATCTTCTCTTATTAAGCCTGAGCAGTCTTTAAATTTTCAAGGAGAAGTCCCTGAGTATATATTGTCATATACCATTTATAAATCTCTGAGGAGATGAAGACATCAATTAGTATTTTAAAGATTTTCTAATACTCATTGTCTGAAATTACCCTTGTTGTTTTTCACAAATGTAACAAATTATATCCACTACTTTCATAAATAATAAGAAGCATTAAAGAGTGTTCTCACATGTTCTCAGGTGATTCTGACTCCATACTCCCCTCTGGTAAGACCCCATTTGGAGTCCTGCATCCAGCTCTGGAGCCCCCAGCACAGGAAAGACCTGTTGGAGCAGGTCCAGAAGAGGGCCACAAAAATGATCAGAGAAATGGAACACCTCTGCTGTGAGGAAAGGCTGAGAGAGTTAGGCTTATTCAGCCTGGAGAACAGAAGGCTTTGGGAAGAACTTATTGTGGCCTTTCAGTACTTAAAGGGGTCCTATAGGAAAGATGTTTTTAGATCTTTTTTTTTAGGAAAGATCTTTTTAGCAAGGCCTGTTGTGACAGGACAAGGAATGATGGTTTTAACTTAAGGGAGGGTAGATTTAGACTACAGATAAGAAAGATATTTTTTACAATGAGGGTGGTGAAACATTGGAATGTGTTGCCCAGGCAGGTATTGGAGGCCCCTTCCCTAGAAACATTCAAGGCCAGGCTGGACAGGGCTCTGAGCAACCTGATCTAGTGGAAGATGACCCTGCTCACTGCAGGAGGGTCGGGCTAGGTGACGTCTACAGGTCCCTTCCAACCTAAAGCATTCTATGATTCTATGACTTTATGATATTGCAAGAACATAAAATGAGATGGATAACATGGGAAATACTGAAAAATTTTAGTAGCTCCGTGGCAAATTCCAACTCAAACTAAAATCAAAACATTAAAACTAGAAGAAGAAGGGCAGACTTAATTGAGGTACTACAGCATTTTTAAAGTTTTCCATAATTTCTCTTAATAAATATGAAAAAGTCAAAATGTCTAACAATGCCACATGAGAAAAGGATGAAGAATAGCTGACGGATTATTGACAGGTCTACAATACAAATACATTTCTGTATCACATATTGTAGCGTCACAGAAAACACACACTGAAAATCATAACAGGATTGTAACATTTGTTTTTTTCTGGAGAAGTGAGGGTGCATTTTAAGGTCTCCATTCCATTTTCAGTTACAAAAACTCCTAGACCCTCAAGAAGAAAAGCACCCAAATAAAAATTAGACAAGGGAATCAGGGTTTTTGAATAAGAGCATAAGAACATTAAGTACATTTGAATAAGAATTTTATAATTCACCTTCCTGACGTTGGACTAAACGTGTTCGCTTCAGTAGTGTGAATTAGGAAGTGGGCTAGGGGAAGAAGATAAAAATTCAGACAAACAAGCATGGAACTGGGAATATGCCTCATCTTCAGATTGTACCATGGAAATTCTAAGAAGATGGCAGTTAACTTGGTAAAAAAGATAAAATGAGTTTATGGAGAACACTAGATTGAATTCAGCTTTTCTCAGCGGTGTATTACCTAGACAGCCTGTGGCTGTTGACTCTGTCAAGTGAGGTTCGGTACAGCAGAGGAATCACCAGGTGAATTTCCAGCCCCATGAAACCAATGCGTGGAGGAAAGGAGAAGGCATACATAGATTTGAGGATGCAAGGATCTAAGGAACTAGCTCTCTTATCTTCTTTTTCATTTCACAGAAACAGCTGACTCCCTTGGCAGGTTAATAATCATGACTGAGATTATTATCTCTAGAACAATTCAGTAAAAAAGTGGATAAATGTGTAAGTACATGACACTTATTCATTAAAATTATTAAAAAAAAACCCATTTTCCTTTGATGAATCGGGCATAATAGCTCATCGCTTCTTAGAAGTCAACATGCTACTGTATCTAAGAACATATTATAACTTTACTTCTGCCTTATTGTACATACCTTTATGCTTTTTAATCACCTTGTTTACAGACTTGCAAGATTTTTGGTACTTTACAGTGTCAGCTTCACCATTACAGTGTTGTAAAAGACATAGGGACATTTCCTTCATGTCATTAGGTGCTGGACTCTTCAGCTAAAGTAAACAAAGGTATTGTTCAATGAGTGCCTTCCTTCTGATGAAACTGCATAACATCAGTATTTAAATTCATTAAGGCTTGGCATCTTTTATTTCATTCTAATAAAACGAAAAATTTCTACATAACTCCTCATACCAGCTCCAACAATAATGATTCACTTGGGCTTCATTTCAAAATGTTGAAGACTCATTAATTCATTTTGGTTTACTTAGAAAAATGTCTTACAGTTGTTTTCGTCCCATTGTTCCTATTTAATTCTCAGAGGATTATTTAATTGTCTACAGAGTAATTTATAATTTAGCTTCATAACCTCAGTACTCAAACCAGGAGTTAAAAACTTCTTGAAGAAAAAGTTGCATGTATGGTACTAAGACCTGTTTTCTATAGAATACTTTTTCTTTATATTAGACTGAAATTAAAATTATCCAGTTGTCATGTTCAGTGATCATTTCTGGTATGTTAATGGACCTCTAACTGAAAAAAACAGCCATACTGTACACAGTCTAACATTATTTTTTAAATTTTTACCTTTACAAGTAATTATAATATACCAAATATGCCTCCTCTACAAAAGCCAAGGTGTGCTAAAATCACAAAAGCCTTGTCTGCATCTGTATTCACATAAAGCTAAACCATGCAGAGAAGTTCTTTTTGCTCTACAGGATCTTTAGTAACAGGAAGCCAATTTAATAGTTATCTAGTCTACAAGCTTGAGGAGTTCTACATAGTCCTTTACTAATAATCTTGGCAAAGAAACCTGAAGATTTTGCTAATAATATTGTCTATGAGAAATAAACGGTAATACTTAATTTAGTCTCTCTCTGAAAGAACAGGGCGTTCCTAATGCAGTGAACACAGTGTCAAAAAGTTTCATATTCTATGTCCTGTTCTTCAAAAAAATAGGCTCTCAAGCAAGGCTGGTTTATGGTGGCTTCTTGTAATCGATGACCTCGCTGAACTTGTCAAATGCAAGACGAAAGACAAACTTGGACTGAGGTGTCTTTGGACTGAGGTGTCAAGAAGCCGAAGAGCTAACAAAGGGAGAAATTAACTGGTGCTTATCTTATCAGACAAAAGTTTCAGTGAAAGTCCTAGGAGGGTCTCTGAAAGGCAAGTTGAATCTGAGAAGTGGCTACACACTTAACCCTTTAGACATAAACCATTGACCAAGTCTGGGACTAGGAGTTGATCCAGCCACACCTAGACTCTCCTCTGAGACAGAGTTTAGAACGCAAGGAGGTCTGCTCTGAATCTCGTGACTCAATGGGAAGGCTCTCCTTTTGCCACTTATCAGACTCCCCTCAGACTCGCAATTGTTTTGGGCCAATAGGTGAGAAAAACATTTAGAAGAAAAATTAAATCTCTCATTAAACTTGATACCGTGCTCAGTCTCAGCTAAACAAATCCGCAAATTAATACAGTATGCGGATCCCGAGACGTGGGATGGAGACATCTGGGACAGTGATGATAATGATGAACTGGAGGAAAATTCTGATTATGATTTGGCCCCAGAACCTATACCTATTCGACCATTGATTAAAACAGAAACCACCAATGAGGGTGGAGAACAGGCTCGTACTACTGTACGAACCATTCCATGGTCTCCTGCTGAATTGGCAAAATTGCAGGAAAAATATTCCAGGTGTCCGGAGGAGTCCGAGATAGAATATGTAAGTCGAGTCTCCCTTACCAGGGGAGACCGAATCCTCTTAAATGAGGAAGAAGCAGGAGGCTACTGGGGTCCTGGAGTATTCCTAACTATCACTCTTGGTAATCATAATTATTCATTAACTATGCGAGCTGCTTATTGGGCTGGTGGCATAAACCCACATGACAGAGGAGAACCTTCTGTTATAAAAACCTCAGGATTCTGTGATTTGGTGACATCTGTGCAAAAGGCTACCTGCATACTAGAAATGCATGAGCGGGATGTGTTAATAAGGTCCCCAATGTTAGCCCCTATAGATCCGGCAAGATTAACTCCACTGATCCGAGGCCTTCCAGACAGTTTAAAAACATATGTGGCCAATATACAGGATCGACTTCAAGTCGCTTGCTGTAAACAAGGCCAATGCCCACATCGAGGGCAAGGTGAGGATCAGGACCAAGATCAAAATCAAGTAATCACTTGGAGTGAATTTGTACAAGACATAGTAAACTAAGGGCGCAGGATGGGATGGATCAGATCCTCACAGTTATCTGATCCGCCACCTCGGCTACTTCGCCAGATTCACAGCCTTAAGGCTAAGCCCGAATGCCAATTGAAATTTGATAAGGAGCGTAAGGAGCTCTTGTATAAAGCTCGAGCTATTGGGGTGCCACGGCATCTATTGATTGGTATCTCCATGACTGACCTAAAAATTCTCACACAATTGTTAAGCCATAAGATTAATTCAACAAAGAAAGGTCAGCTGGCAGAAAACAAAACAACTCCTGTTAACACTGCACCCTCTGCCCCACAGCAGGAGATAATTGATTAAACAGACCCGCAGGCAAAAAACGCATATCCCCAGGGAGGGCTGTGAGCCTCCTTCCTCGGCGGTACTAGCTCTACAGTGGCTCTCTGATACACCCCCTTTAACGTGACACTTCTAAACACATTTTCTGGCCACCCAACTACAGTGTTTCTGGAACTGGTGAGGCTGAAGTGAGAAAAAAGCCCTATGAGAGTAGAAGGGTCCTTGAACTGAGATAAGCAGTATGGTCTGAGGGATTTATGACATGGTGGAAACAGGAGTTACCAACTAGTTTGAGAAGGATGACTTCTGTTCATCTCATTATCTCAACAGTATTCATCTTTTGACCTTCTTCAGAAATCCTTCAGGAACTTGAAGCTGCTGGGGTTTTATCTTTCCTTCACTTATTAAACTGTCTTTGTCTCAACCCATGAGTCTTCTTGCTTTTCCTCTTCCTGTTCTCTCTGCTGTCTTTCTGGGATGGGGCGGGGTAATCAAGTGGATATGTGGGGGCTCAGCTGCTGGCTCAGGTCAACCCACCACACCAAATCAATAATAATATTGTATGTCCCTGCAGTTTCTCACGCCTCTGCAAGTCCATGAATGTACACACAATCTTACCTCCAATAGCAGAACTCCATTCGTGAGCAGGAAATCTATACCAGAATGAATGGACCTGACTTTAGATGTAGCTCTGCAGGAAAAAGTGGGAGTTTACATTCCAGCTCAGTCTAAAGCTAAAGGCTGGTTAAAAAAATATATTTATGAGGAGCAGAAAGAGAAAAATGATACGGTGTGCATAATTTCCTGTGTCTCCACTTATAGCCTAATATTGTATCACAAAGTCATTAATAAAGAAAATTAATTAGTGCTAAAAATAATTCTTTCCTTTTCCTATAAATTTAGCAATAGCAGTGCTGCAGGCCAGTGTCAGCTCTCAGGCCAGTATGCTTGATTTGAACTTACAGAGAAATGGATATCTAAATCTCCCTTATACATGCCCAAATAGGAAATATAACAAAGAGAATTTTTAAAACCTGAAAAAAAATATTCTGTGTTTACAACAAAAAAAATGTTTGTGTGCTTTTACCTGACTGCTTGCTCCTCTTCAGCTTTATGCTGTACCTTTTCTTTACCCTGTAAACATCAAAGTCAAGGTCAAGCTTCATCAAATTATTAAAAAGCTGTGATCAAGTGTGACTGAACTGCAGTGTATGATATTGCCCTTCTTTTTCCCCTAAATAGTCTGGGGCTGTGGGACTGAAGCCTAACAAAATGCAGCAAAGTAGATAGTTTATAGCTTAGAGGTTCATTACTGGATTTGGATTGCTATGAAGCACTATGTTTAGATGCCCCTGAGGAGGCTGGTTGCTCAGATTGTCAGTCATTCACTGTCTAGCAGTGCTGCTTCAGTAAGTTGTTTTGTCTGGGAATTATCCTGAAACTAATACAATTTTTTGGGACAAAACACTGGGTTTTAATCTCATTTCTTCTTTGAAATTAAATTGTTGTTGGGAGAGGATATAAGCCAGCTGCATTCTCAATGAAATTATCTCCCCTTTCACCTATTTCATCCATGTAAACCCTCGTGGTGCTTTGAATATACACTGTTTATCAATTGTCTAGGCATGTCATTGCTTGGTAGCACTTGTCAACAGGAAATAAATATGTTTTTTCTGCACCTTCTGAGAATTTGCAGCAGGACTGCTAGTATGTCCCTTATAGAAATGCAGGTAGTGCACACAAATGCTAGCAAATAGGAAAAGCTACTTTAAAAAAATGGTGAGTTCTGTTTCTATGAGGGCAACAAACACTGAGGAATGGTCTCCTTGAACTATATGGCTACTGTCCCAGGAACCGATGATGTAAAATGAAGATCACCCAGTCCCTACCAGAAGTCAGGAAATTGATCTTTGATTTCTGACTTAACAGAATGTCAGTAAGCCATTAGTTTTCACAGACGAAGTACAGTTTTATGTACTGTGACTGTCTCCTGCTTATTAAGCAGGTGGTGGAAATGAGGAATTAGCAAACTGGTTCAGATAAGAAAGGATGGGAAGTATATGTTCTTGGTAACACATGCATTCCTGAAGTTTCTCTCTGTCTGTGGGAAAAGGCAATTCGACTACACTCTTTGTCTGTCTCAAACTGGTCAAAAATTTCCTCTTGCAAAGGTCAACTGAACTTTTGACAAAATATAAGCAAGCAGATCACTTTATCACTTGTCATCTATGTACGTGGCAGATGATATGAGACTCCCCAGATGAACACAATCCGGAAGCAAACATCATTTTGATTCTCTCAAAATAAGATTTTGTTTTTAACACGTTTCTGAAAGATTTCCCTTTTTCACATAAAGGTGTTACCTTTTCAGATACCAGATTAATATAGTTCAATTTTTCCTATATGCAAATAATCAATGTATATGTGGTTAGCTGCATAAATGTTTCTTCAGTTTGGTTTGCTGAATCACATCCTAAATGACATCAAGAAAACCAGTTGGGTCATGGAGTAACGAAGCCGAGAACAACACAAAAGTGAAACATAATCAAAACCAGAGGGAACTGAAGACTGTTGGGGGACTAGAGGAATGTAAGAGTTAGTACTCCAGTGTTTCAGAGAACCATTCATGCATATAGTGGCTTTACTCAACTGAATAAAGAGACCCTTTTATTATTTGTTAATCTCTAGTAAGTACCCATTTTAAATTAATTTAGCACTGGTTTCTAAAAAAGGTAGGACTATTATTTCTTTTTGTTCTCTCTTACTGAACAAAAAGACAAAGTCAATGAAATTGAAGGGGTACATATTTAAACTAATAGGGAAGAATTAAAAGTGGAAGGAATCAAGTGTACAAATTCATCATGGAATTCCTTTTCATGGGTATGACAGGGGATTCCAGGGATCATATTTTTAACAGAATTCAGAGAAAGCTAATGACAATACTGCTAAGGAAATAAATCAACAGTTATATTAGGAATTATAGCTCTGTTTACAAAAGCAGAAGGAATTTATGTCCTTATATTGCAGGAAATAAGCCAATCATTGCCTGAGTAAAATTTAGAAAAAAAGAAAATATTCCACTACAGTGATTTTTTCAATTCTTTTTCATTGTAGAAGGCTTTTTGCTTCTTCTGAGGCATCTGGTACTGGCCACTATTAAAGATGGGTTGGCTGGAAAAGACTAACTAAATTGGACTGGCAGTTCTTACATTCCTATGACATCTGGTGTTTCTGCCATGTTACTGATATGTCATTTTGACAAATTATGTTACATCATGTGATAATAACTAGCAACATCATAAAATGTAAGCGATGTGATCTGAAGTGACTCCACCAATTTAAAACAATCTGTTATTTTGTATCATCTGTCTGTTACCAATTTAGAAAGCTGGGAGGAATAAAAAAAGAGGTTAACTTAGGTCCACATCTAACCTATAAAATATACTATTGTTTCTACTCTGATGGATTCACTTCTATAAGTACAGATGTGAGCTACAAGCCATGAAAGACAATTTAAGAACAACTAAACAGAAAGTAAAATCCTTTATGGAGCAAAGAGCTGGGAGAAATTAATTTCCTGGTAGCATAAGATTATCATGACTATATTCACTAATTTCAGCTCTGTTCATGATCTAATTCAAAGCAGAGAATGAGATCATATGATTCTCTGCATGCTGAATATATTATCTGAACTGATTCAAAACTGACTATTCTGAAGGATTTTGAGCACTAGTAGCTTAATTCCTGAGATTAAAATATAATAAGAATGAAGATATTAAGCCAAAGAACTGGTATTTTAATTACAAAGGTGTAATATGTTATTTAAAGAAAAGCTAATTGACCTTTTTTTGCCAAAGTCCTCTCTTTGCCACGAGCTATTGGGAGTTCATTTGAAGATTCAGATTCCTTCAATTTACTTGTCCAGCTGTGGATTTCTAAGTAGCTGATTGATTTAGAACTGGTTTTAGTAGTGAAATGCATCCAGAGATGACAAAGTACGTAGCTGTTCATGAAGATGACTGTGGAGACTGGTGGAAACTTCTAAAGCCTGTTATTCAGCTGCCTTTCTAAGAACAGATTTAGGGGTGTTTTTTTGGAAGGATGTAGGTGAAACAGAAGGAAATAGCTCTGGCTTTTATAGTGAGTGGGCAACAACTGAGCTGTAAAGTAAACCTACTCTCATCACAGTTGTGTCTAATCCTGAGTTTAACGTGACTACTCATAGAGAGTAATGACTAAATAAACACCTCTATCAAGTGCATATAAGTAAATAAATTAAATTATGGGCACAAAACAAATATTTCTCCTTTCTATATTTTAAAACAACAGTTAAACTAAGCACTTATTAGAGAGTATTATCACTGATTTTCTTCTGCTCCAAACCACTTTCTAAATAACAGAAATGGGAAAATCTGCCCCTATTATTATACTATAAATCAGCAATATTATCTGATATTTGAAACAGGCTGACTGGAGAACAAGGATTCAATTTTCTGAGAAATGTGGAAGATCTCACAATTGCACATTTGTTTATTGATGATAATAAAATCTAGATAATATTGCATGTTAATGGAATTATAAACATTCTTAATAATTTGTCAGTCACCTAGAATTACAAACTGTGACATTTAGAGACAAATCATGCATTTGTTAAAATGCTATTTTGTAGTAGCTTTGCACATCCCTACAGAATATTGTAACCGGTGAACCACTAGGTAGATAAAAGATTACGTCCAGATATACATTGAATTTTGTTCTTCACTTCCTTGTCTTCTACACCAGTTAATTAGATGTGTTAAAAAATATTAATTTATTCAAAAATTTGTTTTTTCTTCGTGAAAGTTTACAGTGGGTAAGGGTGTGGGAAGAAATCACAAGAAAAAAGGCGAAAAATGTCTAGGATAACATCCAAAGGGCAAAAATTTCAGTGAAAAAGGTAATGAGTTATTTGAATGGAATTTGCATGTGTTTGGGATGCAAATATGAGAAGGAAAACAGCAGAAGAGAAGATTAGTGTTACCTCCCAGCCTTTTCTGAAGACAGTGAGTTGAACCTTGGTATCCTAAACTAAAAATCCATGTGCTAGTTTGGAAGGTAAAAAGCTAATTCTTGCAAGAGTCTCACTAGACATGTTAAGAAAGCAAGCCTTACTCCACAGAGTACACACCTAAGGTGTGGGTGAAAGAGGGAACTGCAATTTGGTTTTCCAGTGTTTGGTAAGTGTTGTGTTAACATACACATATTCTATCTCCCTTTTTCTAAAAGTTTCAATTTTGGTAAATTTATATGCCGTTAAAAAAGGAAATGAATCATCAAAAATTCCTAACCAGAAAAGCACACTGGGGGCAACTGCTAAACAACTGACTGCTCATGCACTCCACAACTTAGACAACTAGTTTATTTGGGTGTATTCTTTAACTTTCATTGACTGGAGGATGTACAAAGAACCTTATTCTTTATCAGGAGATTTCAGAATTCAATGTAAAAATTTTCTGTACCAGAAAGCTTTCAACAATATTAAGTGAACTGCCTAAGCAAAAATCTAGAAATATATTTTTATTATTTTCACTTTTTTTAAAGACAAAACAGACACTACCTTCTAGCAACCTGGATAATGTCAGTCAGGTCTGCCATAGGTCACTAATATCTTACATGTACAAGTTACGTAGGATTTGTTCCCTCCAAAAAAGACACTTCAGGCTCCTGTCACGGTAAATTAAGAAAAATAGACCACCTTTGAAGGTGAGTTATTTTTCATAGGCACCTGTCTTAGCAGAAATTGTATCATCACTCCTCCAGGTGTCTATTTCTCTCCACTGACTCGAAAGTGCATGTAGGGCAACCAGATGGACATTAAATATCTAAGTTAGACCCGATGACTGTGAATCCAGGTACGCAAATACTATACTCCTGAGACTAGGAGCCTCAGTGCTTCCCAGAGATCAGCATGGAAAAGTCATGCAACTCTTAATTTAGCAGAAGTGCTAACTTTCCCAGATTTTTAGGAACATTTAACAGTTGTCCACTTCATGCTATGTAAAGATGTATGCATATTTCTGTATTTACTGTACAAAAAAAAGGTCAATCTAAACTACTGTTTTAGTAAAATGAACATTCTGGAACATGTTTCAGGGACATATATTTCCCTACATAAATCAGAAAGCTAACTTCTTCTCTTCCAAAAAAATCTAAACTAGAGAATCCAAAGGTTTCTGTTCCTGCTCTAGGTATCTCTGAAGAAAATGTGGGTCAAATACTTCAAGTCAAAACTCTGTAAAAAAATGTGAAATATCAAACATGTTCATTCTCATAGAATCATGTAACGATTCGAGTTGGAAGAGACCTTTAAAGGTCATCTAGTTCCAAGCCCCCTTAGCATGGGCAGGGACTTCTTCCACTAGACCAGGTTGCTCAAAGCCCCATCCAACCTGGTCCTGAATACTTTCAGGGAGCGGGCATCCACCAACTCTTCCAGTGCCTCACCACCCTCATACTAAAGAATTCTTTTCTTCGATCTAATCTGAATCTACTCTCTTTCCATTTAAAGCCATTACCCCTTGTCCTATCACTACAGACACTTCTAGAAAATCCCTCTCCAGCTTTTTTATAAGCCACCTTCAGGTACTGGAAGGCTGCTATAATATTTCCCCGTAGCCTTCTCTTCTTCAGGCTGAACAACACAAACTCTCCTAGCCTTTCCTCATAGGAGAGGTGTTCCAGCCCTCTGATAATTTCTGTGGCCCTCCTTTGGACCTCCTCCAACAGGTCCAAGTCTTTCCTGTGCTAAGGGCTCCAGAGCTGGACGCAGGACTCTGGGTGGGGTTTCACCAGAGCAGAGTAGAGGGGCAGAATCCCCTCCCTTGACTTGCTAGCCACGCTGCTTTTGATACAGCCCAGGATATGACTGGCCTTCTGGGCTGTGAGCGCACGTTGGTGGCTCATGTTTAGATTCTCATCAGCCAACACCCTGAAGTCCTTCTCCCCAGGGCTGTTCTCAATCCACTCTCTGCCCAGCCTGTATTTGTGCTTGAGGTTGCCCTGACCCACGTGCAGGACCTTGCACTTGGCCTTGTTAAACCTCTTGAGGTTCACACAGGCCCATTTCTCAAGCTTGTCCAGGTCCTTCTGGATGGCATCTCTTCCCTACAGCATGTCAACTGCACAATACAGCTTGGTGTTGTTGGCAAACTTCCTGAGGGTGCACTCCATCTCACTGTCCATGTCACCAACAAAGATGTTAAACAGTGCTGGTCCCAGTACTGACCCCTGAGGAACACTATCCGTCACCTGGACATCAAGCCATTGACTGCAACTCTTTAAGTGCAAATATCCAGTCAATTCCTTATCCACTCAGTGGTCCATCCATCAAATCCATGTCTCTCCAATTTAGACACAAGCATGTTGTACAGGACAGCATCAAATGCTTTGCATAAGTCCAGGTAAATGACTTCAGTTGCTCTTCCCTTATCCACCAACACAGTAACCCCATCACAGAATGTCATCAAATTTGTCAGGCACAATTAGCCCTTAGTGAAGCCATGTTGGCTGTCACCAATCACCTCCTTATTTTCCACATGTCTTACCATAGTTTTCAGGAGGATCTGCTCCGTGATCTTACCTGGAATAGAAGTGAGACTGACTGTCCTGTCATTCCCCTAGTCTTCCTTTTTTTCCGTTTGTAAAAATGGGGGTTATGTTTCCCCATTTCCAGTCAGCAGGAAATTCACCAGACTGCCACCACTGCTCAAAGAAGATGGATCGTGGTTTAGCAACTTCATCCGCCAGTTCCCTCAGGACCCACGGATGTACCTTATCAGATGTCATGGACTTGTGCACCTTCAGGTTCCTTAGATGGTCTCGAACCCAATCTTTTTCTGCTATGGGTGGTTCTTCGTTCTCCCAGTCCCTGCCTTTGCCTTCTGAGACTTAGGTGGTGTGACTGGAGCACTTGCCAGTGAAGTCCGAGGCAAAGAAGTCATTGAGTACCTTAGTCTTGTCCATATCTGGGATAACCAGGTCTCCTGTTTCCTTCCAGAGAGGGCCCATATTTTCTTTAACTTTCCTTTTATCACTGACGTACCAATAGAAGATTTTCTTGTCGCCCTTAATGTCCCTGATTTGATTCTGTCACTGCTTTAGCTTTTCTAACTTGAACCTTGGCTGCTTGGACAATTTCTCTGTATTCCTCTGAGGCTACCTGTCTGTGCTTCCACCCTCTGTAGGCTTCCCTTTCGTGTTTGAGTTTGTACTGGAGCTCCTTCGTCCATGCAGACCTCCTGGAGTTTTTGCCTGACTTTGTTGGGATGCATTGCTGCAGAGCTTGGAAGACTATCTCACCAAACAGATTGTGCTGCATTATGTAAGTAACTTCCAGAAAGCGAGATATATGTGCAATCTGTTGGGGTTTTTTTACTAAATAAGAGTGTGCAGGCATGTAAATAGTGGGAATTTCAGATATTCTAGTGCAAAAGATTTTATAGTTATGTTCCATGCATTTCTTCTTGAACACAGATGCAAAATTCTTGCCTCATTGAAAAAATAGATCCAAGATTTCATCTGAAATATTTCAGTTTATGTCTATCAAAAATAGATCTAAAAGAGGGAAATAGTACTTACTTCCAAAAAAAAGAACAACTAGAAAAAACCCAAGAAGTATGTTCTTTGTATACTTCGAAGAGTATAATTCTCACAGTTCCTTCAGACTGGCCATTCTTCTGGTGCAACAGTAAGAATGAAAGATGAATAAGCTGTCTGAGGACTTTCTCAAGAGCTCTAGAACTTTTTAAGGTTCAAGCTTCATGATTTATAAATTCTTCTATAATTAGTTGCTTAACTGTTTGGATTCATATGACTGAGTTTTATTACAAAGGTCTGGAAAAGGCAGCTTGATGAGTTTACCCTGCAGCTGATTCATAGTGGAGCAGAGTATTTCCAGTAAACTATGTTTTTCTTTATTATTTTGGAAATAATGTCTGCATGGTTATAAACAGTGCATTACAGGGATTATAAATACATCTTATAATGATAAAATAATTAATATTGTAATGAGAGGTGATTTTTCCACATAAGTAAATTTAAGAGAAAATGGTAATTCTTTTTAGTTTCTTAAAATGCATAGCTTTCACCCATGACATTACTATAGACGTCAAAATAATGTTTTTCCTTTGTCTCTCAATTGCTCATACTGTTTGGAACCCCCTTTAGAACCACAGCACCTTCTAGAATGTATTTAAATTTTAGTCACTTATTTTCATAAGTGTCTGAGACAATGAAATAATGATTTCCAATTCTCCATTACATCCTTAATATGGATGAACTTCTTTGTCTCCATCTTTGCCAAAAATTTTGATTGCTTCTGAAAGTAGGAAAGTTAAGATAGACAAAAGTGTTATGAGGTCTATTGAATATTACAAATTATATCCCTATTAGTGAACACTCTTACTCTAACTACTCGTTATGTGAAGGATTGTCTTCTATCTTCTTCTACCTTTATATAAGTACACCAAATAGAATTTTTGCTTGAATGGTTTTAAACCTCTGCATGCTTTCAGTTTGATATTTTTGAAAGGAAGTTCTTGTTTTAACAGGAGGAAATGTTTTCACCCTTTTTCCCTTTCTCTGAAGCTTCTATAATTTCTTTTAGGGTATCTATCTCAGACACCAGAAGATTAAGAGTTTAAAATAGTTTTCTTCACCCCTTCAAGATGTGTATGTAATACCTATGTAAAAATATTATTTAATAGTTATATATATGGCTTGTGATCTGACACGTGTGGCAAACAAAATCAAATCTTTTTATAACAATGAATATCATCATATATCAAGAAAAGTTATGTTATCATAAAAACAGTGAAACTCTGTAGAATCAATGCTGAAAATGTACTTGTAAGAAACAATAAATCTTTATTAAACATGCATTTACACATGTGCCTGTGCACAAATGTTAAAAATTTTATTAGTATTAGTATACTTTTATTAGTATAATACGTAGTATTCTACTTTAGTATTAGAATTGTCTAAGCATAAAAAAGTGTTTCCTAAAAAAATAGAATTTACATTGCTAAATGACTATAAGCATGAAGGATTTTAACAAGGACGTAATACAGGGAAATTGTACCTTTGCCTATCAAATTCAGTGAAAAAAAGTATTCCGAAGTTATGAGGATAGTTTTAGCATTGAAATACTTTGTCAGTGAGTAAGGTTCAAGCATACCACCTTGGGAATGTGATTTCGTCTCAGACTGCAACTAGTGTTTACTCCTGAGTTTTATGCTTATCTTTGTTTTCTAGCATACTGGTGACAACAGTGTTTAAAAAAATATAATATTTTCTCCAAAATTGAGAAAGTCTGTATTACAAAGATGTCTAGACATGCATAGGCATACCTAAAATTCAGAGAAGTTCTTCAAATGTCTAAAAAGGCTCATTATCTATTTGCATGATTGATGCTGAGAAGATTTATACTGGGCTACTCAGAATTGCAATTTATTAGAATGTATAAATACCTAGAATACAAAAAGCATGAAATAGAAGAGCTATTTTATTCCACCATTTATATTTAACAATGTGTGTTAATGACTCTTTACTCAGCGCAAAATTATGGACAAAGACATGTAACTAAACTGCCCACCAAACCCACCAATAACTACATCTACAAATCTGAAGCAGAATTTGAGCCAATATTAATTCAATACATAAAATGACATGGTAATGGTAAATTAAATCTAGTAAAAGCAACATGGTTATATGGTACTCTCTCTCGTGTGTGAGCAGATGAGTTAAGTTGAAAATGAAAAAAAACAACCATTCCACTGTATTTATCTCACATTAACAATTTACTTGCTGAAAGGACTCCTAGTCATCAAGCCAATTAATCTAAGAAAGCATTCAAAGTAGAAGAGGACTTTAAGTCTAAATGAATGAAGGAAAAGAAAGGGAAAAAGCAGAAAAGGGCAAATTCCAGGTCTGAATCCAAGTTGCAACTAAATAGGTTCATGTCTTCTCTACCGCTGAGTAGAAACTCTCATATGTTGTTGACACCAGCATAAGCAGTAATTTCTTCCAGCCTTTGCCAGGAACTGACTGACTGACACAGCTGGAAGGCAACCTGTTCTTCCCCCTTCTATATAAACCCAGGCTTGATCTCATAACTCTTCAATAAGAGTTCCACGAATACAAAATACACTCCCTTGATTTACCACTCAAATTCCACCTGCATATGGAGAGGCCTATCTGTACTGAGTATGGAAGTAAGCAGAGGATTAGCTTGGGTCATTGAAATGCTTGTTACTGCAGATTATCTGCTTATAGCTTTGAGCTAAATTATCCCTCCGAAATACTCCTACATACAGATTCCACTTACCAATGTACTCTCCAAGAGTGCTCCAAGAGAGCTCTCAGTAGCTCAGGAAGTGTGGTCTGGATGAGTGGTCAGTGAGGTGGATTGAGAACTGGCTGAATGGCAGAGCTCAGAGGGTTGTCATCAGCGGCAATGAGTCTAATTGCAGGCCTGTAACTGGTGGTGCCCCTCAGGGGTCAGTACTGGGCCCAGTCTTGTTCAACTTCTTCATCAACGACCTGGATGAAGAGTTAGAATGTACCCTCAG